>JAAUXT010009785.1_pt1 | contig 15005 bp, 16 predicted proteins | sample 7278171 | NCBI WGS metagenome assembly JAAUXT01 (sample SAMN14350112, study PRJNA611818) | marine sediment metagenome | isolation source: surface marine sediment (1.8m) | place: French Polynesia: Moorea | collected 2018-08 | reverse complement strand
CCCCCCTGGTTTTGGCCTGAGCTACATTTGGGTCCGCCGGACACCCCCCCTGTTTCTGACGGAGACAATTTTGGGCCTTGAGGGACCCCCCCTCCCCCTATGAGCATTTATGCCAGGTTTAAGGCTGGAACACCTGGGAAACAGTATAAGTATCATTTGTGTGCTAGCTGCCAAGGAGGCAACATCTCATTTGGACTCTTGTGGGGGCAGCCATTATACCTGGGGGATGCCATTTTGTTTTGTTACTCTACAGCTCTACTATGGATATCAGATTATATGGATATAGGGCTGCCATTTTGTTTTCTGGCTCTATGGCTCTGCTACAGATTTCTTCATCTGCGGCTTGAGCGACAAGTGACCTGAAAGTCATCTCGTTTTTCTGTAGAGAGCTAACTTTGCACTTCTGGACAACACGCAGGACTGACACCGTTTGATGGTGCACCCTCAGTTTGCACAAGTCAGGTGTCACAAAACGACACAAACTGCTCCGCTCAACGACAGATGTACTCGAGGCGTTCTCACAGAAATGTAACGAGTTCCCAGTGGATGTGAATGATTTGTGCTTGATGCGCTCACAACGCGCATTTGAGAGACGTCAATCACAGACGAGGAAAACACCTCTCACGAGAGCCGAATTACCTTTCGTGGCTGCAACACACAATTTGCCCAAATGGAACATCAGATGAGAAATATAATTGAATTGCTCGTATTAATTATTGAGGCATCATTTCCAGGCAGAATGGATCAATCTCGAGGGATTCAAGCGCCAGACTAAATTTACTCTCTTTTGGACAACGTACAGACGATTTTCTCTTCCTTCTTCCCACAGCAAGAAGGATTGGAGTCAAAAATTTGCAAGCCCCATGGTTCCCACCACACCGCAATCAAAGTCAACTGGACTCCCAAGTAGAAAAATCAGCCGCTCGCTGCGTGCATCGCCTGTATAGAAAGTCATCTCACATTGGAAAGTCAGAAACCTGGAAACTCAAGCCAGCCTTCCAAGTTTCCACTCAGGGGGGAAGGAAACTCAGAAAGTAGGAAACCTAGCAACTTGGAAATCCGGAAATCTGGAAGGTTTCCAGGTTTCTGATGACTTTATGCACATTGGGGGGGGGGCAGTAACGCAGGAAGCCAAAACCTGGAAACTTTCTTTTGGTGGTTGTGATGGGGGTAACTTGGAAACCCGGAAAAATAAACTGCCTCATGGTCGGCAGATTCAGACCTGAAACAATATCAGCGCTAGCGGCTGACAAACAAACAGTTGTAACACATGTACGTGAAGTGGAAACACTCGACAGTGACACGAAACGAACAACCGTCTGCTTCGCTGCATGCAGAGCCGCATGAAGCAGACATCGAAAGAAACACTTCCATCGCTCCCAGGCCGTTCTTCACCTGCAGTGCGTTTCTCAGGGCGTTTATATTTCCGTCATAAATTTTCCCAAGTCGCAGCTTTTCCTCCCACCACATGAATAGAAATTTTCACCACAGTCCATATCCATCAGACAGCGACAAAAGAAGCTGCCTGGCGGCATGAACGTGAGAGTTTTGCAAAACGCACAGGGTGTTCTGAAGCTCAACGACAAATAAGCACGAGTCCACGAAAGAATTCTCGCAAACGAGTTTTTCATTTCTACACACGAGTGAATCACGGAGGTTGGACCAAACTGGAGACAGTCATTACGCAGATTCCCTGAGATGCAGATGACTCTCATTTCGTGTCGCACAATGAGGTTTGTCCAGGATACTTTCCTGAAGCTCCCAGTAGCAGTCTCGATGGGACCTCAATGCATACAGTCGACTTGAAAAGGTTTTCCACGGAGAACGGCATCAATTGCTTTCATTCTGACCAGGCATCATAAACATATCACGAAGTCCATAAGCAGTAATTCACTTGAATCCAAACAGTCTTTCATTGCCAGTGGAGTGGGTCATCAATCTGGTATCTGTCGACCATTTATGCACACTGCCCCAAAGAGAGCAATTTTGCGCCAGAGTACCGGTATGTTTTCTGCCACATCCACAATGCCATAAAATCACAAGGTGATTCAGATAGTTTTGCAAAGCATCATCACACAGTTGCAATCAGTGCGTGTTGACACCATCAATGATCCAACATTTCTCGTTCTGCATTTGAAGAATACAATGTTTCCACCGACGTAAACAAAACCAGAACCGGCATGGCAGAAAGGACAGCGCAAACCAGGACCGATCGGGTTTCCTGGTCTTGATCTCTTTGCACAACAGAAAGCTTTCTGTTGGACAAATCGAGCTTTATCGACCAACAGTGAAAATTAGCACCCTCACAAAAACAAAGTCTGGTTTCTCCAGAAAGAGAAAAAATAATTCATGCACCGTTCGAGAAAAACATAAAGAAAGTTAATTTTCATGCCACGTTCTAAACCCGTAATTTCCTTGTCAAGAGAAAATCAGACTCTGGCTACTGACACTTGCAACTGAAAGATGCCACTTGTCACTTTGACGTCATTTTCCGTCCATCAGAAGCCAAGATGAACAGCAGCTCAGGTTCGTGGTTCATTCGAAAAAGTAACAAGTAACGAAACAAGCACGAGACAAGTCACGCAACTCCGAAACGTGACATTTTCTGCAAACGTGGATCAGTTTGTGTCCTCCACAGCGAACCCCCGAGCTCGGCGAATTCGAATTCCCAGATGCTTCGGGGAATTCAGCCTTCACGATCCAATTTCTATCACAATGGGATTATTCGAGGATTCAGCAGAGGAAATTGGGCCTGTCAATCCAATTCGAATTCACTGAGCTGGGGTGTGGCAGACTCAAGGCATCATGAAGCAACTTCGAGAACATACGGTGCAGTCCACAAGCTGAAAAGAGTTGCAGTAAAAGTGTACATACCTCCATCTCAGGCATGTGCAGCCACTGCTTGGGGTCGTCCTCGGCGGCGAGGTAGGCGATCAGATCGAGCGCAGTCAGCCGCGTCTGTCGCCGACTCGACACGAAGATCAGCACCGGCTTCGTCGGCGAGTACGACTTCACCGCTGTCCACAGGAAAAGAAACACAATCATAAAAACTGTCAGGTCGCGTGCTTTCAGAACATTTTCTGTGTTTGTAAACAATGTCACAACAATTTTTGTCCCACAGCAAACGCTCGACAGTTGTGCTGTTACCGATTTGGAAATGAATTTACACATGGGGCTTGTCTCACATTTGAAGCACGGTTTGTTCATGGTCGCCATTCTTGGACAGTAGTATTTGCCGGGGAAGCCTTCGATGTGCACTTCCAGTGGAACAGGGCGCACCGACGGACGAAAGTTGAACAAACCCATCTGAAAGGAATGAACAATACAACCTCCAAATGCTGGGTCTGCCAAAATGAATCATTGCCCGTTCGCTTTGGTGCAGAAAGAAGAAAACCTGTGATTGTGTCTCTGAGCCACACATATTCGCCCCGTCCCACCTGCTGAATGCCGAGCCAGTCCGCCAGGTCGCGCGCGTTGGCCAGCGCGGTGGACAGCCCGACGACGCGCACCTTCTTGTCCGTGTGTGACGAGATGAAGTTTGTTCTCGACACGATTACCTCAAGAACGGGACCGCGGTCATCACCTGAACACCAAAGAGAGACGCCACAGTGTTCATTCTCAGTGTCTACTTTTCGACCGTCGCCGTCTTCAGGAATCCAAGAAACGCGGAAGTGCGGTTCCCTCACCGAGCAGGTGGATCTCGTCAATGACGAGCAGCGCGACGGCCTTCACGTAGCCGCGCGTCTGCCAGCTGCGGCTGATACCGTCCCACTTCTCCGGCGTCGTCACGATGACGTCGGCCCGCGCGACGGCGCGGATGTCCGGCGTCGTGTCGCCGGTCAACTCCACCACTCTGCGAAGCGACGAAACACGTTGTCGCAAAGTACAAGGCAACGCGCAGATTCGCAAGGTCATTTCAGGGTCACAACTAATTTGAAGCAACGATTTCCATCGCAAGAATTCGTCTTCCAAGAGCTCGACGCGACACACTCGAACACACGCAGACAATTGTTTCCACTTTGACAAATTAACTTTGTTGTGTCCTGAACGGGAAACAAAGGCCAAACAAATTGCGACTCACCTTTTCCCCAGTTTCTCTTCCAGTCTCACTTTCCAGTCGTCCATCCTTTCCCTGACGAGAGCTTTCAGGGGCGCAATGTACACGCACTGCAACGAATGGCGACCATCGTCAACAAAAGCAAACGGCCCAGATACTATGTCACCTGTGGATACATCAACGGGAGGTTTCCGTTTCTTGTTTCCATGATCTAATTTTTCTCACCTTGGCTTCCGGGTACTCTCTGAACACTCTAAAGAATGCCATCTCAGCCGCCACAGTTTTGCCGGACCCAGTGGGTGCTCCCAGCAGCACGTTGCAGTCGCTGTGGTAGAGTGTGTGGAAAATCTGCGTCTGGATCGGGTTGAAGTGGGTGAACTTGTACAGCGTCTCCAACTTGGCGTCGTTCAGAGCTGTGGTCGGCAGCGGCTGCAGATCCAGCAGTTCTGAAATTCAATGAACACTCACACTTGAACAAGAACTTTGGAACCCCAACATTTTTGCCAATCATTTCGTACTCCATGCACGGGTCTGGTTTCACCTCAGCGTGGCGAGTTCGACTCTCAAATAAGCGTGGTGTAAATTCACTTCACAGAGAATTCTGCAAAAAGGTGGCTTGGGTGAGGAGTAGTCTGAATTGAGTTGTGGCACATTACCATCCTGCACATTGAGCTGTAATCTGCTGGTCATGGGAGCTTTCACCCGAGACACCGTGACAGACATCAGCACCTCCCAGAAGGAAGGGGAGCATCTCTTGTCATAGTAGCCACGGGCCTGGCCTGTTTCTAGTTTCCCACCCACCTCTTAGGGCGGGGCCCTGCTAGAGCCTTGGCGACCTCAGTCTCAGACCTTCCCAAGGGTGAAGTGAGGCAACGAGTACCTGTGGTAACCCCTAGTGCACGCTCTCAACCAAGCCTACAGACTTACACAGACGCAATCATTTGTAAACCATCCCTTTGTTTTATGGGCGACAAACTGGTGTCTCAAACATTTCAGAAATCATGTGGGAAAATTTCAATTTGAAAAGTAAACCTCAAATTGACAACTGATTCGAAAACAATCAACTTTTGGATGATTTCAAACACTTTTCCAACAGTACGCAATTCGTTTTCCTCCTCGTTCCGAAAGTCAACCGCACCAAGGCATTGGCTTTTCAGCAAGTTGTTGAAACCGCGGAGGTTTTCAATCTGGCAGAAACGAAGACGGTGCTAATTTTTCATGGAAACGCATTCACCTGTGTGAGGTGGGTGTCTCTCGGGTAAAATGAGGTGTTGGAAGCTGATAGGGACGGTCGTCTCGGAGCCGAGCCACCGATCCGACACGCACTTGACGTAGTATTGTGATGGCAGAGGCTCGAAGATCGGGATGGTGAAGACGAGCATCTGAGCTTCTCGCGAGGACACCTTGGCAAATGAATATTTGTGACAAATTAGTTTCTTCACGTGTGTCCTTCACCAATGCATCAAGGTAAAAATCAAATAGCAAGTTTTCCACATACATGTAGATCTGTCGCTAACGCGATGTAACGAAATGGCCAGACACCCAACATGAGGAGGCACGGGTGTTTGGCCATTTCAGTTCAGGGTGAAATGGCCAGACACCCCAGACAGACACAGGGTGAACAATCTCCAAGTGGCAGTGTCAACTGATATCAATGTGTGAGTTGAAATGGGGGAGGCATGAGGTGAGGAGCATGAGCCCTGTGGCCAGACCTGCCTGACCCCAGGCAGAGCATTGAAGGCCTCACCCCATGTCTGGCCATTTCCTGAAATGGCCAGACACCCGTGTCTGAAAGTACCCGTGTCTCCTCATTTCGTTCCACCGGTGGCGCAAAAAAGTGGTCCTCGCCGTCCTCCCCTGGACCCACCGGAGGAGTATGCTGTGTGTGGAAACGAGTTCACCTCATCACTTTACTCACGTGCTTTTTGTGAATCACAAAGTACTCCGAGTGGTAGATGTGGTTGGATTCCGGGTCTTCCACCCAAATCCAGAACGGTTCGGCTGCGTTGCCGTGCACTTTGTCGTTCCACCTGAAGGAACAAACGAAAATTTTTTGAAAGGTTTCAAGCGTGAGGTCCTTGACCAATTTCTCTTGTTTGAAAAGAACCACAAACAGGTGGAGTCGAAGATGCGTTATTCTTCCTCATCAAACACAACTGCACATTGTTGAACGCCAGTTCTCAACTTTCCTTCGTGCGATGTTCAATTGTGCAGTGCTTAGTTCTCACCTGAAATCTGGTCTGATGTTGAGTCTGACCCTGAGCACAGTTCTCGTGATGGGCTGGATGCTGGCGTCGATCGTCAGCTGAGGAATCTGGTGAACGCACTGCTTCACCCGACTCCCCATGTTCACGTGGTGGATCATGTGACCTGACAACAGTGAAAAACAGTGTCGCTTAAACTTGAGAAAAGAGATTATCCGAGAGTCACACTGCGTTCGTATTTCGCGAACAACCCCAACAATCGAGAATGCTTGGCAGTTGAGTATTTCTGTCGTACCGATTTCCTTCGAATCCATTTCTCTGAGTCTGTCGATCGTCAGTCTTCTGTGTTCTAGTTTGCTGAAGATTTCCATGCTGATCATGGGAAACTGTCTGAGCGGGTTTTCGAATCCCCAGAGTCGCTTCTCGATCGTCTTGCTGAGGTTGAGCAGTCGCACCGCCATGACGGGCCAGCCCTTGCGCAGCGCCATCTCGAACAGCGCGCGCATGATTCGAGCCGCGTTCTGAAGCACAAACAATAAACAAGGTTTCCATCTGCATCAAGTTCCACCGCGGCTCGTCGTCCCCGTTTCTCACACAACTGGTCTCAAGTACCAGTGCAGACAAAGATCTGGTGGATAAAGAATAACTCACAGGAAGAAGCCTTCACTCAGACATTCTGACACAAACCTGAGCGACGTAGGCACTGTCGGAGGTGAGGGAGAAGCTGTCCACCTGGCCCCGCGACACGTACGTCTGCAGCAGGATGTTCACTTTGCCGTAGTTGTTCTCGGAGCCGAACGCCACCGCCAACACGCACTCGCCCAGGTGTCTGTCCAGCTCCTCCAACTCCTCATCCCGCACCTGGAAGTATGGAACAATTCACGTCTGCTGCAGTTTGTGTGTGTGCGTGTGTGGGTGTCGGTGTTTGCACGGTCGAGATTTGGAACATGAAACAAGTAGTTCAAGAGCGGGACGTGTGAGTCAAACAAAGAACAACCAAATCACCTTGATTTGGTCGAATTCTTGCGCTTGTGACACCATCTCCAGCACCTTATCTTCAGCCATCATGGACGTGAACAGCTCATTCACTTTCTGAAGGAGAAAACAAACCAATGATTCCAGGATGGGCGAGTGATGTCGACTCTACAAAGAAAACGAACTTCCTCCTGGACGTTGGAGCCCCGGACTCACCTCAACGGTGTCGTACTTTATGTAGAAGTGACTGGCAGTGCGGCCGAGGTCGGTTGGGTACAAATACCCGTTGCGCTCATCGAAACGAACCATCCTCGCTTTGTCGAGAGCGCGACTCGCAGACTCGATCAGCTGGCGACGACTCTCTTCCAGCGTTGGGTCGTCCTGCCATTCAAACAAGCGCGTGAAACTTCTAATTGAATGACCAGGTGCGTTGCAGGCTCGAGTGGTGGATCACGAGGCGTAGAACACATTTCTGCACCAGGTAAACGTATTTCTGAAGCCATGTGTAATGAAATAAACCTGGACACTGCTGTTCTTGAGGCCGTAGACCAGAGGATTGTTTCTCATTCTCACGAACAGGTACGTGTAGCTCAACCACTTCACGCCTTCGTCCACGTTCGTTACAGTTCCCAAAGAAACCTGGAAAACAACAAGTGAACAGAACCTGCACAACGTCAAACAAGTAACCAAATCATCACCTTCCATTCGAGCTGAATGAAGCATCCTCAAATTTATTCAGCAGACAGCACACCTCTGTCTCTTCGATCAATTAATCTCGAACCTGGAGTCTGTCATGCGACCCACCTCAGCGTTCAGGTTGTTGGCGAGGTTCTGGATGAACTGACTCTCGATCGGATTCTGTCGGGTGAGCAGCGACAGGTAGTGAGCCAGCTTGTCGTGCAGTGTGATGATGGTGCCGTGCCCGAACGTGTCGTACTGAGGACGCCCCGCGCGCCCAAAAATCTGCATCACGTCCAGAATGCCCAGGTCCACCACTGCTCCTTTCTTCGCATCATAAATGTCTGTTCCCTGTCAAAAAAGCCAACAACAGATTGAGCGGTAATTTTTGAAAGGCACACGACAGCACTTGAGAGAGCGATGTGTGCCGGCAAACCAAAGTGAATATGTCAGCTCGTTTTACCTTGATAATGACCGCATGAGCAGGCAAGTTGACACCCCAAGCCAATGTGGCGGTGCAAACCAAGCATCTGATGTGTCCTTCGGCAAAGAATTTTTCCACGAGATTTCTGTCTTGACGCAGCATCCCAGCATGGTGCGTTGCGAACCCTTCAGGGAACAGTTCCCGCAACGGCTTGTTCCGCGAACGCATGATCTGGATATTTGGACACAAAATTAGACGCAATTCTTTCATTAGAACCCGCCGAATTCGATACTTCAGTGGTCAAAACGGTGCTGTATCAGTGAAACATGAAGCCTCACTTGTTTGAGAGCCTCTCCATATCGAGGGCCCTGCTCAGGATCGAAGAATTTGCCTTCTCCGTTGTTCTTCGCCATCTCACTCAGTACAGTAGCTGTTCTCACCGTCTCATTCCGAGCGTGCACAAACACCATCACCTGCGAAACGAAGCTTGCAGACAAACAGACACAACAGACACAAAAGCATACGTTGTGACGAGATGAAAGCGACTGGCACATCAGTACCTGTTGACCCTTCTTCACTTGCTCCAAAACCTTCTCGTAACATATTTCATTCATGTCATTCAGCTGCTGTATTCTGTTCATCGTCTTCACACCTGAAATCAACAGGTAAATACTGTTAAATTTCCACCTGGGATCACAAAACCAACAATTTCTGCCGTCACAAACAATTTTGGCTGTCATTGTGTATGTGTCTGCGGGTTGCGTGTGTTTGTTTGTTTTTTTTTTGGTCTTTTTTTTTTTTTTTTTATCAATTGGAAACAAAACAATTTTTCCAGCTGCAAGCGATCAGAAAACGTGTCAGAATGTCTCACCGATGAACGTCTGTGCTAGAGGCACGGGCCTGAACCTGCCATCAAAGAAGAAGAGGCCGGAGTGCGGGTTCACGTTGAGGAAACGAGCCACGTCCACGTAGTTGGGCAGCGTCGCCGACAACCCGATGATTCTGATCATGCTCTGCGATGACTCCACCTGAATGACAGAGTAGATCGCTCACTGCGGAGTCGAGGTTCGTCCTTCTCGTTCTGGGAATCGGTGCTCATATTTCCAGGACAAAGACGTGAACTGGGCAGGACAGAACACCAAAAAGACCCAGCAAAGCAACACGTGGATTCAAAGGTTTTCCGTTGTGAGGCAGTTCCCAATATCTAGTTCCTGTCGCCTTCTATCTTGTTGGGCACACACAGTTCTGGACTGCTAGTCTTGCTTGAAACAAGACCTGCCCAATCCCTTGTCGACTTGCACTGCACTGAACCGTCTCGCCTCTTGGTTCCCACACTGTGCCCATTCCTTCTCTCACCCTGCACACCCACCCGCCTCACCCCTCCACGTCTCCCACACCGCCCCCGCCTCCCACCTGTCTGAGTGTGCGCGCCACGAGGCTCTCGATGACGGCGCCGCGGTCGTCGTGCAGCAAGTGCACCTCGTCGATGATGAGCAGCCGCACGATCTGCGTCAGCGCCACGTCGCCCGTGCTCTTGCGCGTCACCACGTCCCACTTCTCGGGTGTCGTCACCAACATCTACAGGTACCGCGGGAACGCGTTGAAGAAGTGCGCGAGATTGCGTATTGATCTCATTTGTCACAAAAGACGGAGTCTTCAAAGTGTGTGCCAGGCTGATGAACAAAATGTGAGCTGTGCTTGAAAATCTGTTCTTTGTATGACAAATTCTTGTGTGCCGGGCTGAAACTGTCCCTCACCTGGGTTTTCATGATTTCGTTCTTTGTCAACTGCATGTCGCCTGTCAATTCCTTGACAACGATGCCCAGAGGTTCCAGTCGACCACCGAAGTTTCGCACCATCTCAGCCGCGAGCGCCTTCATGGGAGCGACGTACACGATCTTGGAAAGAAAAAATTGAGTCGTAAAACTTGCATAAATCCAGGCAGCTCAAACGCGCAAAACCGGAAGAACAGCAGCTGGAGGTTGTACCTTGAACTCGTCCTTTTTTATGACGCCCTGTGCGATATGCTGCTTGATTTCGTGCAGAACTGTCAACATGGCAATATTTGTTTTTCCTGCTCCAGTTGGAGCGCAGATCAACAAGTTCTCGTTGGATTTGTACGCCGTCTCGAACACAACTGACTGTATTTTGTTGAGCTGCTTCGTGTGTTTGAAAGCAATCTGACCAATCTGAAATTCGATTTGACAAATCATCGTGATTTTGCATTGTCTCAACAACTGAAACTACGAACCGAAACTCCGACGCCAGGCATTTCAATGAACAGTTTCTCAGAAGTATAAAATCAAAAGTGACCTCATCCAGCTGAGAGATAGGAACGAGGTTCCTCCCAACGTGAGTCGGCGGCGCGTCACTTGGAGGGATGTGCACCTCCTGATACTTGTTCTCGTCTTTTCGGTCAAACCCCAAAGGCAGCAACAACTGAAAAAGTATGTCTGTTCCAACTCACAAAAGTCACTGAAGAAACCGCTGCACCCAACCGACTATAATTTTGACGAAAAGAAACCGTTGCGTACCTTTGCACCGCCCACAAACGCCGACGTCTGCCTGGCCTCAGCGAAAGCATCGAAGACGTAGGGGTATTTCTCCCTGTCGGGGATGCTCCTTCCCGTTCCTGTGAACATTGGCGACTGGGCAGCCGCCAGCAAAGCTGCTTCTCTGAAACGAAAGTCAATTAATCCCATGGTCAATTTTTTTTTGTTCTTCCAGAACAAGTTGGGCTCAAGTTCGCACTTCACAAACAGGAGCGGCTGTGACAAACGGCTTTTCTTCCACATCACCGTGGTTTTTGAGAATGCCAATCCACAAAAGACAACGGACACCTTTGAGCTCGTAATTCCTGAGGATCAAATCCCAAAGATTCCATGCCCCCCAGTTCGCCTTCGAGCTTTTTGGACATCTTTTTTTCCTCCTTGCGGAACTGCTTGCTGAGTTTCTTCTCCGACTCCGTCTGCACCGTCACTTGACAGCCGAACGTTGGCCGAGGCGGCTCTTGCGATTTTGACGCTGGAAAACACCGCAAGTTGCGCCGAACAACAAAAGAACAACAAATGCGACTTGCAAGCACATTCCACGTGACGAAAGGCAACAACGATTACTTACGAATGTGAGATTGTGTGGCGATGTCAGATACCGATTCAAAAGTTGCAGAAATAAGGTCTGATCTGTGTTGAAGTAACTCCTGTATGAACTCGAACCTGTCGAAGCCGAGCAGATCAAACATCTGCAAAAACATGTCGAGTTTTGAAGTCAAATCAAGAACATATTTGGCCAAAAGTAAAATCAAGGCAAGATTTTTGTCATTTCACTTGCCTCGTTTTGCAATGCTTCGTCACTTTTGGACGAAGTGAGCACATCGAAGATTGTTGAACACAAAGTCATCGTTGTCATACCAAGAGCAGTGCCTTCACCGGCAAAATGCTTTTCAACCTGCCAAGGACACCAAGCTCCCTAATGAACAATGATTCCAAATTTGTCGAAACTATTTCTGCGTCAGTCCTGAGTCGACAGGCACCGTTGTGCTCCTGTTTTTGTATCTGTCGAGTTGAGCGAGAAAAGGCGTGGGATACGAGGAGTGACCAACCTGGTTTCGAAGCCAGCGCGCGTCATGGGCGGCGCCGCCCGTCGCCCCCGGAGCTCCCGCAGCAGCAGCGGAGGCGTCGAGCTGCAGGTCCGAGTACTTCATGTCAAACAATCCTCCTGCGGACCTCTCCTCCTCGTCGTCCGAATCCAGCCAACTCAAATCTTCACCTGAAATACGCTCGAACTTGACAAACAATACAGCAGAGCAAAAAAAACCAAATATTTTCCTGTCTCGTAACAGCAGAAACTTTGCACAGAAATGATGACGCAAGTGAACGGCAGACTCACATTCTTTGTCGGCTTCCGACAATCTGAATTTGATTTGCGCTCCAAACTCTTCTTTGGAAGATTCATCTGTGTCTTCACCAGCAATTAGGTTTTCCAAGGCATCATCCGGGAGCCAGTCCACAACCCTGGAAAGTGAAGTAAGTTCGTAGCTTCAAAAATTGCGACGGCAACCGGCGTTTCTTGTCGAAATGACCGTTCACTGGAGCTTGGCCGACGTTTTGGTACCACGAGAGATGTTTACGTGACCTGTTCACGATTTCACCAGCTCTTGATGCGGCGGAAGCAGGGAAGGGTCCAAACATGCTCTTCAGCTTGACTGTGGTGCTGTGCGTCACCATCTCTTCGTTTTGGAATGTTTCAAACAAGAACGCTGCGCCAGCCTCAAGTGTGGTAGTGTCCGATTCCTTGCCCACTGAAAGTCAAGTTTGAATGTGTCAACAAGAAGGCTATCGCCCAAAAAGCGCGCGGTCTCCTTCGGGACAGTCAGTTTCTCCGAGCTCTGACCACGGTTGAGTTGGCCAGTTGGCCATTTGCAGCGGGGGGGGGGGGGAATAACTCAACCATCACAAAAATTCACCAGAATCATTTTTGGGCCATTTTTGAAAAAAAAATCAAATTTTTCCAAATTTGACCATTTGCAGGGGGTAACTCAAACGTACCGAAACAACAAAAATTTCTCAATAAAATGCCTAAAAATCATTTTGGTGAATTTTTGTGACAGTTGAGTTCCCCTCCCCTGACTCAACCAAAAATGACCACACATATACGTGCAGTCTGGTGGTGACTACAATAAGTGCACGTCCTGTCGGCAGAGTCGGACCGCGCGCTTAAAAATTCTGAACGCCCCTCGGTGCTGCAGCTCAGATTAAACTGTCCACGGAAGGCAAACAGTTCGACAGCTTTGTGTGCACTGGAATGAGTGTTTGTTGCACACTTTGTGAAGGTTGTTTTGCAAAGAAGCAACAAATCTATGTGGAAATAGACACCTATGTCACTGGCAAGTAGTGGCAACTGCTTCAGTGTCGACTGCACCGTTTCCTTGGAAACATCGCGCGCCTCTCGTAGAACTGTCTCCTGGATCAGCTTCCACGACACCCGCTCCGTGAGCCGCTGGATAGATCAAGAAAGAGAACTTGTAATACCAAACAGACATCAACCGAAGTTGCTTCGCTGGTGCATTTAGACCTGCGGTGAACCCCGGTCACACGACAGCACGAGCTCCTGTGTCAGTTCTGTACCACTCCGCTTGACAAAAAAAGAGACCCCACCCCTGAAACAAGGCTTGGAGATTTTTGTCTCTTTTCATCAATGTCCACGGCCGAAAAATTGTCCTGAGTGCCTCCTCAGAGTTCTGCCACTTCAATTTACAAGGTGCAGGTTTGTCACAGACTAAAAGTTGTCAATTACTGATGAAAAGTGCTCACATGAGTTTTGGTTGTCCTGAGCAGTAATAATTTGTCCACTCACACGATCAGGACAGAACTTTCCTTCCTTGTATTCTCTTCTTCAACAATTAATGCAGGTCCAAACAAAATTGTGTTAAACAGGAGGACCGGCAGTGATGTTCGCCGCTCCCAGGTCGTCAGTTGAGAGGTGGAATTCAAGCCGCGACCAATGGGGGCGCTGAGCGATCTTGCACAATCGTTCACCTCCGTCCCACATCCTCATCGAGACAGGGGCGTTTTTTCGCTCCAAGCGCGCCACGGTACAAAGGTTTGGACGCAAACCGGTGCAACGGCGTGGTGAGGCACGTGCCACAAAGCAAACTGAACTTGGTAGAAACGGACCGACATCTCCAAACAGCCGCTGTTGATTGACAGGTTCCGGTACCGGTGTACGATATGTCAATCCACAGCACCTGTCCAGGTGAATCATGGGGTAACTCACTTGCGTCGCACCGCAGATCGGAACACACACTGCCTGCCAAGACTGACACTTCACACGCATAAAAGCACACACGCAAAAAGGAAATGACAACTGACTTGCGCTCTTTGCTGTCTTTTTTTCGCCAGGTCATCTGAGAGGTTCTCTCGCAAATTCGTCTCTTCGTCGCTGACGGTTGAAAACGCCCGCAACGCACTCGTCAGTCGCGGTAGCGAAGACATCGTACTGCAGCGAATGAAAATGTCTGGGTTCAATGTTGCCGAATCTTGGAGAAAACTGCGTTAGGATTCAGCCGTTGTTATCAAGTTGCCAAAGAGCATGAATGTGAGTGCGTCGGAATCAATTTCGTCCAGAAGTGGTGGTCATTCACGCTTGCATTTTGCTTTCTCGAGCAGGAAGAAAGGCAGGGTTAAAGTGCATCCCGACAACACGGGAACAATAATTTTCCGCAACACTTGGTCCCAGAAAGGAAAGATTTTGAAAAAAAACTACAAAGCCACCGCCGATGCTGCTTGCGCAACTTGTGCAAACAAAATTGGAACTTTCAGAAAATTTCATGGTGTGCTGAGTTGAACAGGTGTACAGCTCTTGGAGCAAGAACACCCCCTCCCCTTCCCACTCAAAGGAATGCGTATTCACACTTGCACAACACAACTCATGAAGCATTTTTTAGGTGATTTGAACCTTGAAGCATACATTATGTATAATGTATGGTGGTGAGAATCACCTACAGGCATCAAAAGGCTAAATCTGTGAATGCGAGTTTGAAAGTGTTCTATTTATTCGATTTTGGTCATGTTTGGTTTTTTCATTCACTTTTGGGCTGTAGTTGATGCATGAAGTGTCAAAAGAACAAATTTTTGCTTTTACATATTTTTATGGGCAAAAAACCAAT
>JAAUXT010023184.1_pt1 | contig 15008 bp, 22 predicted proteins | sample 7278171 | NCBI WGS metagenome assembly JAAUXT01 (sample SAMN14350112, study PRJNA611818) | marine sediment metagenome | isolation source: surface marine sediment (1.8m) | place: French Polynesia: Moorea | collected 2018-08 | reverse complement strand
CGTCAACACCGCATCAGGTTCATCTGTCTTTTTCGGGCACCCAGCTGCCATCGCAAGAACTTCGATGTCTGGAGTTTCGGCGACTTTTGGAGGTGTTTTCACGTCGTCTTCTTCACTTTCAGACATCGGGTAAGGAACCAAAAGTTTCCTGTCAGGCCTGTAACAACAATTATGGAAAGATTTTTGAGTGACACTTTGCCAAAAAGTCATGAACACTGTCAACAACTTGACAGTCAGATGAACATGAAAATCCAACATGGTTGATGACTCACCACCACATGTCTTGAAGATGGTACCGCGGCTGCGTAGATGGAATGGGCTCCTCTTTCTCATTGTCTGAGGACAGCAAGTCGAAGTAGTTTTCACCAGGGTTGGCTGTGGAGCAAACCATTTGCTTCTCTTCATCGTCAAAAGTAGTTGTAATGCGCGCTGTCTCAGACAGTCCGGTGAACACAACTGGCGTTTCAGCATTCCTCTGTGTTGACGTAAAGATGAAGCTGAAATTCAGAAGTAAAATTTTGAGAAACCTGGTCTCAAAAGAACTGAACAATTCCCTCTCCACATGTGTTGAAAGACAATTCACAACAACCATGGCTGAACAGGATAAAAACAGACACAAACCTGTCATCCACGTTGAATTCACCAGGAGCAAATGTTTCATCGTGAAGTGTCGTCGACCACAAATTGCCACTTGTTTCTTCATCAGACAAACTCAAATTCAACCCAGAACCAAAGAAGACATTGTTGGATGCCATGACGCTCAATGACACAACAAACAAAATACTTTGAAGCCGGAAATTCATGTCATTCTGTCCGAACAGCACGTCCTGTCAAATTTGAAGATGGTGGAAAAAGATGTCAACCTACTTTCGTCACTTCCTGCAGGTGACCAGCCATCCGAAACGCGCTCCAAAAAAAATGACAACAACATCAACATGTCCAGAACACATGGCAACAGGTATAAGACAATTTCAAGGCGCGTGCTCGGAACCACAGCCAGACTGGAAAATTCTTCATGAACGTCGACCAATTCTGTCGTGCATTTTGCTGCTCACTTTAACTCAAAAATTTGGCCTTTTTTTGGTTGAAATCGAAAGAATACACTAGAGGGAGGTACGACCATTGAGTGTATTCTTTCGATTTCAACCAAAAAAAGGCTGCATTTCTCGTGGCGTTCGCCGAAATTGCACTCCTGAACTGGTCGGTGTTCAAGAACCATTACTTCGTCGACAATCAGACGTCCACAATCAATCGCGTGTGGCGCTTGCAATTAGACATGCTATCTGTTCCACACAGGGTGTGTGTGCGTGTGCACTGTTTATGCGTGCTTGTGTTTCTGGCTGCCTGACGGCTCTTCTCCGTCCACAGTGACGGCGAACCCGCAGACGGACCAGACGTGGCGCCAGGCGCAGGTGCCCATCTCCGGGTCGCAGAGCGGCGCCATCATCATCGAGGGCATCGTCGGTAACGGCATCGAGGGCGACATCGCCATCGACGACCTGTCCGTCACGCGTGGACAATGCTCCGTGAGTCGCGTCCACATCACATCACTCGATGCAACTGTCACGTGATTCAGAGTCCAAGGACTCGAAGATCAGACATCTGGGCCTCACCCCTCCTCGAAAAACAGCAGCCCCTAATATCTGTGCTGTCACAAATCGGTTTCACGAGGACCTATTCTGGACCAAAAAGGGTCAAGCGGTGCCAGAGTCGCGGTTTTTATTCACTCCCGAGAGTCAGAGGCTTGAGCCATGAGAATCGTTCAAGTCCGTTGAGCTACAAAGACAGACCGGTCGGGTCTGAAGGCTTCACTGTTCACAAGGCTTCACCTTCTGTGACAGGGTGGACAAGGTGGACAGGGACAGGGTAAGAATCACACGGTTTTCTGCAGGGAAGCTGGTGCTGGGATCTCTGTCTGGGAGCTTTTTCGTGAGATTGCGGGATGCGTACAACTGAAGTGTGAGGTGCTGGTCTTGAACCTTCTGGATTCATCAACAGTTCCTCAACTCGGATGATTTCCACGATTTTCTTGACGGCAGTTAGAACTATCAATCGGTTGCGGGTTTCTGTCGAGGTCCTCTCCCTTCTGTGTGCTCATGCCTGGCCCAGCTGTCCTTCCGTGAAATTTCTTCTTGCATCGACCTCACGGTTCTGGTTTCTTTCTCAATCACTCTTCCACAACGCAATGCAGAGACGGTTCAAAACTCGATAGCAGCTGCGAAGTATCAAATTGGAAAAAATAGCTCCATGCATAAACAATTGCTTGAAAAGCAAATCAGATCCTTCATTCCAGACACACCCACTGGGGCCGCACCCAATCCGAATCTTCCTGAAGTCCGGTGACCTTGACTCTGACGTGTGAATTTGCAGAGTACTTCACGTGTCAGTTCACGGGGTCGACGTGTCCCGAGCTGCTCTACAACGTGCCGGTGAACGAGGCAGACAACGAGTTCACGTGGTCCTTCACTTCCGGGGCCACGCCCTCCGGCAGGAGCGGCATCCAGACCGGGCCGTTTGGAGACCACACCACCGGAGGAGGTGAGGAGGGCAGGGGCAGGGCGCTGTGGAAGGGTGGGCAGGGGTGGAGAGAGAACAAGGCAAGGGGCAGGCTGGAAGGACAAAGCACAGGGGCACAGGACAGGGACAGAGTGTAAGAGCAGGTCGCCTGTGGAGAAGGGAGGTGTGGGCTGGTGGAAAGTGAACACATGCGCGGTGGAGATTGTTGGAGGGCGTGACATAAGCTAGTGAAGCGCGGGCGATGTGGTGCAGACAGTTGAGGTGGGGAGAGGGCGAGGTGGGGAGGCTGAGATGTGTGGCTTGGGTTGGAGTCGGAAAGCGGTGGATTGAGTGGGATTGAATGTCAACCAGCAAAGCGCGTCAGGAAATGAGGTAGAAAAATATTCGGATACACTCCACCGGATCCAAGATCTGCATTTCTGACGGGTACTGACGGGTATATCATGTGGAAGTCTCCTGAATCTGATGGATTACACAATAGAGAGACGTTCGCCGCTCTCGCTCTTCTTGGCTTGAGGACAGAACTTTGAAGTCTGAAAGTTGCGAGTCCGTGTGTTCTCTCACGGGCTGTTTGAATCCATTTCGCCCTTTTTGTGTTGCTTGAATTTATTGACGGAACTTGTGGCCCGTTGTACATTCAGAGGGAGGAGAGGGAGAGGAGGAGACAGGTGAGGCTGTACATACAGAATAGATCCACGCTTGGTCAGTGTTCGGGTGTGAGCCGCAGCGCGCTGGTTTTCTCTTTACGCCATGCAGCAGCCCTCACGACGCGTACCCAACTGGAGTCGCGAGGCCAGGTTCACGCTTGTGCGTCGTCGGTTCCGTCCACGTCAGCGGGCAATACGTCGCCGAAAGTTGACACGGCGCAATGCATATTGACACTTGAAAGAAAAATGCAGAAATGACGCAAGAGGTGTGAACCAGGTCCCTCGACTCGGAATCATGCGGTGTGTGTGTGTGTGTGTGTGTGTGTGTGTGTGTGTGTGTGTGTGTGTGTGTGTGCGTGTGTGTGTGGTGTGTGTGTTTCGAGGGGGCGAGTAACTGGGCGTGTGGTGTGTTCGCATGTGAGTCTATTGATGTATCAATGTGTTCGCAAGCTTGTTGTTTTGTGTTCGACAAACTGTCAAATCATTGCACACGCGTCACAGCAGGCACACGCTTTTCGTGCTTGCATTTTTGCACAATACGTTTGCTCAAAATTTTGCGTCCTGCGTTGCGTCGGTGCTTCGTTGCTGGTGACACAACGCACTCCGCACGCGAGAAAACCTCGCGGCAGCAGACGGGATGCGCGGGCCCCGCACACACCTGAGCGGCGAACGTGGGTCGCGCAAATCGAACCCTTATCACAAGAAACCTGGGTGAAACAGAAAATTGTGCTGTGGTTTTGATCTTCAATTGAGGGAAATGACCCATGTTTGCGTGAAAAACTTGCCCACGGACGTTGGTGTGAAAAGACGCGCGAGGCGCGAGCGACTAACAGGTTCCGCGGTGGTCGGTTGCTGGTCGGCTCTCCTCACGAGAGAGACGCGGTGTGAGTGCTCCCCTCCCCATCATCCTTCTGTGAATCGTCCTCCTGTCGCGCGAGCTCCGCGGTGAATTTCCCTTTGGTGAACGCAGGAACTGCAGTGCCTGCCGACTGGTTTCAGATGTTTCGATTTGTGTTGTGTTGTTGAAGAGTGAGAATTGTCTTCCCACAGCCAAACGAGGTTTGATTGTGAGGACAAAGCAGCTTGTCAAGGCAGAAGAGAATTGCTTCTCAAAATTGTGAAGAATAACTCCAGAATTCCTGGGCGTAGGAAAACGCCTGTGTTCGTGCTGTTTGTTTGTCCACCTCACACGAATGTGGGGATGATACAAATGAGAAGAAGATGATTTGAACGGGTCTGAGCGCGAGGTGAGACCAACTCGACTCGACGTGTCCTCAAGTTGTGCTGCAGCTGCAAACTCGACCGGTGCGCTGCCCTCGGGGATCCGCTGCAGCAGCAGCTCCACCTGGTGAGACCCTGACGTCTCTGCCGCCTGTTTCAGGTCTCTACGCGCACATCAACGGCGCGGGGCGCAACCCGAGCGACAACGCCTACCTGCGCACCCAGTGGCGCTACACCAACATGCAGAACACCGACCGATGCCTCTCCTTCTGGTCAGTCCACACGCACACATGCGCACACACAAGCACCAACCTGCAGCCTCGGGGTGGTGGTTGTGAATTGTATCAAATATTGCAGAAGCCTCAGCAGCAAACGGCAGGCAGTAAACACTCCGCACTGACAATACTGACATTCAAGTGTCTTGGTTCACGTAAAACGGGTCCGTTCCTGAGACAAGAGACAAGGAGCAGAATCATCTGTGATTCTCAGTGAAGCCAGTCCGTCGGCACGTGACACGGTCACGGCACGGGAGTTCACGTGGTGCTCGTCTCGCGCAGGTACTTCATCCGGGGCCCGAACATCGGCGCGCTGACGGTGAACGTCGGGAGCCTGGGCGCCGCCACCGAGATCTGGAAGCAGCCGCGTGAGTCTCACTGCGCTACTCAGAGTCCCTTCTCTCTCCGTGGAACTGGACACGTGCAGCTCAGGCCTGTCCTGTCCTGCACGCACAATACGCTTCCTCACAGAACATGGAAGAAAAGGACGCGTGCTGTATGTGTCGTTGTGCTGTGAAACAAGCTCTTGCAGATGATGTGTTTCGCACAACTGAAGGACCGAAGGGGGCTCCTTCAGAATGTGATGGTTTTGAGGAGAGGTGGGTGGGTCCAAGTCGTGCCTCCAATTATTACTACTGACTCAATTTCTGTTTGCGGGAGATGTGCCTCGGACCCATTTCCACGATGTGTTGGATGAAGTGGAGCGCGTCGCTCTGTGGTTGCAGCGCAGTGGGGCTCGTTCACGAACGCCGCCTGGCAGCGCGCGGACATCAACCTGCGCGGCTACCCCGACGGCTTCGTCTTCTTCGACGGCGTCAGGGGAGCAGGTACCAACACACACGCACACACTCGCACAAATTCAAACAGGTACGCACACACAGAGAAATAAACGCACACACACACACACACACACACACACAAACACACTCAGCACATACGAGTACACAACTCACAACACGCACACAGAGGACTTGCTCAGGGCAACGATTTCGTGTTTGGGAAAGTTTGCACGAAAAGATTGGCACCTTTGACAAATACTGTTTTATTCCGGCGGTGTTTCAACGCTCCATGTCTTCTCAAAGTTTGTTCTTGTCAAGACGGGAGTGATTTTCACGCTGCTTCTCTCTGCAGGGATTGGGAGCGACATCGCGATCGACGACATCACGGTCAGCCGTGGGCAGTGCAGCGGCACACCTGGGGTGAGTGCGGCCACCTCACCGGATACAGCTGCTCAGAGGCGCTTCCGCTGTCTGCGACGTGCTGCTGCAAAGAGTCCAGACTTCCATTGTGATGTCTGACAGGGGCCGATCGCTTGCAGATTTTGCACGAGTTTGCTCTCCTCTTCAGGAGGTCGCGGGCGTGTTCACGTGCGACTTCAACGCCAACGAGTGTTCGCAGTACCTGACGCCGGTGAACCCCGCCGGGAGCCTGGCCGAGTTCTTCTGGACGCGCCGCCAGGGGTCGACGCCATCGTTCGGCACCGGACCCAACACCGACCGCTCCGGCTTCGGTGAGTGCTGCTGCCTCCGCACGACAGAAGTCGTATTTGTGCGGGGAAACTCAGCCATACTTCCTTCTCCAAAGTTTGCTCTGATTGAAACGATTTCGGCAGGTGTCTTTCTGTCTTTTCCTTTGGTGGCAGTGTGCAGGGTCTGCAACCAGGACGAGGTCGCTCCACTCACAACTGTCACTCTCACACTGCGCCCCGATGTGGCAGACGCTCGTGACCGTGTGTTGCCTGTCTTGCAGGGTACTACATGTACACGGAGTCGACTGGGCGTCGCTTCGGGGATAACGCGCTCCTGAGATCCACCTACAACTACCAGGACGGGCAGCAGTACTGCCTCAGGTGAGGCTCGTCTCACAACTCACTCGCCATGCGTCGTGTGTGTCCGTGATTTGTGACAAAAATACAGCGCCATCTTGATTTGTACGGGACGCAACACAAGACTTTTTACAGCACGAAAAATCTTCAGGACACAACAGGGGACGTGGGGGCCAGTTTCCTCCAATTTTCAGTCCTCTCCATTGTGACCAAACTTGAGCACAGTCTCAAGAAGTGACAACAACGATGTTCATTGCATCGAAGATATTTCTGTGTCACGACAAATCTCTCATGGTGAAATTTGTCCTGTGCCCATGGACACAGCAAAGACAATAAAATTGGCTTCCACGTCCTGTTCCCTGGTTCTTCAACGCAGTTTGTGATTGAGAAGAACTCTGGATCCAACTCCTCACCTTTGTTTTTCAGATTTTACTACTACTTCGTCGGGTCGAACCTGGGGCAGCTGACGGTGCGCAAGATGTTGTCGTTCAACCAGCAGGGCGTCGGGACTCCGCTCTGGACCTTCCCAGGTGCAGACTCAACATTTTCCTCCCAGCGGAAACAGTCGAGAGAAGACCCCCTTGAAGACCCCAACATCCCTGGCAAAACTGATGTGTTCTGCCTGTTTTGTCTGTTTCAACACGATAGATGTCTGAACGCTTCGCAGCCTTTAACATCAGCCCCTGCGCCCTGCCCGTGGGCGCCACTGCGCGGCAGTGTGTTTGACGTTTGACCCGTTGTTGCTCACCTGCACCTTGTTTGAGACAACAGAAAATCTGAACATCCTTTTGGTGATACAGTAACTTGAAGCGCTGCTGTATTTGTGACATCGTTGTCGTGACGTGGTCGCGTTGCTGTTTCAGCGTCGCTGGGCGTGACGCTGTCGTCGCCGCAGTGGGTCCCGGTCACCGTCAACGTGCCCACCTCGTACGTGCACAGTTGCTCCGTCCACTCAGTTGCTGAGCACCGGGCTTGCCCGGACCGAATAAAGATCTGTTCACACAACACTCTACTTGTATAATGCAGTGTCCACTGTCCCAAAGTTCACTTCAGTCATCCACACGTGACATACGAGACTTCGTCGAACTCAAATGCGGTTATTGGCCTGTATTCCGCCCTTGTTGCAGGCCGGGCGGCTACCTCGTGTTCGACGGTCAAGTGACGGGAAGCGAACAGGGCGACATGGCCATCGACGACATCTCCGTCACCCAGGGGCCCTGCGAGGTAACCATGGAAACGCGAAACTGGGACGGGGAGGGAAGCGGTGACAACGCGCTGAGGGAGAAGCCGAGCGAGACGTTAGTCTCGGGTGTTGCCATAACAACGGGTCCGGAAGGGCGTGGAGTGAACTCCTCGGCAGGGGGCGCGGTGCTTGAGACTCCTTCATTCACACTTGGACCCGTCTCCAGCGGAGCACAAGAACATAACCACTCTTCCTTGAAGAATAGTGTTGCAGTCTCGGGTGGTTTGCGACTGCGTGAGGGGGTGGGCTGTTGAGTTTGACTGTCCGATTTGGAAAAGACAAAATTTCTTTCTGTTTGTAGGGAGGACAAGGAACCACGAACGGTAGGAACTTACTTCTTCACCCGTGCGTCGAATCTTTGATCGCGTTATTCCCGTGTTCTCACACTGTAAGATTCCGAACTTGAACGGCAAAATCTCACTGAACGTCGTCAGAAAATTTATTGTGATTTGGGTCCAAATTGCCCGAGAGCGTCTGGATTGATTGTGCGCACTGCGCGTGTGATTTTGTCCCGTCAGCGCCGCCCACGGAGTCGCCGACGCCGGCGCAGAACGGTGAGGACACGTAGACGTGCGCTTCGCTTTGGTGTAACACGCGTTTCGTGCCGCTGACGCTCACAAACGCACATTGCAGCTCCAGCGTGCAGCGCGCTCGCTTCGCGTTCCAAGTTTTGGAATTTTAGTGTTCAATTTGAAATGCGCGCAAACGGATTTTTGCAGAAGCCAAGCTTTGTTCCCCGCTTCCAGTTTGAAAGAACCCGCGGTGTTCCTCACATTCCCAGACGTGTTCCTCTGCCCCGCACCGCGCAGCTTTGTCGCACATTCAGTAGATATCACTGGTGAAATTGTGGTGTTTACAATCCAAATCAAGTTTCCAGACAAATCTCCAATTGTCTAGTATTGCACTTTGCCAATCGACCCCAAATAGACTGTTGTTGATTCAATTCTTGATGTTTGCGTCTTCACGGTGATACCCTACGACCAATCAGGTTGATGTCCCCCTCCCAAACCACTGAACAGTTTCTTGCCTCGAGTTCGCCGAGGTGTGAGGCGTGGGCCTGTGTGTGGCAACGGCGAGAACCGTCATTCCTCTCACTGGATCCAGGCGGGGCCTTGACTCTTCTCCTGGAGGAAAATCCCTCTAGTTTGCCGCACTGGTGCAGTTTTTACTCCCAAACACTGATCCGTGAGACACATCAGTCCTGTTGTGACGTGACGCTGAACGCACAGGGAGACGTTTCCTCCTTTTCTCTTGCAGCGTTCTTCTCGTGTCAGTTCGACCAGGACTCGTGCCCTCAGTACCTGACCAACGTGCAGCCGGGCGCGTCCGACGCCGTGTTCGTGTGGACGCGCGGGTCGGGCCAGACGCCGACTGGGCGGCAGACCGGGCTCACCGGCCCCAACAACGACCGCACCACCGGGGGAGGTCAGCAGCCGCCGCGGCTCCCAAATCCGCTCATCGCACGCCATCTCCGTCTTTTTTTGCGCAGATCACATAAAATTATTCTCAGCGATCGCAGTTCGGCACTGCATGAAGCGCCACCTGCAGTTTTAGCGCAGTTCCTTGAACTTGTCACAGCTGAACGGCGCTGCTCTCTCCGCAGGCTCCTACATGTACATCGAGGGGTCCCCTCCGCGGGTCCGGGCGGACCGGGCCTACCTGCGCACCGTGTCGCAGTACACCGCCAACGGCCGCAACAAGTGCCTGCACTTCTGGTACAACGCGTACGGCAGCGGGATCGGCGCGCTGCGCGTCTCCATCGGAGGCATCAACGGCTTCAACAAGAACCAGCTCGCTGCCATCCCCAGTGAGTACAAAGTACAAAGACACACCACTCGCACTGCTGTGGGTACTGAGGCGTTTCACACTGACGGGTTGCACCTTCATCAAAAGCAAGATACGTGTCCAGTGAAAAACACATGGTTTGGGATGTGGTTGCAAGATTCCCGACAGCGGAAGGTTCTGTTAAATTTGTTGCAAAAGTGGGATCCGCGCTCAGGGCACAGCCGGCGCACACCGAACGTGCCCTTCTGCTCCAATTCCAGACGAGTTTCAGTCGAGCTCGGACCGCACGTGGAAGGAGATATGGGTGCCGATCCCGCCGACCTCCAGCGGCTACATCCTCCTCGAGGGCATCCGCGGCAACAACGAGTACAGCGACATCGCCGTCGACGACCTCGACGTCATCGACGGATCCTGCCCCGGGGGCCCCGGGCCTGGGGTGCGTGCGCGCAGAGCTATGGCTGAGACCAAGTCAAGTTGAACATGAACCCACAACGGCCTTGGGTGGTCTTCAGAAGCTGATTCTCTCCTGTCTCTCTCTCCCGGCAGGAGTCGGTGCCCTTCTTCGAGTGTAACGGACAGACGTGCCCGACGTACCTGACGGACCTGCCGGTCGGCAGCACGGCGGCTGAGATCACGTGGCAGCTGCGCAGCGGACCGACGCCCACCTTCAACACCGGGCCCAACCTCGGCAGGGGCGGCACCAGTGAGCACGCACGCTTACACACACACACACACACACACACACACACACACACACACACACACACACACAAACCACAGCACACACAGTTGCACACACGTTTTCAGACATACGCGCGGCATACATACACCCTGAACACGCGACTTGGCAAGGTGGAACAGAAAAAATCACCAGCACCCCCCGTCGCAGCTGCACAAAGACGGAACTAACGACCGCTCACCTTCTCGCAGGTCAGGATCAGTACTACCACGTCGAGGCGACGGGGCGCAATCCGAACGACCAGGCGTTCCTTCGCACGCGCTACCTGTACGGCAACGAGCAGCAGCGATGCCTCGTCTTCTGGTACTACCTGTTCGGCGGCAACATCGGCCAGCTGCGCGTCTGGAGGATGGACAGCAACTTCGCTCCCATCGGAAACTACCTGTGGCAGCAGCCATGTGAGTAACGCTCAGCTGTGCGCATGAGCCCCACTTCCCATGCCGTCCATACGGAGAACAAACGAATCAAACCTGGACCAGGGAGCAAGTCCTGACTGTGAAAATCCAAGGAGTAACTGACAGCGTAATATTTTGGGTTTGATGCAAAACTAGCTCGGGGCCCTGGTTCCCTGCGCTCACACTGAACGCTCTGTCCGGCAGCGGTGTTCGGCAGCTCGCAGCAGAACCAGCAGTGGCAGCGCGGGCAGCTGAACCTCTCCCCGAGCGACTCGGGCTACCTCGTCTTCGAGGGCTCCGTGTCCGGGGACCAGGGCGACATCGCGCTCGACGACATCAGCGTCACCCGCGGCGCCTGCACCGTGAGTATCTGCGCCTCGCAGTGAGAACGTCCACTGTGAGTGCGCGACGTTACGGGGACCGGGCACGGTGTCAGAGTGTGCGAGAACTGCGCTGTATGACTGAACACGTGCACGACGCTCCTGTTCGGTTTGGGGCTGGACGAGGAACGAACAGCACGCGCCACAGGAGCATTCGATGTCTGTGAATCTGCACCACGAGTACGAGTAAATGTCGGGAAAACAACACACCGCACTGCGTCATGCATTTGCGTCGCCGTTATGAAGATTGTCCAAGGTGTGGCCGACCGGTCTGATTGGTCGTTGTGCAGGGTACGGGAACGCCAACGCCGCCACCGACCAGCGGACCCGAGTACTTCACGTGCAACTTCGACGCGGACGAGTGTCAGAACGCGCTCATCAAGGTGCCGCCGGTGAACACGGCGCCGGGGTCGCAGGGCCAGGGCCCCGAGTTCGATTGGACCCGCAAGAGCGGTGAGTTCCTGTGCGACGGGCTGGGGCTGGACTTGCAGGGCCTGGCTCTGTGTTGAGGAGTCTGAGGTGCCGTTCTTTCATTTGCTCGGCCTGACTCGGAGTGATCGCGATAACATTGGCTTCAATGGGAAATGGAGCGAACCAATCACTCCAGAGCGAATAAAGGAACGAGGCCTGAATCTAAGCCTGCGGGTCCAGAGGGCGGGCCCCTTGGTTCCTCTGACCCGCGTCAGCACAGAAGCGGGATGGCCGAGTCACCCGGTGACAGCGGAGAACAGTCTGGGCGAGAACTCCATTGCAAGTCGCGCGCATGGCGCGCGAGACGTGTTGGTGCACAATGGGTCCGTCGTTAGTTATCTGTGTCAGTCATGTGCAGATCATGGTTTTGTGTCTCTGGTCTTCTGCATTTCTACAAAGCCATTACAGAAATTGATAATTGGTGACATAAATCTAAAGGTTCTTCCGCGCAAGTAGAACACATTGGGTTCAGACAATGAAGCCACTGGAGGACTGTTTGTGAACGAGCCTGTACAGTAAAGAACAAACTTCATCACGATCCCAAACTTGATTTTTCAAGAATCAAATTAGAATTTCAGCAAACATTAATTTTGTGGAGTTTGCACTCCGGAATATCACTGTGGCCGCCATGTTTTCCAGGCGACACTCCCTCCTTTTTTACCGGACCCGAGTTTGACCACACGACGGGAGACACGACGGGTAACTTTGAGCGCCGCCGATCGTGGGGCTTCTTCGTTTCTGCACACCGATGTTTTGGGAAGCTGTGTTGCACAATGGAAGTTGCACTTCTCTCAAATCAAGTGGATCTGTTGTTTTGTGGTCTATTGTTTCGAGAATTCTGCAAGTCAGTTCGGTCAAAATAGCGACCATTTGTGCTAATGTCGAACCAAAATTGAAAATTCCAATTTTGAGAGGCTTCCATGATGCACCACAGCTGCCGCTTGGATGTTTTGCACAGTTTTCGTTTCGCCTTCGCTAGCATGCACCACCCGCCCACAGGCCGCATGCAGTCCGCCCAAGAGGAGGAACGCAACGCCTCTGCTTTACAGCGTCTGTGGCGCCGTTTGATTGCAGGCGCGACCTTGTCGGCCCTGACCGGCCCAACCGGGGACCACACTCCCGGAGGAAACGGGCTAGGTACAGTGTCAGCGCGGGGCAGTGGGCGCGTTCGCTCACTACACCACGCTGACTGGTAGAGAGACTGAAAAGCACAGCAGCTCGGATTGAGCGTGGACGCACGTTGAGGCGTCTGCCCGATCTCTGCAGCTGCTCTCGTCTCTGCCCTGAGTGAAAGCGATCGCGCTCAGTGCCCTGCGCAGAACTTCGTCACCACATTTGGACATGTCGACCATGAGTTCACTTGATCCGACGACATGGTGTGCAAAAACACTCAAATTTTCTTCATCGTGCACATTTTGTCTTTCGTGCCCATTCCAGGCACGAGTTATGACCCAAAATGAGTCGGTCGGATCAAGTGGTTCATTTCCACTGATGTGGAGCGGAAGTGCTCAAGGCCCTCGTTTTCCTGGCCCTGTCGAACACAGGACACGGAACGGACTCCCGGTCCCACACAACTCCAATTCTCTGGACTCCAACGACAGACAACACGCCCTGTTTTCCTCATGTTCACTCGGTTTCAGGACTGTACTGTGGACGTGGTCTTTTTCAGGATTGGTTGGTGATGAGAGTGTTTGCTTTGACACGTTTCATTTGGTGTTGCTTCAGCGTGTTTTTGTTGCGCGTGCGGAGTTTGATGTGTTTTGCTCTTTTGTTCACGTGGTGCGGTTGGGTTTCTCTGTTCCATGTCTGTTCTGTGTGGTGTCGGCTTCCCCCTCAACACCCAGGCGCTACCGAGTCCTTCCGAACGGGACCGAACGTAGATCGAACTCTGGGCACCACCGCAGGTAACGCGTCGCAGCACCACACAACGTGAAGCGTTTGTGCAGAAGATCAGTCAAGATTCCGCAGCAAGAGTTGGAAACACCACATGAGGATTTCTCTTGAACTCATCTGTGACACAACTCGGTGCAAGAATAACCAAAACAACATCCTTTTTAAGTGAAGCTTGAATTCGTCGGGACGACGAAACATTCAAAGTGCCATGTTGGACGCGTTATGAAGCAAAGCCAGACGTCGTCGCTGACGTCGTCGATGTGGTGACGGCGACGTAACGCGTTTGTTCTGCTGTGCTGCAGGCTTCTACATGTACATCGAGGCGTCTGCGCCGCGCGCCGCCGGAGACAACGCCCTCCTGCGCACCGTCAACTTCTACAACGCCGACGGACGCAACAAGTGTCTCCACCTCTGGTGAGATTCACATCCTGCCCTATGTCACGTCCTTGACCGTGCTTTCCATTATGCACTGAAAAAAATCGACCTGTAACGTCAACGGGCCGTTCGCGGATTGCGAAACTGTGAGAGGTCCCACGTCGCAGTTTGGTCACGCGCGGTAGAGTCCACTTCCAGTCTGAAGCGAGAGGAGCCGGTTCAGTCACGTCGATCTTGAGAATCATGACAGATCCTTGACGTCAACAGCGCACGTCAGGAACATTGGTTTGATTCGGTTCTTGTCAGACAGTGAGGTGGATTTGAGAGAAAACCAGTTTGGTAGCTGTGCTGTTGGTGCGTTTGCTCCTCCTTCGTCTCAGGTTTGCAATGTCCCCCGAATAACGCCGCAGGTCATCTCAATGCGGCAATTTGACCTCGGGGGATCCCGAGTCCCGGACCCTCAGGGGCTGGTCTGCACCGTCCTCAGTTCACACCGACACACCCAGGTACTTCACGAGGGGGCAGCACATCGGTTCCCTCAACATCTGGGTCAGCTCGGGGACGCCCGTCGAAAACCTGCGCGCGTCCCAGACGGCGGAGGGACGCCCGCTGCGCCGCGTCGTCGGTGCGTCACGTGACTCAAACCACGTGGTTCTGGGTGGTGCAGGGGAGCCCTGAGTGGACGTGGTGTTCTGTGGCCGTTTTATCCTCTTCTCCCCAGAGGTTACGGTGTGAAGTTTGTTTCAGGTTGGGAATATTTCTTTCAAGTTTACTTCTTCTGTCTTCATCTCCATTTTTCAGAATTGGTTTCCACGTTGAGTCCACGTTTTCACGTGGATATTGTTTTGGTTTCTATGTTCGCGCTGTTCCACGACTTGGGACTTCTCCAGCGGATCCACGGACCCTGATGCCTCACTCCGCAACATTCCCTTGACAATTGGTGTCACTTGAAAATCACTTGACCCACAAAATGAGACCCCAATCTTGGTCCTGGGTCTGCTGGAGGAGTCCTGTGGTTGTGCCATCTTGGTTTGGTTGGGTATTTGTTTGGGGTTGACTCTGGGTATGCCCGGTGCAGGTACCACATGTACGGCACGGCGCTCGGCTCGCTCGGGGTCTTCATCGGAGAACTGACGCAGAACGGCTTCACGAGCGAGTCGCGCCTCACCACGCTGCGCAGGATCCCCACGACTGGTACAGTGTGTGTGTGTGTGTGTGTGTGTGTGTGTGTGTGTGTGTGTG
>JAAUXT010099482.1_pt1 | contig 15009 bp, 13 predicted proteins | sample 7278171 | NCBI WGS metagenome assembly JAAUXT01 (sample SAMN14350112, study PRJNA611818) | marine sediment metagenome | isolation source: surface marine sediment (1.8m) | place: French Polynesia: Moorea | collected 2018-08 | reverse complement strand
GTGACGATGTGGCGCTCGGCGAGATCCAGGAAGGCGAAATAGGGGTTGTCCTCGGCGTCCTTGCGCCACTTGAAGAAGAAGTTCGGGACCTCCAGCGCAGATTCCAGAACTGGCAGGGTTTCGGCTGCGGTCCGGGCGCTGGTGGTTATCAGGAGCGAGCCGCCCAGGGCCTTGGCCATGGCGCTGGCCTGACGGCCGAGCCGGGCTGCGGCGCGCTTGTCGTAAGAGAAGGGCCCGCTGTTGCCGCCGATGATGACCGAGATGTAGGGCTGCGGCAGGTGCGCCAGCCGCGCCCGCCAGCGCGCGCCCTCGGCTTCGAGGCGGCCTTCGGTGACCCGGTGCAGGGGTGTGGAGTTGTGCAGGACGTTGTCGCGTTGCGGCAGGCGGTACTGCGGTGTCGTGACCACCAGGTCGAAGTTCAAGATCCGAGCCCAAGGGCGGCCGCAGTGGACCAGGCGTATCCGCTGGCCCAGTTTCGCCGCCTGGATCTGGATCCAGCGGCAGACCGGCTCGTTGCGCCGGCCGGCGGAGATGATCAACTCGGGCCAGGGCGGCTCCAGCTTGCTGGACTTGCGCTGGACGATTCCGGCCAGGGTCAAGGGCACGGTCAGATTGGTTAGTAGTTCGGTCGGCCGGTAGACGAAATGGCGGGTCTCGAACGGCCAGCCCAGGGCCTCGGCCAGCGCCTGGACCTGCGAGTTATCGCCGGCGCGATGGCCCATCATGAGCCAGGTGCGCGGGGGTTGGAAACCTGGCGCTTCAGGGCTTTCCGCTTGTGCCATGGGACTCCGTTCCGAGCGTCGGCTCCGCGGCCCGGCCGGCCTCGAATCGAGGGCCCTCGGACCGCGGCCGAGAGCCGGAAGATGTGACAAGCACGGCGGCTTGGCAAGGTCTGCCACCGCCACCGGAGGCTTGCCGCTGCGGCATCTCGGCGCTATACGCTAGAACGCTTCGACGCCTCGGTGCGCCGGCCCCGGCCAGGACCGGCACTTGGCAAAGCGCCGCAGGTCGTTGAAACACAATGAAATACTATGTGTCCGTCCGGAGCATCCGCAATGGACGGGGTTGCTTGCTGCGCCCGGGCCAATCTGCTATGGCCTTGGTTCGGAGGCAGGCTGGATCAATTGCATTGGGGTCCCGAAGTGAAGCCTTGCGTCTTTATCCATACCAACCACCGACAGATGGTCGGGGCGCTGGTTTCGGAGTATTCGCTCAAGCGGAATTCGCGAAACGCGGACAAGTTCGACGTGCGGATCATCCACACCGATGATCATCCCTTCCTGAAGGCGAAGCACGGCCAGAGCTTCCTGCGCGACGGGGTCCAAAGGGTCTGGGACAGCGAGGACCTGCAGTCCTTCACGCCGCTGCGGTTCATGCCGCCCGAGCTGATGGGTTACGAGGGACGGGCGGCGGTCATCGACCCGGACATCTTCGCGGTCGACGACGTTTGGGAACTGCTGTCCCGCGACATGGACGGCAAGGCGATCCTCTGCCGCCACCGCTCGGGGGTTAAGGGTCTGCTGCGCTTCTATGCCAGCAGCGTGATGCTGCTCGACTGCGCCAAGCTGACGAACTGGCGGGCCGAGGCCCAGTTCAACGAGCTCTTCGAGAACAAGCGCGACTACATGAAGTGGATCAGCCTGAAGCTCGAGCCGCCGGGCAGCATCGGCATCTTCGAGCCCGAGTGGAACGACTTCGACAAGCTGACCCCGGAGACCAAGCTGCTGCACAATACGCGCCGCATGACCCAGCCCTGGAAGACCGGGCTGCCGGTCGACTTCACCTTGGCCGAGCGTAGCCGGATCTTCCCGCCGCTGGGCTGGGCGATTCGCGCCAAGCGCAGGCTGATGGGCAACGGCAACCTGTTCAAGAAGTACCTGCGGCACCCGGACCGCAACCAGGAGGCCTTCTTCTTCGGTCTACTGCGGGAATGCTTGGAGAAGGGGATCGTCAGCGAGAACATGCTGCGCGACGAGATGCGCCAGAACCACGTGCGCCACGACGCCTTCGAGGTGCTCGACCGGATACCGCAGCTGGCCGCCTGAGCGGCGCTTCGACGGCCCTGGATGGAAGGAACGACGACGTGATCGGAATCGGGCCCTGGGCGGGCCGGAAGTACTTTCTCGACAAGATGACGCTCCGGGACCTGGTGAAGGCCTACTTCACCCACTACACGATTCTGGCCTACCTCCTGGTGACCGGTGTCGGCGCCTGGCTCGCCGTGGCCTGGAGCGACTCTGCCCTGGCGACCCTGCTCGCCGCAGCCGCGGTGGTACCGGTCTACCCGCCCGTCGAGTATCTGCTGCACCGCTACGTGCTGCACGGCAAGTACCTCTACAAGTCGCCGGCAACCGCGAAGCTGTGGAAGCGGATCCACTACGACCACCACCAGGACCCGAACGATCTCGGCGTGCTCTTCGGCGCCCTGCACACCACGATGCCGGTCATCCTGGTGGTCGCGCTGCCACTGGGCTGGCTGATCGGCGGTCCCGGCGGGGCCGCGGCGGCCGTGGCCTCGGCTTGCCTGGTCACCGCCTTCTACGAATTCTGCCATTCGATCCACCACCTGCCGTTTCAGCCACGCTGGGCCTGGCTACGGCAGCTCAAGAAGCAGCACTTGGCGCACCACTTCCACAGCGAACTCGGCAACTACGGCATCACCTCCTCAATCTGCGACCGCATCTTCGGCACCCACTATCCCCAGCCGAAGGAAATGGCCCGCAGCGAGACGGTCCGAAACCTGGGCTACACCGAGGCCGAGGCCGAGCGCTACCCCTGGGTCGCTGAGCTTTCCCCGGACCTTCCCAAGGGACCTCCGCGGTCCGGCGGCCAGCTCGCCGCCGAATAAGCCGGGCCGTGCGGTGAGCGCGCTGGCCCAGGATCACGCCGCGGCCAAGGACGCGGTGCTGTCGATCGAGGAGGTGGTCGGCCCGTCGGCTCTGCGCGAATTTCTCCAGATGCCGGCGCCCCTCTACCGGGACGATCCGAACTGGATCCCGCCGTTGCTCTTCGAGCGCCGGATGCATCTCGATCCGCGCAAGAACCCCTTCTTTCGCCAGGCAGAGGTCGCCTATTGGCTGGTCCGCCGCGACGGCAGCCCGGTCGGGCGGATCAGCGCCCAAGTCAATCAGGCACACCTCGACCGCTATCACGACGCGACCGGGCATTTCGGCTTTCTCGAGGCCGAAGACGACCCGGAGGTCTTTGGCTTGCTGCTTTCGACGGCCGAGGATTGGCTTCGTCAGCGTGGCATGACCCGCATCCTCGGCCCCTTCACCCTGTCGATCAACGACGAGAGCGGGCTCCTGATCGAAGGCTTCGAGCGCCCCCCCTATCTCATGATGAACCATGCGCCGCCCTACTACGCTGCTCGCCTGGAGGCGAAGGGCTATAGGAAGGCCAAGGACCTGATCGCCTATCTTTGCGCTGCGGATGTCGAATTGCCGCGGTCGGCGCGTTCCCTGCTTGCCAAGGCCGAGCAGGACCGCAGCCTGCGGGTGCGCAACATCGATATGGGCCGGTTCCGGGAAGAGATCGCAACCGTGGTCGAGATCTTCAACGACGCCTGGTCGGAGAATTGGGGCTTTCTGCCCTTTTCCGAGGAGGAGGTCGGCCACATGGCGGAAAGCCTGAAGCCGATCCTTTCCCCGGGTGCGGTCGCGATCGCCGAGGTCGATGGCGAAGCTGCGGCCATGGCGGTGACCCTGCCCAACGTCAACGAGGCGATTCGCGACCTCGGCGGCCGCCTGCTGCCCTTCGGCTGGCTCAAGCTTCTTTGGCGTCTCAAGGTCCGCGGCACGGGCACCGTGCGCATGCCGCTGATGGGTGTCCGGCGGCGCTTCCATGGAACCCCGATCGGCGGCGTGCTTGGGCTCATGGTGATCGAGAGCGTGCGGGCGTATCATCGCAAGCGTGGCGTGACCGAGGGCGAGCTGTCCTGGATCCTGGAGGACAATCTCCCGACCCGGCACCTGATCGAGACCTTCGGCGGCCGCGCCTACAAGACCTACCGCATCTACGAGAAGGCCCTGTGATCATGGCCCAAGGCAAGGCGGGACGCTATACGGCACTGGTCATGGCCGGCTCGCGGCCGGGCGGTGACCCGATGGCGCAGGCGGCGGGGGTTAGCCACAAATGCCTGCTGCCGGTCGACGGGATGCCGATGATCCGGCGGGTGGTGGCGGCGCTGCTCGCGGCACCGAGCGTCGGCAGGGTCGTGATCTCGATCGACGCTCCGGAGCTGTTGGAGCCGTTGTTTTCCGGTCCCGAATCCGACCGGGTCGGCCTGGTGCCGAGTGCCGAGACTCCGAGCCTGAGCGCCCTGGCGGCGATCGAGGCGGCCGGCGGCGCGGCGCCGATGCTGATCACCACTGCCGACCATCCGCTCCTGGAACCGGTCTTGATCGAGCGCTTCTGCCGGGAGGCCGAGGCCAGCGGCGCCGACATCGTGGCCGGATTGGCACCCGAGCACGTCATACGCGACGCCTTTCCCGAGAGCCGGCGGACCTATCTGCGGTTTCGCGACGGCCGCTTCAGCGGCTGCAACCTCTTCGCGTTGCTGCGGCCGGAGGGGACCAAGGCGATCCGGCTGTGGCGCCGGGTCGAGCGGGACCGCAAGCGGCCCTGGCGCATCGCCAAGGCCTTCGGAATACCGATGCTGCTCGGATACCTCGCGGGCTGGCTGACCCTCGAGGCGGCCTTGGCGCGGCTCTCCCGGCTGGCCGGTGCCAAGGCGGGCGTGGTCGTACTGCCGGTGGCCGAGGCCGCGGTCGACGTGGACAAGCCGGAGGATCTCGTCCTGGTCGAGGCCATTCTGCGGGGGCGGGCCTGACATGACCGCGCTGCTGCCGCGTTGCTCGATCCCGGGATGCCGGCGGAAATAGCGGCCGCATGTTCCAGCTCGCCCACTTCTCCGACCCGCACATCGCGCCGCTGCCCAAGGTGCGGCCCGCGCAACTGGCCAACAAGCGTTTCCTGGGCTGGCTGTCATGGAAGCGGCGGCGCCAAAGGTTGCACCGGCGCGAGATCTTGGATGCGCTGGCTGCCGACCTTCGGGCCCAGGCTCCGGACCATGTGGTGGTCACCGGCGACATCACCAACATCGCCTTGCCGGAGGAGTTCCGCCAAGCCGGCGACTGGCTCGGGGCGCTTGGTGCTTCGGACTGGATTTCGGTCGTGCCCGGCAATCACGATGCCTACGTTGCACTGCCTTGGGGCCAAGGCCTTGGGACCTGGGCGGCCTATATGTCCGGTGACGGCGAGTCTGCCGACCCCGCCTTGTCAGCGGAAGGTACGGATGCCGGGCGAGGGGCGTTTCCCTTCCTGCGACGCCGCGGACCGCTGGCGATCCTCGGCCTCTCGACCGCTCTGCCGACACCACCGGGCAGCGCGGCCGGCGCCCTGGGCAGCGGGCAGCTGGATCGCCTCGCGGCCAGCCTCAAGACCCTGGGGCGGGAGGGCCTTTTCCGCTGCGTCCTCTTGCATCATCCGCCGCAGGACAACGGTATCAGCTGGCGCAAGCGACTGGTCGACGCAGAGGCATTCCGCGCCGTGCTGCGCGAGGCGGGTGCCGAGTTGGTGCTGCACGGCCATGACCATGCCTTCCACGACGCCCGGCTTGCCGGGCCCCGCGGGCCGATCCCGGTGTTCGGCGTGCCTTCGGCCTCTGCCAGCCTGGGCCAGCGGCGGCCGGGCGCGCACTACCAGATCTACGGGATCGAGCGCGCCGATGCCGGCTGGCAGATCCGGGTTCTGACCCGTGGCTTGGGCCCGGACGGGCTTGGATTCGTCGAAGCGGCGGCCCGTAGCGTCGAGGTGACGGCATGAAGGCCCTTCGGTTCGCTGCGGCCGGCGGGTCTGCGCCCCGATCTGGGCAAATCAGGCCGGCTGCGCTAAGCATAGGCTCTGCCGCTGGGCGAGAAGCTTTCAGCGGCCGCCGAGAAGCGGATTTTGACACCCGATGAACACGCTGGATCGCTATATCCTGCGCGAGACCCTGCGTCCCTTCATGGTCACCCTGGTGCTGGCCCTGATGGTGCTGCTGATCGAACGCATGCTGCGGGTCCTGGATCTGGTCCTGGGGTCGCAGGGTCCGCTGCGGCTGCTGTTCGAGATGCTGGCTTATCTGGTGCCCCACTACATCGGGCTGGCGCTCCCCTTTGGACTGTTTCTCGGCATCCTTCTTGGGTTCCATCGGCTCAGCCGCGACAGCGAACTCGACTCGGTCCAGGCCGCGGGTATCGGCATCCATCGCATGTTGCGGCCGGTCATGATTTCGGCCCTGGTGGTCGCGGCGCTTTCGGCTGTCACTTTCAGCTATCTGCAGCCCTATGGCCGCTATGCCTATCGGGCGATGCTGCATTCCATCACCAATGCCTTCGTCAGCGCGATCCTGAACGAGGGGGTTTTCGCTCAGATCGGTGACAACACCTTCCTCTCGGAGGAATCCTACGGCGAGGGCCGGAACTTCGTCAGGGTCTTCGTCTACCGGAAGAAGGACGAAGGCGACTGGTCGGTGATGACGGCGCGGGAGGGCAGGCTGGAGCATGGCAGCCTGATCCGCCCGCCGGCCCTGTGGCTCTACGATGGCGTGCAGCTGAGCGGCTCCGAACAAGATGTTGCGCGGGGTGCGAAGGAGGATCCCTCGCAGGGTGTCCTGCATTTCGAGGCTTTGCGCAACGAACTGGACAGCAGCTCCAACGCCGGCTTTCGCGCGCGCGGAGAGGACGAACGTGAAATGACTCTCTTCGAGCTCTGGCAACTGCGCGACAATCCGCCGGAGGGCGTAGGCTCCTCAGATTTGATCGCCGAGTTCCACGGCCGGATCGTCAAGGTCCTGACGATCTTCGTGTTGCCCTTCCTGGCGGTTCCGCTGGCGCACGGCTATCGCAGACGCGCCCGGTCCTTCGGCATCGCTCTTGGGGTCGTGATCCTGATCGTCTACAAGGAGATCGTCGACTTCGGCGAAAACCTTGTCGAGTCCGAGGATTTGACGGCCTTCACCGGGGTCTGGCTGCCGTTCCTGGTTTTTTCTATTGGGACCTTGCTGGCCTTCGTCCGGTCGTCGATGCGCCTGCCGAGGGAGTCGATGATCGTTCTCCCCGAATGGTTCCTGGGGCTGATGGCCGGCCTCAGACGGCGCCTAGACCGGAGTAGCGGGGGCACGGCATGAGTGCTCTGACGCGCTACCTCAATCTTCTGTTCTTCGCGCGGCTCGCGCTTCTGCTTTTCGGAATCGTATCGGTCGTTCTCAGCTTCGATCTGCTCGAGCGCAGCGACAACGTGCTGGCAATCACCGGGGGCGGGCCCCTGGTCCTGCTTCACTACGCCATGCTTCGGGCGCCCGATGTGGCCTCGCAGCTGCTCCCGGTTGCCGCGCTTCTTGCCGCGGTTCTCACCTTTGGCGAGCTATCGCGGCACCGCGAGCTCGACGCGATGTGGGCCAGTGGCGTGTCGCCATTCAAGATGATTCGGGCGCTGGTCCCGGCCGCGGTGATCCTGATCAGCTTGCAGTTCTCGATCGACAACTGGGGTGTCCCCGAGAGTTCCGCGACCTTGCGGGACCTCGGCGTGGGTCAGTTCGAGGATGTCACGCCGGAAGAGGAAGAGCACGGCGTCTGGCTGCGCAGCGGCAAGGACATCTTGCGCCTGCCGGTGACGGCGGCCCAGGCCGGCCGGATGGAGAAGCTGACGATATTCCGGCGCGATGCCGACGGCATGTTGATCGAACGTCTCGATGCCCGCCGGGCGCGCCAGCGCGATGACGACTGGGTCCTCGAAGACGTGATCCGCCGGACCGTCGAAAACGGCCAGCAGCAATTCGCACCGCAAATGCTCTGGCGCGGCCGGATCAACATGGAGCACGTCGTGCGTCTCGCACGGGAGCCGCGTGAGCTGCCCCTCGACCAGATCGTCGAGATCATCGACAACGACGCCTACGGGCAAAGACGGACCGAGCTCTACCAGACCTGGCTGCACGACCGCATCGTCACGGCGCTGACGCCCTTCTTGATGCTGGTCCTGGTGATCTCGCTGGTCCAGGCGATCGGCAAGTCGGTCCCCTTCGCCTGGATCTTCGTGTCCGCGCTGGCGCTCAGCTTCGGGTTTTTCGTCTTCGATCGCATGACTCTGGCGATGGGTGAGGTCGGGATTCTGCCCCCCTGGCTGGCTGCTTGGGCGCCCAATCTGGTCCTTGCAAGCCTGGCGGGAACCTTTCTGATTCGGCAGGAATCCTCGCGAAGCGTAGCTGTTCCGGCGCCGCAGGCGACGCCGCGCGGCTGATAGGGGGGCCCGATGAAGCTGGGTTTGGTCACCAACCCCGGAAGCGAGCGCAACAAGCACGGCCTCAAGGCGATGGACGAAGCGGTCGCCGACGCCCCCGACATCCTGCATGTCCATCTCGAGAGCGTCGCGGATCTGCCCGCCGTGCTGGCGGATTTCGCCCGACGTGAGGTCGCCGTGCTGGCGGTGGCCTCGGGCGACGGCACGGTGCAGGCAACCCTGACGTCGCTTTTCGAGGATCGGCCCTTCGAGACGCCGCCGCCCCTGGCAGTGCTGCCGCGTGGGATGACCAACCTGATTGCTGGAGACGTCGGGCTGCCGGCCCGTCCGGCCAGGGCCCTGCGCAGGCTGATGAGCAGTCTGCGCGATGGCGACCTGGATCGCCATCTCGAGACCCGCAGCATCCTGAGGGTCGAGAACCTCGCCGGGGTGCCGCCGCAGTGGGGCATGTACCTGGGCGCCGTCGGAATGGCGCGGGCGACCCACTACGCCTTCGATCAGGTGCACAGCCGCGGGGTCAAGCATCAATTGGCGGTGACAGCGACGCTCTTCGGACTTCTGATGGGGTATCTCCTGGGCCGGGGTGCCGGCGATGTGTTTCGCAGCAGTGAAGTCACCGTCGGCCTGGACAACTCGCCCGCCGACACGCGCCGGCGCATCCTGGTCATCGTGACCACGCTTCACCGACTGATTCTCGGATCCCGGCCGTTCTGGAACCTCGGCCAGGGCCCGTTGCGCTACAGCGCGATTGCCGATCCGGCTCAGGGATTGCTGCGTCACGCCCTGACCTTGCTGTACGGCGGTCCCGACCGCCGACTGCCGCCGGAAAGCTACGAAAGCCGCTCCTGCCATCGCCTCGAACTCGGCACGGACGAGGAGATCGCCTTGGACGGACAGTTCTACATGCCGCGTCCGGGCCAGCCGCTGGTCCTCACGGCACCGGAGTCACTGCGCTTCGTGACGGTTTAGGACAAGCTGATAGGTGATGGCCCTGTCCGAGCCAGAGATGCTCGATTTGATCGCCCGGGAGAGCGCCGCCGATTCTTGGCCCGCGATCGACGCGATCGCGAAGGCTGCCCGCGAACAGCAGGGGGAGGGCGTCCTCGCGGTGCTGTTCTACGGCAGCGTGCGCCGCAATCGAGACGACGAGGGCGGCATCGTTGACCTCTACCTGCTCGCGGAAAGCTATGGCGCGCTCCGTAGCAGTTGGCTGCGGCGGGTGTTCAACGCGCTTCTGCCACCCAACGTCTTCTACCTGGAGACGGACTTCGAGGGCCGGCAGGTGCGCGCCAAATACGCCGTGATCACTCTCGGCCAGTTCGAGCGGGCGGTGGCTCCCGGGGCACTTCTGCCCTATTTCTGGGCGCGTTTCGCGCAGCCGGTCAGTCTGATCTGGAGCCGGGATGAGGCAAGCCAAGCCCGGGTGCGGGCTGCCCTCGCGCAAGCCGTCCAGACCATGGTCGGTTCCGTCTGGCCGCTCTTCGAGGCACCGCCGCAATCGCCCGAGTTCTGGCCTCGCGCCTTCACCGAGACCTACCACACCGAATTGCGCGCTGAGCGCAAGGGCCAACGGGCGCAGCATATCTACGAAACCGATGCGGCCCGCTACGACCGTCTGCTGGCGGCCATTCCCGAAGCGCGCCGGGGACCGAGCGGCGCGGCGGCGCGACGGCGCGCAAGGGTCGCCTGGTGGTTGCGGCGGGTGCTCGGAAAGACCTGTTCTGTCCTGCGCCTGCTGAAGGCTGCATTCACTTTCCAGAACGGTGCCGATTATGTGGCCTGGAAGGTTGCCCGCCACTCCGGCGTCGAGATCGAGCTGACGCCCTGGCAGCGGCGCCACCCGATTCTCGCTGGCTGCATGATTATCTGGCGCCTGGTGCTGCGCGGCGCCGTTCGATGATCCCGATTGCGATCTAAGGCTCGCGCCCCCGGACGGAAGTCCTGGGCTATCACCTTGTAGTTAGGGCGTTATCCGCGCTCAGGCGCCGGCTGCGACAGCGGCCTTGCCGTCCTCCATGGCCGCCAGTTCCTGGGCGACCAGCTCGAAGCGGTGGCAGAAATCCTCCACCTGCTCGGGCGTGTGGGCGGCCGAGACGCTGCAGCGAAGTAGAAAGACGCCGGCCGGCGTGCCCGGCGGCAGCGCCAGGTTGACGTAGACGCCATGCTCGAGCAGCCGGTTCCAGGCAAAGACTGCGCTTTGCTCGTCGGGCAGACGGACCGCGATGATCGGACTCATCGGGGCGCAGATCTCGAAGCCGATCTTGCTGAGACCGTCGTAGATCGCCTGGGCGTTGTTCCACAGCCTATCGCGGCGGCCGGGGTCGCGTTCCAGCAGCTTAAGGGCCGCCAGGGCCGAGGCCACATTGGCCGGCGAGGGCGAGGCGGTGAACATATAGGGGCGGCTGCAGAAGCGCAGGACGTCGAACCTGGGGTGGTTCGAGGCGCCGAAGCCGCCGATCGATCCCAGGCTCTTGCTGAAGGTCCCGACGTAGAAGTCGACCTCCTCGTCGACGCCCTCGGCCTCGGCGGCGCCGCGGCCGTTGGCCCCCATGACGCCGAGGGAATGGGCCTCGTCGACCAGCAGGTAGGCACCGTGCTTGCGTTTGACCTCTGCGAACTCGGCCACCGGCGCGCGGTCGCCGAGCATGGAGTAGATCCCCTCGATGATGATTAGACGGCTCTCGCCTTCGTCGCCCAGGCGCTCGAGGCGCTTGTCCAGGTCGCCCGGGTCGTTGTGCCGGAATCGGACCAAGGTGGCGCCGCTGAGGCGGCAGCCGTCGTAGATGCTGGAGTGCGAATCCGCGTCGAGCAGGATGACGTCCTGGGGGCCGGCCAGGCCGGCGATCATGCCCAGGTTGGCCTGATAGCCGGTCGAAAATACTATCGCCTTCTCCCGGCCCATGAAGCGGGCCAGGGCTTGCTCCAGCTCGCGGTGTGCGCCGTAGGTGCCGTTGGCGATACGCGAGCCGGTGGTGCCGGTGCCGTGGTTGCGGACCGCGGCTTCCGCCGCCTCCAGGCATTCCGGCTCGAAGGTTACGCCCATGTAGTTGTTGGTCCCGGCCAGGATCGTGCGCCGGCCGTTGATCCGGGCCTCGGTGGCCGAGTAGATCTCCTCCAGGCAGACGCCGAGGGGATCCGGGCCGACCGCCAGGAGTTGGTCGTGCCTCGCCGCAATGGGCGCGTACTTGTCCAGGATATCGGTCATGAGCTCTGTTCCATTCGCTGGCGAACCACGGAGACGAGATCGTCGACCGTCTCGATGTCGGAGACCAGATTGATCGGGATGTCGATTTCGAAGCTGTCTTCGATTTCCATGATCAGGTCCATGGCGGCGACCGAATCGATTTCCAGATCGGCGTTCAGCTTGGTGCCGCCGCTGAGGGCGATGCTCTTCTTATTGTAGGGCTCGAGCAGCGCCATGATGCTCTCGAGCGGCGAATCCCTAAGGTCGGATGCCATTGTCGTCCTCGTCGTCCCGTGACGGCCCTTCTTGTGACGAGCTGCCTGCTTCGGTGCAAGCCACAGTGCGGTCCCGATCCCGATTCGGCCCGGAAACGCTAGGCGCACACACGCCCAACTCTCTATCCGCAGCCGCAGTTCCTGGCGCCGTCCGGCTCACAGCCAGCCCCTTTCCTTATACCAGGCCAGGGTGCGGGGAAAGCCCTGCTCGAAGGTGATGTGGCCCTGCCAGCCGTTGAGCGCCGTGCCGCTCTGCCGGCGGCAGACCCAGTCTTCGTGGAACAGCTCGCGCAGCTTGCCGCGGGTCAGCATTGGGGCCCGCCCGAGCAAGGGCGCCAGCACCTCGTTGGCGGCGGCAGGCAGCCATAGCAGCCCCTGGGGCAGGCTCAAGGTCGCAACCGGCTTGTCGAGGCCGGCGCTGGCGATCTCGGCGAGTTCGGTCCAGGCGTAGCCCTGCGGCCGACCATCGTCCAGCTCGATCACCTCGCCTTGCCAGCGTGGCCGTTCGAGCAGATGCAGAATCGCCTCGATCAGGTCGTCGATGAAAAGCAGCGAGACCCGTTTATCGGCCGGCCTCGGCAGGAAGGCCTGGCCGCGCGAGAACTGCTTGAACAGGGTGAGCGTCGCCTGGTCCCCGGGACCGTAGACTGCTGGCGGCCGCAGCGCGACCCAGTCCAGATTGCCGGCGTGGCGGGCGACCTCCGCCTCGGCCTGGCGCTTGCTCGCCGCGTAGTCGGAGAGCCCGGGCTCGCGAGCCGCCAACGAGGAAAGCAGAAGGAAGCGCGGGCGCTGCGGAGCGGCCGCCGCGGTTGCCGCCAGCCCGGCCGTTCCGGACGCGTTGATTTCCTGGAATGCGGCCCGCGAGCGTGCCTTGATGGCGCCGGCGCAATGAATCACGACGTCGGCGTCGGCGACCAGATCCCGCAGGCTGTCATCCTCGCCGAGCGCACCCCGGACCGCTTGGACGCCCTCGGCTTCCAAGGCCGAATCGGGCCGGCGCAGCAGGGCCTTCACACGCCAGTCGGCGGCCAGAAGGCGGGGCACCAGGGCGCGGCCGATGAACCCGGTCGCGCCGGTCAGGGCGACGACGCCGGTCATGTCGCGGTCGGGCGGAAGTCGGTGGTATGCCGCCTAGTTTGCGGTCGCCATGAGCCGCGGGTCGCTGTCCGCAAACCCCGCGATCGGCGCATCCTCGGTGAGCGGGCGTAAGGCGCCACTGAGAAAATCCTCCCTCACGGCGGCACGGCTCAGCTTCCCAGACGAGGTGAAGGTGAGCGAGCGCGGCGGAACCAGGATCGCCTGGCAGTCAACGCCCGCCGTTCGGCGGATGTTGAACAGGATGTCCTGAACCAGAAGCTGCTGCTCCTGTTCTTCGGAGAGCCTGGTCTCGGCGATCACCACGACCTGCTCGCTGTCCCGCTCCTGGTCAACGGAGAAGGCAGCCACGCAGCCCGGCCGGATCCCCGGCAGCTTCTCGACGGTCCATTCCAGGTCCTGCGGCCAGATGTTCCGGCCGTTGCAGATGATCAGGTCCTTGCTGCGACCGGTGATGACCAGCTCGCCTTCGACCAGATAGCCGAGGTCCCCGGTATCCATCCAGCCATCGGCCAGCATCACGGCCTCGCTGGCCTCGGAGTCGTCATAGTAGCCCTGCATCACGCTGGGACCGCGGACGCAGACCCGGCCGATCTTGCGATCCGCCAGCGCTTGTCCGGTGCTGCCGCGGACCTCGACTTCGTGACCGGGCAACGCAGAGCCGCAGAACACGAAGGCGCGGGCCTTGTAGGCCGAGCTGCTGGTCTTGGCCTTGCTCGGAATGGCCTCCGCCCCGCTTTCGTAGGCGGTCCGGTCGATATGGTCGACGCGCACGCCGCTGCCGAGCCTGGGGAAGGTCACCGCCAGGGTCGACTCCGCCAGGCCATAGCTCGGCAGGAAGGCCTTACCGTCGAAGCCACTTGGCGCGAAGCAATCGGTGAATTCCTGGAGGACCTCGGGCCGCACCATCTCACCGCCGATGCCGGCAATCCGCCAGCTTGAAAGATCGTACTGGCTGGCTTGCCCGTTGGTCACCCGACGGACGCAAAGCTCGTAACCGAAGGTCGGGCTGAAGGCGATCGTGCTCTGCGCCTCGGAGATCAGCTTGAGCCACAGCAGGGGCCGCCGGGCGAAGGCCGAGGTCGCCATGTAGTCGATCGACACCTGGGACATCATCGGCGAGATGCAAAAGCCGACCAGCCCCATGTCGTGGTACAGCGGCAGCCAGGACGTTGCCCGGTCTTCCGGCACCAGCCTGAGGCCATCGCGGGCAATGCCGCGGGCGTTGTTGGTGATCGCCCGCTGGCTGACCAGGACTCCGCGCGGCAGGCTGGTGCTGCCCGAGGAGTACTGCATGTAGCAGGGCTCGTCCTTGGTCAAAGGCCGCAGCTCGCCGCCGCGGGTGCCGAGGCCAAGGAAGTCGGCCGGCGTGCCGATCATGCCGGCGACGACGCCGGTCCCGGCTTCTCGCAGCAGGGCGATGAGCTCATCCGACGCGATCGCCGCCGAGACCTTGGCGGCGTTCAGCATGGCGCGCAGCCGCTGGACGTAAGCTTCGTGGCCGCCCAGGTTGATGGAGAGCGGCAAGGGCACGGGGACCAGACCGGCGTACTGGCAGCCGTAGAAGAAGGCCATGAAATCCGGGGTGGTCTCTGCCAGGATGGCGACGCGGGCGCCGCGCTCGAGGCCGAGCGCCGAGAGCCGCAGCGCGGCCTCGTGGCTGCGCGCCTGCAACTCGGCATAGCCGAGCACGGTTTCGAGGTGCCCTCTGGGCGCGTAGAAATTGCAGCCGGTGGTGCCGCGCGCCGCGTAGTCCAAGCCCTCGGTCAAGGTCTCGAAATTGCCGAGACGTTGTGTCAGGCTGCCGTGTGAAGTCGGTGTCGGAATCACTACTACCTGCTCCCCGATCCGAAGTGACCGGACGATGCCGCGAGAGGCGGGCCGAAAGATCTCAAGACTGAGAAAGGGTCTGCGATGGAGTCCGGTGCTCAAGGTGGTGAACGTCTGTGACGCTAGATCTATCCTGGCCCCGCCGGATAGCCAAATCACTCATTGTTACGATATGTTACGGGAGAATCCTGCGATCGCCGCGTAGAGCCGGCCTGAGCTTGCGCCCGGCTGCACCGATCGGTGTCGGTGCGACCTGCGTGAAGCCGGAGAAATCCCCTGGAAATCCGGGGGGTCCGGGCCGACAGGCGACCATCGGTCGGCATTTTGGGGCTGCTACTGACCGGT
>JAAUXT010034073.1_pt1 | contig 15009 bp, 24 predicted proteins | sample 7278171 | NCBI WGS metagenome assembly JAAUXT01 (sample SAMN14350112, study PRJNA611818) | marine sediment metagenome | isolation source: surface marine sediment (1.8m) | place: French Polynesia: Moorea | collected 2018-08 | reverse complement strand
TTTTCTGCACTTCCAAATTTGACCTTTTTGACCTCAGAAACCTAAAAATTCAAAATTGACAAATTCCTTCCTCATGCATTATCCCCAACCCAAAATGAACCAAAAGAGCCTGAAAGATCCCAAATCAATCCTCATCTTGACCATGAAGCTGCTATACACATACTTTTGGAAGACACTGCCTGTAGGTGCTTTGATTTGGCTCACACCGATTTGGCTCACTTGAGCCCAAATCGCGCGACCCATCTCAAATCACCTAAAAATGGAGTGGCAAAAGTTCTGAATTTAGAGCAAAACAAAACCCAAAAGTATACATGTGGCCACACTCCATCACAATCACACTTCCCGAGTTGAGACCGTCAACCTGACATTTTGCTTTCAGATTTCGCTGAAGGTGCTGAGAAAGTTTGGCTCGGTGGGGCAGGTGCGGCTCGGGTTCACGACGCACCCGGGCTCAGCGTCGTCCCTCCGCGACCGGGAGCAGGACTTCCGAGCGCAGAGCGGATTCCTCTCCTTCACCCCGGGTCAGTCCGAGGCGACCATCTCAATCGCTATCGTCAACGACATGAGGGCAGAGGGACCCGAAAACTTCTTCGTCAACCTCACTTCCATCGAACTCCTCCTCCCAACGTGAGTGTTCTCTTCTCACACCGAGCAGACCTTCAAATGGCGACCGGACACCAAGAACTCACTCATAGTTGTAGACAAGAATAACACAAATGTAATTATGCAGGAACAACAACTACACCGAAGTGGGTCCGCACGGCCTCACAGTGGACATGGCTCCAGACATTGGACCTGTCAGTATGAAAACTGTTGTCATCGACAAAAGCGACAATGCAGAGGGAGTGGTGGAATTCCTGACACAACCTGTCGTTGGTTCGTCATCCGTCACTGAAAAATGCATACACAACAGCATCATTCTGCCACACAACCCCGAGCCTCAACTCAAGACGCGCATTTCAGGCGTCGAGGAGGACGGGGTGGTGAGCGTGCCCGTGCGGCGCGGTCCCGGCACTTTCGGCGACGTGGAGGTCGTGTTCAGCTCAGCCGACCTGACGGCTCTCAGCGGTCGAGACTACCTGCCGCCGAGCGGCGTCCTCACCCTGCCCGACGGAGTCGGCCTCGGTCACATCAACGTGACACTCATCGACGACTCAGAACGAGAATTTCGCGAGCAATTCCAGTTGACCTTGGTCAGTGTGTCTGGTGAGTTTTACCATGGGACAAGGCGCAGATACAGTCGTCTGTCATTGACTTTTGTCTGATACCTTACGAACGGGGAATTGCTTTCAAAAATAAGCCTTCACAGGTGAATGAGCAAAGTTGAGGCGACCCAATCCACTGAACTGGATCAGAGCGAGCAGATGGTCGCGACTGGTGTCTTCTGGATGTCTGATCACTGTCATGAGAGACGTCTTGAGCAAACGGAGCTGTGAAGTTTGTTCTGGAGGCCAGACCTGAAGAATGAAGACCAAATGTCCCAGGGGCCTGAAGCCGTGCAAACTGTCGCACGAATTTGCACGGCATGATCAAGTTCAAAGCTGTTGTTATGGTATTTCTCGTATCTAAATTGGTTCTAGTATTGAATCAGGTGGCAACACGTGGAACATCAGCTTGACAGCTTGACATGCATGTGCACTGACTCGATGAATGCAAAGCTGCACAAAGGCGAGATTTTTTTGCGGGAAAAGCTTGCGTGTCTTCACTTGCAACCTGAGCGTGCAAGTTTAAACTCTTCAACGACTTTCATGTCATTTTGTGCTGAATGTCAAAGTGAGTCAATAGTTCCATGCGCTAAAAAGCTTCATTTGGCAAACCGTTCGATACCAGCCGGTAACACGCGTGGGCTGCGAGCAGCGCTGATGAAGCGTGGAGCAGCACCACTCAGCCGGAGCTGGGCGGTCGGGGTGATGTGCCCAGACCAATGCCATAATGCACGTCAATACAACTCAGGAATGTGCACATTCTCCAAAGCGTCCCAAAGGATGCCACACGACAACTCGATAGCTCAGGGAGTTTGATGCGGACGAATGCGCTGGACAGCTTGGATTATGCAATTGGGTGTCACTTGAACCTGCTGCAAACAACACTGGAACCTTCAGTGAGGACTCCGGATGTCACTTTGTCGCCAAAATGCTTCTCTGCAGATTGCAACAATGAGTGTTGTGCACATTGCCCTTCTTGTGCTGTTGGCAGCCCCCAAATCTGAGGGTCAGTCGGATACAGGCGGTAAGTTTACCCGGATCATTGGGTCAACATTTCAGGAAAGAAACAAAAAATGCGCGAATTGCCCTCTGTGGTTTGATAATTCTTGAGATTTCGGCGTTGAGTCTCTGCGAAGTCACACGCACTGCACATGTAGGTGATATTGATCGGCTTCACGCGACAACCTCTGATGAACCATTGATTCCTGGCGTGTTGTTTGTTCACACGTGTTCATCCTGCAGGTGTAAACATTGTCTCGCCGAAGTCAGCACTTCCTCCCGAGTGTCCAGTTTGAGCATTTGGAACTTTTTTCTGTTTCAGGCGGCGCCCTTCTGGGCGAGCGCCACACCACCAGCGTGGACATCGCCAAGTCCGATTACCCCAACGGCAAGTTCGGCTTCAAGGGTCAGACCGAACTCAACATTCCGAATCCCGATCGCGCGAGAACACTCGTCATCACAGTCGAGAGAACGGGAGGCCTGATCGGTAGTCAAATGGTATGTTGCTTCCGAGAGTTTCCTGACGCAAAATCACTGCCTTCCACGAGTGTCTTTCGCCCATACTTTCGTGGTTTTCACGTTGGGGTGGACGCTACATTTCGCAACTCGTTGCACCTGGTTCTTTCCTGCACATACAGCAAAATTTTCCCTGCTCGCGTGGATTGTTCTTCTTTTGAGGAGTATCTCCCCGAAAAAAAATTTGCGGCACCAATACGTGGGCTCATGTTCTGTGCAAAACCCTGAAAGACACCACAAGATGCGTCCCCTGAGACGTCAAACAGATCTTCTAAGTTCCAATACTTGACGAGACAAAACACTCGCAAAATGATCACCAAAAAGCAATAACGTTCAGGTGTCGTGGAGACTCATGGGTCCGAATGACGTGAACGCCGAGCTGCAGGCGACGAACGACGTGAGTCACGTTACGTCGGACGGACGCGAGGTGACGCGCGGGACGCTGACGTGGGAGGCGAATGAAGCGGGAGACAAAACCTTCTCGCTCGTTATCAAACCGCGCTCCGGGTGGGAGATCCAGAAAACGTTCCACGTCTCCCTTCACGACATCCGAGGCTTTCCAGCGGACCAGGGCCACGGAGAAGTGAGCCCCACCGCAGGCACCTACACGCTCACGGTCAGTGCGGTCTGTTGTTGCACAGCAAGAGGTCGGGACGACATCAACGGACATCTCGCACCTCAAGTCAGAAAACTGAAGCTCTACACCACTGTCTTTGTGTGCAGATTCAGAAGTTTGGAGACCCCAACGGCATTGTGAGATTTGACGGCCCTGCTCAGAGCGCACAGACGTTCAACGAACCTGGGTCGGGCAGGAGAGTGCTGTCGTTTCCTATCTACAGATCTCAGGGCACCACCGGTGACATCGATGTACGGAGTCAACTTAATCGTAAAGGCGTATGATATCGCTGCATCAGGAGACATCAGAACCAATGCACTCACATCGTTCTGAACTCATTCCAACTCGGCTTCAAACTGCGTTCTCATGTTCTAGGTGTTATGGGATCTGACTGGACCAGTGGATGAGGCTCAGCCGGACTTCGCTCCCATGTCGGGGTCTGCGCGCATCCCGGGGGACCGGCGCACCGGGGAGATCGCTCTCGAGCTGCTGAGCGACGCCGCGCCGGAGCTGGACGAGACGTTCACGCTGCGCATCACGCGCGTCGAAGGCGGCGCCGAGGTCGACACCCGCCACAACACCACCTCGTTCACTGTCAGGTATCGCAACTGTGAATCACTTTCTTGAACACAGACAATGCACTTGAACACACTTGCACAACTACCTGTTCGAAGCAAAACATCCACAAGGAGCGTGTCAATCCAAAGTTGGGTGTATCGCGTTGAATCATCGCGGTTTCGTTGTCAGATACAACGACTTTCCGCACGGTCGCTTCGGGGTCAGATCTGAGGATCAGACGCTCGTCGTGCTGCCCGTCAACCAGGAGAGAAAAGTCCATCTCAACATGACCCGCTACGACGGCTCCCACGGACGCGTGCGCGTCAGCTACACTCTCGTCTACGATCAGGTAGTTTCCTCCCTGCTGATCCAAACTTGACTTGAAGCTGTGGAGTGAGGCTCTGTGCTCCATTCACTTCTGTCGGCGATCCACATGATTTGACTCGACGGCATCTTTCAGGTGGCGTCTTCAGCACGGGAAGCTGATGATGTCCTGTCTCGTATCATTCCGGATCTCAACTTCCGAGTAAAGTTACCTGTGTCAAAGTCGCATGCCCCTTTTACAACCATTGCAACTGCCCCCGCCCAAGGCATGACAAAGACTGTACAGAGAACGAGAGAGCAGAGTAGACCCCATGCTGCTGTCCACGACGCTCATCCCATCCTGACATAAAGTTTCCTTTCCTTACTACCTCGCACCTCCACCGCAAATCCCACTTGTGTCAGCATGAAAGAACCCGTGTGTGTACACGACAGCTGTCAGTTTGGCCAACCGGAATTTGGGAACGTATAAACATTTTCTGCTCCTTGACCATCCGAGACCTGCCGAAAATGTGGCGTTTGCAAACAGAGTTGGAACCGTCACAGTTTTCGTGGGGAGTGTGAAGCAATCGACATCTGTTCTCCCGCAGGCTCAGAGCGGAGTCTCGTATCTGCCCAGTTCAGGATCCACCACGCTCGAAGACGGTCAGACGGAAGCGATAGTGTTGGTGGACGTGGAGAGCGGAGTCTTCATCAGGGCGGAATCCACCTTCACACTGACGCTTGTTGCCGTCGCATTCATTGGGACAGGAGGTTCGTTTTGAATTGACACGCTGTGGAACACAAACCAGCAAAGCGTCAATCGCTTCAATTTTCGAGTATTTCACGCACTCCGTGCCTCGTTTGCAGAAACACAGCCTCCCGAGATTGTTCAGTCGATGTCCGTCGCCACAGTCAACGTTCCTCCAGAGGCGGCCAACAGTCTTGTCGGCTTCGAGAACACTCTCGTGAAAGTCAACGAAGGTACCGGTGTCTCCACCTCAAATGCCCGCATCAGCAGCTGAAGAACTCTGCCGACACGAGCATACATGTACGATACATGTTTGTCTTCGCCTCTTGCTCAGCATCGCGGATCGCGGAGCTGCGCGTCACGCGGCACGGCACGTACGGCAGCCTGCAGCAGGACTGGACGGCGGGCTTCCCCGCCACGGCGCGCCCAGGCGGCGGCTACGAGCGCGGCGTGGTCACTCCCAACGGAGGCACTCTACTCATGGGCAACGCCGTCCAATCTGATCTCATCCAAGTGCTAGTGAGACTTATCATCAGAAATATCACTGGCAAAGCGCCAGTTCATTGATCAAGAATGTGTGTGCGTGTGTGTGTGAGAGAGAGAGAGAGAGAGAGAGAGAGAGAGAGAGAGAGAGAGAGCCGAACATCGCGATGTTGCACACACGTCGGCTGTGCAACTGTCATCCCTGACAAAGTTGTTCACGTCGTTCCCTCAGTTGAGTCCAGTGTCGGGGCGGTCGGAGCTATTCGCGCTGCACCTGCCGCGGCTGCCCGTCTCCAGCGCCGGCGCCGAGCTGCGCGCAGCAGACTCCGTCGCGCGCATCGAGCCGTACGGCGTCGTGCAGTTCGCGGAGAACTCGCGCGAGATCAGCGTCACCGAGCCAGACGGGAACAACCTTCCGGTGAGACCCTCACAAATCGAACACGCCTTCTGCATGATCGTCAGCGAACAGTCGTTGACAGCGAGACGAGAGACACAACAGGGGAAACTTTCTCTCCAGAAGACCAGCAAGGAGTGGACGATTTTCCAGTCAACTATTTCACAAAATGTTACAGAAATTATTGCTTTGGCCTACAGGTGACACTGACCATCGAGAGACTGTACGGGTCACAGGGCAGCATCAAAATCGACTACAAAACCGTCTCCGGCTCAGCTGCAGGAAACGCAGACTTTCTGCAAGTGGAGAACGGCGCGGTGCAGCTGGGTCCGCAAGAAACTCAAACGTCCATTTTCATCACTGTGAGTTTCACCAGTCTGAACACAAACTCAGCCGCAATCAAGCCCCAAGACAGTGGTCATTCAACACGAATCTTTTGCACGAAGACAAAACCCCAAAGTCTGTGACAACACGTGTTGCAGATTTACCCCGATACAGAACCAGAAACTGATGAGCAGTTCTTCGTGGACTTCAGCTCGGTCGTCCGACTCCCGAGTGGATCCTTTGACGGTGGGAAAACGCAACATTTCGATCGAATGCAGCGTCTGGCGTGGTTCATTGACAGGCTTGGAACCCATTTCTGCGGCCAACAGAAGTTGTCCGTGCACTGGTGTTCCTTCCGTTTCAGAAATATCACCTCGAATAAGTGACCTGTACTCTCGTGCCACCATCAACATCCGACGCAACAACGACCCGTTCGGAGTTCTGAGTCTCCTCGTCAGCACCGGGCAAAGCGATGGCAAAATTTCGGAACCAGGGTCTGTGGAACTCACGATCTTCAGAACAGGTACAAGCTCAAACTCAACCACCAATCTTTTAGTGTACCGCAGTCCCGTGATGCGGCGATGTTGGGGATTGGAGATCCTTGTTTCATGAGGTTTTGGCGGACCGGACAGGTCAATGCGAGCAAGAAACAGTTGGTAGGCACACTGCTTGCATCCATCGGTCAATGTGCATACGAGGCATACCACCAACCCATGACATCGACCAGCCGCATCCTTTGCACAGCTCGTAATTCACAAAACGGACGAACGCGTCTTGCTTTTCCTCAGGCGGGTCGTTTGGCAGAATCACTGTCACAGTGCAGTCAGTGGGAGGCGGCGAGCCCTGGGACAACCTGCTGGGCGCCGCTGCAGCCGCCGGCAACGAGACGGTGGCGCAGGCGCTGGCGGCCCGGGAACCAGGCAAAAACGCCGTCGCCGGGCAAGACTATCAGATACTCGACCAGGAGGTCACCTTTCAGGTCAGACTGCCAAAAGAACAAAGCCATGATACATGCATTCCGCCGTTCACTCATCCACATGAGGTGATACTGAACAGACTGGTCCAAACCAAACGTTACAGGAAGGAGAGACGGTGAAGAAGGTGACACTGCTGACGATAGACGACCAGATTCCCGAGGACGATGAAACTCTACTCATCTACATCGTTCCTGACACCAACGGATTCAGAATAGCTCAGCCGTCCGTGGACAACGGCAGAATGGTTGGCATTTAGATTCTCAAAGCTGAGATACTTTGGCGGTGGAAAAAAAACAAACTTCTCGAAAATTTTAGCCGTCAAAAACCCTACATGATTTTTAGGGCTACGCTCTCATCACCATCAGACGAAATGACTTCTGGAGCGGGTGGATTGGATTCAATGCAGCCAATTCGAGCACAGTGCGAGTGAACGAGGACTCGGGACAACCTGCGAGACTCACCATTGAGCGCAGAAATGCCTCTTTTGGGGACCTCACGGTGAGAAACTCTTCACGGGGCTCGGGAAACTGAGATGAAGTGATCGTTGCATTGCGCTGGTTCCCATCTGTGTTCCGTGATGTGGAAGAATTTCGTCATTCAAGCGAAAAGGGGACCAGGCTTCATCCCTCCTCACAACTCAACCAGCTCCCGCCAAACTCACGCAGCGCTTTGTTATCACCGCAGGTGTACTGGAGAGCACGCATCAGCACCACGTCCGATCTCGTCAAGACCTCTGCCCTGGACCTGACGGTTGAGCTGCAGCGAGTCACGGACGACGTACTGTGCCCGGCGGGCCACGTCTACTGTGTCTTCGACGTGCCTCTCCTGGACGACTCCGTAAGGATCATTCGAGATGCTCGGACTCTGTTGTGAACAATTTTTCAGTGTCTGGCACTCGTTCGAATTCCGTTGGTTCAGGTGCCAGAGAACGACACCTCGTTCGTGGTGGAACTGACACGCGTCAGCTCGGGCGCGCAGATCGACCCAGCCAGGAAGTTCGCCACAGTCACAATGCTGAAAAACGACCATCCGAACGGCCTCGTTCAGTTCGCCTCGGATTCCAGGTTCCTGTTTCGTACATTTCATCCCCAAGTCCATTCGCCTTTTCCTCAAAGAGCAATCAGCCAGCAACACATCCTCTTCCAGGTTTCGACACGTGGACAGACAATCGACGTTCACAAGACTGAACGTTGAAAGAACCGGTTACTCTCAGAAACGAGTAACCGTGAAGTACAAAACTCTGGCGCTGGGAAGTGGCTTCGAAACAATCGCAGGAACCAGAGTGAACCACGCTGTCGAAGGAAATGACTTCGACTCCGCGTCAGGAGAAATCACCTTCTTGCCTGGAGAGGTGGGTCAAAACAGCACAGTACACAGGGAAAGTGAACATTTTACAGGTTGCCGTCCCCTGTTCTGCCCGACTTCCTTCACCACTTTGTTCGTGTCTTTGCAAGAGACTGCAAACGATCGAAGTTCGACACGACCCATTCAGAGCTTCTTCCATCCCGTACCCAAAGACCTTTCAAGTGGCTCTCAGCGACGTCACTAACGAATCAGAGTGAGTGTGGTAGCAAAGCTGCGCAAGCGCAAGTTTCACTTCGGTCGCTCCTCGTATTTGCACCTCTGACCACAGACTGACCACGAAGCTGTGGAAAGAGGGCAATTTGCGACACGTTCCCTTTTCTTCACAGCCTGGGAGTTTCCAAAGCGAACATCACCATCACGGAGCGAGCGGATTTGACCGTGTGGGACGTGTACGTGCGCGCGCAGCAGCCCCTCGACAACGAGACGATTGACGCCTTGACAGAGACCATGCTCATCGCGACACAGGGCAACATCAACGACAACCAGCTCACCGTGCTCGAAAACGTCGTCGAAGACGTCATTCAAACAGCTGAGAGCAAACCGTAAGCAACACATCGGGTCAGAATGTGACAGCAGTGGACTTCCAAGTGCTCAAAATCAGCTGCACATCAAGTCTGAAATATTTTCCCAGCAGACATCAATCTCTTTCGAGATCTCCATGCGCATCAGTCAGCACATTGTTTTCAGTTGTATCATCACACGCATTCCAGGTTGACGCAGGGAACGAGGAAAAGCTTGTTGAGCATCTTCTGCCGCCTCCTCGATCCGAGGCGCGGCCAGAGCGACGCGACGTGGAGGAGAATCACGCTCGCCGACCTCTTGGAGCGCTTCACCCACACCTACATGACGTCTCACTTCTGTGATACGTGCTGCTCAGGACCCACCCTGTAAGTGACCAAAAAGTGGTGAAAAGACTTTTTCGTACGTGTGCCGCTGATGGGGTGATAGTTTCGATGGGGAGGGGGAAAACAAATGACCTTGACATTTTTGGGGGTACCGTTTTCAGAGTGACCCACGATGATTGTCTCCACTTGAACTTCGGCGTGGCCAAGTGGTACCCAGAAAACATCAACGGATACTCCTACGAAGGCGGGTGAGCTTCGGGTGGTGAAACTGTGACCACACAAACAGAATTTATTGCTCGTGCATTTCACGCGGTCACAGATTCAGACTCACACTTGCCTTGTTTGATGAAACCGCCAAACAGGAACAAGGATTATTTCACGATTCCACGCGATCTGCTGCGCGTGCAAGAACACGGACGGAACTCGCCGAATCCCAAGTGCTTCTCGATCACCTTCATTCAGTACAACAGTGACCAGTGGTTTCCAAACAACGATGATCTCCTTGGAAACAGGGTTTGTGCTGTTTGCGTTTCTCACCGCATCAAGGAAGCGTGAGCAAGAAAACAGTCAAACAGGGCAACAATAATTTACTTCGTTCGTGCAGGTTTTCACGGTCGGAGTCAAAGATATGGCCCCGAGATTCACCAGCCAGCCAGCTCTGTTCAAGGTGCATTCTAGCAATGGTGCCACAGTCAAAACGGCTCAGTAAGTAACCATTCGTCGTGAAATACAAAACAAAATACAAGAACCTGGAGCTCGTTCGGAGCCTGTCGAGTGTCATCGTTGCAGGTGTGTGTTCTACGACGCGCGGGAGCGGCGCTGGACGAGCGGCGGCGCCGTGTGCGACGTGCGCAACAACTTGGCGCTGCAACTCGACAACTGGGTGGAGTGCGCGTGCCGCCACATGTCGCACTTCTCCGTGCTCTCCACCGTCAGTGAACCCAACACCGTCGGCTACAACATCTGGTTCTACGTCGCCTGCTTCGTCTGCATGGTGAGGGCGACGCGAAGTGAACACGTTCACGTGCGTCTCCGCATGAAAGGCATTTTCAGTGTTCCAACAGACTTGTTCTGATCGTCTTCAGTTCGGCTTGGCGTGCGCCATCCTCTTCCACCACGTCTGCATCGGCCACAACGCCATGTTCGCCGCCAGCCTCCTCATACACATGTGCTTTGCGGTGTTTGCCTCGCAGGTGCACATCACCCCGTCTCAACAAAAATGCATTTGCACTTGGCATCCAAACTGAGCTGCAAGGTTCCTTCTTCCTTTTCACACAAGTTGGTTGCCCTTGTTGCAGCTGTGTTACGTGGTGGACGCGTACCTCAGCCCTGGCGAGATTCTCGACATTGAGTCGAACGAAAACAACTATCGCTGCATAGTGATGGGTTTGTTCTTCCACTACTTCTTCCTGGCGCAACTGACTTGGATATTTGTCCAGGTGAGATTCTCTCAAATGACCAAATGGCATTTCGGATGTGAATGATCATCAGTCCCATCCTTCCACCCTGAAATCTACCTTCCCCCAATTGATCCGAGCTTCTTCCTCCTTCCAGGCAATCAACTTCTGGAAGGTGCTCGTGTTGAACGACGAACACACGGAGAGGAAATACTTGATTTTTTTCCTGACAGGATGGGGTACCTCTATCAATTTCTGTGCTCGCTCCTCACCAGATTTGGTTTTCACAAAATGTTGTGTTTCGATGACACAAGCTACATACATTCTGCTGACCGTCCCTTTGACAGGTCTTCCCGCGCTGCTGGTTGCAATCTTCTACTTGATCGCGTACGCTGTATACGAGTACGCCACAGACCTGCCGTCCGACAAAATCTACTGGGACGTGAGCGACCACGGAGACATGTGAGATTGCTCTCAGTCATGTCAGATAAAAACTACACTACTTCCACAACGGTCAACTTTCCTGCATCACGGGCTCAAGATTTGACAAAAAGTGTTTGTGCACATTTCAGCTGTTTCATTGACAACGCATACACAGCGCTGTGTGGCATCATCGCTCCCGCGCTCGTGATCCTGATGACAGCCGGAATCGTCTTCATCCACGCCTTCCAAATCACTCCACAGTGGCAGGCTTACGACGACGTGTACAGGGGCAGATACAACATCAACGGTAACTTTCGTCTGTCCGTTTGGTCACAAAAATACGGGTTGAGCAGCTTGCAGCTGCTGCTTCAGTTCAGACGCATTTGATTCTTTTTCTTCTTTTTCTTTACAGAAGTGCAGCTGATGCTGCTGTTCTGGGCACTGATCGTCGTCACGTGGATCTGGGGAGCTCTGCACATGGTCTACAGCCAAACGTGGATGCTCATACTCTTTTGTATTTTCAACATCGCGGTGGTACGTCACTCGTGCACGCGTCAGTGATCTTTTCTCATTTTTGCAAAAGAAGCATCGCGATTCATTCTGCACACATGTGCCGGCACTTCCAGGGTATTTACGCATTCCTGGTGTACGCCGTCCTGCGCAACCCGTTCGTGCCCTGCTTCAAACCACACAAGGAAACGTACGCCGTCAACTACACAGGCAGCGACGTCGTGGAGCCCGCCTTCCCGCCACCACCCCTGGCTCCATCAATGAACGGCAGCATGAAGGGCTCCAAAGCCTCGCTTCTACACGACGTAGGTTCAACCGTGTCTACACTGCAAACCTCGTCCTGTTCGTGCCGAAGATCGAAATTTCTTGCACCAGCCACGTTCATACTCGACATTTTGACAACTTAATACCTCAAAGTGCCCCACAAGCCAGACATTTGGCGTCAACTAAAGATGTGATTCGTGTCAGGGCGTCCACACAAGAAACCTTTGTTGAGGAAATGAAGAGGCACTCACCCCGGATGTCCGTCGTTGCAGCCGGTGTGGGAGAAGGAGACGATGGGCAACACGTTGAGGGTGCAGCGCTCTCCTCCTGCGCTGCACGGCGGGCGAGGCGGCGGCAGCGTCTACGTCATCCCCCCGACGACGCCCCTTCCGGACAAGGCGCGTCTCACACACGTCGACGACCGCTCCTCGCAGGACCTCGACGAACTGATCTTCGCACTGAAGACGGGAGTCGAGTACTCGCCGAGTGAAATGAGCCACCAGCTGGATCGCGAGGTCGAAACAACCAACCCCGGAGCCAGCCAGCTCGAGATGCGCAGAATCTCCATCGCAGACACGCACTTGTGAGCGCCTCAATGAATGACCCGCAGTGCATCTTTCTTGCGCGTCCTCCAAACCATGGCGATCCGTCTTGATTCACATCGCAGTTGGACGCACTTTGAAGCACTTGATCACAGGCAATCAAGTTTTACTCGTGTCCCACAGAAAAGACAATCCGTACAAAGGAAACAATTGTCGCGCAAGGAAAACAAAGAGTTCAGACTGCTGTCGTTCCACGAGTTGGTTGCTCACTCGTCACAAAAGATCAAGTCTGCACACCTTTTGGCAAGGTGTTTGTCAATGTGGTTCCGTAAATCAGACACGAAAGAAAAAGAGGCAAAACTGCAAGCTCATTTTTCAATAGGCTGAAGTATTTGTCTCCAAACGAGGTCGTCGCAGAGGGATCAAAAACAGATTCACTCTCATTGCAGCCTTCAGCTTCTTCAAATAAACATTTTCGCTCCAAATTTATTGCAATTACCTTCGCATTACACCGGTTCGCGTGAAGAGATTTCTATTGCAGCAGACGCTGCGTCCAAAATTTGTGGTCTTCTGAATGGCTGTGATTGTCACGCACACATCCCATTGTTATGAGGACGTCTTTGTGAGTCCTCACCACAATTGAGGTGCTACCATTTCCAAACCCGATTTGAACGTTTTTCCATCAACTGGTGCGCTGACCGCTACCTGTTTTATCTGTTGCCTTCACAAAGAGTCTGAGCTTCAAAAGCTGCTGCTGGTTTTCAGTTTCTTCGCGGCCACAGCTGGAACAGAAAGTTCAAAATTCCCAGCCTCAGTCTGCGTGATGACAGTGATAATGTCAAACTGGTTGATGGTTCAGAAAACCCACTCACCAACAACGTGACAGGTCTCAGCCTCCACACCGAAACGTCTCAGGTAATCCAACCAGAGAATCTGCTTTGTGGAAAGGCGGTCGTTGGGTCCCTTGACTTCCACAACCTGAAATGAAGGTGGAGACACTTGTCAAAATGACTGGACAATCTGTGTGAAAATTGATGCAAACCACCACTGAGAAACAGCACTCACTCTGAACTTCTTGGATTCGGTATTCCACACCACAAGATCAGGCACCCCACCCCTGACGTGCCTCATGTTCTTGGCCATTCTGTCGAAAATTCCAGCCAACACTTTTCCTTCCATGCACGAAATCAAGCCCTGTACGGGAAAGGAAACACCACAGAAACTTACAACTTGTCAGAAACTGACTAAAAACAAAAATTGAGCTGAATGCAATTTTTGTTCTGCCCCGTCTCCAATTTTATCAAACAATGAATGCGACTCACCAGTGCATGTTCCAAATCTGAGAATCTTTCCCAATTCAAACCAGCACACAAAGTCCCTTCATGTTCCGTCCAAGTCTTTGTGACCATTACATGAAGTTCCTGCAGGCAGTGCAAAATACGGGTCTCCACACCGGTGGAACGAAATGGAGAGACACACTTGCTTGATTGAAAGAACTTACGGTTTCAGAGCTGTTGCGGATTGTGTCCAGCCTTTCGTCAACAAGAGTTTTACGGTTCAAATAAAAGTGATCTGTAGCATAATCCAAAGGCCACGACTGGTAAGGGCTGTGGAATGTATCCGGGATCAAATCCTTGAAAATGATATCCCAGAAGAACAGGCAGAACAACGTGCTGAATGTGCTGCCTTCTCCGTGAATGCCTATTTCAATTGTGCAGTCAAGATTTACATCAGAACCAGTTCAAGGAAAGATCAGAAGAACGTCGGGAAAGCGGACAAGTTACCAGCACACCTACCTTTTGGGTAGCCGTTGTCTCTGAAGTGAACCAACACAACGTCTTCGACTCGTTTGATCAGTGTCACTTCCTCCCTGTCATTCGAGTAGGAATCTCTAGACACCCACATTCTTCCTTCTCCAGGCATGCTGTGCGGGCACTGAGTGCCTTCTATTGTAATCTGTTGAGAGAAAGCACGCATCTTGCGACGTGACTTCACAACAATCCGGATCAAACAGAGACTTTTTGCAACTCATACCTTTGGAGCCTCTTCAACAGATGCCATGGGATCATCTTTGAATTCTTTCCAGCGACAGTGAAGCTTCTTGTGTTGGTTCGCGTGGCAAATCCGTGACGCTCTCTGAAACAGAGCGAGCCTGTGCCCCGCCCTCACACGATCATCTTGCAGCGCTTCTCGGATGATATCCAGGGCCTTCGCAGGTTGCTTCAGATGCTGCTCAGTGTTCAGAGCGAGTCTGTCGTACCACCTCCCCCGATAGTCAGGATGGTACAACTTCTGTCCCGTCAGTTCCAACAGCTGTTCCACGGCCTCTTTGTACCTGAGTTCAACATAATCCCATCACAAACAAGAAGGCTACGCCTAAAAGGCGTGTGGTCCATAACTCAACATGGTTAAATTTTACCAGAATCATTTTTGATGCATTTTAAGAAAAAAAGAATTCGGATGTTGAGTTTAGGGGGGGGGGGGGTAACTAAATATGGTTAAAATCAACCAGGGTCATTTTTAGGCCATTTTAAGCATTT
>JAAUXT010073255.1_pt1 | contig 15012 bp, 9 predicted proteins | sample 7278171 | NCBI WGS metagenome assembly JAAUXT01 (sample SAMN14350112, study PRJNA611818) | marine sediment metagenome | isolation source: surface marine sediment (1.8m) | place: French Polynesia: Moorea | collected 2018-08 | reverse complement strand
AGGATTTTTCGCACACACGTACACACACGTACACACACACACACACACACACACACACACACACACACACACACACACACAAGCGAAAACGCTTGCGCAAAGCGCAGCGTCAGAAAATTTAGACCGGGCAAGTTTTTGGTGGAGGTGATTTTGTGGTGGGGACAAAATCATGAAGTTTTCAGCTGAACTGAAATGGGTTTGAAACGAATCAATTGCGAGAGCTGTACTCACAGGAAAACAATGGTAGAAATGATCACGGCAGTCCCAGAGGGGATAAAGGAAAATGACAGAAACAAATGGCTTGATTTAATTGGCTGTCAATGTGGAAGCCAGAGATCAAGTACTGGGTCACGTGACCCCTGTGTTATCCAATTGGAACGCGGCTTTATCAGTGAGTGCGGGGACGCTAATGGCCGTGCCCTCTGACCGGAAGTGAGCCGGAAGGGCCTTATCGGGACGGAACCAGATACAACGCTGCACGCAAATGACGAATGCTTCGCTGCTGGACATTCAGACGTATTAGACGGATCCAGGGAGGCCCAGGGGCCTGCCAGACCCCCAGATAATTGTTTTTCCCCAAAAGTTTGCCGCCCCCCCCCAAACTTCTGGCATGAATGACCCCGCCCCTTTTTAGAAGCCGAATTGTGAACGCTGTTGAGACTTTCACGCGTTGAAGTGGTGACTCCACACAAGACACAACGAAGTTACACGCCAAATTTTGAATTTCTGAAGGGTCCACAACTGAGGTTTGGCTGCCCCAACCCAAATCCTGGATCTGCCAGGGCAGAGGTTGGGGAGGGTCTAGTCAGTGGGTCAGGGACCCGATTTCCTGTGGGAAGAAGATTCAGACAGTTTGACCTGTGTCGAAAATTGGTTTCAATGGCAACGGGAGGGGGGGCTCAGACCCCATGGATGTGAGTCCCTCCCAGGTTTCACGAAGCACATTGGTTCTTTACCCTGAAACCACTTTTCCTTGTCAGTTTTCGCACAATTTGCTTCCCCTTCCTGGAGGTGTTGCCCATCCTTAGAGGACCCCGCATCCGAGTCTGGAGTTGAAGTGAATTTGACTGTTGTGCAGAGTCCATGGGTCAAAAGCGCTCTCTGTGAAACAAAGGAAATGTCCATCATACTTAGACAGATAAGTTGGTTTACCGCAGTTGCTGTGAGAAGTTCCGTGTGCGTGTGTGTGTGTGTGTGCTTGTGCGAGTCAGTACTTGTCATTTTGGTGGTGTGAGTTTGAATGTAAGTGAATGAGTGTGCGTGTGTCTGATGGTGTGTGTGTGTGCATGTGTGTGCCATCTGTGTCTGAAAGTTTGAAAATGGCAACCATGTAGAAGGCATTAGCCTTTCAGAGGTGTTGCAGTCTGAAGAAGCTGTCTGAATTGTGAACTGCCAGGAACGGATCTACAAAGCTTCATTCATTCCCCAAAAACAAAGTTTCAGGTGAGCATCCCACGATTCACTTGGAACACAGCCCTCCTCAGTTCCTTTCTACTCAGTTTGCGCAGAAACTCAGCCAATTCAAAGAAACTATGCAGGATGCAAAAGGTATTTGTATCTCCATTTTCGAAAGCCTTGAAATAGGCTCAGTAAACTCGAAGATTGGCCACATCAAAACTGTTGGGATTTGCCGACCTGAAGGTGTACAAAACGTGCAGTGTGGTACACTGGCCGGTGGGGAGCAGGGTAAGACAGGGGGCCCAAGGCACAGAAATCTGTTGGAGCCTGGGTCTGCTCACTACTTGTCATCCTGACAGAAAAAGTGGCAAAAAACTACCTGAGATTTGACAAAGGTCACCTTGAAATGAATCAAACTTGCTAATTTGATTGCCCTGACTGAAAATCTTTTGTTGCATTGAGTGGCACATTCATGTGGGGACTCAGCCTGAAGATGAAGGCAAAAGTCGGTTGCCGTGCATAAAAGCCAAATGTCCTTCCCAAAGAAAAAGTGCTGTGACTTGGATTGAAAGCAGTGATGCGCATATCTCTATTGTGAAAACAAAGCAAATGGCCACCTGTATTTGCAAAAAGCCCATTGTTGTCAATTCTTATTGAAAAATCCTTTGTGTTGTTATGTTGTTGTTTTTTTTTCTATTGGTTTTGGCTCTGGCATGAAGTTTCGTCTCTTTCACTTCTTCCAAATCAGATTGACTGTCCAAGGAAACTGCTAGAAGCTACCCATGGCCAGATCCTGCCTCTGCCTCTGTTTTTTCATGACAAAAATAATTATTTTTTCTTCTCCAAAAACACTGGGGCATTCAGGCCACAATGTCTTGACTCCAATTTGTATTTTCCCTTTATCTCGTGGCCTTTCCTGATGCACCTGTATTTGTACTTCTTCGCAGTTGGAAAATGTGAAAATCTGATGAACAGACCTGGAGATGCATCCCAGAATATGCAGTGGAAATTTGAATGAAAACTTGGGAGAAAAAATTTCAATGTGCCCCAGAGCAGACAGGAAAAGGTTGTGCAAACTGTGTGTGCGAGGCATCTGAATGACCTCATGTGTTTGAAAAGCAGAAACCACCACCTCACTTTCATTCTATTCGTGGCAACTTTTACAGGCCACCAAGCAGAAGATCCTCTTCAAACTTTAAAACTAAAAGGTTTCTCACAGTTCAACATCAGACAGTTTTGGATGGCATACACTGAAGCCTTCATTGCCAACAAAGGCTTAAAGTACTTGCCAAAGGAGAAGAGACTTGACGGTGCATTGTCTGTGTTGCAAAAGACATTGGTGTTGAGGGTTCTGATCAAGATGCAAATGTGCACATTGTCTGGTGAGATGGCAAGTAAAAGTCAACACACTTTGATTGTGCACCCCCTGTATGGCCTCAAAATTTCACCACCTCTGCACCACAGAACCAGCAGCGCCAAATGGGTTTGCAGACTTGAAAAATCTTTGGCAAACATTGTCCATATCAATCAATTTAGATTGTACAGTTTGCTCTTCACAAGGTGCAACTGTAACTTAACCTTTCACTGCACTAAACCTGCAGGTGACAGACCATCAAGGAACATGACCCTTTGTGGCATTTATTCAGACATATCATTGTTTCTTCCTGGCCACAAAGTAGAAATTCATTTGTTTTATTGTTTTTTCAGTTCATTTGCTTTTCACATTTTGATTGACATATTTTCCCACAGCATGATTGAATCTCACAAAGTGTGGGAGCCAGTCTCAAATGGGAATTATCTTGTCAGAACATATCACAGTGACATCATTTTCAGCAAGAGAACTGTTGAGGCCTTCCACATTGTTACAGAAAAATTCAACATCATTGTGGCATATTTTTCTGAGTACACAGATGCAGAATTTTGGGATGGTCCTGGTTTTCTATCTCAAAGCTTGAAGAGGACAGGATCCTTCATGAAATTTCATTCTTTTCAAGCTGTAATTAAAGTGACAACAAATGCTGGATTATATCAGCTCAACTACACTTCAGTGCATGACAGATTGTGGTGGGAAAAAGTTCATCCGGTAGATGATCTTCAAGAAATAAAGCATTCTTCACATCAATGCACCAACGAAAATACAAAACTTTGCCTCAGAATTTTTCATATTGAAGCTCCTCTTGCCAAACACATCAATGTGTCCTTTTCCCATTTTGCCTATGCAGGAGACAATGACACTGGCTGTTTGTATGGAGGTGCAGCATTGTTTGACACAACATTTGACATGTACTTTCACAAAACATGCTGCACCCAACTATCCAATTTTCAGGAAATCTTAACTGTGTGCCCTTCTGTTCCTCACTTTTGGAGAAACTTGCAGGAATTTTATTCATTTCAAAACAATGTGCTTGTGGTAGTCTATTCATATTTGCAGTACAGTAGTTTAGAGATAGGTTTGAAAGTGTCTCAGAATGTTTGAAAGGCACTAAAAATAAACCTGTGTGCCTTAAATGATTTTCACTATGTAAAATTTCTCAATTATCAGTACTGCATTGCATTGCCAAGATATGAAAGGTTCTTTGGAAGTCCAGATTCATGCTTTCACAATTGGGCGCACAACACCATTGGAAACCACCCAGGGAAGCGTTTTCCAGATGTGTTCTTCTATGAGAGAAGGTACTGGAGGGGGCCATTCATTGTGACTGGACAGATCCACACCAAGAACAACCAATGTGTTCATATTCAACTGTTTAGAAACTCAATTTTTGGGAAACAACTTTTTTCATGGCAACCATTTGACAAAAAACATGATATAAAAGAACTTGATGAGGATTGTGCTTTGTCAAAACTTCAAATCAGACAGGATAAAGCGACTCACTTGTCATACAAATACCATGTGCAGTCATTTATGTCACATGACAGCATGTTTGAAAACAATGTGCTTCAGCGAATAATCATAGCTGCAACAAGGCTGAGATATGAGTCATCAAAGGATTTCAAAATCCAAGAATTTCAGAATGGCAGTGTAAAAGCTCTGCAATATGGTGATTTTGCACTTGATGGGTGTTGTATTGCAGGTTTTCACAGAAAACAACACAAAAAGCTCTCAAGAATGCTGCGTGCACATGCAATCCACAAAGTGGCTGTGTACACATTCACCAGAAAAGCTGATATCAGAGCTGAACTGAGTATTTTCAAAACACTTGAGCCTTTTGATAATTCTGTAACATTTGATGTTGCCCTGCATGGGGAAAACAGTTGGGTGAACATTCTCTTTCAGCCTTGGCAGCAAGAGACACAAGGTTTGTTTTTACACTCTTTTCAATTTGTTATCTTTGTGGCTGATGAGTTTTGTGTTTGTTCACCTTGCATTAAAAATGGGGGGGGGGATTCATCAAGCACAACCAAGAGAAAAATTTCTGTCTTCTGTTCTTCTGTCATTTGAAGCTATTTGAGCCATGCCCACTTGGTTGTGTCTGACTATTGTTTCATTTTGCAGGTTGTTCCTTGCCAGCACCATTTAGGAGAGACCAGAGAAAATTTTCAGAAATTAAGAGAAATCAATACTTTTCATTAAACATGAGCCAATGTGCAAAAAGCACCAGTGAAATAAAGGTTCACATTGATGCCAGGACAAAGGTGAGGAAACAATGTGTTGTTTGCATATTTGAGCTGCAGGTGGTGAAGACAGTTTGTTGGTAAACAGGAATGAAAGTTGTCACCCACTTTGCCATGGCAGACTTGTAAATTTTTCCATTTGGCAAACATTTTCCAGGCTGGAATTGAGGTTCCCAGCCTCTTTTACACCTCCTGGACCCAACCCGAGTCCCTCAGTTGTCCCAGCTAATTTTTCTGAAAGGAGAAAATAATCTTATCTTGACGTACATGCTTATGCAGGCATCTCCAAGTCCAACAGCACTTGCACTTGTATGTTGGTAAATTTTTCTATTGCAGCTATGATTATTCTCTTTTTCTTGAACCAGAACTACCCTCAGAAAAACCATCAATTTGTCAAGTGGAGAGATACAGTTATTGTACGGGATTCGCCCACCATATTCAATGTTGCCTTGCCCGGGACTATGGAGGAACTCGAAGTTGAAACGACCGATGTTACTACAGGATTGGATGTGGAGATATCATTGGGAAATATGCCACGTATGTTCAGCCCTTCAGGATCTCCATACTATTGGGTTGTAAAAAATGTTGTTCATATGCTGAGTCCTCTTTGGAAAGTATGTACCAAAGTATCTCAGGCACTGAGGGCACTATTCCCTTCCTGGCGCAGATATTCATTTTTGAGATGCTCAAATGTTCCCCAACAAAATGAGTCACTTTTCACATGGACAGAAGCCAGGGTCTTCTGCCACAGGTTACAGGAGACTTTGCCAGTGTTGAGCAGAAGATATTTTGAAGATGAAATTATTTCTACTTTAAAAATTTATCATGAACTCTTCTTTCCAGTTGAGGCTTTTTATATCAGTCTGGGTATCACCAATAGGGTCAGTATATTTGGTCACAAGTTTTTCTAATCACTGCCAATGCCCTTTTGGTTGTGAAAAATTGCTCCTTTTATAGTTGTCCTCATTTGTCTTCAGGTTATGCAATGGGTCAGTCTCAACATGAGTTTCCCAGCTGCATACCAGAACTGGGCCAATACAAACTATGGCAAACAGAGTGTTGCATCATACAGAACTTATTCTTACAGGCGCGAGTATGTGGGTGCAAATGTCTTACTTGAAGAGACAAAGATACAAAGTATGAAATTTGTCATGCCTGTGTTGTCTAAAAAGTGCACCATTCTGCTCATATCAAATCTGATGGAGCCTCAGTGGGTTTCAGTGAGTTGTTCTGAAAAACTGTTGCCACATGTCATTTGCTCTCAAAGACCTCAACTCCAAACAAGACCACAGATGCCTTCACAGAGGCCTATTTGTCCCTTTCCCATGATGATTGCATGGCGCAGGCAGTACGAACGAAACTGCATGTTTTTTGTTTGGCATAAAATGCAAAATAATACTGGTAAAAGACACAGACTTCAAACTATATGTGGTGCAGGGATACCTCCCAAAATTGTAAAAATGTTTCAGCCCAAGTTTACTGAGTACCAGACCCACAAATATGATACACGTGGGCAAGTTTTTGAAGTGGGAGGAAGAATTGGAAATACACCATTCAGGGTTTTCAATTTCTGTGGCATGAAGAAGCTGGAAGTTGTGTGTTATGAGGTCAGAGAGAAATCATATGAATGGTGGAATGATGTTCGTTCTGAGTTGCACAGATTTACTTGGAATAATATGAGTATTCCTAGAAATGACACAGTGGAAAGATTCCTCTGTTTTGTTGAACCATTGGAATTTGTCAATGTCAGCAGATATGTTATGTATGCAAGAACCAAAGAACAAAAAGGAAGCACTGGAAAGCATTTCATTTCCACAAAATTTATTTGTGAAGGAGAATCATTTCAGAAATTTTGGCAGTTGGTCTACATGCAAGAGTCTGTCCAGTGCAATTGTTCAAAATTGTACAAATATTCTGCCTTGTTCTATCAGACAGCACAGAACAAGTGTCTGAGTTATTCTCATCATGACAAAAATGGCACAAAACAATCTGCACCAAAATTCACATGCAATGATGGCAAGGACATCAGTGAAGAACTTTTGGATGATCTGGTGCCAGATTGTTCTCTTGGAGAAGATGAGCAAATTTACAAAAATATTCTGGCCAAAACAGCACTCCCTGCCTTTTCCTGTTTGGACCCAAACCATCTGCCATGTGCAGCAGGACATCCCCACTGCTATCATATGAGAGATATTTGTGTTTACATTTTGGATGATTTTAACCATTTGTACCCTTGCAGGGTGGGTTCACACTTACACAATTGTATCCCTCGTGAGACCCCTGGTTATTTTGCATGCAGAGAATACTACATACCATGGAGCTACGTTCATGATGGTAAATGGGATTGCCCAAGCGGAAAGGATGAATTCGTTGAAGGCATAACTCCAACACAGTGCAACCACAGTCTCAAGTGCAATACTCACAAAGCAAAATGTGTTGACATGCTTCACATTTGTGATGACCACTTTGATTGCCCAGAAGGAGAAGATGAATATCTCTGTGATGTTCAGACACATCAAATATGTCCTACAAGCTGCTTTTGTGTAAACTTGGCAATTCACTGTGTCAATTATACTGCACATTCACTTGGCAGTTGGTACAAGTACTTCTTGTCATATCACATTGTGTCATCCCAGCTTCAGTTTCTTGAGACAATGATCAACCTACATGTCAAAATAATCAATGTTACACAAAATCAAGTAAAGCTTGCTTGTTTTGGCTGGGGCAAGAAACACAGAGTGCATATGATTGACTTCTCATTCAACAAGATAAGCAATCTGAAAGAAAAGTGTTTTTCCCATTTGGCTCACCTTTCCATCATCAACCTGAACAATAACAACATTTCTGAGATCAGATGCCAAACATTCCACAGTTTGAGAAATTTAACTGTGCTAAATTTGTCACAAGCAAATATTTCACAAATACACAAGAATGCATTTTACAACATCACAAATTTCAGCCTCCTTTATCTTCTCCAAAATCCTTTGATTGATCTGCATGTTCAGATATTCTTTGAGACAGTTGTGCTTCACATTTTCACTGACTCTTTTCAGCTCTGCTGTTTAAAGCCTGTTGGTGCAGAATGCTCTGCTGATATGCCATGGGACATTTCATGTTTCACACTGTTTCCAAGTGTTCCAATCAGAGTCTGTTTTATAACATTTGCTTCTTGCATTCTTGTTCTCAATTTGGTGTGTCTCTCGACCAATGTGTACAGAGCTTACAACATTTCAAAATCAAGGCAATTTGAAAATCGTCAAAAATCTTCTGCTGCCTTCAATTTCATTGTATTGTTTGTGAATATTGGGGACCTCCTTTGTGGCATTTACCTTGCTTTAGTCTGCTATGGTGATGCACTGTATGGAAAAGAGTTCCTTTTGAAAGATCTGGAATGGAAAAAGAGCTTTGTTTGTATTTTTGGATTTTCTATAATGTTTCTTTTCATATTCTGTACACCATTCATAATCACCTTCATGACACTGGCCAGGTTGATGGTTGTCAAATATCCATTTGATTCAAAATTTAAGTCCACAAAGTTTGTCATTATTTGCTTGATTTGTGTGATGGGAACAGCTCTTGCTGTTACAGTCAGTGTGATTGTTCCTTACATGGTTCACCATGTGATCCCAAATGTTTTGTGTATGCCCTTTGTGGACTCAAGAAAGTCTTTGATTGAAACTTCAGTTTTGACAGTGTTGAGTGTTGTGGTCCAGACAGCAGCAGTTTTAACCATAATGATAAAGAATATTTTAATTGTGCAAGCAGTCAAAAAGTCAAAAAAGCAAAGTCATTCTGGTGCAGTCAGTCCCAAGTTGATTGCATAGTTGATCATTCTGACAGTCTCAAACATGTGTTGCTGGATCTCATCAAGTGTTATATTTTTAGTTGCCTTCTTTATGGACAAATATCCAACAGAAATGCTAGTTTGGACAACAGTGGTGGTGATGCCTATAAACTCTGTTGTGAACCCAATTGTCCTGTTGGTAATAATTCAGAAATGATCAGGCACGAAAAGTGTCACTTGTCATGGACTTCTACATGTTCATTTCAAAATCAACATGATTTTGTGTTTGGTTTATGATTGAATTGAAAACAAAAATCAGATCAGTAAAGATTCTTGTGGTCTGCAAAACAACCATCACAAACTGACAGCAATTTGTGTTTCAAATGATTTGGTGCCTCTGGTGTGTGTGTGTGTGTGTGTGTGTGTGTTTTCCTTTCTGCACACAGCAAGACACTCCAACACTGGTCACCACAGAAACGTGTGCGTGGCGTGTGTGTGTGTGTGTGGAATACACATTGTTGATGAGCTACAAAGGGTTACACCCCAGCAGGGCCAATTCGTGCTCGCCCAATTCATTTTCAAGTATTAGTTGTTTGAAGACATTTTAGTCTCCAAGTTCTTCCAATGGCAGGTGTATTTCCAACCCCAAAATGTCCAAGGAAAATCGGCCTGTCTTTGCACAACGTGACCAGGTCACACAAGTTGGAAAATGGTTCCAGTGGAGTAAGGCACGTCGTCAGGGGCAACCTTTGTTCTCAACAGGAGATTTGAAACAAGTAATCTCCACTTGCTAGTTGAATGGTTTCACACTTTTGCACTTTGGTGGCCCTGACTTGTGCCTTGCAATAAGTAACAACAGACAACAGGAGATTATTAAATCCTCGGCTGCACCTCGGATTCATTGATCTCCTGTTGTCCGTTGTTTACCTATAACATCATTCAATGAGTTGTGGAGACATTTGGTCAAGAAAAGAATTGTGTGATTGAACAGGAACCATGTTTCCAGCATGTGTGATGTCCGGTGTGAGAGGGTCTGTGACCACTGCATTGGAGATGGGTTGTCTGACGTAGTTTGACATGACGATTGATGCGGGATATTTCATGTGGACAGTGCTTTGTGATGTGACGCAGATACTCGTTTGAAGCGTTTCAGACAAAACCAAATGTGTATTGTATCCCACGTCTTATGCAAGCTGAAGCCAAACAAAAAAGTTTCATGCTGTATCTCTAGTTCTTTTGTTGTTCTTTTGCTCTTCCTGTCCTTTGTGGAAAAAGTCAACACCCCAGCTTGTTCCACGTGAAAAAAAAACTTTGCGAGTCGAGGCAGACGCAGTTGACGCAGACGTAACACGACGCAGATACGATGTAGACGCCACGCAACGTGAAGCAAATACAACCCAGACGTGACGTGACGGAGAGATACGACGAAGACGCAACGTGATGCAAACACGATGCAAACGTGACGCAAACACGATGCAAACGTGATGCAAACACGATGCAAACGTGATGCAAACACGATGCAAACGTGATGCAAACACGACGCAGATATGACGCAGACGGGATGCGATGGAGACGCAGACGTAGATTTGACACAGAAGTGACGCAACGTCACGGAGGCCTGATCAGACACACATGTGACGCGACGCAGACACAGATACGACACCGACGCAACGTGGAGATGACGCAGACGTAGATACGACACCAACTCGACGTGACGCGACGCAGATATGACGCAGACGTAACGTGACGGGGACGTGATCAGACGCAGGCGTGACCGTCCTGACCCGCGCCGTCTCGCGGCCCGGATGATAAGAAGCCGTGGCGTGCCGGGCCGCCGTTTGTCTCTCCGAACCCCCCCCCGTTCCCCCCCGCCAATCTCTGGCCCCAATCATCCCGTGGAGCTCCACATCCTCAGAACTGAGCGAGGTAAAGGAGTCAAGCAAGAATTCCGTCCAACTAATTTCTTTTTCTTGTCACAATCGTGCACTGAAAGGTACGCACACGCACACGCACACGCACACACACGCACGCACATGCACACATAAGAACACACAAGAACACACACACGCACGCACACACACAGAGGAACACATCCGCATACACCAAACCAAATAGACAAACACACACACACTACACACACATGCAGCACACACGCACGCACGCACGCACGCACGCACACACACACACACACACACACACACACACACAGACCCATCTCTGACAGTGGACCCGATCTCGCTCTGTCGCGTCTGAATCGGAGCCTGATCTCCTCATCTGAACCCGACTTCTTTCTGTCCATCCGCCATGGCTGCTCCGGGATCCGGATTTTTCAGCTGATCCGACAGCGACTCGAGCGCCGTCCCTGCAGCGAAAGATTCCAGTGACATCCTCGCAGTCGGGCGCTGCAGTCTCAGCTCTCACTGCTACACAAGGCCTGCCTGGAAAATTCTGCACTCGCAGCCTGACGCTGTGAGGACGGCGCTGCAGCCTCAGCTCCACCTTATTAGGATGCTGCAACAGCCTGAGCTCCACACTGCGAGGACGGCACTGCGGCATCCATCCAGCCCCCAACCCCAAGGACCTTCACTACCAAACCACACCCAATCACAAAAATATGAAATTGTTCCACTTTAAGGACAGCACAACAAATCTCACCCCACACTGCAGGAATGGCGCTGGAACCTCACCCCCCTAATACTGCAGGGACAGCGCGACAACCTTTGGTGTGCTCCGCCATGTTTTCCGCTCCCTGAGGAAAATCCATCGCTTCCAGGACGGCGCTGCAACCCTCAATCCCACACAGCAGGGATGGCGGTTTAACCTCGATCTCACACTGCAGGAACGGCGCTGCAGCCTCACCCTCGCACTGCAGGGATGGCGCTGTGACCCTTGGGTGCAGCAAGAGAACTGAGTCTCCCCGCCCCGCTCCACCCCGCCCCACCCCACCCGGCCCGTTCCCCCGCTCCCGATGGAAATTCCGTCGCTGCAACAAATTCCCCCGAAACCCGAGCGTCTATAGCCATGATGCATGTGTCTGGGCACGGGACCCAAACACCCCAGGTTCGTGCGCTTTCTGTGGGTGGATTTAATCTGAAGAATCTCTCGCCCCCCCCCGACCTCTCAAAAATGTATCCACCCTCTTATAGCCAATTTTGTGTCAGGAGTCGACCGAGGGTTTTTGTTTGTCCTTCATGCGAATCAAATGCGACATTCTGGATGGCCTGTGTATTGGAAAATGAGCAGGTCTCTCAAGATTTGAATTCAGAGAAAAGGAGACTCGGGGGCGATTTGGCTGACGGGGAACGAAGGTCAAAATTCTCATTGAGTGACCAGTGGTGCACATGGTGAGGTGAGACTCATTGTGGAGTGTTTTCAGGACATTTGAAGTTGAAAACGTCAACCTCAAAATTGGAAAAAAACATAATTTCCACACACAGATTTGAACATCCTTTGGGAGTGATTCTGTTGTTATTTTTGTGTACAACAAAATTTATCGAAAATAAGGGTTTCTTGTTGTGTATTGTTCTGTGCAAGGGAGCCTGAAGCTGATGAAACATTGACGTTTTGGCTACAAACGTCACTGTTTGACCTCCCTACTGATGGCCCCGCGCAGGGCGCTGATCTCAACCAGGGCGCTGATCCCAACCAGGGGGAAGGGGCTGATCCCAACCAGGGGGGGGGGCTGATCCCAACCAGGGGGCTGATCCCAACCAGGGGGCTGATCCCAACCAGGGGGCTGATCCCAACCAGGGGGCTGATCCCAACATACTGTCTCACTCTGTGTGACCCCTCCCTCTGGCCCCCTCTGCCCCACCCTGGCCCCCTCTCCCTCCCCCTGATCCCGCCCCTCCGCCCCCTCCACCCTGCGCCCCCCGGATCCACCCCCGGGGGAGGGTCCCTTATCGGAGAGTGAATGGACTTCACGCCTGAGCGGGTCGCAGTCACGGCAGCTTTTCTCGAGGGGTTTGCGCGCCCGGCTGGAGATGAAAGGTTTCCACTTGTGATTGCAACTCAATGATTTCTACGCTGTGGAAAATGTGATGTGTCAGAAACACCTAAAATCGCGTCGTTTTGCAACTCGTCCGCTTCCTCCCGATGAAATCGCGGTTCATTGGCGCAGGGACCACAAATGGTCGTTGCGAAAAGGCGCAAACTCAGAGCCTGCAACTCCGTTCTGTGTTTTTCTGCAGAAAAACAACCCACGTGAAACTGAAATACAAGAAGCAGTGCACCACAAAGCTGTATGCGCAGGAGCTGACAAGAAAAGCTTTCTGGCTTCTTTCAGTGAAAAACCAATGTTTTGCTTTGACATCCAAATTATGCGTTATCCTTGTGGCCCAAATAAAACGCACACCTTGCCGACACACAAACCGAAACCCAATCACGCCACCCCCGGCCAAAATGACGTCACTCGGAGCGTCGCGTCGCGACGTTGCGTCTCACAGCGTCAGCACGGCGTCTCTGTGTTGTAATTTCCTGTTCTTTGGGCGGCTGGTCTGGAGGGCGCGGGCGACACGGAACTCTCGGCGGGGGCAGGGCGACTGAAGTCCGCCGCGCAGTGACGGAACCCAGGGACGCGAGAAACGCGCTTTCCCAACCTGAGGAAAGAAACTCAAAGGGGACACAGAGGAAAAGTGATTTGGAAACAAAAGTGGAAAGCTCTTCAGGGGTGTATCCAGAAGAAGACTGGACCCCAGCAAAGCTGAACTTCAGTTTTGTTGCGAAATTATGCCCTTGCAGGCCAACAACAACAACAACAACAACAACCAAAAAACAACAAAAACAAAAGATCTCTTGTAAGTTCAATTGATTTGGCAGGGGATCAGGGAGGAACTCCCTGACCTCAGGTCACGCTTGATCTCCCGCACGGGGGTCAAATCTGCAGACAACCACGAATTCGAGGTGATGAGCAAACACCACGACTGTGCAGACACTTGACAAAATACGTCATCCTTTCAAGTCCAGTTTCCCCACACGTCTGTGGAGCCTTGAAGGGGGAGGGAGATTCGGTGCTGGATGGATGGTAGGATCTCACAAGTTGTCCAGGGCCACACTCCTGGACCGACCCAACACTCCATCTCTTGATGCAGGAGCTGCCAAACCCCTCCTGGTCTCCTTGTCTGGTTGACGTTTGAAGCTTTACTGCGGACCCAGGTGGCACCAGTGGGGCGGGGGTTGCCCTCCTTGCCCCCTCCCTCCCCAACCTGCGTCGAGGGTGCAACTGGTTTGCCTTTTGCGTGCGTTTTTAGGAGTTTGGCCCCTTCGGTCAGAAAACGGCTCAGGCCACCCCCACCCGGACACTGAATCGTGCAGCTGCAGCAAGTCATGGCATCATAAATTCTGATGAGGACAAACCATTCCTCGGCCTTTTGCACTTGCTGTTACATTATTCGCGTTGGCGGCGCACAAATTTTCCTGATCCGCAATGCGACGCGCAGCGAAGCGCGAAACGCTGATTGAAGAAACTGCGCCAAATTGGATTTAGCCGCAGTTCTAATCTGCGCTGAAAAGCGGCCAAACGCAGACTGCGAAAATTCAATAAAGATAATTTGTGCGGGGCGGGTTCACACTGGATGCGTCACGCGCGCGTCACGCGTTGCGTCCTCCAGCGGATCCAGGATTCGGGCGTCGGGCAGAGGGTTCGAATGACTGCCAAAATAGACCTATTGGGCTGCATGATGTTTCTTACCAACTCACGAGGCGAGAGCTCAGAGTGGGGTGGCCCTTGGACACTTGAGAATAAACTGAGGGAGACTGATGCCCTATGGCCAGAGCCAGACGGGCAGGGCCGCCCCCCCCCCCCCGCCCGAAAACGAAATCCATGCAATTCCTTGTAAGTTTTCAGCCCAGACAAACTTTAAAAATTTGGGATCGAGTCTCAGGGGGGGGGGGTCGGACCCGCCCAATCCTTGTACTGGATCCGCCCTGCCCCACCCCACCCACTCCCCACCCCACCCATTCCACATCACGACACGATAACGCAGGACCGCAGGGATTATTATGTCTCTGGGAAAAGCGCGCGTTCGTCTGTGGATCGGGATCGTCTTGTGGAGACGGCGGAGGATTCGAGACGACGAGGCGCGCGCTGCATCCTGGGATCAACGAGCTCAGCGCGACGTCATGCGTCATGTCAGCTCAGCGCGACGTCATGCGTCATGTCAGCTCAGCGCGACGTCATGCGTCATGTCAGCTCAGCGCGACGTCATGCGTCATGT
>JAAUXT010010343.1_pt1 | contig 15012 bp, 16 predicted proteins | sample 7278171 | NCBI WGS metagenome assembly JAAUXT01 (sample SAMN14350112, study PRJNA611818) | marine sediment metagenome | isolation source: surface marine sediment (1.8m) | place: French Polynesia: Moorea | collected 2018-08 | reverse complement strand
TGGTTCAGCTGGTTCAGCTGGTTTTGGTGGTTCAGCTGGTTTGGGTTCACTTGGTTTGACTGGTTCAGCGGGTTTGGCTGGTTCTGCTGGTTTGGGTGGTTCAGCTGGTTTTGGTGGTTCAGTTGGCTTGGCTTCACTTGGTTTGGCTGGTTCTGCTGGTTTGGCTGGTTCTGCTGGTTTGGCTGGTTCATCTGGTTTGGCTGGTTCAGCTGATTTTGGTGGTTCAGCCGGTTTCGGTTTAGTTGGTTTTGGTGCTTCTACTGGTTTGGCAGCTGGTTTTGGTGGTTCAGCTGGTTTCGGTTCAGTTGGTTTCGGCGGTTCGGCTGGTTTGGCAGCTGGTTTCGGGGGCTCCGCTGGTTTTGAAGGAGTCGCCGGTTTTGGTGCTTCAGCTGGTTTTGCTGTCTCCGCTGGTTTTGAAGCTTGCGTTGCTGTCGGTTTCTCTTCAAGTTTTGCAGGCTTGGGTGGTTCAACTGGCTTCGTGGGTGGTGTTGGTGTCGGCTTTGCCCAAGGCGGTGACTTCACTGCAGGTTCTGGAGGGGTGGCAGCACCGCCAGGAGAAGGTGGTTCTGCCGGAGACTTACTTGACGACTTGGGAGGAACCTGCGGTGGAGGCTTCCTCAGCTGAGCTCCAAACGGCTCCGGTTTGGGTGGAGGCCACTGGCCCGAGAGCTTCCCGCCCGGCTTGGGCGCAGTGGGCGGAGGTAACCTCTTACCTCCTCGACCCATTGGACCCGGCATGCTTGTTCAGCACTGAGACCTCAGCCTTCTCCAAAAGACGCCCAAATGGAACAAATATCCACACCAACAGTGATTATCCCTTTCCAGACAGATGTCAGTCACATGCCAAATTCCTCTTGGCAATGCAGTTCCGGTTTGAAGTAAAAAATATCACGTGCTGCTATTTTTCATTGACAAAGTGAAATGACGAAGACAATCAACGGCCGTGTTCCTGCGTGAACACCAAACTCCCGAGTGCGTGATCACATGCAACACATGCGCAAGTAACTTCTCGACTGCGGAAGGCCGTCTGAGGAAGGTGTCTGCAGGAAGTGGGGCAAACACAGGCGGATCCTCACCGGCAGCTGCATTCTCAAAGGTTAGAGGTACATGCAGGGACGAATGGGGTACGTGAATACTGAAGCATTCCCCACTTAACAGGGATTCGCTCAAACAACGACGGATTGTTCTCAGAAATCGATTCTGGAGAAGCGACGGATCAAAGAAACTGACTTATCCAGAAGGTTTCAGATGCGACACCGGGATCCTTCAAGTACACGGGGTTTTGTCTTCAACGAGTGAGCAGAAGTTTCTCGAGAGGTTCCGTGGTCGACTGCCGCGCTCAATCCAGGCAATGAAAGCAGATTGGAAGCGATGATGTGGAAACGAGTCTGCATGGTCCAAGCTCTATGAAGTCTTTGCGCACCACTGCAAGATTTCAACAGCAACAGCTCAGGCGAGATGCCCTTTTCACGCAACACACGTCTAGGAGTTGCAAATTGAGCGTCGCTATCACGGAGCTGACGACAGAATCTTGTGATTCGCCGACTTGCGCGAAGCTGGCGACTAATTCGCTGCAACCGGCCACCTCCTCCCATTCAGCTCCAAATGAGGCGAGAAGCGGCGCGCACAAGTGGGTCAGGTTTCCGAGAACCACCATCGTGCACGATGGCACGAGGCGTTGGACCCACAAACCACACGAAATTCAACTCACATGCAACAACCATGCAGCATAGTTGGTTCTCCATCTACCTTTTGGGCACATCCCATGCAGCTTTGTGAACAAACTTTTCCGCGCAAATGAAAGCTCTTTCAGTGTCTTTGGTCCACAAGCGCACAACCCTGTGCATGGTTGCTGCACTTTCAACGAAGATTCTGACCTGGTGCTCCCAACTTGTTGTTCACAAACGTGCCCTTTTTGCCCGGACTTTTCTCACAAATAACTGCAGTAAATAGCTCTCTTCCCCGTGCATTACATGAGAAGGTTTTGCAACCTGGATATTTTGCCAAATGCCCTGATAAACTGTATCACCGCGCAACACAAATACCCACCTCATAAATATTTAGCCAGAGAGGAGTTTAGGATTAGTTTCCTGGCGTTGAAAACGCCCAAGACCCTACACAAAGCCAATTCACCGTGCCAAGTTCGCTCGAGAGCAGAAAGACGTGCACTCGTTTCGGACACATATTTTGTTTTCGCGCACAACCAAAACTCACCAGCAGCTGATCGAGATGAATGGCTTTTGCTGAATTTATTTCAGTTTGAAGACCAGGCATGCGTGACCAACAAGCGAATTTTTCCTGGAGACACAACTTGTGGTGCAAACTGCGTGCTCTGGCGAGGTTCTTTCCGCGTGCATGTGTACAGACGCGCAAGTACACACCTGCAGTATCACCAAGCTGCACGCTCGTACACACATTGAATTTCCTGCAGATGCAGATCCGACCAGTCCAGGTAAAGATCATTGCTGTTGAGCTGTGCGCAATGATGGGTGCTGATTTCTGCGCCCATTACTGAAATCTGCTGCATCCAGACGCACACAAGCGAAATCCCACCACTGAAGCGATTGGTATATTGTGGTAAACGCGCATGTTGTGTATCATTGCTTCCCACAGGTTATGAAGCTGTGTCATCCCCTATTTTCAGACCCCAACCCCCTGGCCACGCAGTAAAGTACCTGCAACGCATGCATGATGAGCCCTGCTCCAGTGGTTGACACACACACGCACGGTTGGTCAACTCCTACTTGTCTTTGTCCCCATCAAAGCCCGCCCCCGGTCAAGCAACGCAACCCCCACCCCGTGCACCCACACAAGAGCTTGGCATTCCGCAACCTTTCATAAAGCGGTGAAGGATGAAGCTGCACGAACAATCCCGCAAGTATTTTCAGCATTTCTCCGCAAGAAGAGCAGGTTCTACAAGTCCGATTCTAGAACTTTTCAGGAAGGGACGAATCGTTACATTTCGTCAAACACCAGTCCTGATAACGTGATCCTGCCAGTTTGCAAACGCGAGCTGAAGTGGTTGGTCTTCATTGCGGTGACAGTGCAGCTGCTGATGTTTTGTAATTGATCAACCCAGCAACGATACAGTACACCGATATCTCTCAAGGCAGGTGCGTGAGCGGGTCTGCCGAGATATTGTTGGGTCGTCCGTTCTGACCAGTTTCATGCAACCTGAAGCCAGGGGGAACGCAAACCGGATCAGAAATTTATGCTCTTCTGTTCTATTTGCGCGGCGATTCCAGTCAGTGCAAGCTATCAAATGCAACTCGACTTTCGCTGTTTACAGCTTTATTCGTGCTGTCTTCTTCAGTGATGTTTGTCCATGGACTTCCAAAACAAATGACCGGAATACTTCACCCAACTGACGATTACGTCTGCATTTCAAGTCGAGTACACGTGTTCGGTGCAAGAAAACTTCATCTGTTACTGTGCATCAGTTTCTTCGAACGATGTTTACACAACGAGAAGCATCCTCACAACAGTTACGCAGAACGACTGACAGACTTGGAAATGTACAGCAAACCTAACCTCACGAGTTGCAAGCGAATGAATAAAGAGACGAAACCAACACAAAAACAGCTGAAATACAAATCTGCGCAAATGCCTTGTTTCTTCCATTCTGACTTTTCCACACAAATCGTCTCATTTTTTACGACACCACGCGGTCCAAATGTCACTGTTGGCCAAATTTCTCGGCGTATTTCTTGGTCTCGATCTTGGCTACGATGCGCTCGAGGACGCGCTTCGCCTCGCACATCGGGAAGTTGGACATGTCGTAGTACTGCGGCGCGATGTAGATCAACCTGCCGTGAAAAAACAAAAGCAATTTCAATCTGAACCCTCCCCGTCTGATAAGCAGGTGGTCACTTCAACACCAGAAAACATAACCGCCATCGCAAGTAGCTTTTTGGCCAAGGGTCAATTTCGCGTTCACGCCCCGCCACAAACCAACCGGGAAAGGACACTTCCCCCCCACCTCCGTCTTGGCCTCACAGAAACCAACAGTGCACCATCGCTTTGTCTGATGTTTTCGAGAAGTCGACGCCTGAGAAGAGCATATTGCGCATATTTTCTTTGCTATCCATCACAATTTCTGAGCAAGTGGAGAAGTAGAACGCACCAATCGGGTTTGATGTCCGTGACTGTGCGGATGTAGTTTTTGGTGGTGAGCACGAACTCGTTGTACAGCACCCACTCAGGCTTGTGGTCGAGGCAGGTGGACGGGTGCAGCTGCACGATCTGGTTGTCCTTCACCGTCAAGTAGTGGCCCGTGCGTTCCAGATGTGCGATCTGTGGTTCACCAAACAATACCGATTAATGATGACTCGAGATGTCCCTGTCGAGAATATCCGCAGGGGTTCAGATTTCTCGAGCATGATTTTGTCTGTCTAAAAATGCTTCAGGTTTTTGGCTTCTGCAGAAAGCGAACGCACCTGCATGAAGAATCCGTAGACGAGCGCCTTGCGAATGTTTATGTAGTAGTCACGCGATGTGAAATCTGTCGACGCCCTCCTCAAATTGAACCTGAATGAGACAAAACGACTCACACTGAATGCAAAGGCAAACATTTCCAAACTCCCTTTGAATTGATGTGCGGGAAATTGCGCCGCTCACCTGTCCATGATCCTGGCGAGCTGTTGTCGCACGTTGTCCGCCTGCTTCAGCGAACGGTAGTTGATGAAATTGTCGTAACACCACTGAGGGTCTTCATGGTCTGAAAAGCGAGCAGCATTTGCGTCATTCCCTCGTCCCTTCACGGCGTCAGAGATTTCTTCGAAGTTGACACTGGAGCAACATTTGCCAAATTACATCCAGTTTACGAGGCCAAAGCTGATCCAGAAAAGCGAGAATTCCCCTGAACAGGGGAAAACTCGCGTCCCTGCTTACCTGAAGCATGTTCATGTTTCAAACAAACAAGAAAATCGACAAAATAGAAATAAAGACGGGGTTTGAACGAACGAATGCAGGAAATCTTTTCACTTTACTCGAGAAATCCAATTCTTTTCATTCCCACCACAATCCAAAAACAAGCCATCGTTTGTTTGGCAACCAATTTTTGGACGGAAATTTTGAACAATTTCTCATCAGTTTTCCCGATGGAGTGAAATGCTCTCTCAAATCATCAACCGCCCCCCCCCCTCACAAAAGCTGTGAAAACCCTGTCGAAGAATAGATGATGCGTGCACACGACTCACTCTGCTTGAAGGCGTGGTAGACGTTCAGTAACGTCAGGTGGTCTCCGTCGATGTGCGCGAAGCGCATCTTGGACTCGTCTGCCTGTTTCTTCACCTCGTTGGGTCTGACGAAGCACTGTGGTACTAAAAGAGTGTCGGACGGACGGCGCCACCGGGACAGGTGACCAAGTCCATCACGTTGAGTGACAAGCCACAGCAAAACAGCAGCCCTACCGGTACTCCGCTCGCAAAACAGACGCAACGCCCGAGGCGGTTCCAGCGCTGGCATTTTTACCCCAGGTGAAATTGAAGCTTTCGAAAGAAAATACTCGAAACCAAACTTTCACATCGTTTCTCGAGTACGTTACATTCTCAATAGTCATGCAATATGCGTATTTTCTTCAGCGCTCAGGGTTATTTCAAAATTGTGGTTCCCTGCCCCGATCAACCTGCATCTCTTCCCCTCCCAGCACCGCTAGCAGCAGCCCCGCTGGCTGCTCGGCGGCGGTGCCTACCTGAGAGCATGGCCGTGATGGAGAGGATCTCGTTGGAGCACGACTGGTCGCAGCTCGCGATGGTCATCTTGGCGAGCTGCGGGTCGAGCGGGAACTCCGCCATCATGGAGCCCAGCTCCGTCAGTTCGCCGTCGTCGTCCAGCGCCGCCAGGTAGTTAAGCAGCTCGAGCGCGCGCATCAGCGTCTCCGGCGCTGAAGAGAAACGCGCGCACGTCATCCCTCTGTCCCAAGCCTTCCCAATTACGAGATATGTTACGACGCCCACTGAACATTTGCCTCAGGCCCACACAATTGCTCCAAAGCATTAGGCGGAAATTTTTCTCGAGCTAAAATGACGTGCCGAGCCAGAGTTGACAGACCATTCTGCAATCCGGTTCATCATGAGAACAAACGCACCTGGCGGGTCCATGAAGTCAAAATGGACGAGGTCGTCGATTCCCAGCTTCTTGAGCTGCAGCACAACGGAGCCCAGGTTGGAGCGCAGGATCTCGGGGTACGTGTTCTCCTGCATCTCGTTCTTGTACGCTTTCTCCGTGTACAACCTGAAACAACGCATTGTTTTGAACCACTTGACCACTTACCGATGACGCTCTGAATGTCAACATCGTTTTGCAATGGACACGTCACCGCACCTGAAGCACTTGCCAGGTCGGGTTCTGCCGGCGCGCCCTGCTCGCTGCTGGGCGCTCGCTTTGGATATGGCGCTGACGAGGAGAGACTCGACACGAATGCGAGGGTTGTACACCTGCAAATAAATACCTCGAGTCAGCGGAGTTCACGTCAAACCTTTCGTTCATGTTTGCAGGTAACGGGGCAGCCACAGCACAATTTCTGTGGTGCACGTAGACCCTGCGTGCTTTATGTTCCTGTGCATATCTTTGTACTGTGACACAAGTATCAGGTCACAACACCAAATGTCTTCACAGGACCGCTTCCGGGAAGCTCTCAATCAATACCATGATTTCCAACCCCAATGTATCAAGAGAAACCAGCCGAAAACAAAGAAAGGTGTCGATTATAAGACGGACACGTGTCGTCACGCACTTTCTGTTTGGCGAATCCCGGGTCGATCACGAACACGACGCCGTCGATGGTAAGCGACGTCTCTGCGATGTTGGTCGACACGACACACTTCCGCCCGATGGCGCCGTTTGGTCGCCGAGGAGGGGCGGCCTCGAAAATCCTCTGCAAAAAAAGCATAAGTTTCACAAATCTGATGTGGAAGCATCGAACAACGAAATCGATTGTGAAAGCAATGTTGCCTTTTTGTGCCGGCGAACTCTCTCACCTGCTGGAGGTTGGGTGGCAATGTGGAGTAGAGAGGAATGCATTTCAGTTCTCCGACCTCAGGTCCCAAGTTCTCTACTTCGCGCGAAATGCGTTTGCAGGCCTCTTCAATTTCCTGATCACAAAGTAAATCTTCCGTTCAACGTCATCCACAATGCAAATGGCCACACGGACATTTCCATTCACGAAAGGAGGCCCGAGGGAAAGTTGACGCGAACATACCTCCTGACCAGTGAGAAAGAGCAGAATGTCTCCCTCAATTTCTTCACACATGTGAATCTGAATCACTGTTCTGATGGCCGCCTCCAGGTAATCTCTCTCTGGCTCCGGTGTGTAGAAGATCTCCACCGGGTGTGTGCGCCCAGGCACGCTCATCAACGGCGCGTTGTCGAAGTAGTTCTGCAAACCAAAACGCAGTTTGTACAGCAAAGCAATGTCCCTGGAAAATAACTGCCAAGTCTTGAGTGCCGTGTCTTGCGCTCACACTGTCGGATCCACTGACAAATGACTCACCTGAAACTTGCCGGCGTCGAGCGTGGCGCTCATGATGATAATCTTGAGGTCGGAGCGCTGCTTCGACACCTCCTTGAGCAGCCCCATGAGGATGTCTGTAGCGAGCGTGCGCTCGTGCGCCTCGTCCAGCATCACGACTCCGTACGCCTCCAGCAGCGGGTCCGACATGGCCTCGCGCAGCAGCATTCCGTCCGTCATGTACCTATCACCGGAAACAGCACATTTACCCCATTCACTGTAAGCAGCTTGCACTCGCAGAGGACTCAACTGCGGAAATGTGCGTGCGAAGCAAACGGATGCGAACTGATGTGACAATACTCACTTGAGGATGGTTTTCTGCGACGTGCAGTCCTCGAACCGGATGCTGTATCCAACTTCCTGTCCGAGCCCGACGTCCATCTCCTCTGCGACGCGCTGCGCCACCGACATGGCGGCCACTCGACGCGGCTGCGTACACGCCACGCCCTTCTTGTGGTAGCGCGCCCGCACCCATTCCAAACACCACTGCGGAATCTGAAGTGCAAAATGACGTTGAATATCGGAGTTTGTCGTCACTATATGCTGAACTTGCAACGACGTACGGTTGCTTCGTCCTTGACAAGTGCCGCGTACCTGTGTGGTTTTTCCTGACCCTGTCTCTCCGACCAGCACCATGACTTGATTTTTGTTGAGGATGTCAAGAAATTTGTCCTTGTATTCCCACACTGGCAGCTGTGTTCGCTTCTTCCACAATTCCTGGTGCCGGGGTGTGTACGGCAATCCTGAAATGAGAAACAGTTTCATGGTTCAGGGATAGGAAATTCTGTCACAATATTGTAAGAATTTGCATGTTCACCGTTGAGCAGAAAAAGCACATGTGGTTGATTCGAAACTGTCCTTCTGAGAGTCGCAAGAACATGCATTTTCAGCTGTTCTTGAAGAACCTGGTGTGAACGTTTTTTCAGGTTCTCACAGCAATTGCTTGGAGTCTGCACAATTGAAACCTCAGACTCACCTGTGAACGGGTTGATGGTGAATGTTTTTGGCAGGTTGGGAGTCGGCAGCGGAGCGACAGGCAACGTTTTGATGTCGTCGCGCCGGTCGCGATCTCGCCGGTCGTAGTCGTCCCTGTAACATCACCAGGTCAACATCAAATTCCACACGACAGAGCAAGATTCAGAAGACACTAAAATCCAACAAAATCCAAAGCTTGAGAACAAACATCAGTCGAGAGCCAGGTCAAAACAAAGGCGGAACTCTATTCTCGCTGTGGATCGGCCTTTGACCTGCCACCACCCAACTGGACCGATTGCCATTGAAACCACCCAGAGAGGTGGGATCTCACGGGGGGGGGGGGGTGGGGGAAGAGGTCTCTTTTGGTGTGGGCCAATAGATCTATATGATGCCCTTTTCCTCTCATTGGAAAATTCATTTGAATCAATTTATTACGTCTAGAGTCTAGACCGACACAATGAGGCACGTCAAAATTGGAAAATTGTTGTTCAGGGTGGGGCAAATTGCCCAAGTGGCACGTGCAAAACTTGTTCTGGTAAAATTTCCTCCGGTTGGCATTCAAAACGCCTTTGACATGACGAATAAGAGAGGAAGACAACTTTCTTGTTTGTGCCCTGATAGATCAACTTTTTGACGTCGGCGTCGAGACTTCACATGTGACCTGGGAATTTGTCCGACGACCCCACAATCAAAGCTGTTGAAATGAACACCTCACATGGTGGGTGAAACTTTCCTTAACACCTGATAAGACACACCACTTTCAAGATTGAAAATTCACACAAGAGATGTAACGTACCTGCTGCGTTTCGAATTGACATCGCCGACATCAATTCTGTGCCTTTTCGACATGATGGCGGCTGTGCTGTTTACCTCACTTCATGCGGCTCAATTCGCCCGGAACGATTCCTGCGTGCGCGCTTTTGGCTGTCCTCTCGTCTTTTGCTGATTTTCAGCAAAAGGATAAAAATCGCATGCATTATTGAGTAGAAAAATCATAAAATATTGAGCAGTAAAAATCAGCACAACAGATTTCCTCATTCTTGAACACAACTTGCTTTTCTTCCCCCAACACCCAAGGAGCCAAATCGCGGTGAAGAGAATCATACCAGGCGACGCCGGTCCGCTATCAGCCGGGTAAAGAAAACACATGTTAGAAAGTTAGACTGTAAACACAAGGAATAGAGTCCATTCTGTGAAAATATGGCAGACAATGAGGAGGTGTCTGTTCTGCCGTTCCACGAAATGGGATTGGATGATCGTCTTTTGAAGGTAACGTCCACAAGTTCTTGAGAGCCACAGATTTTATTCAACAGAGTCTGTCACCCTGACAAGACCCTCAAACCCCTTTCCCCCGATTGTGGAGTGACTTTAGCTGAGAACCACCTACCTTAAAAATTTAAAGTTCCCTGGACAACATCATTTGCGATCTGGATTATGAGACTTCTGAGGCACTGGTTATCCACAGGACCAAGGTTTAAGTGTCCCACACAGGCCTGAATGGCCCCTGGGTGTGTTGTGGCCACACCCATTTTTGACTGGTACTCCATTAAAAACCATGCAATTGATAGTCTGAGACAGGAAAATGCTTCTCTCTTGAGCAACTTTTGAGCCTGGTCAGCCATTTTTGATGTTGAAACAGAAAGAGTGCCAAAACCCTGGCCATGTGATCACATGATACCCTTGTGGGGGGAAGGGATGCAGGCTAAAGCCAGTAAAATGGTGATATTGTGCTATTATCTGTCTATTTTCTATCTAATTAATAATTATAAAAATATTCAGAATGTTAAAAATTGTCTGTTGATGCCAACACCCCTAACGGGGGAGGAGTGTGGTGTGACACACCAGCCTCAAATGTTAGAACCACCACTCACCAGATGGTATGATTGGAATGAGGTCAATAAATATAGAGGTTCCTGCCCCCAGGGACAGTCTCTCCTGAGATACCAACCTGTTCGTTTGTGATATCACTTCAGATGTTCAGCCCGAATGCCAAATAGACTGGGTGGCTGTGTGTGAGGGGGGCGCAGGGATCATTGGAGGGGGTGCACGTTGCGAGCTGACCCCATGATGGGCCTGAGCATTTTGTTTGGATGTCCATATCCAACTTAGATCTATGTCTGTGTGTAAGGCGGGGGGTGTGGACACCCGAATGACTGCGGGCCTCTGAAGCTTCGCTGTGGATGCGAGTATTGGAATAGGTGCAGTGATTTGATCGAGGCACTGAAACCTGAAGTTGAAAAACCGACTGTCCAGAGAAATACATTCTTCAGGTCAGCTATTAGCCAGATCATCGTGTACTCGTACGTGTACCAGTGTGGTGCGGTGTGGTTTGGACTTGCAGACGTGGTGTGCAATTGTTTGTTGTTGTTGATTTTGCTTTATTTCATTTTATTTTTGCAGGCGATCGCAATGTTGAATTGGGCGGAACCCACACTGGTTCAAGACAAAGCAATTCCGTTGGCGCTGCAAGGGAAGGATATTTTGTTGAGAGCAAGAACCGGATCAGGAAAAACGGGGGCATTTGCCATACCAGTCATACAAAAAATTCTCACATCAAAGCAGGTATGCTTGCCATCAAAGACACTTTGTGGTCTCGGCGTTCAATGGGCGGGACGTTTTCCTGATTCAGCAAGTTCGGTCTCCGTTGCAGTTTGCACGACAACAGAGCATCAAGGCAATGATACTGACCCCAGAAAAGGAACTCTGCAACCAGGCGCACAAAAATATAACAGTGAGTTGTCGAGGTGTTGTTTGTTCAAATCTATATTGAGGAAGAATATGGAAGGAAATACGAACAACCGCATCGGGTGTAGAATTTTGTCAGCACAAGTGTTCGTGTTCCACTGTGAAAGTGCATTTCCAACTTGTGTATCAACTTCTCTCTCACAGGCATTGTGTTCAAGCTGCTCCAAAGAAGTGAAATGTGTTGACGTCTCCGAACAAGTCCCTCTGGAAGCACAAAGGTGGGACCAGCCACGCGTCGACATCATGCTCTGACATCTTTATTGCACGTTCTCCTTGCGCAAATGACGATGCTTTGTGTGCGTCACGCAGGGCAGCGCTGTCGGAGCGGCCGGACATCGTGTTCGGGACACCGAGTCGTGTGCTGGCGCACCTTGCCGCAGGAAACATGGTCCTGCGCGAGTCGCTCGAAGTGCTCGTGATGGACGAAGCAGACGTCTTCTTCGCCTTCGGTTACGAGACCTCCGACGTAAAGGCCATTCTCGCGTGAGTTTAGCTTCTGAAAAAAGTGCTTGTTTGGTTAGTTGTGTGTGTCCAACAACCGAGTTCGAAGAATGAGTGCAAAATGGAGTTTTACAACACATGTGTTGTGATGTGGTTTCAGACATTTACCGACTATCTACCAGACGTTTTTGACGTCAGCCACTCTGGATGAGAACGTGAAGACGCTCAAATCTCTCGTGCTGCACAATCCTGTGAGGCTTTACAAACTGCTTTTTGGAAGTCATTTTGCGATTCATCCGGCCAGCAGTTTGCATTGAAATTGTGTGTTGTCTTTCCTTCCCAGGTGATTTTGAAGCTGGAGGAATCCCAGCTGCCAGAAGCCAGTCAGCTGACGCATTACCATCTTAAGTGAGATGTATTCCATTGAGTTTCTTTGTCACCTGCCCAAAAACACGACAGAAACGTATCTTTGGACAGGTCCAAGAATTCTCGGCCACCGAAATGTTCGCTTCACCAGTCCCTCACGTGCAGGATTCAAAACGTCCACATGCTTCCAGGTTGAACGCAAAAATCATGTGTCAATGAGCAAGGCATGTTCAGAAATTGTGAACTTGTTTCAGGTGTGAAGAAGAGGACAAATTTACACTGGTTTACACGTTGCTGAAACTTCGTCTTATTCGGGGGAAAAGTTTGATATTTGTCAACTCCATAGATCGCTGTTACCGCCTCAAGCTTTTCTTAGAGCAGTTCTCGATACCATCCTGCGTTCTAAATTCTGAGCTCCCTGTCAACTCCAGGTACGCACACGGGGAAATTTGCGACATTGCTTTCACTTGTCTGTTTGGCGTGCAATTGCGGCGAATTGCTGGTCGCTGCAAAATGTTTGGTTTTTATTGGAGCCAAAGCGACTCCTTCGGTGAAAACTTGTTGCGCTTTTTGAATGGAGATTTGGTTGCGTTGTTTCCGCAGGTGCCACGTCGTCAGTCAGTTCAACGAAGGCCTGTACGACATACTGATCGCTGCCGACGAACTGGTGCTCGACACGCCTGCGTCACTACCGAAACACAAGCACGGCAAACACAAATCGTGAGTCGACCTTGCGATCTGATGTCAGTGGGAGCAAACCAAGCCAAAGAATCTTGAGGCAGGGATCGGTCATTGCAGGAAGAAGGACAAAGAGTCGGGCGTCGCGCGCGGCATCGACTTCCAGTTCGTGTCGAACGTGATCAACTTCGACTTTCCGACCACAGTGCAGTCGTATGTGCACCGGGTAGGCAGGCAAGTACGCGCCACAGAGGAACTCAACATGAATGATCAGTTTCTAGCCATTCTGCAAACTGACATATATGTGGCCACTCTGCCAGGCCCTGTGTCCCTTGTGGCTCATGTCTGGGGCTACCTGTCCAAACTTAAATCGCAGAGAGCACACAAGGCTCCAAATGCATGACAGAAGCAACAAAAGATTAAATCCCTTTCACAAAAAAAGGCTTCCTGAATGTTTCACTTGAACGTCAAATACTGGTTTCTGACTGGTTTTGTACAACGTCGCTCAACTTGTTCCAACAGGACCGCCCGAGGAGACCAGCAGGGATCTGCTCTGTCGTTTGTGTCAGTCAAGGAACACGAGCGACTGAAGGCTGTTGAGGCAGAACTTTCTGCAGAGAACAGTGAGAAAATTTTTTGCTTGCAATTTCTTTTACAATGGAAGCAGAGTGTTTTTCGAGGCCGGAAACAGTGAATTTTTGTGCGTGCTATCATACGATTCGTACGACTGGTGTTGTGTCCTTTCAGATGAAGGTGGATCCTTGTTCAAACCATATCTGTTCAAAATGGATGAAATCGAAGGATTCAAATACAGAGCCAAGGTAAGCGTTCGTGCAGTGAATTTGCTGCTCATTGAACAAGCTTGGGATGCGTGCGCATTTGCTTCTTCTCGTATTGTCAGGACGCCATGAGATCGGTGACGAGCATCGCTGTGAAGGAAGCGAGGCTCAAAGAAATCAAACAGGAACTTCTCAACTCCAACAAGCTGAAGGTGAGTTCGTCACTCTCATAACCACGCTACTTCTGTCGGCAAGAACAAATGAATGGCAAGCCAAGTGTTGCGTTTGTGGGAAACGTTCTCATGTTTCTGGACGAGTGGTTATTTTGTCTCGTCTCGTCGTCAGACCTACTTTGAGGACAATCCGCGCGATCTGCAGCTTCTGCGCCACGACAAGTCGCTTCACACCGTCAAGGTGCAGTCGCACCTCAAAAACGTCCCCGACTACTTGGGTGAGTGTTGTTTGTGTTCATTCCCTCTCCCGGTCAACCAGCAATGGTCTTCCAATTAGTGTCCACGAATAAATGACCTCTGCGCACCAAAAAAATTGTCATCTGTTTTGGGCATTGAGGTCCACCTGAGTTTTATGTCAATGTGCACCCCTTATCAATTGTTAGTTCAACAAAGCAAACGAATACGCTCACTGGGTGTCTCCTCTGGGCGCCTTCAGTTGTCAGCCTGGTTTCATCGCGTCTTCTGTCGTTTCAGTCCCGCAGACTTTGAAGGGCATGAAGCGCGGAGGGAAGAGAGCGCAGAAGACTTACGGAGAAGGACCGACGAAGGCTCAGAAAAAATATCAGGTAATTTTCAGACTCAAAACACTTCGCTGGCTTTGCAGCATTTCCTCTGAAAGAATATTTCGTTGTCGTTGAAAGAAGACAAAAACCGTCTGTATCGAGACAGAGTTTTTGAATTTGTGTGTTTTGTCAAGATATCTGAATTCTTTTGATTTATTTTTCAGAAGCGAAAAGCTGATCCATTGAAAAGCTTCGAATTTACTGGCTTGTCAAAGAAGAAGAAAAAGAAGTAACTGGTGGAATAGATTGTGTGAATTTTCTGTCGAGCTTGTATCCAATGTTGATCCACATGTTGACAATAAAAATCGAGAAATAACATTGAGGACTGCTTCAGTGAACCGATTGGGTTCCGTTGCACTCACTTGTTCGCTTTACGGTTGGTTTGGGCGGAAGTCCGAAGACTAGCAGGGACTGTCTTTGTGCGATGGCATAAATCGGCTTCGCTGGTGAGGTTGAGCCCAGATGTCAATGTTTCCGGTGACTTGCAAACCGATATGGATTTATTGAATTGCGTAAGAGTCAAACAAGAAGAACGAGGACAGCCGTACTTTGTGTATCTTTCGTTTTGTGTGTTCCAAGCAAAGATGCAAACACTGGACGGGCTCCACCGGGCACCATGTTACCGTGCCAAATGGTGGGAACGAATCAGAGCCCTTAAGAGAGGTCATGTGATTTGTGCCATGTGCTTTTTTGTTTACATGGTTTTTTAGAAATAAAAATAT
>JAAUXT010135608.1_pt1 | contig 15015 bp, 17 predicted proteins | sample 7278171 | NCBI WGS metagenome assembly JAAUXT01 (sample SAMN14350112, study PRJNA611818) | marine sediment metagenome | isolation source: surface marine sediment (1.8m) | place: French Polynesia: Moorea | collected 2018-08 | reverse complement strand
GAGCGACCCCCGACCCCCCGTCCCTCCGACCCCCTGACCCCCGTCCCCCCGTCCCTCCGACCCCCGACCCCCCGTCCCTCCCACCCGCTCCTCACGCCGAACACCAAGACAAAATGCCTCCATATTGTGCACACTGAGTGCAAAATGTCAGGTTTCTGTTCTCAAATTGCTTGGAGCTGGAGGCACAGTACCAAGGTACTGTTCTCCAGTCCTCGTTGTGGCACGTTTTGAGGTTCTCATTTCTTCAAGATCCACAAAACAGGCCAGAAGAAACTTCCTGAACTCCAGATCTAGTCTCGAGTATCCCCATTTTGAATGCAGTCTTGACAGATGCACTGTCTTGACGACCAGGTCTGCCGTTGAGGAACCTGACACCCACTTATATCCAAAGGATGAGTGCGAGATCTGACTGGGTTCCCGCACCCTACAAACGGGGCAATTGACACACGAAACCAGAATCGGAGAAGAAACGACACAGCACAGGACAAAGAAATTTTACCAAAAGTCTGTGTGCGTTGCAGATTCGTCGAAAATGTGGCGGATTGCACTGATTTGTTCTCTCTCTGTTGGTCGCTGTGAAGAACCCGTTGTCTTCAACAGGAACTGTTTTCTGTGTCTCTCTGTCGCTCAGGATAGGTGCCATGGGGTGCAGTGTCTGAACAGTCGAGGCACAAGATCAAAAAGAGAGAGCAAGCATACATTTTTCTGGTGTTTTGAGGGAGGCCCCACCCTTCTGGATCCGGAAACAGCAGACGGAATGCTGACGTGGGGTGTTTGTTCAAATTTGACCTTTCAACAGAAATGACTTTTTTTGAAATTGCGCTGTTTTCTTCTCATTGGAGCTCTTCCAAAAATTTGGGTCGTTCCCTGGGGCTCGTCACGAACCCGCGTGTGTTGGGTTTGTGCTGTTCACAGTCGTATTTGTGAACAGAAGTTGCGAGGAGAAAGTTTTTGGATTGTGAGGGACTCATTGCAACACGTCAGCTGTTGTGCGATGCGCATATGAGACAAAAACGTGACAGTTCACTGTTGTCCATGTTTATCACATGACAGCGATAAAATGAACGTTATTGAATGGACTCCACTTCATAATACTGTTGTTTGGTCAGCTGAGTCTGTGTCGAGGTGATCAAACAGCCAGTTCGTTCCCTATTGAACAAAACGATTGCCATTGACGTAAAATGTGGCTGCAGGCCTGTTTCACACTGGGTGCGTCACGCGTTGCATCCTGGGCCCTGCGTCCGCTCAGCAACGCACCACCTGTTGACGCACACAGAGACGCAACGCGTGACGCACCCAGTGTGAAAGAGGCATCCACACGAACTGAGAATGCATCATTTTTGCGCGTTGACAATGCAGTGAAGAGAGTCAAAAGTTCGTTGTGGATTGAAAAATTTCTGGTGTCACTGCGTCCAACACTGGTAGATAACACGAAGGCACGTCTGCCGAAGTGAAGCGTTGGGAACGGAGGTTGGTTCATGTGGATCTGGCACATTCATCGTCCTGCAACGTCAACGAAGGCGGTGACGTTAGATCGTGTGGTGAGTGAACAGACAGAAGGCTGCGATGTGAGAACAGCATTGGACCCTCAGGTTTCAGCTTGCGAAGCTTGGGCCTATAGGGATGTGAGAGACTTGTGGATCAGCCTTGACCAGAGGAGAGGCACAGGTTGAGGATAGCTGGGACACTGAACATCACTGTGAAGGCAGAGAGCGGTGCGTCTGACGTTCCTCGTTTCTGTTTGGTGGGTTTCAAAGTCATTTTGTGTGTTTTTAAGCGCGCGGTCCGGCTCTGCCGATAGGACGCGCGCTTGTTGTAGTCATCACCAGTCTGTATGTGGTCACCTTTGGTTCAGTTGCTCCCCCCCCCCCCTGGTTACTGAACCATCACAAAAATTCACCAGGATGATTTTTAGGCCATTTTAAGCAACTTTCATTTTTGGGCCATGGTTCATTTCCCCCCCCCCCACAAATGGCCAACTGAACCGTGGTCAGAGCTCGGAGCTCGTAGGAGACCGCGCGATTTTCAGACGATAGCCTTCTTGTTCGAATTTGTCGATGACAAAAGCGGCGGTTGCCCACGAAAGGAGACCTGCTGGGCAAGGGGCCGTGCGATTCTCGTATGGAGTGCTGGATCTGTGTTGGGTTCGATCTCCGTGCTGCAGTTTTCCACGTTCAATCTTTGAAGATGAAGCCATCTGGTGCACCGCGCTTTGGTTTTCTCCGCAAATTTCCCCTGAACTCGACTCTTTTGCGATATTTTGAGCGTTATGCACGAGCGGAAAATTTGTGGATTAGCCACACACGTACGGAGCAGATGCTGGGTCGTCTGTTCGGACGCAGCGCTCAGTGACTTGGAGAGAATCATGTCGTGTCAGAACATAGGGGAGGGAGGTGAGGGGGGGGGGGCAACTTTCCCCTTCGGAAAAGGTTGGGGTTTCACAAGATCGGGAGTTTTCTCAATGCGAAATTTTGACACAAAAATGTTTTTCTCGTGTGGATTTAGGTTTTAAGTCCTGCGCAAAAACGCTCTGTGCTGTTCAACCCTGTGTAGCGCGCGGTGTGGTTCAGTTAAATCTGTGTATGGTCAGTCAGGTAACCATTCTAGTCCACAATGTTGTCACATGGCTGTGATAAATCTGAGATTAGCATACAGGTATGACAACCCAAGACCTGAGTTGTGCCTTTAGCTGTTAGCACAACTGGAGGAAAGCCTACTTTGCGCCGTGAGTACTCAATTGGACCGCTAGCAGCTTCCTTACAGCTGGGCATTTATGCTTCTCTGCCAGCTTATGTGTTTGGCAGGTATTTTAACCTTGCATGTATGTTTCTGTACTCATCTGAGTATGCTTTGGCCTACGCTTATGGCGTACTGCCCTTACAGTACGAGCAGATCTAAGTGTGGAGCGAAGTTTGCGTGTGTCAGGCGCTGTGCATCAACATTGTTCTGCAACACCAGAGCAATAATGTTCAAACACGTCAATACATTTGTACTGCATGGTACAAGTGTTCTGAACCGCAAACAGCGAAGTGCGTTTTGTGCGCAGCTGATGTGGAAGCAGCACGTGACAGAATGCGAAATTCATGGGCGTCAAGTGATACGAAGAGTTTTTGGTGTGTCTGCTGGACTGGCTCGGATCTGAATTGCGGTAAATGTTCAAAATGTCCAGGTGGAGTTTGGACTTGTTGAACCAAGGGATTTTAAGAGTGTCTTTCACTGTTTCTGCATTGACACACAGTATTATCGTTGAAATCTCGGTTTGAGCGTCAGCTGGGAGTAAAAAACAAACAGAAGGCAGAGGGAAAATGCAGTGTGACTTGTGGAGATCGAAACGGGTGTGAGGGTAAATTGCGGGAACCTTCAGGCGTTGCACTTCATCCCTCTTGCCCAGTGCATCAGGCGGACATTCAAGCTCTGGGGATTTTTGAGATGTTCTGGTGACGTCTGGTCAGGTCGCGTGACGTCGGATTTCGCAAGCGGTCGAGCACTTCTCAAAAAGGGGGACGGACTTTTGTTCACGAAAGTGTGATGAGTGAAACAGGAGGGAAGCACTCGTGACCTTCGAACTGCCAACAAGGCTACATCACCATGGCGACGACGGACAACAATGCGATGTAACGCCAGGCGAAGTCACGCGAAGACGACTTGCGCGAAGCGCCACGCTTTCAGCGTTCGTCACGCAATCTTCACAAACCGCTGAATCAGCTCGTTTTCTGTCCGTAGGCGGCGGGGTGGATGGCGCTGGTGGCGGTGACGTCATGGCGTCCTCACAGCGGAGCGGCGGCGCCGGCGCAGCGTCGCCCGTTGACATGGAAACGGTGACGCTCGACAAGGGATCGGACAGCGCGCTGGTGAGTGGGCGGAGAAGCGAACACGTGGGCGGAGAAGCGAACATGTGGGTGGAGAAGTGAACACGTGGGCGGAGAAGCGAACATGTGGGCGGCGAAGCGAACACGTGGGCGGAGAAGCGAACATGTGGGCGGCGAAGCGAACATGTGGGCGGCGAAGCGAACACGTGGGCGGAGAAGCGAACACGTGGGCGGAGAAGCGAACACGTGGGCGTGCACGTGGGAACCAGAATCGATTTGACAATGGACGTGTTGTGGTGTCAAGTAAAACAAGCAGGAATAGAAGAGAAAAATTTTGTTGTGTGAATCTGACCAGTGTGTTCTAAAGTGCCTGCATTCGGTCGAGGCCATAAAATATTCTACTTCTTTGTGGTTTGTCCTTTCACGTTGCCAGTGAAAGAGCCCAAAGCTGGAAAAGGAAATAAATTGATGCAGGATCCACTGTTATTTGGAGAGACCATCGATACATGTGTGACATTGACGCACGCAGCATTGATCGCTGTGTGTGTGTGTGTGTGTGTGTGTGTGTGTGTGTGTGTGAGTTTGTGTGTGTGTGTGTGTGTGTGTGTTTGCGACGTACCTGGCCTCACGGTTCGCTCTCTCCCGCAGGTCTGCGTCGGGTACCGGTCCAGCTGGTGGCGCTGCGCCCTCTTCTGGGTGCTGGCGCTGCTGTCGGGCGGGCTGCTGCTGCTCGTCACCAGGTGGCGTCCCGTGTGGAGGCTGAAGCTCACGAGGGGGCGGTGCGCGCTGCGCCGCGCAGACGCCGTGCTGCTCAGGGTGAGGGAGGTGTGGGGGCGTGTGGTGTGTGTGGTGTGCGTGGGGTGTGTGGTGTGCGTGGGGTGTGTGGTGTGCGTGGGGTGTGTGGTGTGCGTGGGGTGTGTGGTGTGCGTGGGGTGTGTGCATGTTTGTGTGTTTTGATGTGCGTGTGTGTAGCTGCACGTGTCTCGTTGCGTGTGTGTGTGTGTGTGTTTGCATGTGTAGCGTTCGCTGTGCTTCTGTGGTTTCACGGGGTGAATATTCCTGCCTCTGTGTGTGTGTGTGTGTGTGTGCGTGTGTGTGCGTGTGTGTGCGTGCGTGTGTAGATTGACTGAGGATTGGTGGGTGGGTGGGAGTGAACAGCTGCGCTGCACAAGACTCATTCCAACTCAGGAATGTTTTCACTTCACCAGGAAGAATTAGTTTCTTTGTGGTTGGTCCAACAGAATTTCAAACAACTTTTTGAAACGCCAGAGTGCGACGTGTGATTATTCCACTGATTCTCCGTGACCGTGTACCGTCCGTTTTGCAGGACCAGTTTTCTCATTCCTTCGTCGAGGTGGTGCAGACAACGCCGCTGCCGGACGGAACGTGAGTTTCTCTGGAGTGTCATGCGCGCGCGCATGCGCGATCAAGTCCACCGGAACCTGAGGCTCACTTAACTTGGGAAGAGTCCCACATTCTTTGGCGGACAATGAAACTTAAACTTCTTGAAGACTGAGGCTTGCGGTGTGGGAAACTTTGCGGTGTATTTCCTCCCGTGTCTTGACTCTCAGCCCTCAGTCCAAGTTGAGTCCACGTGATACTTTGTCATCCCGAATTTGAAGCGAGTGCGTCAGTTGACGCGAGAAGGTTTCGCAGCTTTTGGATTGGACATCAGCCATTTTCTGTTCCCACGCTGTCAGGTCACTGTGTGTCTCTGGGGAAGAGGAGGGCGAAGGAAAAGTGGAGCCTGAAGTTCGTGTCTCTCCCTGACCCTCCCCAAAGTGTTGAGCTGAACTATAAGGATCAGGTCGCCAGACACACAGATCAGACAGTACAGACTGACACCATAGCAGACACACCAGACAGACAGGAAAACTGCCTGAAATTTGCACTGCCGCACTACTCTGCAGCCATTTTGCCATTTTGTGTTTGTGGAAGGACGCGCGAGTACGGCGCGCATGCGTACGGCGCAGTCAGCTACAAAGCGGCCAATCACGAGAGATAAACCCGCCGCCGCCGGTGAGGGCGCCACGGGACAACGCTTCGCTCACTGGGTGCGGGAGAATTGGGCGCTTGAGCACAGCTTTTTGAGAATTGACAATTTTGCACAACACTGATGAGAAAATAGATTGAACACGGCTGGATTCACACACGATGCGTCACGTGCTGTGCCCCTGTAGACGCTAGGGGGCGCTGCGTCGCCGCTTCCTGGGCGAACCCCGCCGCAAACACCGCTTTTCGCTTCCCTTTCACAAACCTCACAGGTCACATTGTGACAGCGTAACGGATTCGGAAACGGGCACCTCCTTGAGTAGTCTTAATCTGAACTGGGCTTGTTCGAACTCGCACGTGATTCTCACATTACAAATGTCAACAGCAGTGCCTTCCCCCGGGGGTGTTCGGAATGTAGTTGGAAAAGCGGCTGTTCCAATATCGGGATTGACTCCCCAGTGCAAATTCTTGATTCACCCAGCAATTCTCTGTCTGGGCGGGAGAAGGTTCATCAAACGAACTCGTGTTTGATCTGATGTGATGTCAACAGTCCAAGCTTAGTGCTTGATTCGTCGCTGCAGTGGAACACTCAGAACACTGCGTTATCTGTTGAGCTTCGCTGAGTCAGAATCAGCGTGCTCTGAGAACAACAGTGCGCCAAATCGAACACGGCCATTTGTCGTGTGATGCGGCTTCAGTGTGAGACGTTCGTTTTTGCAGTGTCGGGCCTCACGCGATTCCGGAAGTGCCAACCCTGTCCTCAGAGGACTCGACCATGCTGGCGGCCAGACAGGTGAACGCTCACACACACACACACACACACGCGCGCACACACACGCATACACGTAATATACGCACCCAAACAGTTGCGGCCAGACGATCACACGCACCCACACACGCCCATGCGGGTGTGAAAACTCACAGATTCAATCACACACTTGACACACCCATGACACACACACACTCTTGACACACACACGACACACCCATAACACACACACACACACACTCTTGACACACACGCAGACACACTTGACACACCCATGACACACACACACACACACTCTCGACACACACACACGCACACACACACACACACACACACTCACGCGGGCACTGTGGACGCACACAGTGAACTCCAGGCAATCACAGACACGCGTGCACTGAAACACACCAGAAGCCACTGCTTTTCTCACGCCAACATTTCTTTGAAAACCCACCTCAATCTGTTTGAAACTCGCAAACGTCAGGTTGCACTCACTGGAACCACGCGGTTTTCTCTGCAGGTTTATCACTTGAAGTTCTTCGAACATCGACATATCAGATACATCTGGGACCAGAACATCCAGTGCTTCACCAAACTCACGTGAGTTTCCTTTTGCTGTGTTGTCAGTTTGAAGTCGCGCGATATCAAGTCACGCGTCTATTGGAGTCACTTTGTGTGTGTGTGTGTGTGTGTGTGTGTGTGTGTGTGTGTGTGTGTGTGTATGTGTGTGTATGTGTGTGTGTGTAGTGCTGTGTGTGAACAACAAACGTAGCAGCATGTGTTACAAAGCCCCTGTCCAAACATGAGAGGGCGACACACCCAGACACCGCGCGTCTTTCTTTGTCACCAGCGAATTTTCACAACCTGCAATTTTTCTTTCCGTGCGGTGGCCCAATTGCCAGATTGACGACACAGACAATCAAATTGCTACATTGAGTATCTTGTGTCACTGACCTTGAAATTTGGGGCACGTCGGCGGCAGACCACACAGATCAGCTTGTTTCCAGCATGTCTTCTGTGTTCCCCCTTACCTTACCCGACGCACTACTTTTCGTCGCAGCGGTCTGCCCGGGGACGTGACGTGCGCAGTGATACACGACGAGCTGAGCGGCGGGCTCACGGCGGCGGAGCACCGCTACCGCGCCGCGCTGCACGGGGACAACAACATCCGCGTCGACGTCAAGTCCTACGGGAAGCTCTTCGTCGAGGAGGTCAGCGGAATTGCGCACACGATTCAACACGCACGCACACCTCTCACACACAAACACACACACACACTTCACACACACACTCTCACACGCACACACACTTCACACACGCACGCAGGCCTCACACACGCTTGGCGCACACGCATTCACGTCTCTCACGCGCGCACACTTCACATGTGCACGCACACCTCACCCACGCACGCACACTTTACAGACGCAGACACCCCTCAAAAGCACGCACATCTCCAGCACACAGAGATTCAATGACTGAAGTGGTACATTTCATGCTCCCGTGCACACACTTTGCGCACGCCTTTGACACACACACACACGCACACACACACACACACACACACACACATACTACACACGTGGGTATTCACGCACGCGCGTACATCTCTCTTTCTCGCTTGCTCGCACTTTCTGTCTTACACACTCATGCAACACACACCCATACGCACACGCACGCACACACACACACACACACACACACACACACACACACACACATTGTCGTTGCAGGTGTTGAACCCGTTCTACGTGTTCCAAATCTGCAGCATCGTGCTCTGGTCCCTGGATGAGTACTACATCTACGCGAGCTGCATCTTCCTCATTTCCGCCATTTCTCTCGGCGTCGAGCTGTACGAAATCAGGAAGGTGAGGTCGTGTGCGTGCGTGTGTGTGTGTGTGTGTGTTTGTGTGTGTGTGTGTGTGAGAGAAAGAATGTGTGAGCAAGCGAGAAAGAGAGATGCATGTGTGTGTGTGTGTGTGTGTGTGTGTGTGTGTGTGTGTGTGCATGAGAGAAAGAGAGATGTACGTGTGTGTATGTGTGTGTGTGTGTGTTAGGTATGCGTGAAAAGTTGAGACATTGAAGTGTGTGTGGAAGAGTGGTGTGCGTGCAAGATTTGCGAGACAGTGTGCGTGTGTGTGAGAGAGGGAAGCTGCAAGATGGTGTTCTGTGAGTGCCCAATGTAGTGTGATGTGTGTGTGTGTGTGTGTGTGTGTGTGTGTGTGTGTGTGTGTGTGCGTGTATTTTGCAGCCACATAGCAAACTCGTGCTCAATTTGACGAGCGTCAAACGAGCGACGACGCTTTCATTGGTGAAAGACATCTGGTGGTTGGAAGGGGACGAAAGTCGCAGTGCCCGACCTTGCCACAATAACACACAAAATCACAGCACAGACACATGTATACACACACGCACACACGCACGCACACCCACGCACAGATGGACTGAGACCGTGACTGTCACCAATACCGGAAGCACGTGGTCTGACCGGAACTCCTCTTCACTTGCAGCAAAGCGAGACCCTGCGGGACATGGTGTCGTCCTCGGAGACGACCATCGCTGTGTGCAGAGCCTCCGGTGAGTGGGAGCCTCTCAGGCGGTCACCTCTCATGGACGCTCAACGTCTGCGAGGTGGGGGGATTGATTTCTGTTTGGTGAAATTGTGCTCAGGTTCAAAACATGTGGACGCACGCACGCATGCGCAAGCACACACACACACACACACACACTCAGTCTCTACTTGTCTGTCTGTCTGTCTGTCTTTCTGTCTGTCTGACTGTCTCTCCACCTCTCTGTCTCTGCACCACACACAGCAAACTGTCTCTCCACACGTAAACCTCTCTCACACACAGCTCTTTCTCTGTCTTCTCTATCACTCTCTCTCCATCTCTCTCCCTCCCTCTTTCTTTCTCTCTCTCTTTCTCTGTCTCTATATCTTGCTCTCTCTGCCTCCCTCCCTCCCCCTCCCTCCCTCCCTCTCCATCTCTCTCTGTCTCTCTCTCTCTCTGTCTCTCTCTCTCTCTCACACACACACACACACACACACACACTCTCCTGTTGCAGGGGAGGAGGAGGAGGTGGTGACGGGGCAGCTCGTGCCCGGTGACGTCATCGTGGTTCCCCCTCACGGCTGCGTCATGGCGTGCGACGCCGTCCTGCTGTCCGGCAACGCCATCGTCAACGAGAGCATGCTCACAGGTGCGCGGGGCTGCACGCATACCAGCCAATCACACACGCACACTGCTCTTGGGGATTGCGATCATTGCGAGAAAACCCACACGTACACACTGCTGTTAGGAATGCTCAACTTCTGAAAATGCTCACAGGTGGGTGGGGCTGCACGCACACCTAAAAACACACACGCACATCTGAAAAGCGTGGTCACAGAAGAGTGGGGCTGCTCACATGCCAATCACACACACGCACACCTGCAGAACATGCTCACAGGTGGGTGTTGCACGCATACCAACAGCCACACATGCACACAGAGCGTGCTCACAAGTGGGTGGGCAGCACGCACACCAGCTACTCGTGCCACAAAAGCCCACACACACACACACACACACACACACACATTGCCATTGGAGACTGCTAAAATTGAGGGAGTACTAACGGGTGGGCGCAGTGCGCGCGTACCAACACACACACACACACACATTGTATCATATGTGGCTTTACGCATACCTCACTCACACACAAGCACATCTGTTTCAGGCGAGAGCGTCCCTGTGACGAAGACGCCTCTGGCCCAATCAGAAGCGAGCGAAATCTTCAGCTCGGAGACCCACAAACGCCACACGCTCTTCTGCGGGACGCACGTCATCCAGACGCGTTACTATGGAGACGCCAAGGTCAAGGCCGTCGTCGTGGCGACCGGTGAGAAGCTTCCCGGACCCGGTGTTGTGTCGTCAGACCAGACCCTTTCTGTTTGGATAATCGTTGCGCACGCATTGCTTTCGGTTGAATCCAACAACGCGATTCTGAGTTCGCCGAAGCGCTAAAACGAACATGGCCCTTCGTCAACTGGTCTGTTTTTGCTTTGCCTTCTTGCCCGTCGAGCCGCACTGACTTTGGACGTATTCGATTTGGGCTCAGTCTTCAATTGAGCCTTCATGAAACCCACTTTGTTTGACGTGTTTTGTCGGGACGGGTCATGCGTGGCATTTTCCTCTGTTGAGCACTGTGCACTGACCCGCGTTCACATACACTGCGTGTACCAGTGCGTGCACACACCACGGTGATAGCGCACCAAAAATGTTTTCAAAACTCACGCAAAGTTTGAAGGCTGTGCACACATTCTCAATGCACGCTCTGATCACAGATTGGTCTCGACCCCAACTGTGCACTGACACAGGGTGTGTTCTGTCCTCAAAGCAGTGTCTATGTGCTGGCGCGCAGTGTGAAAGTGGGCGGGGGGGGGTTTGCGTTGTGAAACAGACCTGTGACGTTTGCCACTCCTATTTGCGCGTGCGCATGTTTCACGACGGCTACTGTGGACCGACACCCGGCGTGTCGTAAAAACAGTGCGCATGCGTACGCACAGGCGCGCGGGGTGTGATGGGATCTGAAACGTTTTCTCCTTTTTGCGCATGCGCAGGATTCTCGACGGCGAAGGGGGAGTTGGTGCGCTCGATCCTCTACCCGCGCCCCATGGGCTTCAAGTTCTACCGCGACGCCATGAAGTTCATCCTGCTGCTCGCCTGCGTCGCGTGCGTGGGGATGACGTACATCGTCGTCATACTCATACAGATGGGGGTGAGTGCGTGTGTGTTGACGTGTGTGTGTGTGACGAAAGAGTGTGTGTGCGTGTGGTTGTGTGCGTATAGTGTGTGTGTGTGTGTGATTCGGGTGTGTGTGTGTGAGAGGTAGCTGGTGTGACCTGCATCACGTGCGTGGGGATGACGTACAGCGCACACACACACACACACATACACACACTCACACACACACACACACATACACACACTCACACACACACACACACACACACACACACACACACACACACACACAATGCACTCGCCCCGAAACGTAAACCCAACCACGACACGCATTGCGCAAGACAAACTTCTTCAACACTGACCTTGTTGGGGGGACTGATGGATCCGTCTTGAGCTGATGTCACAGGTCGCCGGGCGGGTCTCAGTCGAGAGGGAGGGGTGGATGTCAGTTGTGGTGGAGGTGGTGGGGCTGCCCCCCCCAGGGGGGGGGGCGACCCGAACTCTGAAAATAGTTTGAAAAGATCAATAGTTTTGCGCCTCACAGTGCAAATGTTGAGAGGCTTGATCCGTGCAGAACTACACCCCTGTGGCATGGCCACTCCAGACGAGAAAATTTCCCCGTTCCCGCCGCCCCCTTGGCGTCCCCCTCCCTCCTGTGGCGTTCTCTCTCCCGCCCAGCCTCTGTTCCCTCTCTCCCTTCCCTCCCAACTCCCCCCCCCCTTGCCTCCCTTCTCTTTCCCAGCAGTTGCCCCCGCCCTCCCCGAGGTCGACCGAACCCCCGATCTACCCCGTACACGTCTTACCTGTCAGTCTGAAGAGATCGTCGAGCTGGTGGTTGGGAGATGTTCGTCTCTGTCGTCAGGTGGAGCCACCGCTGCTGCCAACCGCGCCTTCCGTCGTCTTGATTTTGGCAAAAAGTTTGAAGATCTTTGGGGGTTTTATTGAGGGTTCCCAGTCGATCTTCAATTTTGATTTTTGATTTTTTTATTCCCGAAAAAAAATCGGTTTTTTTGGGGGGGGGGGGCAACATAGCTTTTTGAGAGATATTTCTCTTTGGGAGGGTGTGGTGGTCCTGTAAGGACCGAGTTTGTGGTGGTTCGGTGGTCCTGTAGGGACCGAGAGTGGGGCCCTGAGAAGGGCCGATGTGTCGTCGCGTCGCCGCGGCTACTGGTAGGATGAGAGCTTCGCGATCAGGTCATCCATATCGTCGTCCATAGTGACGACCTCCGGGGGCTGGCTGTCCGGACCCGTCATCTGGTCGATCAGGTCGTCGAGGTCGATGCCGCCGGTGCGGAGGGCTGCGAGGGCGCGGGGGCTGAGGCTCGAGCCGGCGGTCTGGCTCGATGGGCCGGGGAGGCTGATGTCGGTCGGGTCGGACGCTGCAGGACTGGGTCCCGAGGTGCTGGGTGTTGCCGGGTCACTGTCACCGCTGTCGACCTCCATCTCAACCGGCTCCTGCTTCACAACCGGCTCTGTCTTGATAACCGGCTTAACGTCCGGCGTCTCAGTTTTGACAACCGGCTCCATGTCCATCGGTTCGCTCTTGATCTCCGTCTTGACTTCAACAGGCTCTGTCTTGACTTTCTTGGCTGCCTCCGCCTCTTGTTTCGCGAAGAACTCCTTGGCCTCGAGTGTCATGGCGGTCAGGACATCGCTGTAGGGAAGATCGCAGAACTCCTCGAACGTATCCAGCCAGTCGTGGATCTTGATTCTCGCCATCTGCTGTGCCTCGGCCCACCCTTCCTCCATCTGGTCGATGAAGTCCAGTTTCTCGCGGATTCTCGCGATAGCGAGCGGCATCTCGCGCTCCTGCGCGTCCTTGAGGGCGTCCAGACACAGCTGTTTGTCGCGGGTGGCCGGCTCGATGACGCTGGTGAACTTGTCGCGGAGGTAGACGTGGATCTTGTCGAGCTCGTCCTTGGTGATCATGACGTATTTGAGGACGTGAGCGAAGCCACACCAGAGGGAGTACTCAGGGGACTCGGGGTCCTCCGGGCGGGACAAGGCGACCCACCGCTGCAGCAGGGCGTGGTCAGCGTCGATGTAGATTCCTTTCGTTGCCATGGTAGCGAAGTGGATTTATCCTTGGATACGGTGATTGTGCGTGGTTTGCAGTTGTCTTCGTGGAAACTTGGAAGTGTCGTGGTGAATCTCGAAGTTAGCGCGAGGGCTGACTTGGGATGCGTGATTCTCTGAGGAACAGATTGAATCTGAAGTCTGGAGAGGCTGGGCCCGTCCTTTATTGCCTTCGGTGAACGCTGCGACGCAGGCGCCGTACTCGACGCGCTGATATGACACATCACAACTCTCAGGGCCAGAGCAAGTGTCACTGCTGCCAGGATCGAGTTGTGCCCTCAATTTCAGCAAGAGAAATGTCAACTCCCACGTGATGTTGACACGGGTAATTCGCACCTTTGAGTCCTCGCTTCTGATTGGCCGCGCGCAGCGCTGGAGAATGCGCTCGTTGAGCCGCGAGCCAATGAGCGTCGAGAACGGCGCGAGCACCGAGAGGTGTGAATTGGTGGTGGTTATGGTTTCAGGGTTGTGTTGTGGCTTCAGCAATGAGTGTTATGAGTGCCATGAATTGGTGCCACGGCAGAGTGTGAGTGAGAATGAGTGAGATGTGACACTTACTCGTGGAACGAATGCGGTGCCCGTGGTCTGTCAAGCTCGTTTTGTGTTTCCAGTACCAAATGTTGCGGAAGATATGAAAAATCCTTTTTGAGATGCGCCTTTGCGTAACCTTGAATCAATACTGGTCACAAATATAATGTTTGAGCGATAAGAACAATACAACCGTTCGAAAAAGCTGTGGCGCTTGAAATGTTCTCAGAAAACATCCTGGTTGTAAAATATCGTTCGAAGAAACTTGACTGATCTGTTTTGTCAAGAAAGCGGGAAGTTTTGATCAAGGAAAAGCAGAACAACCGCGCGTGCTGTTGCACTGTTGAGATAAAGCGTCTGCTTGGGACAGACATGAAGTTCAGGGAGTGAAGATCCCCCTCCCCCCACCGCTCGAGCTGAAATTTTGTTGCTGCGTCAATCTTTGAAATGTAAGCTACGAACTGGAACATTATGGAGAGGCCGGGCGTGGGGGGGGGGGGTGTTGGCTACCGAATTGAAGAGCTTTGTGGGCAAATATTGGAAATGTTCAGATACAAACCGCGAAGGATCCACGCAGTCCCAGGTACTCTGTGAGTCAGGGGCGGGGGGAAGGGGTCCTATTTTCCTGATATTTGTGAAAGTGGTCGGGGTTCAAATGTGGGAAGTAAGTGACTGAGGCTGTGATCCAGATGTGTCGTACTGATCTCAGCAGATAAAATGATGAAAGAGATCTGTATCGACTGCGGAATCCGACAATTCAGACACGGGGGATTCTTCTGTTTGTTTTGCTTCTTGCGTACCCTCTAATCAAAGCAAATTTATCCTTTTGAAAGATTTTCACATTTTTGCGTGGATAAGAGATGGACTTTTGGCCCGTAGATACCGTTTTTGATTGATTTGAGATTATCCGTATTTTTACGGAGACGCGTCACGGACGATTGATCCGCAGTTTGAAATCTGCAGTCACAACGAGTGCGTGAAGTTCATCTGACGAAGAACACCGACGGGCCCAGGAGGGAAGTTCGGGGGGGGGGGGGGGGTTTGGACAAGGGGTGTGGACCACAAAAATGATTGTGAAGTTTGTATTTTTCAGACCCCTCCACTTTTGTTCGGATAATTGTGTGGG
>JAAUXT010050034.1_pt1 | contig 15016 bp, 8 predicted proteins | sample 7278171 | NCBI WGS metagenome assembly JAAUXT01 (sample SAMN14350112, study PRJNA611818) | marine sediment metagenome | isolation source: surface marine sediment (1.8m) | place: French Polynesia: Moorea | collected 2018-08 | reverse complement strand
CAGAGCTGCACGAAGCTGAAGCTGTGCACTGGACTCGCAACTTGCGCCGCCTATTTAAAGCCGTGCCCACGACACCCTGGGTCTGTCGAGAGCAACAGCTTGAGACAGGAGTGAGCCAATAAACGTTTGAAGTGTATGCTTGAGTTTGACTCCACTGCGGCAGTCCGGCTGAGCTGAGGCTGCTCCTTACCGCGGTGCCGCACACGGCAGAGGTTGTGTGGACAGGAACCACCGGGACCCGACCCGCACACAACAATTTATTGCGCAACCTTGTCAACAAATCAACACAAAGGAATGTCAACAACACTGTTTTGAACTCTGTACAAAAACGTGTGTCTCCAAAATGTCCAAAATGCTGCCAAACTTGTCACTGATGCTGAGGAGGGGGGTGGTGCATCCCCTCAAAGTACTCTCCTCTAAAGAGGAGACATTTCCTGCAGTGCCTGAACCAGTCAACAAAGCATCTCCTCCACTGAAGCAATGTCACCTCACTGACTTCCCTGTTCACAGCAGCTGTCAATCTGGCCAAATCGCCGTACTCACGACTGCGCAACTTGCGCTTCAGCAGTGGGAAAAGAAAAAAATTACATGGGGATAAGTCAGGGGAGTAGGGGGGTGGGGCAGTTGACGCCACTCCTCTGCTTGCAGCCAATCTTGGACAGGTTTTGCACGGTGTGTGGGGGCATTGTCCATGTGTAACAGGGCGCGATGTGCTTGTCTCCTGATCTGGATGCGCCACATGAAGAGCGAATGACGAGCACGCTGCAACAAGGGCAGGAAATTTCTGGCTTTGACTGTCTGGTTTTGTAAACATTCCATATGCACCACACCCCTGCGATCGAAGAAGGGGATGAGCAGGAGTTTTTTGCAACTCCTGGGCCTAATTGGCTCTTGGGGGCGGTTGTCTTGAGCAGTGAGCCACTGCTTGTTCTCCTGTTTGCTCCGGGTTTCGATCAGGTAGAACCACGCCTCGTCAGTAGTGGTAACAGATGACAAGAAGTTGGGTTGCAGGTGCACCCTCCGCAAAAAATCCTGACAGAACTCCCTGCGTTTGCACTTGTGCTCCTCTGTCAATTTGTGAGGCACCAGTTTTGCAGTTCTCTTCTTAAGATTGAGATCTTTGTGCAGGAGTCTATGGATGGATCCGTGGGAGATTCCAATGTTGGTGGAGAGCTGGTCGATGCACACCCTGCGATTGTTCTCCACTAACACCTTGCATTGTCTGATGTTTCTCCTTGTTCTTGCGCGTTGGGGCACTCCAGGCCTTAGAATGTCACCAAGTTTTCTTTGCCCTGTTCTGAAGGCTGTGTGCCACTTGTAGACAGTGCTTTTCTTGTAAGAAGTGGCTCCAAAAATCGCAGAAATGTCCGCTGCTGTCACCTTGGCATTCTTTCCCAACCGCAAGCTGTACCAGACGCAAATCCGTTGCACAATCCGGCGAGGGATCAACATGCTCATTTTAGCCTTCTTTGCCTCCATCTCAAGCCTTGACAGAGTCAGGTTTGTTGTGGGAGAAATGCAGAGTTCCACCGACCTGAACTTGGCACCAGTAGTCTGTGCAGAAGCGCGTGTCATCACTCTCGGTGCGACCGAGGTCGCCGCAGATCATGCTGTTCTACGTTTTAAATGACTGAGCCTCGTACTTCTGTCCAGTAGCAGCAATTGGTCTTATTCAAAATCACGTTTTGGTCAGGCATGTTGGTGCCACTGTTTACATTCTGTCTTGCACATCGGTCTTACATGGTGAGTTCGTCCTTTTCTCCTGTTGTGGACGGACAGTTTCAGCTCACGCTGACGGCTCAGCTTTTGTCACTTTTGTCCGAATTCTGTGGACCGAAAACGTGACGGAGATAAACTACCCCACCCCATTCCACTCACGAAAAGAAAGCGAATTCGTGTTTTTCAGTGGAGGGAGCACCTGCTGAAAAATTGGTGGAACTACACACATACACACACACACACACACACACACACACACACACACACACACACACACACACACACACTTGTACACAGGGGAGGACAGTGTCCAGAATGTGAAGTTCCTCCGCTGTGTGGACAAAACTGTCGTGCCTCCACGAAACAAGTCAGCAGACCTGGAACATTTTCATACTGCCAGGGCGATTGGCTTGGCGCGTGTCTGCATGGATAGGTGTTCACCTTCAACACGTTGTACGCTCGTATGATACATTGTGATATATTGACTGTTGATGTTGTTCTGGCGTGGTACAGTATGCAGAGCTTCAGAAACCTCTTGTTACAGCAATGAGAAAAACAAAAACCAAAATCATCAACAGTTGTCGGAACCGTTGTTTCTTTTTGCGACACTGCCTTGGTTGTCAGATTTTCCGCTCGGAAAACAGTTCAACGTATCTTCTACATGGACGCAACGGACGTGATCTGTTCTTTGTCTCCTTGTAAATTCACTGAAATATTGCAGTTGATCTGTGTCTGGTTCCCCGGGGGATTTTTGCTGACTCGTGCCACGTATCTGGTGCAATGAACGAGACACAAGCTTTTGCTCGCGTGGAGGAGTTTCAAAGGATTTCTGCGTCATTACCAAACTCCCCTGCTGGTTTAGACGGATTGTACTCCGAAGGGTTTTGGAAATAGATCTCTGTTGTCTGATGAGTGTCAGTACTCACGATCAACTGCGTAACTTTGATGGTTCTTTGTTTTTGTCAAGAACAGGGTCACAGCACTGAAAAAATGTCAAAAGTTTCATTTGAGATGTAGGGGCGCACGCTCGCTGATACGAATGTTGCGTGCGTTCACCTGCACTGATCTCGGCTGGTCCCCGCGGGCCTGAAATCCTGACCTCTAATTACTGTGCTAAACATGATCCGGGCTGTTGTTTCACCGGCTCTCGCCCAGAGCGCTCGTTACGTCTGGACTAAATTATCCAACAAGGATGTGGAAAGTTTATTCCACTGCTTTCTCGAGATTCACCCCAGAGACACAACAAACCGAATCGTGTTTGGACTCGCACTTGTGCTTCAGCTGCCAAAAGAGATCCGTTTTCATTTTTCTTCGTTTCCTTTGCATGCACGCTTTTCTTTGACGGTCGGTGAGCCACCAAATCTGACAAGTGGAACTTTTGACATTATCCTCTGAGCTTCTGAAAGCAAAACGGATACCCACGACTCTTGATGTTCCCACGTCCTGTGGTACTTACTACGTGAGGGGAAAAGCATATGTGTTTTGCTCAAACGAGATAGGGCAGAGTAATGTTTCGTTTCCATTTTGGGGATTGTAAAAATGATGCACCGTCGTTTCAATATGGGCCTGCCACACAAACAGCGCACTGCTGCCTCCAGATATGATGCATAGATGCCATAAACTTGCTTCCATCCATCTGGCGACTTTTCAGTGTGTTCAGCCTGTATTTGACCTTGCAGAGAAGGCTTCATGCCAACCCAAGATCACTGCAGCTCCATTGTCATCGACAATGCACAAATCAGATTGGTGCAGATGAGATAAATGCTGCTTTGATGTCCAACAAGTCGTTTTGGGCGCTGCGCTGGCTGGCTGGTGGAACCCTCACATTGTGTACTTGTTCGCGTGCCCAGACGGTGTTTGGCAAAGATGTTTGTTTCTCGCTGCGCTGTCCTCAACAATTGATACTTTGTGTCGTGAAGTTTGCTGTCGCAGCCGCAAACAGGTCTTCGTCTGGACCAAAGCGCAATTTTCCCATTGCAACGCACACGAGACATTTCTCTCGATCAACACAGCTGGCTTGCAATGAATCCAAATGGAGAAAAATTGAATGGTTGATCTTTTGGAGCCTGTTCATATGAAAGCAGAAGCCCAAGATTGGGACTGATCCCAGACGCGAACGCAGAACGTCCCGGTGGAATCATGTTGCATTGATCGTCTGTCGTCTCCGTCGTATCTGCACAGTTTCAAACATGTTTACAAGTTTTACCTGCGTCAAGAGAAAGTGGAAGTTTTAGTCATCTTGGCGTTCCCAAGTACCAAGGCAACAACGTTGTTGATGCAGTCTCCAGCTTTTCTGTGCGGTCGAAGCATCTCTTGTCACACAAGGAGACGCAGTTGAGATGCTGTGTTGGTTGTTCGTGTGGAAACATTGGGTGTGCCGCGGTTGTTGAAAATAGTTCTCAATGGATCAATCAAATTCATATTCAAATTTTAAAGATCATTGACAGCTTTGGGCGGTGACAGCTCTTGATTGGAGTCTAACAGAACTTGGTGCACGTTTGTGATTGATACTCACGACAGGCAATTATTCGTGAGTTTGCAGTTGCAGTCATGCACAGCCGGTTTCTTGAAACGGTGATCTGATATCACTTGCACAGGTGGAGGCCTCAGGTCGTTCCCTTGTTTCTTCACAGTTCAGCTTCCTGTGCGGAGAACCAGGACCTTCATGGATATGACCCACTTTTGAGCCAATACCCATGAACATGAATATCACTGAGTACGATTAAGTGGAATTTGATTCAGCAGTTTGTCAGTTAATTCTCCGGGAGCTGTTTCCACGTTGAATAGCGACTGAGTGATGGATGGCCGACTCTCGGTCAGCTTATTGCACACGACGGCGACGCGATGAAAGAAGTCGTCAGATGACGGGTCTGACCGGGCAAATCTTCTCACATTAAGCGCTGCTTTTATCGCAGAGACGCGAAAGTCGCTTGATACCCTTGTAGCAAGGGCAATATTGGAGCAGGTTGTCACGCAGTGATGAAACCAAGCAGGCTGTTCAGAGGAAATGGTACTCGCCTTGCCAGTGTTGCAGGCAAATTGACGAAAAATCGACGGGTTGTCTGGGCAAGCACACCAGATTTCATTGCCTGCTTTCGTTGTCACAGTCTCTTTTGGATCTGATGTGATGGGAGTGTGTGTGCACGGGCAGAGTTAAAATGTGATGAGAGGGAAGAGAAGAGAAAGGGAAGAGCAGCATCGACACGTGTGTGTTCCGCACATCTGCAGAGAGAATAAAACATGAGGTACTCAAGCCGTCTTGTCGCGTTTGAAAGTTGCGCTGTGGTTGTGCCAGGTGCTGAGGATCGCGGCATTGATTTTGCCGCGGAGAGGAAGCTCTGAACAGTCGGCGCATCACGCCGCTTGTGATAACAAAGGAACAGTGAAATAACGTCTCACTCCAAGCTAAATGAGTTCCTCTTATCGTTCTGATGTAAAAATCCATCATCTCTCCCACTGTTTCTGCACGGTTTTCATCTCTGTCGAGTCTCCTCGGCCGATGACACATGAAATCTGATGTCTTCAAATTGGCATCATTTATGCAGGTTCTGCAAATGTCATGCATCTCAGATCTGCGTGTGTGTTGTGTACAATTGTTACGCAACGCGTTGTTGCATCTGTCATTTTCATCAAGGCATTCCATCCAGGAATTGCAACAAAGCATATTCGCACTCGTACCAAGTTTTACCTTCCCTTTGGCTCCTCGCTTGTTGAAGATGAAAGTGTGATGTCTGTGTTCCCTCCTCCGTGTTTTCTTGAAAGGTTGCTCTGCTTCGCAGATGTAGTTTGTTTGCAGAATGCTGCCGTGCGCGTCCACACAGAGCAGCTTCTCGATCCGAAAAGCACATGGCCCAAAAAGCCGTTTTTTGAACCTTTGTGAGGTAGGTCCCACATTGCGTATGTATGTGGAAGCAGCCAAGGAGCAGCCTCCATCAGTGCCAGCGATCAGTGAGCGTAACCACTTTATGGGCGACGCGCCTTCTGCCACTCGGATGTCTGTTCTGCCAACATCATGCTCATGCAGTTGGAAAATTTACGAACCTGATCTTGCAGGACAGCGTAAAAATCATTGATGGCTGGTGTTTGTTTGTTGTGGATGTATCACAGGCAGAAGAACCAACTTTGTGCACCGAATGGTGCAGGATACACGATTAGATGCGGAACATCGTCTGCTACCGGGCTGCGTCTGATCAGCCTGATTTGAAAGTCAATTTCTGGTGACAGATACACCGGGTCATTATGTTCAAGGCGGCCAAGCTGGAGATGCTGCCTGGGCTGCAGTTGATGGAGTTATTCACCAGAAGTGACTTGTTCAGCAGAAGCGGTCAAGCGGCAGGAGCCTCGGCCAGCGCCCCGTGCACGCCTCTCAAGTCCAAGGTTCAAGGCTCTTTCTACTGTGTGTCTGTGCTGAAGTGTGAACGCTTTTGAAGTTGTCATTTTTCGTGTATTTCTCGTGATGAGAGGTGCAGGTTGCATCGCGTGCGTTTGATGTTCTCTTCTCAGTCGTGCCTGCTAATTCCTGCAGAATTGGATGTGGAGAGATGACATTATTTTCTCGTGTTCGTATCTAACGAGCTCTACATGCTGCCTGAACACGGTGTGGCTGCACGTAGGTTCTAGGGTCTGGAAATTGGGAGGAGACAGCTGGCCTCTGCAGCACCGTGCGACTCACAGCGAGAGATGCTCACCTCCAATGCTCAGAATGGCAAAGGGTGTGATGAGTCTATTTCCGCTGCAAGCGCTGGGTTGTGTTCCGCATCTGGATGGCCTGCGGTGTGACATTTGTGACGTGGTTCCAAACACTCAATCATAATTTGTTATGGCTGATGCCGGTGGAAGTGTGAACAGCAGCCATTGGCTTTTGTCTGCCAACACCGCATTGCGTTGAGCACTTTGATCGTGAGTGTGGATCTTTTTACACGGGGGAAATTGCTCCTTCAAGCAGAGCTTTTGTTGCGTCTTTCTACGGCAACGTAAAATTCAGCGCTGCACGTTGACAAACAAAGGAGCAGCGAAATGTGATCCATGTTGCTGTTGATGCATACTGTCACAAAGCAGTTATTGTTTCCTCCAAGAAGTGCTGTTGCTGGGAAGGACTGTCGCTAGTGCTTCCGTTCAGGAACCACGCGAGCGCCTCCTGGTCCAGACCAGAATATTAACCACAAGAAGTGCGGAACATGGAGATATTTTCGCGTTTTCAGGGCAAGAGGGTGATTGCAAATTTGTATTGGCAAATAGAACAGTGTGTCTGTCACATGGAATTGCCAGAATGGAGCCTGTGTCCATTGAGTGCACTGTTGGTATGTCGCACCAGGAGCCTCGGCAGGACGAGGCTCATTTAGAATGTCAAAGGTACACATAATATCTCGAGTGGCCTCACATCATGAAAAATTTAGGGGTCCTGGAAGTGGGTCTTACAAATGGTGCATCGAGGAGTGATATGTGCAAGAGCAGAGATTATTGTGTTACTGCTCTGAGAGACTTCTCGGCCTGTGTTTTGCTGCAAACCCATTTGGCAAAAGTTGCGGTTGAAATCAAATGACTCCACAATTTCAATATGTGCCGCATGGCATGAACCCCGCTGGGAGGAAATCGTGCTGCCAAGCTCCAGAAACAGTTCAACCTCAAGGCCGTGTGTTCATTGGTCTTCTGTGCTTCGTTCTTGTTGCGCTCGGAAGGCAGACCCTGCACTGAAAAACAGGACGACGTCACTGCGATCGGCTCTTAGAACAGTTTCGCGAGACGTTCTGTGGTTATGAGAAAGCACGGAGTACGGAACGTGTAAACATCTGCAAAAAGCCAGTTCCAAATTTCCGAAATTTGTGAACGTTGTTTTGTTGGGGTTCCGTTTCTCGACTATCCTTTGCATGTCGACAGGTACAACGTGTTTTTTCACCAAGTTGCGTGTTGATCCACATTATCTGCTTGTGGCTGAGGCACTTAGTATAGTGGAACTTACCAGGGTGTGATTGCGCAGGAAACAAAAGCCACACAAAAACCGCTGAACCGACAGGACAAATGTAAATTACTGTGTCGAAGAAAATGTGTGTGTGTGTGTGTGTGTGTGTGTGTGTGTGTGTGTGTGTGTGTGTGTGTGTGTTGATGTATTTGCTGTGACTTGTGCTGTCACTTGAACCTGCAACAACACTACTTCAGCACCTCTTGAATCTCGCCGTGGCGTGCAGAACGGAACATCAAGCGCTGCTGCTTCGTTGTCGGGCCCTGAAGAATCCTTCCTCTGAACAAACGCAGGCAGAGTTGTGGCAAAGACGTTCGCTTTGTCACGGCTTCTGATGCGCTTCTGCTTTGACGATGCAAGGTCAAAGGATAACAGTGTAACCTTTAAGGTGCCTGCCATGAATTGTGGTCCATAATGTGATAGTCATCCAATTATCTGCACACAAGCTGAGCCCCACAAAGTAGCCAGGAAATGTCGGAGGGAAGACGACCAAGGACGCGTGCAGCTTGACCTGGATGGGGCCGTATTGACAAGCGCTCGCTTCAAAGTTGGGGTCGATTGCAAACCAGAGACCGTTGACTCGCAGCCTCCAGCGCTGAGAATGAAATCTGTCGTTTATGGAGCCAGGACTTGGTTTGAATCTGATTTGTTCACCTCACCCCAGAACTGCACCTGAGCAGCGGGCATGAACTAAACACTCGCACACACAGTGATACGTAGAGTCTACGGATCACTGGTCGTACCTGTCCACACGTGGTCCTCCAAAACGGTGTTCACTGTTCGCATCAAGTTCGTTGCTGTTGAAAGTCTTCCGCCGTCCGGCAAAATACACTTGGGACAGCTTCACATCTGAAGGATAAGAAGATCTACGATCCCGTACTTTGTGAGTGGACGTGTGCGTGTGTTTGTGTTGAAGTCACAAAAGATGATTTATCAACACAAGGGTGTTATTGGATGCCTGCAGCAATAAGCTTCGTGGGAGAGCGAACTGCGTGGTGCACGTCAGTCATTCCTTCCTCCATAGATGCACGTTAAACATTTAGGTTTTAAACAATGCAACAACATTCAGACTTCCTATCAACAGGAGGCACCTCCGTATTGTTCACGACGAGCATTGTTTGGGTTGTTGGCAATCCGATAGCGACAACGAATGAAATTCGTTTCTTTCACTTGGCCGCCACCATCTCGCTTGTTTTCCATGTTGGACAAAAGAATGGAAGAAAGAATTGTCTGTGAGACCAAGTCGTAAAGAACGGCGGTGGTCTGTGGATCCTCCTTGCAAGAATAAATGACCGGCAATCAACTTCTACGCTGCCTTTGCAGACAGGAAGTCTTTTCAAAGTTTCCCACCTGAGGTGCATTGATGGTGCTTTTGTCGCACGCTGTCAGTTTTATGATGATGACACACGGAACTGCGTGTGAAAGGGAGTGCAGAGGAAGGAGCCGATGCGGCAGCTGCTGAGGGTTGACGAACTGTTCACTCCTCAAAACGAGCGACAAAGGTTCTGTAACCGAAAGTCGGTTCTGTGTGATCTGAAGCACCAGCCCACTCACACTTGTGTGAGTCTGCGCGTTGGGTCATAGTGTTAGTGACCTTGGCTTCACCTTCCTGCTTGGACTCACTGTGTCAGCTGCACACAATTCAGGCAGCAACGCGCTAACTGAGGTTCACCAGATGTCGGTTGGGGTGTGGCATCTGAAGGTGTCAACAGTGTTTGAGAGAGAAAATGCTACTGAGATAGGGCTGACCCTTGTCATGGAAGCTCGACTTTGAAGTCGTTAGTGTGATGAAAAGCAATGCTCTGACGTCGCTGACGCAGGGAAGTGGAGAGTCGGATGATACTCGTCAGTGGTCCGTCGTTTGTTTCGTATGTCTTGAAGAAATTGTATGTAATTGCGAGCTGGAAATAATTTGCCAAGAAACGGAGTTCGCGACCTGAAGAAACACATGTTGTCACATTCTGCACTTGGTCAGTTCTGTTGGAGTTCCGAGTCTCTCAGATTGGGTAAAAACTAACGATACGGTTGTCGTGGGGGGAGTTTTGGGAATTTTTGGACTGCAAGCCAGCTTGAACATGTTGCAGGAGGTTCTCATCTGTCATGTGTGACGTCGTGGAAGAATTTCCGCAAATCAAGCATTAATTCATCTGATCAGGGGCGGCGGAAGTACCATCTCTTCTGTTTGCTGAATACATGATGGAGGAGGGTATGATTATTGTTGTGTATAATATGAATTGGTTCTGTGTGATTCTTATTGTATTTATGAGATGATGCATCACTGTTGTCTGGTGGAAAATACCCCGGAATTACATCTGGAGACTGAGTGCGACCGATTGTGACAAATGAATCTCCCAAACGTGCCAAACATAACTGGGTCTGCCAGTACTTGCGGTGAGCCCATAAGTGGTGAAACCGACGCTCGTTTCTGCTGGTGCAGAATTGTTTTTTTCTTGTGCAAGACGAAACGCTGTGTAGGAAATGGTCCGCCACCACGGGGAACGAACAAAGAGTTTTTCAAAACACTCGCTACGAAGAGAACTGAAACTTGTTTTGTTCTTTGATGAAAGCTGTTTCCCGCTGTTACGTCACTAAATTATGTATAATGTCAAGAAAAACTGACAGGCAGACCTTTTGCGCTCGGTTTCAGCAACATTGCTCGCTATTGTTTGGTGTTCGCGTATTGGCGAAGGTGCTTCTGTACTTTCTTTTCGTCTCGAGAGAGGCTCTTTGTTGCAGTTTTGTGTAGTGCACCATTGATATGTAAATACCGATCGCATTTGTTGCGAATTTTCTGAATGCTCCAGTGATACCAATCTGGCTATTCCTGCGAGACCAAAGGAGCCTCAGACAAGTGTACACACGCGGCACGCAAAAATAGCTTTTGCAATCAAACCACGGACACAAGGATTCAGGTTCTCTGTTCATGAACCTTTGTGGGCGGACGTGGCACATACACATTTGCTTTTGATGAGCAGAGCCGCACAGGCTTCGTGATTTTGTGTGTGTCTCCCCTCGGGTGACAGCTGAAACGAACCCATCCCAACTCTCGTTGAGGGGACGTGGAGCCAAAAGGTGCGGCTTTGAACGAAACCGGAGTTAGCCCCAGCGACCCGTCCTCCTTACCCAAAACACTTGAACCCAAGTCCTCTTTTTTGCAGTATTTGCAGCTTGGTGGACCTTTGTCTTTCAGATGTGCGAGGCTGATCCCAAAAGTCTTTGACGTGCTTGCCTCCTTTGGTTCCCCAATCACCCGACACCATTGCTACTGACCAATTGGGGTGCAAGATCTTGACTAATTCTACAGTGCCGTTTGTCCGCAGACCTGGTATTGCTGATGTTCAGGACGGTAATCCGTTGCGACACATCTCTGTGTTTCTAATCCAACTAATTCACCTTGCGGTCACCTTGCCAAATGAATGGTGTCGGTGCACGAGCAGAATTGTCCACCGGGACAATCTGAGCACAGAGCTGCATTCAACTTCGCACCAATGAACGAGAACATGTCAAAATAGTTCTTTCGCCAATTCTTCGGATGCGACCCAATGCAAAATCATTTTGACGTTGTCATCCAGTCGAGGCAGTCGGGCGTTCTGCGATGCACTTCCTCAAGGAACATTCCTTTCGCACCACTGCGCATTCATCGTGTCGTTTGCTGAGGATCAAGATACACCACCTCGTTTAATTTCGACCAAAGGAGGAATCGGAGGCAGGACACAGTTGGACAGAATCCGTGGATCTGTGGTCCAAAGAAAGCTCGTACTCTGGTCCTCCAAGCAGAGAGGACCTTGTCTCGATTTGTATTTGTCCTCTTTCCTTGCAGAGAAAAAAGCGTTTTTGTTTCAGGACCGTTGAGAATTCCACGCAATCTGAAACGGACGTCATGGTTCTCAGGTCCTCATATCATATTTCCTGAGTTGGGTCGAAGGTGAAGCGAAGTAAAATCTGCACAATGATGAGCAATGAAAGAGCTGCTGAAAACATTCGCGTTGAAGAGTTTCATCAGAATTTCCATTCAGAAACTTGTTTCTGTCTGAAAACGACATTGCGTTGGAATGGAAGTGAATGCGAGATGCACTCTGGCTGGTTTCTCGTTTCAGGCATACGGCGGCAATTGCGGTTGTCAACCGTATCTCTGGCTACAGAGACTCGTGATTGTATCTTAATGGCCATAAAAGCTTGCTCAAAATAAGGTTTAAGGCGGAGAGGTAGAGAGCACAGATCAGCCGATTGGCATCATGAAATGGCTTTCAGCATGCGAGTTGGTCGGCTTTGTCGCGGCATCCTTTACAAAGTTGGTCTGACGTGGTGTGTTTTTGTGATTGATGCAATCCGGAATTTTTCTCAAGAAAATGGGAATTTGTCATTTATCTTAATTTCCGAAGTCATGAGTGGGTGTAGATTGATGGTGTATGTGCGTGAAGTGGTGCCGTTGAACACGAGAAACTCGAGAATCAAGTGTGACGCGAGTCTCACGGGCTGAAGACTTCGAAACATGAGAGTCCTTGCGAGAAGTAAGGGTGTCCTGCTCGTCGTCGCTGCAACAGGGGAAGGAACACCTCGGTTCCTTGCTGTCACAAAAACATCACTGGTGACAAAAATTTGCAATTCTGTGACCCCAGTGTCAAGGACAAGAAGCACATGTGGAGAGAGAAATTTGAATCTCAGATGTCCAAGCATCTGACCTCCCATGACAACTTTCTCGTGCTCACGGTTCGTAAAAAGATGTCAGAAGAATCGCGTTGTGGGAAAGAACAGCTTTGATGATTCCTGCGGTGGTGCGAACAAAAGCATTTTGATTAAATTTGCCTTTCGATGAATACCACACCGGGCGCCTCAGACAGAGCCTTTTGTTGCTGGGTTTGATACAGTCTGAATCACGTGCTGGGACGAGAAAATTTAATCCCAGGGAAACTCTCCGTGTCGATTACTCTTGTAGCAGCTTCAGAAACTGAACAGAACGGACCTTGAGAAAATACTAGCGGATGTTTCACAGTGGTTGTCTTCGAACCTGCGATAGTGAAGTTTCATTCAAAGCGAAGTGTGTGAAGGTCAGGAGCGGATGTACGAGACGCTCGGCCTTCGTACTCACGAAAGCTCTTTCGGGCCACTAATTGACACCGGAGGTGCAGCATAAAGTCGTGTTCTTATATTTACAAAGTTAAGATTGCGCTCCAATTTCCTGTGATGGTTCTGCACCGTCTCAACTTCCCAAATGGACAACGAAAACTCACTGGAAACATAAGTTTGGTTGGAACACCACCTCACTTCTTCAATCAACCATTGGTACCTTTACAGCTGTGCATTTTGTTTTTGTCTGGACAGAAAGATAACCTTTCTTTGGAGCTAGGAAGCACGAAGCTGGCGTTCTTTCCTGGGGGATGAACCCAGCTGGACACCCGGCGAAAGGCCCAATTTAGTTGAGCTGTGTCCAGGAATGAGCGTTCCAATTAGTAGAGTTGGTCGCTATTACCATTGTTTTATGAAGCAATTTCCAGGCACAATATTGCCTTCCGTGGAAATGTAAATGTCTGTGCCCGAAGTGACAACGACGAAGCATAAACTTGGCAAAGAGTCAGGTGCAGTTTGTTTTGCTGAGTATTTCCGATGGAAGCTCACCTCGGGCTGGTCACAAAAAGCAATATGTATGGAACGTAAGCTTTTGTTGTGACTTTTCTCGTGTTCAGTCGGAAAGAATGTCAAAGGTGACGAAACAGTGGATCTTGCTGTGACATCTCTCGTCTGCAGTCCATCTGCCCAGATGAAACAACCAAGACCGTCGTTGTGTTTGAGAGAAAGACTGGGATTTTCCCCGAAAGGGTCCTTTCTTCCTTGCTCGAGGTGAACTGACGCTGACGCCAAAAAAGCATCGTTCTTGTACTTTATGCATGCAAGCACCAACGGAGAGACCTCTGCCTGCGAGCCAACTTGACTTCTCGATTTTTTACATCTGCAAAAAGTTTTTACCAACAGGGAACACAACCATTCCCTGCTGGCTTTGCTTCACGGTTCGGCTTGTGTCACGCAAAAGTTACTCAAGTATGCTCTGCTTGGAAAGGTTTCCAGGCTTGTCATCTGCTTGAAAGTTCACTTGGTATTGCCTTTCATTTGTTGAGGGTTATCTGTTCCAGTTGTGATTTGTGTCTTTGTTCCAGGAAGCAACCACCCACTTTTTCGGTCAAACTTGGAAGTTTTTCTGTCTTCCTTGCGCCTGTTAATGAACGTAAAACTCCCCTTCCAAATGAAGTTTGGTGAAAAACCAGATTACATTTGGGTTATTAGGAAACAAACCTGACATCTTATTAGCGGGATAATGAAGCTGCTCGCGTTGCAAATACGGATGATGTGCAAGAAGCCCACATGTCTAACTCTCTGTCACAAACGAATCATCACATTCGGCATCAAGAACACTGAAAGATCGTGTTCGCCGTGATGAAAGAAGACATTTTCGCAGCACGCAGGCACCGGGGTAAGTCGTGAAAGTTTGAAACTCGGGCCTTGAGTGAAAACTTTCAATGTTCAACCTTTTTGTTTGCAGTAAAAAACAGTACGAGTGAAACAAAACCTTTTCGCCCCCACTAGCTTGTCCCGGCGTGCCCTTTGCCGTCGAATACGGGCCGTATCTGTTGTTCCGTGAAATCACCACTCTGAAACTGCGATGAGTGGTTTCTCCTCTGAATCTGAATTTTTGATCAGTCTCATTATTGTCTCGATGTCTTGTGTGAACATATATATTGTTCGCTTAGAAGTCTGCCACTGTTGCTGTCAGCCCGGCTGATGTTTTCCGCGTGGACAGTGTTTGTCGTTGTTGTTTCTGATTGCGTGGATTACTCGTATCTGCAGAAAGGCTCGTTTAGTCTCAGACTTTCTTGCATCAGGGTCTTTGTTGAGACCTGGAGTTGAAAGAAAATGCAACGTATTGCTCTCTTGCAAACCAGGACAGAGTTCTTTTTAGGTGATTTGAGGAGCTTGGTCCGATTTGTGAGCTTTTGGAAAAAAGCGAGCGAAATCGGAGTGAGCGAAATCAAATCACCTATAGGCAGCCTCTTCCAAAAGTATGTCAGCAGCAGTTTCATGGTTAAGATGAGGATTGATTTGGGATCTTTGGGGCTCTTTCAGTTCATTTTGGGTTGGGGATAATGCGTGAGGAAGGAATTTGTCACATTTGAATTTTTGGGTTTCTGAGGTCAAAAAGGTCAAATTTGGAAGTGCAGAAAAAATGGGGTGTGGATATATAAATGTCTCTGTATCTCAGAAGGTACAAATATTTGGTGAAAGAAGTATATTGATGAAATGTAGTATATTGTATGGGGGTTTGAGAGGTAGCATTCAATTTTTGAT
>JAAUXT010023782.1_pt1 | contig 15016 bp, 17 predicted proteins | sample 7278171 | NCBI WGS metagenome assembly JAAUXT01 (sample SAMN14350112, study PRJNA611818) | marine sediment metagenome | isolation source: surface marine sediment (1.8m) | place: French Polynesia: Moorea | collected 2018-08 | reverse complement strand
TCTCGATGCTTCGCATCTCGATAACTATCTCACAAAAACATGATCATTTTCATCTTGACAGCGTGACGCGATCTCCCAGTCACCCTCCGCTCTGCGTGACTGATCCCTTACTTGCAGAGACTCGCGAGCATGAGACTGGTTTTTCCTTCTCGGAGTGTTCAGCAGGATTCGTTCAGAGCAAGACAGAGAGCACAGACTCGTTGAATGTGCTACAGACAAGACTTTGTGGGCTTGAGGTCCATCCCTTTCTTTCCGTTGCTTCCAGTATGACTGGCATGTTTTTCTTGCCAAACTTTCGCGTGGAGTCACTTCTCAATCAGGTTCTGGATTCACTCCCACGTAGCATTCTTTTGTCTGCCGCATCCTCCTGTCCTCGCGAGTGCGAATGCCAACAATATAATTTTATCTTTCAAAAACACATGGTGATCAGTCAAAAACACGTCTGAAATGGAGTGTGCACTTTCTGCGGTGGATGTGTCAGAAACTGAGCTCGAGATGGATGGATGTGCGGCTTTAATCCGCTGCATCTCCGCGTGTAATCCACGTCCTCAACGCCGCATTTGACTTGCAAAAACACTGCATCAATGTTTCGCAATCCACTCCCTCGTCTCAAGCCTTTTCTTGTCACTTCACTTTTTTGTAAGAGGTTTTTGCGTCGAATTTAATCGCCAATTAGTGGAGAACATTTTGCAGTAAATTTTACGAGCAATCTCACACGACTGACAATGTCTGCCGCAAAAATGCATCAGTCCTCATCATTGGGGACTTCCTGTTTGGTAAAAACCATGGAGAAAAAGTTTTCAGAGAACTGGCTGACTGTATTCATGATGCTCTGCGTAACACCTGGACAGAAAACGTCTGATTTCAAAACCCTGGTCTGTTTGTCCACGAGTTCACTGACAGATCGCAGCTCCAAAACTATGTGGAAGAGTGGTTAGATTTCCGATGCCCGACGCCCAAAACAAAATTGCCTTCATTACGGCGGAGAACTGGGAAACTGGAAACTGGGCAACCGACGGGTGATGTCTGACGCGCCATTGGCACAGCGAAGTGGAGCGCTGATTGTGGAGCTGGTCTTCAGCTGGATGTTTTCAACGATTTGGAAGTGCTGAAGTTCTAGTCGTTGGGCAGCTTGGAATGGTAAATACAGTTACAATGTCAGGCCACAGAAGATTGAAAACGATTCTGGTGTGAGTCAGTGTACACGACAACCTGGATAATCCCATTCATAGTTTTGCATTGACGCTCTGGCGGAACCAGGTCTGAGGGTGGCGCCAAACTCTCAGGGTGAGGCAAACGAGAAATTCTCCAACCACGGAATGCTTTCTGTGGGGTGTGGACAAGTCAGCCCTGTCCCCCTCTTCTTGCAATTCGACACGGATCAATCCTCCAATCCTGTCCTATCAATGCGATCAGCTCTCGTTTGTGCGCCTCCCTGCATGAACGTGAAAGATCTCTACTGTGTGCGCACGATTGAGCCAAACGTGTTTGACGCGGCATCGACAGTCTCTACGTGCCAGGATCATTCAATATTCAGCGCCGTCCGGCTGGACACCAATGAATAATAAATGCAATCAGCCTGGCAGCGCACAATTCAATTCAATCTGTGAATAGACATTTGGGGCGGACTGCATTGGACCAGTTCACGTGGGCTTTTCTTCCTGTGACAAACTGTCGATAAGGAACATTCATTCTCAAGCCACGAGTGGGCAGGCAGGGTCTGTATGAATTGTGGTCCCAGTGGACTCAGACTCAACTGCTTCTTCGGGCCCTTTATTCCCGCCAGTCACACAAACACGTCAATAGTACGACAGCGAAATCAGATTCCATGTGTTTTGGCACCATATTTCGAGACAGCGGGCCTGTGGGTGAGTGACAACTAGAGTGGCACTGTCAAACAGAGGAATCTGCCAAACAGAGAACGTATCGGGTGCTGGTGTGCACGCACTCAAGGTTGTTCGACTGTGCAGCACCACCTTTCTTCGTGTCATACAGAATTTGTCGCGAACAAACAACACCAGTGGAGTTTGGTTTGCATGACCTGTATTGTCACTACGTATTGTGCTTATTTCAGCATCAAATCAAGTTTTTTACATGATAATTCTGAAAAATATAAATCTCTATTCACGTTAGAAATATTGCATATTTTGGAGCATTTGTATTTACATTTCACAACAAAAATACTGCGGTGAACTTTGCCCAGATCGGCCTTGTTCTCCTCAAATTCACCGAATCGCTGGTTCACAAACTTCGACCGCTGAGGTCAAGGGTCCATTTTTCACATTTTCTGCGAATGCTGAAAACGGATTGCTTGCACCAGCAGCAAAACAGCTGAACGAGACAACTGCCACTTCTCCAGCGGATCCAGGGGCGCGATGCCCCGAGTCCCCTTCCTTCTCCAAACCCCACCCCCACCCCGCTCTAATCGTGAGATTTCAAGGACACACACGCACCCGACCACCAAACCCCTTCAAACCCCAGTCCTGGATCTGCTGGTCATACCAGGTCACTGATGTGCACGCCCTTCATACTAACTCAGGCTGTGGGTGACAGTGTGCAGCCAGACCCTGGATCTGTCACCCTCACACCTCAGCGTCATCTCTGCCTGACAGAAACAGTCTTGTTCATCAGGCAAATGAAGCGCTGCTGATCAGAGTTCGTCTCTGTCGATAACGATGCCGCTAATCGATGGAGCCTGAGTGCGTCACTCGTCGCTGATGATCCCCGCTTCGTTAGGCAATGTGCCGAGGTGATGCAGCGTCTGTACGAGCCAATTCCGTCCACATGCTCCTGCTGAAAGCCGTGGTACGAGTGCAACACTGCAGTGTGTAACTCCTGCTCCAAAAGGTCAGTCGTGTCTCCAGTTTACTCAAGATGTAACTTTACACGCAGTCTGTTGTTCTTTATGCCCTTCTAGTCCCTGAAGGTTTGCGTCGACTGACCTTTTGCCAATAGATCTTCTGCATATTTCAAGCGAAAAAATTGGTTGGAAGCTCTGGATACTGGAATCCTCGCTGTCCAGGGTCCCTCAGTCCCGCTGCAGCTTTGTGCTCAAGATGAACGATCCAGCTCATGTTCTCGAGTCCTTGGCACCGGAGTCTGGTTGGTGTCTGTTTCCTTTGTGTGTGTGTGGAGCACGGACGGCTTCACCTGTGCGAGTACACGCTACCACCTGAACGCCTTTGATGAAAACCGTTGTTGGCATGAACACACAAGTGATCAAAGTCAGACCGATTGGAATTTTCCGTGGCCTTAAAATCCCTTCCAAAACGTGGTTTCTGTCCACATAGAGACAATGGTTATAGTTCCAGGAATGTGGATTGTAAGGGCTTAAATTTCTGAAGCAAGTCTGTTTTTGTTGGCATTTCCTCAGCTTCAATGGGTTGTCTTCGTACAATCCAAAGGTCAGCCCACAAAGCCACAAAATTTCGCGGAAGCTGGAGAAGCGCAGACAAAAATTCAGGAAATACAGCACGAGAACTTGAATCCATTTGGATGGTCAACTCGTAGCCGCCCACGCTCCCACGAGGGCGCAGAAATTGTGAAGCAGACAGACTGTGTGGTTCCCAGGCCTCGGACCAAATCTCGGCCTCAAGCTCGTGGTCTTTGCACACATGTTCACATCGTAAAGTTGTTGGTGCCTGACGCTGCTCGGTGAGGCTCGAGTTCGGTGGAAGCATGTGCAGTGGATTTTCCTCGCGGTCGCACACACCACTGAGGCGGCACGGTTGAACACGCCAGATGCATTCACTGTCTTTGACCGTCAGTGGAATTTTGAACACACTGAGAGTTCAATGGAAGCAGAGTTCAATTCAATGCATTGGAGACAGGTTGGTTGTTCCCCAGTGAACTAGAGATCAATGTCCACGTAGTGTCTGAACACATAGGAGAGCACAGCGACCATGACGCAGCAGGAACAGATGATGAAGATGGTCACCAGGATGCGCGACTGGCTCAGTTCAAAGTTCACACTCGAGAAGCGTTTGACGAGGGGCGGCGGCGGGCGGTCCGTGTTGGACCTGCGGCGGTGGGAGGGGTACGGCCCCGGGGGCGGGGCGAGGCAGGCGGAGCCCCGGCGGGACCCGGCCGGGGACGGCGGCGTCAGGTCCGTGAAGGACGGGCGGCGCTCCCCGGGCAGCAGCTGCTGCAGCGGGTCGCCGGTGGAGGAGCGCCGGCGGTACGGGTCTCCCGGCGCGACGCCGTCGCCCGGCCCCGGCGGAGGGTGGAGGGTGACGGTGGAGGAGCGACGCCGCGCCTCGTGGCTCGTCCGCAGGAATCCGCCGTGCCGCATCCTGACGCTCGCAGTAGATACGCTGTGATTCCCTGGTCAAAGGGACGTTTGATTCGTGTCCCAGGGGCAAAGGGAACCACTGATTCCGACAAGTTTCCGAGGCGTATCAAAGAAGGATCTTCAAATCCGAGTGGACTGTCACTTCCGAATGGTCCTGTATTCAGATACCAAGTCCTCCACCTCATATACAGCTCCGGTTATTTCATGCTGCGTGTCGATACAATGGGTCATGTCCGCTTGGGCCGCCTTCACCCATCCATCAACCATACGCGATAATATCCTTCGTCCAGGGCGCCTTCGTCTTGGTTAGCGTTGTGCATTCTTGTTCAGTTGCTTTATGGTTGTTTTTCCTGCAAGAAAAACGAGATGATTTGGGATCAAACACAATAAGGAAGAATTTTATGAGGCAGGTGCGTCGAAATTGGCGAGGAATATTGAAGTGGAATCATTGGGTCCTTGTACAGTTCCCCTGGAACAACGAGCAAATCTATGTTTGTTTCGTTGTGGCATTGGGCTTGATAATGATCCATTGTTTTCTACATGCAGAGAGACGTATTCACTGCTGAAAAGGCATGAGGCATTCAGTGCGACCAAATCAAGAAATGCTGTTCAAATCAGACGATCCAAGTGTCTGCTATCCTTGTCTGCTGCACTGTATCTTTGTGTGTGTCGCATCTACGGTAGACCGCTGGAACAAATCACCCTTTATCAGATCACACTTGAAGCAGGCACACATCACATCACCTTATCCTTTCACGCACACACCGAAATGAACCATAAACTAATCTTCTGAAAGCATTATCTTCTCCCAAGAGGGATAAACCTGACTTGTAGAGGAAACAATCCAAACTTCCGTCCAACACACTGACTCGAACTCGGCTTTCGGCTGATCTCACATAATTTCCGTATTTTTGCATTGGTATTCATTCATACTTGATCGCTTGTGTAGAACTTGAACACACAAGTACACTGAACCAAGCTATTTGATGTCGAAGCAGGTCAATGTGTGTACTGAGCGTAAAATATTGGACGAGTTTCACATCCTGTACGAGCGCAGCAACAGCAGAAGAGACGATCACGCAGCCATTGAAACACACAGAATGGTCCTTCCTCTCCAGGGATCAATTGCTCAAGCCAAGCAAATTTCCCTGTCGTCATCTCAAAGCGAATTATACGAGACAAACAAACATTATGCGGGGAGTGATATCACGTTTGTGGCACTTCTGAATCCTATTCTCTCATTTCCATTATGAGGGTCGGAGCTGATACGAGTACCAAGTCTACACAGCTACACAACTGAACAACACTCACAAAATTTCAAGTCTTTGGTCCGAGTTTTGTTTTTTGACTTTTGAATCAGTTGCAGGAAGTTCTTGGACTCAGTCAAGGAACAAAATTCCACAAAACCAAACTCGTGACGTGACGTGACGTGCACGTGCGTGTGGGTGACGGTCCCATGATGTGGCGCACGACAATCCCGCTGCACGTGATACCAAAAGATACAACTCGATGTGAATCACAGCAAAAACTGTGCACACTGTGGCACAGATTCAGTGATTGCGTTGTGATTGTCAGCAATTCAGCGACAGACAAATACATTTGCATTCTGCTATGAGTATAAAACCTTTCACACAACCGCACACACGAGACCAACGTTTGGCAAAACTGGTCTGGGTGCGTGTCACTTCTCAAGTGTAAAGCGTTCCAACAAAACGTCATGAACAAGGCTGTTCGAGTCTGCATTGGGTGACAATAATGTCAAGCCCACCAAGCTCGTACAGCAAATGTTTCTGAAGCTATTTGGCCCTTGGGTCCCGTGTGCGTGTGGCACGCAATCCGAGGTATTGCTTTGTGCAAAACGATACCAGCTCCAAAACGCCTTGTAACTGTGACCTGAACCACAGACATGTTTGGCCTCAACGTGTTTTCTCAGCTTCTTTCGATCCATTCTCAAACACACTTGCACCAGACTTCTGTGACCCAAAGCAGACAAAGCGTGATCACTGAGTCACACAGCAACACGCAACACACACTTGTGAGCAGAAATTAGATGCCCATCACCAACAGCAAAGAGCAAATGATCCCTTCCGTCTTACAAACCTCACGAAGACCCCTCGATGGTTCAATCCAACATCACATCATTGACTCTGGTGTTTGTATCCCTGTACGGCTTTGAAGTTTGTGCCCCACACACCTCTTGGAAGACTGATTCACAAGCTTCTGCAGGGGCTGCAGTCTCCACGTCCTGTAAGGGACGGACGGCAGTTCGTTCTGCGCTGACTGACTGAAGCTGTCGAGCCAAGCTGCTCCCGCTGTTTGTCCCTGGACGCAGACAAGGATTCCACGGGTCCAATTAGCGTTGCCGCGGCGTGCGTGCGATCACCGGTCCCCGAATCAGGAGCGTCAAGTCTCCTATGTGGACATTTACTGCAGGTGAGACGCCTCAGTTTCCAAAGCAATTATAGTGTGCAATATGAGGAAGAAGTTTTGAAGACTCCACGCAGATTAAGGCTGTTTTGTTGGGACCCCCACCGCCAAAAAACAAAAAGATGTTGTGTTTGGTGGGTCCGAGGGTCAGCGGGAGACCAGGGTTGGACTTGGACCTGGGGTCCCTTCACAACAACATGTCCCAGCAAGAGAGGAAACAAGAAGAATCGGACCGAACCCAGGACCTGGAAGAGGAAATGGAATTTCATCACACACACACACACACACACACACGCACACACGGAACGCCCCCGTGCTTCTGTCTGCACGTCTGCACCGGCTGATCGCGGATCGTGCACCTGGCCTCAGGAGCACCCGGGACGCAGCTGGAATCGATGGCCCAAATCTTCCTGGATTAACCGCGTTTCTCCTGTGCGCACAGGCTGCTGTTTGAAGCAACACAAAAGAGAGATTTGGCAAACTTTGACACGTAGCGTAGTACGTGAATGTCCCGGGCCACCAAGGTCACTGAAGCATTCGAGTTGACCCAAAAACTTCTAAAGGGCAAAGCTGAAATGAACCCGGACCACAACAAACGCAAGCGACCAGACGGACCACCTGTCAAAGTTTGCTCAATCGCAGAAGCCAGCTTTGATGAATCAACGAAAAGGAACGACTGTAGCAAAGGGATAGGAGACTGGTGGGACTGATTCACAAGTTTACGGCTGAGATCAATGGCGCTTACCATTCCCCACCAAACCACTCAACCTATCGACGTTATCGGTAAGAAGAGCTTCTGGAGTGGCTTTGTATGCAAGCTACTTTCCTCGGCTGGGAACGGATTGGTCTGAATCGACGAGTCAATCGGTCCTTACATGGACCCGTGATTCCCTGGTGAACTGTAGATAGCTGTGGGATTACCCTGTGGAAAGTCCTCCACTTCTCACTGTGTTGGTAGCTGAATCCCCTCTGAATCCAACAGTCACTGTGCAATGAATAGGTGGACTCAGGACTGAACCCGCCGGGGCCCTACCTCAGGGGGCCTGATCCTGACGATCAACAAATTTTCTCAAGAACAGAAACAATTTTGGACAAAGTTGATAGTTGTGTCACCAACCTCGAGTCTGAAGCCGAGGAGCTCACAGTTTCTTCCATTTGGAAGAACAAAGGCAATCAAAACACATGACGAATAAACAACGGCACAACCACCCACAGCACAGACATTTCTACTCAGCCAAGTAGACAAGAATGACTCCTACAATTATGGCGTTGAAATGACCAGTTCTTGGTTCCATGTTCCATGAAGTGGAGAAGAGCCAAGGTCGATCTCGGAACCCCATTTCGCTAATGTGGAGGAGACGGTTCCTGGGAGACTCGTTAACCGCGGAGCCTTCATCAGCGAAACGATGAGCGCCACTCAGACCAAGATCGATACTTGTGAGGATTAAACGTCGCATTTGGACTCGTATTTCTGTCATTGAGTCCAACCTCAAATCCAGGGACCTGAGGCTCATTAGCCAGTTTGCGTTCTTCGTCCTTTTGCTGAAGCTCAAAATAGATCTACTGCCCATTGTAAACCTGGTTCGTGGCACTCGTTAGCACCACGTCTGAATACACACGAAACACCTAAGCGGGGCAGGCGAGAGGGGACCGATGAAAGAAGAAGGAGCAACTCGGAAATCCTGCCGGTCAAGATTCACTCTGTGTCGCCACACCCAAGCACAAGATGCACCCTGACGTTCACACCTTGATTTCTGATTCTTTGGTCCTTTCAAACAATGGTCAACTCCTACCCACGTAGAAGAGATCCGTACACTGTTTTGTCCTTGCCTACGAACAAGCATCCACAACATGGTCAGATTTTGGGAGAAAAGGATGTGCCATGGGTGGACACGGCATGTCCAGCGCAAGAGGATATCCAAGTGTCAGACGAGGCGCGCCCAACTAAGTGGACAGAATTGCTGCAAATAAGGTCAAGTCACCTTGGTACTCTGATTGTGAAGCTGGCGTTATTCGCTCCACATTGCCAGACAGTCGCTGGAATTGCTGTGCCCGCGGCAATTTCAGAAGATGCACATCAAGTGACCAGGTCTCAATGGGCGTTGGATAAGGAATCAGGTCTCTGTCCCGGAGGCTTCGTCTGTATCGTGTTGAAACCTCACCAGTCAGATGAAAAATGTATCACCCGCAGCAAATTGTGCTCCACTGAATTTGGACTTCACAGAGGGCCTCAGATGTCCGTCTGATACGGGGCTTCTCTGATGATTTCGGCACTTCAAGTGACGCACAGTGAAAAGGCGAAGGTTGTTGAATCTTGAAAGGAACAGCTCTGCTCTGATGGAAATCGAGTTGTGTTCGTTTTGTTGAAAAGGGGATGAATGTCCAAGTGTCCCTGCAGTTTGCTTCTCGCGACGAAATAAACGAAGGCTCAATTTGAAAATTGGAAGTTTGGGCACGGGCTGTTTTTCAATGCGTGCGGTGCCCCAAATGCCAGATTCGTGAGCACAGACAACAAAGTGTGAACAATTGCTTCATTTGGCAGTGGATGTCCTTCTGTTTTTGGGTCATCTGTGTCACCAATGTGGCATTTGGGACACTGGGAGTTACCGAACTGATCTGTTTGAAGTCTCCAGTGCTTCCCCTGCGCGACAGGTTCAAGTTTAGTTTGTGTCGCATCTTGATGCTGCAGGTGTCCGAGTCTGTTCAACATCGCCCCTTCCAGATCGGCGAGAACAAATTACAATTGACTGGGTGAGCACTGTCCCACCGGGGAGGCCGTTGACACCCACGACTGCGACAGGGTTTGCGTTCCCTCTTCACACCGGCCTTTGGGCGATGGAGCAATGCTGTGACATGACTCTCTTTGACCGTTTTCGTTTGTCTTGCCCTGCTTGTTGGGGGGGGTGTGCTCACGTGGTCTTACTGCTTCCTTGTACGTGGGGGATGCTCTACGTGCCCCCCTGGAGAGGCGCTTGAGAACCAGAGTGCATGCAGGGTGTGTCGGATTTTCTTGTTTGATGTGTGGGTAGGAGCGAAACACACGACGCATCCAGCGTGAAAGAGGCCTGCGTGAGCTCGCCACCTGGTGCCACTCGGGTCACGTCGCAATGGGCGTCGCGCTTCTCCAATTATCGCCCGAGACACGCGCTGCCCTTTCGCAGCTTTCAGGCGCAGTTGTTCAACATGGTTCCCGGTGTAACAGGACCAGACAACGACCAGGACCAGACAACGACCACACTATTTGGTTGTTCTCTGGTCCTGGGTGGTCATTGTCTGGTCCTGAAAATTTTAGGACCACACAACAACGTCGGAAAAATAGTACGGTCGTTGTCTGGTCCTGAGACACCGGGAAGAAGACCAGTGAAGGAGGATGAGAGAGAAAGTGGTTCACGCAGGGAACAAGAGAGCGGGTGATGTGGCCAGAGACACGCCTGTTTGTGTTACGTGGACGCAAGGCGATGCGATGCAAGGACGAAGCCATAAAATTCGAATTGTGTGTGCAAATGTGTGAGAGACAATTCAATGAATTGTGAGGATTTGACTCCAACGTTTCGCCCCGTCATGAACCCTGGACCTGAATGTCCTTGAGAAACAGCAAGTCTTGTTTGCTGCGTACTCTTGGAACAAACTGTCTCTGTCAGTTGAACATCCAAGAGAGAGCTCATTTCCATGTTACAAATGGTTTTTCTCCCTCTGCAATGGGACTGTGATGGTTAGCTTCGGGCGTCTTTTAACGAAGAATAACAACTTCCCTCTGCTTTCAGGCGTCCTAACTGCGTCCGTTTTGAGACGCCTGCGAAGCATCAGACAACGCCGCCCAACGAACGTCTCCCTGCTCGCGAGCTTCAAAACGGACACGAAAATTGGCCCAACATTGAGGAGGGGTTTTCAGGGAGTTGACGCAGCCCAGAGAGGACAAATTTAATCAGCGTCTGTGATTGGGCAGGAAAGTGAATCTGGAGGCGAATGGAAACACGCAGATTGATTGGTGCGTGGTAAATTGGAGGCATTACTTCCACCCGACGTAGACGGGACAATGTCTGCGCCTCGAGGGCCAAAACATGCGCTGTGTACTGTTGAACAGTCGGTGGATTACGCATGAGAAGAAAACTTAGAATTGTTGGGTTTGCAGGGAAACTCCTTCAATGCGAAGTTTCATTTTGTCACGTTGGTCCACACACCTCGACCATGAAAGTCCATTTTTGGTCAGTTGTTTCCAAAACACTGGGGACTCCTCAACAGCTTCAGATCCCTTCATTGAACGTCTCTGGACACAATTACTTGCAGCACGACACTGAGCACTCATCCCCAAAGGGACTTCGTTTCTTTCAGAACTCCACTTCCCACAGAACCAATCTGTGTGGCTGGCAAAAGAGACTCACTCCAAGAAACCAGCCATCGTCACGGTCATGTATATTTCCAAATGACATTTTCTTTCAGATTGGCAGTTTTGGAATTTCCTTCCAAAATCAACAAAGCTTTCTGAAAAGCAATGCAAAAAATACACAGATTAGACATTCCAACAACATCTGCTTCCAAAGCGCAAGCAAGCACCCAATTGTACAGCTTCAAGAATGACCAACAGATCAAGAAATTGATCAGGAAAAGCACGCCTTTATACAGCAAACTTCATTGACTCAACGGAATATACTTTCTGGGATGATTTTTTTACGCAAAGAAATTTCAATTGAAAAATCAGAACCAAACACAAGAAGCACATGCACTTGTATGTGTGCACGCACGAATGCACAAATCTCCACAATATCTCATTGCAAAAGTGAGTAACACGGGCACAGAACAGCAACAGCTGCACATAAATCCTGGGAAACAGTTTGCTTTGAAGTTTTGAAATGACTAAATTTAAACACCGCAACATCGTGAGTTCGCAAGTGCACCCAGAAATGGAAAACGTTTGGCCAACTGCACGGTGTCTGACACTGGGGGCCAAACCACATCACACAGTGTGTGTTCTCCCCCAACCCTCAAACTGACTCCGCAGAGTCATCGCTTTCCACTTCCGTTCTTCATTACCTCGATCGCAGCCCCTAGATCTACCTATTGGCATGTCACACAGAGCTGTTGTCCTGCAGATCTACGAGTCCACAATGGAGCGGCGACCTTCAACTGACGGCGAACATTGCGCATTTGCAACACAAGGCACTTTTTGGAAATGCCACAAAATTCACAGGAAAACAACGAGAGGACTGTGTTTTGTTCCCTTTGACATTTGAAGTTTTTCCGTGTCAGTTTTGGGAATGTTGGAGACAAGAGCACAGACAGTGTGAACACGCCCCACCTTGAGCAGCAAGGCATTGTGGGTGCAAAAAAAAAGGTAAATTGCTTCATTGTGTTTTCAAAAATTCGTTGTTCCACGACAGGGGTTATAGATTTGCCGCCGCTCTGTCCAGAGATTCCGGACATGATGTTGCAGCAATAAAAACCTGCATCAAACAGGAAAATGTCGCCTGTAAAAATGGGAAGGTTGGGACAGAGATTAATGGAACGACCCCGTGTCGGAAACATCAAATCACTTGTTCTGGGACTCAGTCTGGCTCTTTATAACAAAAACAAAAAAAAAGAAACAACAGAAACCACTGTCAATCCAATGATTATGATCAGGAGCATGATGGGTTTGTGTTTCTGTTTTGACCGAGAGTGGTGACTGCCCCACGTGGGTCTCGAACAAAAGTGCATTGCAGCATTGCACGGCTTCGCTTCACAAGAACACGAGCACTGCAGAGAGAAGCGCCGCCAGATGCAGAGTAGAGACGAGGACTGTGGGACGAGGCGCTCCGCTGTCCGTCTTCGCTCCGCTCCGAACACCTGGGGAGAAACAAGAACAGGAGCGCACTGAACAACCAGTGTCCGCCCAGTGCAATTAGCTGCAGCTAATGCCAATGCTGGACCCACCACTTAGTTTGGTGGATTTGGCTCCCACCAACTGTGGTGGACCTGGTTGCCACTTGTTGGAATGGTGGGTCTGAACCTGTCAATTGCAGTGATCTGGTGAATGTTGACACAACAGCCACCTTCCGCTACTTTGAGGTACCTGGCTTCCTGGACACAAGCGCTGGCACCAAACAAACGGTGCTGTTCTGAGCATTCAGTTGTCTGGATAAACAACAGTACTCACCCGCGCATGAGTCGGCTCCTTCTGTACACTTAATGCACTCGGACCGGCCCATGTTGTTCTGCTCCTGACCCTTGGGGCACGGCATGCAGCTCGTGGTGGCCTCGTTCGGCTGGTACGTGTGCTTCGGGCACAGCTCGCAGATGTGCGCGCCCTCCTGGCTCGTGAAGGTCCCGGCCCCGCACTGGAAACACTCGGTCTGCCCCGCCGTGGCCTGGTACTCCCCGCGCGCGCACGGCTCGCAGGCGCTGTTCCCCGTTGAGCTGGTCACGGTGCCGCGGGGACACTGGAGACACGTGGTCTGTCCAGGGTCCGCGTTGTAGAAGCCTTTTTGGCACGGCGTACAGGACACGACGCCGGCGGCGGGGCCGCCCGCGAAGGTGCCGGCGGGACACGGGAGGCACGCCGTCGCACGCTCGTCCGAGTAGAAGCCCGGGTCGCACGGGGTGCAGGCCACACTGCCCGCCGTCTTCTGGAACATCCCGGCGGGACACGGCTTGCACGTGCCCTGCTGCGGCTGGTCCTGATACGTCCCCGGTGGACACGCCGTGCACTCATCCGTCGTCTTCTCGTAGTATTGCCCCTCCAAACACGCCGTCGTCGCTGAAATGGATCAAGATCATCTGCAGACCAGATCAAAACAGACAAGGAACAGACAGAATTTTTCGGGGTGGTGAAACCCGATAAACGTGGAGCCTGGAGCCTCTTGATCTCCTGGACAACCCCACCGACCTACAACGGTTCTTGTGCAATGCACAAATGTTTTTCCTGTGTTCCCCGCTGAAAATGATATTGGTGTTTGACAAATTCCAAGGTCCGCAATGACCTCAATTCTAGATCGTGATGAAGGTTGAAACAGTCTGTGGCCTGAAGACTGAGGGATGGAGTTTGATCCATTCCTGGGTTCACCCTGCCCCACTCGATGACCTCAGCCTTCGACCCACCCAAAGGTCGACACAGTCTTTTACCCCAAACCTTCCCCCCCAACCAATGACCTCATTCATCGACTCCCCAAAAGTTGATAATCTTTAAAGCAGGAGCACGGTTCTCACTTTCGCAGGCCTGCGCGCCCTGGATGGTGACGAGGTCGCACAGTTTGCAGCCGGTAGCGCCCGGCTCGTCCTGGAAGGTGCCCAGCTCGCACGAGCGACACTCCGTCTGCTGCGTCAGGTCCGTGAAGGTGCCCGGGGCGCACGGCGTGCACGCCGTCTGACCCACCTGTGGATAGGGGTGGAATGTCCAGCGAAGGGATCATTCAAACAGGGTCTGAAGGACAGGTGCCGAGTTTGATTGTGCGTGCATATTTGGAAATAAATGCCTGATGTTGCCTCATACGAGCGTATCAGGAACAGATTTACATTGCTCTGTGTCACATTTGTCCGTCATCAGCTCTGCATGATGAACATTCGCTTCATTGAAACAAAATCAAAACATTGTTCTTGTCCACACTGCAGGACCCGTGCAATGAAATGGCCAGACACGCAAACCCAGGAGACACGTGTGTCTTGTCATTCAAACACTCATCAAGGCTCTGACTGAGCGCTGAAGTCCTTGGACACCAAATATCCAAGTGTCCTGTGGCAGCGGATTTCGCTCGGAGAATTGAAATTTATGGCCAGTGTTTTGAGAAAACCCGAGCTTCGTCACTTTGTTGCACTGGGAGAGACTTTGCGCCCTTACCTCTGAAGCGAACGCGCCCTGCGGACACGGCAGACAGGCCGTCTGCTGCTGCGCGTCCTGGAAGAAGCCCTTGTCGCAGGGCAGACACTGCGCCGCGCCGGCCGCGTCCTGCACAGACCCCGGCGGACACAACTGCAACACGAGCAAACGTTTGGTTGCAGGTACAGAAAATACGTCCAAGGACGCCGCGGTGATTTGCCCCGCCCCAACTTCCCACGGGATTCTTGATGCGCCCCTAGCAACCAAAAGTAGCCCAAAAGTAGCCCAAAAGTAGCCCAAAAGTAGCCCAAAATTTTGAACATGATTGATCTGCAAATGAACACTACCAAAGAAGTCATAAATACTTTGCCAAACAACCATAATAAGGAATTAGCAATCCATCAAAAAAAATTTCCAACTTTTCACAACCCATCAGATAAGCAAAATCTATTTTTCAGCCCATTTGAGCCATCTTTGGAGGTCATCACACACTACATGGAATGCACTCG
>JAAUXT010100603.1_pt1 | contig 15017 bp, 12 predicted proteins | sample 7278171 | NCBI WGS metagenome assembly JAAUXT01 (sample SAMN14350112, study PRJNA611818) | marine sediment metagenome | isolation source: surface marine sediment (1.8m) | place: French Polynesia: Moorea | collected 2018-08 | reverse complement strand
TGTGGATATTGTTGTGAAACAATATGTAAAAGTTCCATTTGGTCAAATTTTTTCCATTTGGGTACATACTAAATGAGTTCCCAAGTTGTGAATGTTGTGTGAAAAAGTAAGAATTTTGACAAAAAAGCAACCCAAATCAGAGCAACCCAAATCAGAGCAATCCAAGTCAGAGCAATCCAAGTCAGAGCAACCCAAATCAGAGCAACCCAAATCAAAGCAACACAAATCAGAGAAACTGAAATTTCCTCAAATCACTGCGAGCTCCATGGAGCTATTTTTCCTGCAGTACAAACATGTACAAGGAGTCCAAAAAGCCCTTCACCCCCCCGCCATCAGGCAAAAATCTAAGTTGGACGCACTGCAAACGAATGGCACAAACGCATACATTTCTTCGAAGAGCTCTGGAATGGGAAAATACGGAAGAATGGATGAAGACAAGATCAAACCTCGTCCACAAAGCACACCAGTCAATAGAAACTGCAAAATACATGTGTGTGTCAGATACTCACAGAAACGGAATTTCGCTCATGCAGAACAAGCGATCTCTGTTTGAAAGAATCACCCATTTTTGTTGCCTGTCGCATGAAAATGCTCTTAGACTTTGAGTTCAACAGGGTCTTGATTTACTCTGGCTGTCGAAGTCTTGGTTTCAAAGGTTTTTGGCCTGAGGGGAGGGGGTTTGCGTGGAATGAGAGACTTGCTTTCGACATAGTGTCAATATTGTGTCAGATTCAAAGCCTGTCTGTGGGGTATCGATGTCTATCTGCCTTGTTGATCTTCAGCGTTCCGGAACACGATGATCAGCAGAATGACCTTTCCATGCGTCAGCATTGCAAATCCGACCCACAAGAACAAAGCCTTTTGTCACAGCCACCTCAGGTGAAATAATACAGGACGGTGAAGGAAGCACAAAGCCTGCCCAAGTCCACTGTTCCAAATGATGCCACCAGGTCGCACATTTAGAAACATTTCCAGCTCAGTTTCGACATCAGACCACACACGCTGAATCTGCAGCATTTCTAGAGTGAAGCTTGGATGTAACATTGTGTCTTTGCTGTTCTCAGGCCTTTGGCATGATTGTAGGATGACTGCAGGAGTCGACACATCCAGACTACATAATTTTTTCAACCGCAACTCATTTTGTTGTTCTGGATAAATAGCGGTTTGGCTCCTACAGTATTTCACACTGCACTAAGTGTTGCTCCATTTGTGGACAAACCACAAAAAGCCAGTTGGGGATGTCACTACACAGTGGAGACGCGAACTCACGTGGTTGTGCACACATCTGAACAAGAAGACACAACTCGAGGGATGACTTTGTCAGACGCTTCAGCAGCGTTCAGCCAAACATGCGAGAGCATTTTGATCACCTGGAATCATTTTTCTTGAACGACTGTGTGACCATTTTCTTTCTTGTTTGTGAACAGAGAAGATTCCACGCAAGAAACCGAACTGCATTTTCGCATTGCACGAGGACCAGCAGGTCTCCACTTTCACCTCAGAATTGTGGGTTTGCTTGGGACGTCTAGCTTGTGAGAAGAAAACATGCACTTCTTATGTATTTTTCACTTTGCCAATACTTTCCTGACAGAAGATGGAAGTCAAGATGGATCGACCATCCTGTCTGCCCAAAAATGACAAAGCTCCAGAAAGATTGACGACAGTGAGATCTTGTGCACATTAGCTTTGCGAATCCACCCTCATGGACTCGGTAGTCTGTCTGACGATTGTAAAGAAACCCTTCTGCAAACCCCATCAATAAATTGTTTTCGCTCGGTCAGGTTTATGGATGGGACAAAGTTGGTTGGTTTCTCAGTGTTTCGAGTTGCCATCAATCCACAGAATTGATCGAGGAATGAGAGTGTCTTGTGGCCAGTATATACTGTTGCCTTCCTGGCACCTTCAGACATTGAGTGGCGATGTATCTTCAGCTGAAACGCCGTCGGCTTGAAGAGGTGAAGGGAAAGCAATAAGCATGAGAGCAATAAGCACGGAGTTAGGAGTGGAGAGATTTTGACGGTGGCGGCTGTACAGGCATCAATCACCTTCCGCAGAGCGCTGCAGGTGGCCGGGAGGTGCATTGGGACCAGAGTATAATCGAAGGCCTCAAATAGGACCTGGAGATCGAAATTACCAGATTTTGACTTTCAGTTGGAGGAGCGGCAAAACACAAAAATTGGCCGTTGCAAAGGAGTTGGATATGTATGAATCGTTCAAGGGCCAAATAAAGGGTGTCCATGGAATGAGATGCGTGACCGAACGTGTGCTCAGACTGCAGCAGAGCTGTAAATCTGGCGAAGCATGAATCTCACAGCTAATCTGAGGCTCCCACGATAACAACTCATCCGGCAAGTCCTCCTACCAGACAAAGAATGTGTTTGATGTGCCATTATCTGACGCCAGAACTGCAGTGTTGTACAAACTCGGTGATCAGAAAATTGTGCTGAATGAATTCGGACACAAAGCCTTGGCAGCATACCTGCCACGCCCAACCTGTTCACGAGAAACACCAAGGCTCGGCAATTGATCCTGAGCGTTGTTGGTGTTCACACAAATTTGCTTTTTTGGCGACCAAAATTTGGATGTGGACGTGGACAGCAAAAGTTTGATACAAAAGAACACTTAAAGAAGAGAACAAGTTGTTCAACGCAGAAATTGTTTCCGAGTCAACCACGGTGCTCCTCAATCAGGGGAATGGTAGCTATAGTCACCATCTGATGCTATCAATTACGAGGGATTGCTTTCAGACAGCAATCCCCACCACGGAAACCCTGAGCCACTTCAGTGAGTTTGGCAGAAGCAAGAGAATCACAATTAACCTGCAGTGAAGCACAATTAGCAGCTCATAGAAGGCGCCTGCAGCGGATGTTTTGGAATCTCATTGCCGGCTGCATTGTTGAGCTGCGGAATCTGTTCGGCATGAAAGCTTCCAGAGAAGTGAGCAATCGAATCAGTCAAAGTGTGTCAGACGTTTGAACATCAGTTTTTTTCTGGTTCCTGGTAAATTTGGCAGCCCACTTCCAACCCACGGTACCGAAGAACTTTTTGCAGGAGGGCGTGACGTTGCATTGTATGGGAAGCACGAATTGGCCAGCAGACACCCCATTAAACTTGGACTCGTTGGTTGAACAATTTCTTGGAAGTTCAGAAAATTACGAATCTCAAGACCTCAAACGCAGCGCCGCTGTCTACACGTGAGGTGATCGTTTCATGCGCAGTCCTGAAACTTGCGTGAAACTTTTCAAACGTTGAACAAAACTGAAGCGTCTTTTCTTCTTCTTGTGCGGGACGAAACATGGACTTTGACCAACAAAAACTCACGCCTGGCTGGTTTGTAAGAAGCGAAGTGTTTGAGCATCAGTAAACCTCAGTCAGGTCTGGATGGTTTGCTGGCCTGGGTTTGTCCTTCGCCATGGTCACCCCAAAATGGCAAAGGGCGCACAAAACAGACCGTCCTGTCGTGATTCGGCCATTGGAAAACCGACCACAGATCACAAGACAAAAAGGACGCCTGGTGGTGCTTCAACATTTTTTCGGGGTGGGGGAGGTTTAGGGTCCAGCTACTCATTGCATCTGTCTCTTCAGCACAACAGAATTGACCTTCGCTTCGTCGTTCGTTATCTGTGGGCGTGAGAGGTTCTCTCGAACCGTTCTGATGAAGATAGGCCCTGAAAGCTTCTTTATTGAGGTTATATGATTCAGAACACATGTTCAGAACCAGGAATAGGATCGGGAGCATTATCAGCACAGTCAAATGATTCCCGAAGCCTGAAAGTTCGCTTGAACTCCTTTGAACGGTGCATTGTAAAACACGGAGCACTCAAAAAAAAAAGAATCATATGCGCCGTTCCTGTCAAAGCTCTTTGGACTTCAGCAGGCACCTTCAGCCATGACAAGGGATTGTCCTGTTGTCCATGGAACCAATGTTTGCTTCACACCTTGCACAAAATTCGACTCTGACCTTCGCTGCCTCTTGAAGCGCAGAAAAGCCAGCTTCAGGTCCGAAAAGCCAACTTCAGGTCATATCTGCTGTCGGAGTCTCCTCCTCACACTCAACAAACACCACGAAGCTTCCGCAACATTTCCATGCATCTCAACACGAAAGCCAAGCTGAAGTCAGTGTGACTGTGAGACATTTCGTGGTTCCCAACGAAAAATACTTGAGTGTTGGTTCCCAACGAAAATTACTGGAGTGTTTGCAACGCTAAACATTCACACTCCAGTTTTGGGGAGTATTTAATGTCAGATTGACTGACCTCTGCTGCACATCAATTGGTTCTGCCCAGGACATGTGTTTTGAAAATGTTGCAATTCTGTAAGATTCTGGAGGAATTGCAGTGATTGCCTTGTCACAGCTCTTTGTTTTCCCCAAGGACCCCGAAATGGAGCCAACTGCAACGACAGAGGTGGCCATGACACACACACATACACACACACACACACACACACACACACACACACACACACATACATGGGCGGGGTTAATCGTGTTCTCAGGAGTCTGTCAATATTTTCAAACTTTGTTCCCAAGGCGTGTTTACAAAGTCGGACGAAGTCCTTTTGTGAGCGAACGCGTCGACAGTATCTGTCAGCCTCCACGTGTCTTTCTCTCTTCGAAACGATTCGTGAGCTTCATTCGGCTCGTGTTCATTGTGTGTGCTCTGGGAACAAGAGGGGAAACTATTTCAATTGAGTGCAAACAGAAAAGGATCCAAAGTCAACACAAAGTAATTTCTGTGATTCTGCTAAAACTATTCCACTCTGAAGACTCATGGTATTCCAAGCTGCACGGCATAGAAACATTGCTTTCAAGGGTCGCTGGGATGAAACAGCGAGAGTGCCCATGCAGCAATTCAAGGTTTCAAAAAAAGACGGACTTCTCTCAGGTTGTGCACACTCGTCGGATCCTGACATCTTCACTCATTTCTGTGTTGTTGCTCATTTTGCTGTTGTTGTTGTTGTTGTTGTTGTTGTTGTTGTTGTGTGAGCCTGTGGTCAGACAGACAGTGGTGAAGTTCATTGAGACAATGGGGCAGCTTGGGTGTTGACTTGCCAACTATTTGCTCACTTCAGGACGCTCAAAATGAAATGCTTGTTTGACACATCTGTGGGCTTTGATGGGGGCATTTTTTGTCGACACAACTCGCAGAGAAAATCCATGTTCTGTTTTCAGAGTTTGTGTCCTTTGAGAGACACACATGTGACTGACAATATTGACGCCAGCTTTTGCACCACATCAAAAAGTTGTCAGTTTCCACACAAGAGGATTTCCCATTTTGTCTCACAAGGCTTGTGCTAACAAGTCTTTGTGGGAGACGTGCCGAGGGATAATAAGGCAGGAGATTGCTGAAAGATCAAGCTTCAGTGTTGGACGCGTGGTTTGTGTTGACTCCGTCAGTCTGTGTGTTGTTTCATTTTTGTTTCTCTCTCTCTCTCTCTCTCTCTCTCTCTCTCTCTTCCCTGCCTTCTTTGGCTGGTGGCACACAGAGCATCGAGGCGAAAATTGTGACCCTGAATGATGTGTCATTCAGACTCCTGTGGAATTTCAACACAAACCATCTTGACTTTCAGAAAGCAAATGTATCTACAGGAATGAAAGCAAAAGAGATTTTTCCTCCAAGTTATTTTTTGCCTTTTACTTTGTCAAGGTTTGTCTAAACCTCAAAGTTCAAACAAATTTTTTGCACCAATCTTTTTGACGCACCATTCATGGTCAAACCAGCGTCGAAACACGCGATGTGTGCGCCATGCCTTTCTCTCTGTTCTTCTCTCTGACTCTCTCCTCTGTCTCTTTTTCTGTGCCCCCTCTGTTTCTCTCTCCCTCTTTCTGTCTCTCCAAGGGATTGCTTTGTATTTGCAATGGGATTTTTGTGTTGCAAAGCACTGTCGGTCACAAAAATGAGGAAGAATTGTGGCCCATTTCAGCAATGGTTGCAGCAATTCAACAAAAACGCCAGGCTGTCGTGTTCTAACAAAAGCAGATTTCTCGTGGGAAGGTTCTGCCACCATGGTGCACGCATTGTTTGTAACCGCGGTATCCTGGAGAGGAGCACATTCGTGGTTCTGCGAATTCAATGTGTATCGCTGTTTGGTTTCTTCGTTTCAGTCATCCACCCTTTGTCCACCAAACGTGCTGAAATGTCAGAGGCGCTTGGCCATTCCAAAGGTTTGATCCCTGACCCTTCGTTGAGCTAATCCCGTCCTGCGCGTAAAAAAAGTAACGAAGAACTTTTTCTGAACTGATCCTGAAATCATTGGCAAGGGAAATTGGCCACAACAAATCCTGACGTAAACGTTGCACAGCTTTTGAGCGCTGGGAGCGAGAAGCGAATCCCTGAGCTGCAGGCAAATGTCGATCTTTGTCGGGTCAGTGTTGATCAAATCAGCCTTTCTCTGAGGCTTCAACGATCGGTGTCAATAGGAGCTGGAACTCACACGACGTTGTGTCATTCATTACTTTTGAGGGAAGCACCACCGTCCAGCTCACCAACTTTGACGCGTCTTTGGAAAAGACACAAAACGTCGCAGATCTACGCGCACAAAATCTCTTTTCTTGCTGTTGTAAAAGCCGAAAACTTGTTTGAAACGTTCTGTTGTTCGATCTACAAATGACAGTTTCGATCGCCAAATGAGTTTTCTTATGTAAGATGACAATATCTACACAATTTTTTGACAGTTCTTTTCTTTAACACTTGTACGCTTCAAAGAAAACAAGGTGGATGTCTGGATGTCAGAGCACGCCAAAGGCCTGTGACGAGGAATCGTTGAAACATCTGATGTTGCGCTCAAAAGCGGCACCGGAGATGGAAAGCCCGAGGTCTCGCGTGCATGGACAGATCGCTGCAGGATTAGTTTGAAGAGAAAAGTTCACTTTCTTTTTGACAGGTAACATCAATAGATACTGAAGTTACGACAGTTTCCCCCCTTTTCGGGTCAATTCAGGACAAAATTTTTGGTGAATTCTTGACTGCATCTGCATGGACGGGAATGGTTTGGAAAGCATTGCACCACAACAGAGCTTGGTTGGAAAAGGTATTCAGTTGCGCAATTTTTTCTGACAATAAAATCTTGTCTCATCGGCGAACAACAGAACTGCAAACAAAAGACAGGCAGTTTCAGTTGTTCAGAGACACCATGGTGTTCTGGACAGATTCAACATGTCAGGCTTGTGTCAATGCGACGGTGGACACGATGGCGAGAAGTTCCAAGAACGTACCACACAAATTCTGGCTTGTATGCATGCACAAGGGTCACTTGTACGACAAACAAGTGTGACTGTCTGAAAGTCTGGTGCAATCTTTTTGACAACTCCCGTGCACCTGCCTTGTACACTTAAGGCTCCAGGACCTGAACTCAGGGATGTGACGTCATCGGGAGAATCTGTCGTATCTTGGTGTGGCGTTTCACCAAGCCTGGCCCTTGGCCCCTTGACAAAGTTGTCTCCATGGATTTGTTTGGTGCGTTTTTATCAAGAGAATATTTTTTAATTTTCTGAGTGACATCGCTTCCAGTTTGAGCATCCCCTCCAGTTAATCCTTGAGTCTGCCCTTGGCATCACCTGATCCACTCCAAAATTACCTGTCTTTTTCACCATTCATTACGTCGCAACAATATCTGTCACAAAAAGGCTGTTTTGTGCACGTAGCCCGCTACACTCCAAAGCATTATCTGCCACTGCAGTATCACCGAGAGGAAAGTTGTGGGTTTTGGCTTCAGGTGATTCTACAGGTGTGACTTTCTGTCAGTCTGTGTTTGAGACACGTGAACAATAAATTGTCAGAATCACATCACAAAACATTTTTCACATGGAATCTGCAATTGAAACAACAAGCATGCAATCCGGTTTTGTTTGACTGACCGAGGAACTGAGTTCGAACAGCATAAACTTGCATGGTGGCCAACCAAGAACAGAGCTGGCCTGCAACAGGATTAGTCTGGGGTCATTCCTCCAAGTTTTGATTCAAATGAGGAACTCTGCGATCACTGCATGAACGCAAAAACTGGATTTGCTCGGATCCTTGACTGATCCGATCCTGACAACTCGCCGTGGAACCAGAGTACCGGTTCATTTCTCGTTTTGTCCAAATTTCTGAGAAAGCACTTTGCGAGATCGGACTGTTGACAGTGCATGCAAATCACGGTAGCTTCTCACCTTGAAATTAAGAGAAGTGATGAATGTGTTTGTGTTTAATTAGTTCTGAGCTGCTGTGTGCTTCAAGTACGCTGAGCACAAAAGCGCAACAAAGTTATGGTGGCTTTGTGGAAAGGTGCCCTTGGCACTCGTCTGGAGACAGGGGGACAAACAGATTTTCTGTATAAAAACCGCATTCGGTCTCGCAAAGTTTGGGTTCGACCGTTGCAACAAAACGTCAATTTGATTGCATGAACATGTTCTCAAATCACATTAATTACGAGTAGGTTGGCCAAAATCTCCGTCTCTGAACAGGAACGAACGAGTTTCTCGGGTTTGGAGGTGTAGCCACACGGCAAGAGCGCACGGATGGAAAAATCTCCACATCGGGCACTGTTAATGTTGTCCCATGTCCAGATCAAGCCCTCACCGAAATGTGAAACAACGGAGACGCATGCCAAACTGAAACCGATCAAACTACGATGCGGACGGAAACTGTGCTGTGTTCAAAACACTCTTAGTTTCACAAATAACATGCGTCTTTGTCACAAAAAACCACGTTTTCACACCTGAATAGTAAAGTGTAGAAAAATAGCAATTGTACGCTTTTTTTCAAACCACGCTGGACATTCATGACCTGCAGCTTATTGAGCTCTTCCGTGTCGAATCGCGTCGTACAAGTTCCACTATTTCCCCTTAGAATCTGTGGGAATCAATAGGAAATTAGGCAGGAGCGCCGACAGGGAGAAGCCAACACGACGCGATTTTCCTTCCTATTTCCGTCATGAATGGAAAACACGCATCCAATATTCCACTGCTGTGGGAAAACAAATCCAAAAGAAGGTAAAATGTACGAGTCCGCCGGTTTCTGGGGCTGTGGACGTGAATCAGGACTGACGAGTACTCGGCTGCTCATTTGGGAAACAGTGGGGATCACCTCGTGGGCTCTTGCAGCATCTTCACACGTTGTTGCGAGAAGGTCTTCCAAAAAAAATTCGCCCACCAGAACCCGGAGCACCTCGCTGCTGAAGTATAGCTTTCCTTGGCGACTCCCATGAGGCATGATCTCCATCATTCCCACGATAAAAAGTGCAGTCAAAATGAACGAGCTGACTGCTTCAAAACCAGCAAGCTGACGGAGGTGTTGCAAGGAAGAGTGTTGGAAAGGCGATCCATTTGCACCTGTGGTGATTTTTCACCAACCATTTTCACGTAATCTTCAGAAAACAGTCCCCCTGACCGGGACTAAAACGTTCATCACTCTCAGGAAGTTCAAGAAGGTGCAGATTCCAAGCTGCGTCTCTTGCAGTTGTGACTTGGGGTCAGCTCCAAACAGTTAACGAGTTTAATTAAATAGCGATGCTTGTTTTTTCCTGTGGCTCATTGCTGGTGGAGGGAAGGAGATGCCAGAGGAGGTGGAGAACAGTCAATGGAACACAAGCACAGAGGACACAGAAGACTGTGGACACTGCACCCATTCTGGTCGTCGTGATCTGACCTCGGTACGTCAGCCACGGAGTGAGTACGTGAGGAGAAGAGCGGACGGATCTGCGGAACCTCGCCACTGCGCACACAACAGCGCAAACAAGTCCACGTGCCTGTGTTTCTGTCCCTCCTATCCCATTCGCAGACAGTGAATCAATCCAACAAGGACAAGACTGTGGCAACCAGAGTCCTCATCCTGCAGGTGAGGCGAAGCGATGGTGCATGGGAGCTTCACGGAAACCACAGTGCAGTGTTCTTAATCATCGTGAGTGCTCGTGCAGCCTTCAGAGCTCTTCAGTTTTTTCCTCGCAATGTAGAAAGTTTCACGAGTCCACCCCAAGAGAACCATGGACAAAAGAACCAGAATCCTGCAAACAGAGACACGTCTCGATGTCATAAATTAATGGCAAAGAGAGTTGCACGCCATGCATTCCTGCTGGTGTATTCTGCGGGACTAAGAGAGACTATTCGGTCGAAAACAGAAAGAACATGACTGTCAGCCTCAGCGTTGAGCAAGATTCCTACTGAGGCACTGAAGTTTATGACCAGACAGATCCTCAGGTGTCTTCTGTTCTCTCAGTACACAGGCGCGTCAGAAGGAACGAGAATGTGTTGTGCAATGGCCTTGGCTTCAGAATGACGTCGTGGGACTGGATCTGACTGCAATCCTTTGGAGAGGGCCAACCTCAAAATTTAGACGTAGGTCCTTTCTCCCCTTTGACCAACCTCAAAGTCAGGTGGGTGCTGAAGGGGTAGGCCTGTCTCAAAATTTGGACCAAGGTTTTGTCCGTCAGGATCTACCTGTACCCTCTGGGCAGGAAGGTTCTCCGCTTGCGATGAGGTTGAGTTCAAATCTTTGCTTGGTTATTTCATGCGTGCACGCCGGTTTTGTTTCACCCGATATTGCAGCGAGTGATGGTGTCAGCTTTTGGAAACAAAGGTATGTTTTGTTGTTTTCTTGCATGTATGCTCGTACAAACAACGTAACATTACATCTGCACGCCACAACTCTCTCTTGGTACTCGTACGTTGTGGAAGAGCGCATACACTGATTGCTAAAGAAGCAAGCCCCGCTTCCCAGATGTTGCATCCGTTTGTCGACACAGCTCCAGAAACACTCGGTCGCAACCCAATTCGAGGATTTTTTCCCAAGTGCATGAAATTATGCTGCAGTACAAATTCGCCAACAAAAAAAAGAGGAAACTCAAACATTGTGCCAACGGGCCCGTGGTCAACGGGAAGTTTCAAACAAGCTCAGATTCTGGAAGAGGCAGAATGGTTTTTGTCCGAACTCGTACATCGTACGTAAATGCGTGCATGTACACACACAAGCACACACATACACACAACTTGGGGATCACCTCGGAATCACCCAGGGCTATTTTTCCACCTTTCCACCTGCAGTCTTCTAATTGGCTGGAAGCCATGGCAGCTGATCTGCTCATCGCAAAAGCATAACAACACTAGCTTAACAGCACATCAGCACGAAGACAATACACACTTCACCTCCTGGCAAAAGTTTGCATTTGAAGTTGGACGAAGATATTGACGTTTACTTCATTCCGACATCTCCAAGCTGACCTCGATAAAAACGTGCATGCACCGTAGACGTATCCACCCACGTCTTTGGGGCACGACTTTTTGGTATTTTGTGGGTACAAGAACACCATCCAGTAGTTTGAATTTGAGTGGGACCTAAACTCCCGGAAATCAAGGCATTTGGTTCAGGGTGCGTCATTCACTTGAGTGGGGCGAAAACGTGGGTGGATGCGACAGATCTGCACGAGATCCAACAAATGTGCACGTGTATGAACTACAAAGGCGATAAAAACACAGAACGAATTTTAGACTTTCACACCAGTGACCTTGCCAAAGTTTCTTCAGAAAAGCACAGATTCTTGTGTGCAGGAGAAGGGGCGCCAAATGTTCTCCAACCACAAATACACGTGAATACTGCGCCATGATGCAAGTTTAGCGGTGGTTATGGGCGGCAGTGGAAGCGATGGCGGGTTTGCCGCTGCGCGTGTGCTCAATTGGCACCACTCTTTCTCTGGGGGCGTCCAAGGCTGGGTCGACTGGCGCTTCGATGCTCAAGACACCCTCTGGTGAGAGAATGGATTTCAGCGTTTCTGGGCTGACGCTATGCGGCAACAGAAATTGCCTGTTGTACTCGCGGTACACTTTGGAGGTGTCCGAGTCCTCGCGGTGTTTGGCCTGCACCATCAGATGCTGGTCGACCGTCTTCACGGAGATTTCGTCCGGACGAAACTGACGGACGTCGAAGGTCAGTTTGAGTTTTCGCTTCCCATCGCGGGGATCGGTGATGATCGGGTTTTCAAACTGCCACTTGCCGTCCCCGTTCGTCCATCCGTCACCGCGCCGCTCGACGGCGCCGGAAGCGTACCGCGAATGTGGTACGACAGCACCACCTGGTGGACGACAAGTTTCAGACAATGCGAGTTTATATTCCTTTGTACCAGCCTATCAAACCGACGAGTCTGCAAATAAAGAGGGTTTCAAAAGTGTGTGACTTACGCGCTGTGGTATGGGGTGAAAACCACGGAAAAACTACCTGAAGAGTGAGAATGGGCGGCGCCAGCGTGCGCGGGAGCGGCGTCGATGGGAGCGAGGCGACGAAAACGCGAAAACATCTCTTCCATGTGTCGCTCCATCTCCCGCATCTGTCGCTCCATCGCACGAAACTGCTGCTGCCACTGCGACAGGAAAATAAGAGACACCTCACGATATTGATTCTCTGAATGATCAAATGCCTGATTTTGATCACCAAGTAGTTTTCGTTCTGTGCTCGCTCTTTGTGAACGACATTTGTGTGTTGAGCTTCATTGTCATCGCGTCTGACGCGAGGATCAAAATGACAAACGTTTTTGAAACCTGGAAATTCATGTCAGAGAAGTCACTCCAGCGGGCGACGGGTCCGCCGGGTGGCGGCGCGGCGGCGTCCCATCCCGGCGGCGCTGGTGATGGCGGCACCGAGGGCGGGTACTCCACGAAATAGTTGTGCGGCGATCGCGCCACCGGAACAGTTCGCTCGTACGGTTCAACAGACATCGGGCTGCTCTGCAAAGACACGTATGTGTTACAGTTGTTTCCCTTGTTCCATCGCTTTCTTTCTTTCTTTCTCGCTAGCTCGCTCGCTCACTGTTGCTCTGGCCCTTTTTCTGTGATCTGATCGGTCCGTCGGTAGATCATGTACAGATCGTCTCACTCGCACTCGCATTGGCCCTTGCCAATAGTTTCTTTACGTATCAGTTCAACGAAAAGTCCTTTCTCCCTTTCACGCTGACAGAAATGGTCTGCAACCTTGCAAATACGCATTTGTTTGTGACAGTCGCCCCGTGTCAGGCAACATGGCACAACGCACAAAATGTATTTCTTCTTTTATGTCTCCATTTCATTTGCCACCGACAGAGACCAGTTGTGTGGTGAGCAGCAAAACGACATCACTCTATTACAGAGATGCCGCGAGGCTTTAACCGATCTCTCTGTATTAGCCTCTTTGCTTCTCCAAATGGATGTGTTATGGTTCAACATGTCAGGACGTGACGTGAATTCACTCAGAGAAACTGCTGAACCTGTCGAAAGATTTTTCGCCAACGAAAACAGAAGGACCCAATTTTCACAGTGCAACACTTTCTGCAACATTTGCAATTGACAAGCCATGATGGGCCTCAATCACATCAGTATGAAACGCAAAAAAATCGTGCACACACACCCACACACATGCACACACGAGAAACGCACGTCTGCGTGCAGCTGCCTCGTCTCTTGCACACACAATTTCAGGGAGTCATTTCGGAAGGTCATATTCTGACAGTGAATTCTGAAGACGTGACAGGCATAACTGATCCCCGTCACAGGCCAGTACATATGTGGAATACAAAAACTTTCCAAAAGCACACAAAATAGAACTGGATATGTTTGCAGCAACCATTTCACAACAATGCCTCCACAATCCTATCACTGTTGACTGAGTTGCATTGCCTTGTCAGGATAACTGGCAGAGATTTGTGAGATTTCATTCCTCTGATTCACTTTTTCGTTCCAAGAAAATGGTTTGCATGTCATACGTGTTGTGGCGTGGCTTTTTGACCACAAAACTGTGCTTCAATGTGCAAGACTCTCCCACGCAGCAATTTGTGTTCCTTGCGCTTTTTGGGCAACACTGCCTGAGTGCAAACAACAAATGAAAATTGTATCTCTCGCTCGTCACGTTGGCCAAAACTCCACATTCTTGAGTGTTCGGAATAACATTCAACACGTTCGATTGCAAGAGCAAGTCTTTTGTGATTGCAAGAACTCACCTGCAGAAGATTCGTCCAAGTTCGTGGCAGCCAAATTGAAAATCAAAGTCACCAGCAGAAATTTGGGAGTTAGATCAACGGCCGCGAAAGGATATGCCGGTGTGCCCACTTCGTTTGATCACTTGAAATAAATATCCAGCACATGTAACCTCTTTCTGTCAGTTCACGTCTTCTGCGCCTTGCAATTGTGCGGGTGCCTCTTTCAGTTCACCTCAACCAAAACATTCTTGCAGTGCCAAACCATATATCAAACAACAGACGAAAAATGGCTTTTCAGCTCGATTGCGATGCTGCGTTTAACTTTGAGTGAACAGTCTGGTAAACTCCCGAGTTACAGTTGCTGCGTATACATTGGCGCTTGAACTGCGGATGCGGCAAGTACTCAGTGCGCACAGACCCGCCTGGTATTTTGGCATTGAGATCACCTCTGCTTAGGCATTACTCACTCAGTGGAAAATGCACTGTGAAAACTTCTGCACTTCAGAACTCTGAACATTTGTGAGTCTTCCAACTTTGTCGCAACGAACAGGCCGCGTGTTCTGGTTTCTTACAAAATCATCTTCGTTAAATTGGGAATACACTCCACGTTTTTCACAGTTTTTCTTTGCTTTATGTCGTCACGGTCAAAAGCGCTGTTCGAAGTTCTGTTTGTTTTTGGAACGTACCAGTGCTCCCGACTCGTGAACCGTTCCTCGCTGTTCGTTCTGTGATGTGGAGTCTGAACGCAGTTTCCTTCCAACATCATTTCAAACGGATCATTTTGAAGCAGAAAAGGTGCAAAGAACCGTTTGTCAAGACGACAGTGCAAGCCTCTGGGAAACCATGACAACCTGCGAGTGATTTCCCCAAGACTCTCCGACTCTGTACGCCACCAGAGTGAATACGAGGGTGATCTCCGTTCTGACAGGCCGGTTCTCATGCTGAACAGTTGACGACCGGCCTGTCAGAACGGAGATCACCCTCGTATTAAACTGCTAAACTTTTCAAACTTGCTAGAAACAACTAGACTTTCAAGTAGACAATCAGCCGCGGGCAGCGTACATAGGCAGGACAGCACTTGTCCCAATCCACCAATGCCC
>JAAUXT010021133.1_pt1 | contig 15019 bp, 16 predicted proteins | sample 7278171 | NCBI WGS metagenome assembly JAAUXT01 (sample SAMN14350112, study PRJNA611818) | marine sediment metagenome | isolation source: surface marine sediment (1.8m) | place: French Polynesia: Moorea | collected 2018-08 | reverse complement strand
GTGCATCAACTACAGCCTGAAAGTGAACGAAAAAACCAAACATGACCAAAATCAAACAAATAGAACACTTTCAAACTCGCATTCACAGATTTTGCCTCTTGATGCCTATACAGTAGGTGATTTTCACCATCACCATACATTATACATAATATATGCTTCAAGGTTCAAATCACCTAAAAAGCGTGGCAAGTTCCTCTGGTTATGTCAGTTCTGAGCAAGTTTCTGGATGAGAGAGGCGCAGTCGAGGTCTGCATCCTCCCACGAGGCCCTGGGCTGGTCCTCGCACTCTGGCCCCCCCTCCGGCAGGAACTGCAGGGAGCCCTTCTGCTGCAGGTGGCGCATCCAGCAGAGCTCGGGGCCGCACTGCAGCGGGTTGCCTCCCACGGACAGGACCAGCGTGGCGTCCTCCACCTGGAACCAATAGAGTCGAGTGTTTTACTCTTTATGTGCACACGGAGCCCGTACTACCTTCCGTGGCCATGACGGCAAAGTCTCCCATCAATTTTTTTACGGTTTCATTATCAGCTGAGTCTTGTGCAAGCTCAGCGAAATTTGACCTCTTCAAGTACAAAAGCTGTGAGAAAAATCACACCACTCGCTCTTTGTTGCAGCTTTTGTTTTTGGTGGTGTTTCCACACACGAAATTGGATTGCGACATATTTTGCACTGGACGCAAAACAGCGACCGGAGGGTTGCAACTTGAGCGAGAATCGGAAACGAGTGCGTGAGATGATCCGAGTGCACGAGTTTTTTTCTACCACGCACAAGCTGAGACAAGCAGCCAGACACACGAATCGCACGGCTCAGACAGTCATGAACCTGCACTGGTTTTGTGATATCGAACTTCATGTGTGAAGTGCATCATTTTGATACGTTTTGTAAATGAACAATAAAATGTACAGGCAGCTACATCAAAATTTCTCTCAACGAACCGTGTTGAAGACCAAGATGGGGACCCAACCCCCATTCTGGATTCATTGGGCGCAGAAAAGAGGAGCCCCATTCGCTCCCAAGCTTTTCGCCGTGTCTTCCAATGACAATCCTTGTAGCGGGACAGGAACAAAAGGAGGTGGGCTCTCCAGACCAACTGAGATCTTCCCCACGCACAGCACGCACCTGGTTCCCGTGCGGTGCCCCGGCGTCCCTGGTCTCAGTGAGCGGGTTGAGGAAGGGCAGCCCCAGGAACCCCTCCACCGGCACCGTCTGCAGCAGGTTGTTGTTCAGCAGCAGCATCTGCAGCCGCTGTAAACCTGCAGGAAAAGTTTCCATAATGTTCTTCACAAAGCTTCAGCTTTTCCCTTATGCAAAACTTCCCAAGGCGTGTTTCACGGACAACCAAGCGGCCCTGAGCTGTCGAGACGTTCTCGAGACAGAACAAGCCGCAAATTTTGTGCGTCTGACAGCACTTTGACTGGTTGAGCATTTGTCATTTTGAGCAAGAATCCAGGACGGAGCCCCAGAACCCTCCGGATGTAGCTGAAGAACTCGTCTTGCAATGGGTGCTTTTGAACCACCACTCCCTAATAAAACGCGCTACGCCCCAGTTGCCAGACCAGTGATCCAGAAAACTCAGTTTTGCACTGAGAGCCAATGACAAGTGACAAAGTGGTAGATCTATCTGCTTTACAAATCTGGCACGTCGAAAAAGGACCGGACGTATTTGCTGATCCTCCGTGCTCTTACTCACGGGAGAAGGCCCTTGGCTCGATGACCCCAATGAGGTTGTCGTCCAGCCTCAGGTAGGTGCAGTGCGCCTGGGTGGGGAACGAATCCTCCTCGATGACGGTGATGGAGTTCTCGTACAGGAAAATCTGCAGGAGATGAAGACATCGGATCAAGAGCCATTGAAGCAAGATCCAACCGGGCGTAGATCTATCACATTCCAGCAGATCCAGGTTGGGGTCAGGAAGCGCAGTAGTGGCGACCGCACTCCAACACAAACATCACTCTTGGACCAGCCACACCCCACGGACATGGAACGAGATCAGTGGGTTTTCTCTTGTGCATTGTCGGGTTAATTTGCAGACCATTATGGCGGACATTGCACAGAGGTTATGAACCTCAGGGGTTGGCCCCCTTGACCGACCCCCGGGCCGCTGCCCTGACCTTCTCGGCGCTGTCGGGGATATCGTCGGGGACGGCCGTAAGTCCCGCGAAGATGGCGTAGTATGTCCCGTCCTTGTACGCGGTGTGGCCGCCAGGGGGGTCCGCTGTCTTCGTGTTCTCCGCATAGACCACGGAGCTCCAGGCCATCCAACCTGAAGCAGTGCAACAATTTCAGTGCCTCAACTGATTCACAAAATTTGCCCTGTCGCAAAACCGCTCTGCCTTCTTTGTGATAAAAGGGACACAAGGGGTTTTCACACAGTGGCATCAGAATTTTGGACGCTGGCATCAAAATTTTGACAGGGGGAGTCAAATTTAACATGACACCCAATGGAGAGTGTCAGAAAATGGTCCAGACCATTTCTGCCTTCGCGTCAAAATTTTGACGCCGCGTCATCTGTGTGAAAACCCCAATTGAAAGCTCAAGGATTGCTGTGCCGTCACAGCTGTTTGACAACGTACCCACGCACAGTGTCTGCAAAATCCACCTATGAAGTGGCGTTTTGACCATTTTTGCCTGTTTCAGTCCCCCGTTTGACTGCGAACTGCGCGAATAAACACACAAACTGTTGTGAATGGAGCAAAGTTTTCGGGGACAATTGTGGAAAATTACGAACGTTCAGTTGATGCAATTTGTGGCGTAATAAATTGCCCCACCCGACTGGGGTGATACTGGAGATCTTTTTGCCTTTTGAGCTGAAGCGGAGGGTGGGCAAAGTTTCTGTGATCTCGAAAGGATCTTCGGGGAGGGGATCCCCCGAATCTGCAGGGAATGCCATTGAACACATCGTTTGTCGCGCTGTTGTTCGTACGCCCTCGTGTCAACGTGATTTCACCCATTTCGAGGGTTTTTTGATGGTATGAGTACCAAACGAATCCACGAAAAAGACAGATCTTGGATAATTTGAGGGCCCGCTTAACTCGATGAAAAAAACGCCTGTCATAAAAATTCGACTCAGCCGAGCAGGGTGTATTTCTTTTCAAACAAATAAATATGTGGTTGCAGCATCAAACTCCAAACAAACGTGGTGCTATTTGCTGGAGGCAGCACGTTTTAACAGCCTCAAAGATGGGAATTACACCGAACCTGATGAATGGATCTTTGAGCACAAACGGCCATTCTTCGTCGCTTCGTCAGGTGCGCCGTTGTGAACCGTATTCCCAACAATGCCCCGCTCATGAATACGAGATTCGGGCCGTTGTAGGGCAGAGCAATTTTCCAGCCTGTGGCTTGCCAAACAGCGGAAGGGATATGGACATCTACGCTCATAGACTGCACAAAGCACGCTGAAGAGTGAAGATTCTAACAAAACAAAACTGTTTGTGGAGCGACAGGGTATCAAAAGATGAACGAACTTGTGCAGAAGATGGCAAAGTTGTGAACAGTGATTTTGTCAGTGAACGCATTAACACGAACACCACAGCCCGAAAGCACACAAAGAATTCTGAGGTGAGTTGACACTCTGTCGTTTTGGACAGTCTCGTTTTAATTTTCTGTTTGATTGTTGAAAGTTGTGTTGTCCACTTTCAATGGTCAAATCCCTTCCTATCACTCCAAGCCCTTTGATGCACAAATCAAAGACAAAGCCACAAAGCGCGTCTGGATCCATTGTGACTGCTCGGGATGCGGCAGATGTCGCTGTTGTCGGGAGGGTCGGCGCGGCGGCAGCGTCGGGGGACGCGGGCAGCGGGCGAGCGAGCGACGGCGGCCGGGGATCTGCCGTCCAGCGCCGAGCGGAGCCGCCGAGCCGCGGCCGGTCGATCGCGCGCCTCGCGCCGCGTTCACATGGGTCACGTCACGCGCTGCGTCCGTGCGCGAGTGAAGGGGGCGACGTGGCCCCCATTGACCCGCGCGATGACGTCACGCGTGGCGCTTCCCACGTGAACGAGGCGTGAGTTGCGCTGCAGACTCGGCGCAGCTTCTTACGGCGGGGCGCACTCTCAGAAAGATACAGCTCTCCCCGACCGTCTGGTGTCCAGGGGGCGGCTGCGCTTCTGCACTTTGTCATTCACTGGGAGCGGTGCACAAAGTTCGGCTTGATGTTTCCAGGTGATTCTATGCGTAAAAAAGACTCACTGCCCAGAGATTCAGTGAAGGCTCACGATGACGCATGCAAGTGCTGACTGTCAATTCGACCGTACGTTTCCAACAACGAACCAAATGCTGCTTTGAAGAAAGTGTCATTGGCAGGCAACGACAAACAGTCCTGTATCTCGTGGTGACTTTGCTTCTGGGGACGCATCTGTCGTTTGCTCAGCTTGAATTACGAGGGGCATTCCTGGCGTCACGCTGCGGTTGTCAGGATCCTGCAGACCCGGAGCGGCGGGTGCTGCTCACAGCGCACCGTGTCCTCCCCGCGGCGGCGGCGGCGGCGGCGGCGGCTGCAGCGAGCAGCGCCGTCATGCAGCTTCATTATGCACAGCGTGCGGCAGCTGCTCGTTCCTTCTCCCTGCGCCGCGCAGAAACGCGCCGCGCGCGCTGCAGAAACATCCGAAGCTGCTTTCTGCGCACGCGCACAAAAGGCGCGTCAAAAAGTGCGCAAATCCAGCGCGAGTTTTGCGCAGTGCACTCAATCGATGGCCATACCTAAACAGGAAGCTTGCCTTGGATAAATGCTGTGTTCACAGGGAAAATGACATTTTGACGTGATTTGGAGACAGTGAAGCGAAAGAAACGACCGCGGCTTCAATTGGAGACATGAAATTTGTTTCACAGTGTTCGCAGCCATTTTGAACACAGGGACGCAAAAGCATATAACATTCATTCCCTGTCTTGGGAGATTTAACGCGCCGGATCGCATCGGAGCTGCGCTACCCAGCTATGCATTTATGATACCTGTTCTACATTCACAAATACCACAAAACGTAATGCCAAAAGGACTTGGGGTTTCACTGCATAGGCGTACATAGCAGAAGCGAACAGGCCTTAGGACCAACCTAAGGACTGGTAAGGAAGACAGGCGAGCGGGCAAGCAGGCAGCCGAGCCAATCTAGGTGAGTACTAATGTATGTCTAGATGCACATGAAAACCTCACGGGGGTCAATGGGGACCCAAAGTCTGAGCCGCCGCGCCTCTTGAGCCGTGGCCGGGATTTGATAATGATAAAAGCGCGCGGATCGGATGGTTATGAATGAGAAAAGCGCGCATTGAGGGGAAACAGGAGCGGATAAATCCCCATAATGAGACTGCGTCAAGTGAAGGCACGCTGGAGTAATAAGTAAGCAGGGACGCTCCGTGGATTCGCTCGGCGTGTGATGCGCGAGGTGCGTGAGTCTCGTGCCGCAGGGACGTGGAGCCTGCAATTTCCGCGCTGAATGGACGCTGCTGTCGGACGGGACGGTGCGGCCTTGTAACGGTCTCTATGAGTGACCTGGAGGACGCTCGAGAAAATGTCGTTCACTGGTTTGCGCTCGTTGAGATTAGTTAAATTTTCAGTTGAAACAGGAATGAAGATCAGAAACCAAAATACATGTGTATTATTCTTTGAAGTATGTTGTTCTGAAGGGTGGATCTCTGCTGGGCATGTGGAATGATTCCCACTTGTTGAGTGGCGCGTGTGTGTGAATTTCCCACGTCCGCTGTTTCTTTGGTTCGGATGAACCCGTTGTGCAATTCATAGCGAAGATCACAGAACAGGTGCGAAGCGCCGCAACTTCAAAAGAAACCGCTCGCGATCACTGAATCCTATGAATACAGCATGACAAGACACGTTCAACCACCAAAAGATTCAGTTGGATGCACTGTCATTTGCCCAAATTTGGACAAGGAGAAACACAGGGTTTCTCAATCACACTCTGAAATAATTGGTCCAAACAACCAGAGGAATATAGGCCAGTTGTCCTCGGAATCACAGAAATTCTTGTTTGGCCAATCAAAGCCCACGCCTTGAAATGTGAAGGTGTGTGTGTGTGTGTGTGTGTGTGTGTGTGTGCTGACACTGAAACGAGAACGTTGAGAAAGCAGACGCCAAATTGACCAGACACGCACAAGGCGATCCAGGTGACCTCCACCTCGTGGCTGCTAGACTTGAGTGGCGTACCAGCTCCTCTGCTTCTCTCTCCATGGCAATGGGGACGGTGCACCGGAGGGAAATGAGTGCACGGCATGCAACGTGCCAAGGCGACGCAGACTAACTCATGAATATTTCCCATGCATTGCCACAGGAGCGCAACGACTTCCATTGCGACCATGAAACGGAATGTTTTGTGTCCGTGTGAAATGTGGAGTTGGAGTCTCACCGACATACAGCGAGTCACGTCCCTAAGTCTGAAGTTCGTGCATCAAACCCACCATGACAGATCCAGGCTTTAGATTTGAGGTCAACTTTTCCCTTTTCGATTGATTTGAAATTGGATCATTCAGAATCCTTTCGCAATTCTTGTTCAGTGCACATTGGCTTGGCGAACATTGCTCGACTTGTCAGAACACAAAAGGCTCGGGCAGAAGGGGTCTGCGCCGACCACGATACAGAAACAGCACAGACCAGCTTGTTTCATGCAGGTCAAACAGACTGTAGACGTCTGCAGCGGAACACGGATGGGTCGTGTCAAGCAGTTTTTACAAGAGGACGAATGCTTCTGTACCCACGACTTCACACGTCCAGTTTTGGAAACGAAGCAGCTTGCTTGTGTTCTTTGTAAAGGTTGAATGCTCAAACATACGGAGGTGCGTCGATCTCCCAGGCCCGTTTCACACTGAATGCGTCTTGCTGCGCCCTGCGTCCCTGTACGAACCAGGATACGACGTACATGCAACAGGCCCAACTGCCGCACTGACTGTGATCACAGGCTCATAGTGATTTCCCAGCCCATTGCGTGTGTTCCTGACCCGTGGGTCGCGGCGAACACAAAGCGCGCATTTCCGAGTGATTCGTCCCCTGTGATCAGCCGCAATCAGCTGGTCCTATCAGAGCGCAGAGCTGCGCCCGAGCAACCGCGCAAAATGGAGTGTGAAAATGATAACACAACAAACGAAACATTTTCATTGGAGGACCACAAGCTCAGCTGAAAATTGAGAACTGAGAAAAGGCTTTCTGATTGATTTGTAAAAAGTTCTGCTTTGTGTTATGAGCTTTTGGGAAAGCGTGGGAATATTTGCAAGGTGTGCGTGTGTGTTGATGCAGTATGCGTGTACAAAACAAAACCAACGTGAACTTCTGTCTGTCTGTCTGTCTGTCTGTCTGTCTGTCTGTCTGTCTGTCTGTCTGTCTGTCTGTCTGTCTGTCTCTTTCAGCACATGTCCAGTGTGTGAGGATCGCCCCTGCCTGAGTCAACATCTGTTTGTCGGTTGGTCAAGCAAAGCCGTGTTGTGGTGCGAAATCGCGTGCTTCGGACCATCTCCCCGAAGGTCTCGACACGCGGAACACAAACATGGCGTGAACACCGCGTTGTTTGCGCAACACACAATGGAATGGGATCCATATCCATCAAAATGGCCCGTTCCCGCCGCCGCCGTCCAGATTGGGCCAGATCATGAAATCAGACGTGAGGATGAACCTGTTGCGTTGCATGGCCCACGTGCTTCGTAGTTTTCACTCAGTGGTTTGTTATCCACGATTTTTTGGGGCGTCTTGGCTGTTGGTTCTGACCAAGTTGACGTGGATTTGGTGTGGTCGTGTTTCCTGGACTTGCCCCTGTCCTGCGGCATGGTTTCAGGCTCCGACAACTCTGTTTTGGATTCTCTGGTTTCCTGCACCAACTTTCATACAGTGTATGTCAATTATTCAGTGCGGTTTTGTTCAATTTCATGCACAATGCCTCACTCATCAAGCAACCTTGCTGTTTGGCTGGTTGACACGTACGTCAGGTTGTGTTTGGCTCGTCATTGAGGTCCTGTCAGCAGGACTCGCCCTGACCGTATCAAATGACAGGCCAGAGCCACGGCAGACTGCTGCCCTTCCACCCCATTGATTTGTGAAGAATAGTGGCATCAGACACAGGTGCGGTTTGACAGATACATATGAGATTCATGATCTAATTTTGTTTGTGCTGGTACCTGAGGGAAGGGCAGAATGAGCTGTGTTGACGAGAGTCAGATACACACGTGTTGTACACGTGATCCTGAGTGCGAGAACAGACAGCAAGAATCATGATCACTTGTACCACAAGGCACATCCGACGGGAAGAACGCCTTCCATCAGACCTTTCAGCTTGTTGACTCTTGGTGACTCCAATCCTGGGGGCTGCAACGTGGCTCTGTTGGTCTTCATGGATCAGACGAGTACAATAGCCCTGTCACAGCGGACAGACAGAATGACTCGACAATGGAAGGCAGGGGAAGGCCGGAGAAGGCAGAGGAAGGAAGGCCCTTCACGTCGTCAATGACCGATTCATCCCACTTTCAAACAAGGTCTTGACAGCAGACGAATAGACTGCTTCGGTGCAGCGGTAGTTCTTTCAGCACGGTGCCGACTTTGGTCAGGGCACACAGATCTGGAACTGATGAAGAAGGAGGCTACTCAGTTCACAGCAAAGGGTCAACTGCCAAAGAGGCAGGTTCAGCAAATGCTCGAAGTGGAGGAAAGCGTCAACTTGTGTTGGAGCTGAATATCACACAGTGGGACTTGCACTTCCCAGTAAAAAATCACTGTCGACACACTGGCTGTTCTTTGGACTGCATCAACTGCTCCTCGCTTGGGACAAATACTCCAAGTGTGAAATGGATCCCACGAGGTGAAACCGTCCACCTACTCTCATGACCACGTCTGCGTATCACGTGAACCGGACCTGCAGTGACTGGCCTTCTTGATGTCGAACTTCAGATGCAGAGGTCAAGAGGCTCCTGCCCTTCGACTCAGGTGACATGACTCTGGTTAGATGACTGAAACACCTCCAACTCGACAGTTCTGAATGAAACTCTGTAGAGCTCGACCTTTTTTTGAAACTTCCTGGTTTCTGATTCCCTGCAAACATCTTTGGCACGAATTAGAAATGTGTGGAATCGCAGCATGTGGTGCGGAGATCCAGCCGAAGCCGTTCGCCTCTGCAGGGTGCATGTCAATGAGACAATCACCCACTCTCCTGATTGGTAGCCCATAAATAGGGATATGAAAGGACGTCTCTGCAGCATCACCAGTCCGTGATTCACTCTCTCTGCGAGTGCCAATATTCTGCAGTTTTGTGGTCTGTGTCACTTGTGATGGTCCGTTCAGGTGTGAGCGAGAATTCTTTGTCAAGAAAAATATTTGTTCAGCAGAGTTCAGCGTGGGCCATGCCAGTTCTGTATGAAGTCATTTTTGTGTGCCAAAGTAACGTCATTGGTGTCACCAATGCGCACAGGGAGAGAACATCAAACTTTGAAGCGAGCCAAAAACAGACCATGCCAAGATGGAACACACACTACGACTTCAGGGTCATGTTGTCGGTGCTCGTGTCCAGGCGCACGATTGTTGTCTCTTCTGCATCCGGTTCGTGTTGGGTCCAGTCACGCTGACCCAGCTTCAGCGACCTGCACGCACACGCTTCTTGATGCTTGACGCCGCTTTTGACGTGACAACTCAGCTGCACAGCGTTTCCGATACGCAATACATTTAAAATTGACATGTGTCCAAAACAATCTGGACCTCTTTCAGCTTGGCTGTGAGAAATGGTGTCTCAAGTGGACGTGGGCTCAGTTGATGTGTTGCACACAGGACGCACCTGTGTTCCCATAGAACAATGGCCAAGGCCACCGCCTCGTGGAATTTCATAAATATCCGGCTATCTGTGGCCGCGAAACGTTGCGCAGGGCCCTGGGACGTGGCCGGGCAGATGGATGTGCCCTTTAATGGGTGTCTACCACGCTAATGCAATATTCACGGCCTTGCTGTTCACCACGCATAAAACAATGTTCTTGGCTCTTGCGTAAGGTGTGGGCACACAGGAAACGCCAAGCGGTTCACTGGTGTCAGTGAGTTCCATTGCGTCACTCATTGACCTGCAGGAGAAAATGACTGATCTCAGCTCCGACTGATCTTGGGTCCATATAGGCTGCTGGACCAATCTCGCAGGAGAGGCAGAACGCAGAGAAAGTTATATCCCTGGCTGAACCCATTCAAAGGTCCGTTCATTCAACAGGGAATTCAACAACATCCTTTGCAAAGCACACACAGAAGACAAGGCAAAAACTCACACCTCTTCTGCCAAATCATAAATTTCGTTTTTTTCTTGTTGGTAGGGGTATCGTATCTTGGTGTCTTGAGCACCAAAAATCTCCACACACGTTTGGCTGTGTCTTCACTGTTTGATCCTTTTGCAGCACCATACAAAATCCAAGGCCTCAGCTCTTGAGAAACACAACGCGTGACGCAGCTTGCAGAAGTGTGAATGAAACAGACCTCGTAATGCATTGCGCATGTGCCAGGACATATTATGTGTCAATATGCATGTTGCGTGCATGTGACGCATGCACGGCTGTGTCTGCAGGATGGGAGTGAGTAATGGAGCACGCCTCGTTATTGCAGCGATCAATGGTAATGCTATTGCATACGGCCTTGCGAGTTGCGCTCACCCATCACGCCGCATTCGCTTCCCTCGCTGCGGCTGCACCGCCGTCCACGCATGTGGTAGTAAAGGAAAGCAGGTGTGGAAGCAGGCTTTGCTCGAAGGTGGGAGGGAGGGGTGCGCCCCTGGGGGTCAGACCCAATTTTGGAAATTTTAGACTCAAAACCTGAAGTACTCTGCTCTTTGCTAGGGACGTGAAGCTGTTCAGGGCTCTTGAAGATTGATCCCTTGGGCTTCCGTGGCCACTGGATCTGGCTCTACCCCAAACTGTGTTTCCTCGCTGGCCTTTTTGGGGAAGGGGGGGGGGCGGACTGGAAATGCAACCGCAAAAAAAGCTCCTGTCTTTGCAGCTGTGAGTCGCTGAACGAATCCATCCAAAAACTGCACGGGCAAATAGATCCTCAGCACAACAGGAACAGCCGTCAGGCTGTGTAGCACGCACGACGTTCCTCTGTGGTTGGACCCAAGGATTTTTCCTCCAAAGGGGAAATTTTCCTCCAAGTTTGGTCAATAATGCTCAAGGTTGTGTGATGAGTTGTGGAGCTGCGGGATTGTTCACTGTGCGCGGAAGCGTCTGTGTTGGGGCTTCTCGTCATGAAGTGCTGCGCAACCGCAGTTTCACAGATCAGCACAAAATGAGATTTGTCAAACACTGTTCCACCGCAGAAGTTCACGTGATGCATTTTTATGACTTCAGAAATCCAGCTGGCGTTTCGCGCTTTTTATGCCACTTTTTAATTTTTACTGCGTGCATTCCAATGTGTATCATGAATGACACTTATGTTGGAGAATGCATTTGCGTGTTTGCGTGTTCTCAACACAGAGGCAGCTGAACCCGGCCTCAGGTGCACTCTGCGTGCACCGCTGTTTGATACGGAACTGCCTCGCTCTGCACAGAGGAGCTGCCTCTGGTGAAAACAGGCCTAAGTACGCGCCTAACAATGCACCGCCTACAGATTAGAGGGTTTTGACTTTCCATTTGACATGCCCGAGGTTAGATATTGGATCTAAACATAGAATCTTACGAATACAGTCTGGTCCTTGACCCAGATGCTATTTTGAGTACGGAGAGCGCAGGGGAACGCCTGGACCAAATGAATGGGGTCCAAATAGAATTTGGTGGACAGTATTGAATTTGCGCCTTTCCGCCACCATCTCAGGCAGAATCAATTTGTTTCCTGCGTCCATTTCTGCGATCACGCTGGTTTGGAGAAACATGATTTTTTCCCCGTGGAACCTGTACGCAAAAATAGACGCACCCACCATGCTCCATAGAGCGCGGAGTTTGCGGGTCTGTATCAGCGAGTGAAGCCCAGGGGTGGAATCAGAAGCGCTGATGGGAGGCAGAGCCGCGTACATAAGCGTCGACATGGGAACCGCCTCCAGGGAGCGCTCCCCGCATTGCTTCCCGCTCCAGCAGAGGGATTCATGCAGCTCCCGTTGTTCAGAACCAGAAAAAGAAAACATCCTTTTGAAATTGACCTTTTTTATTGACATCCGCCTTGGTCTTTTGGGGGCAGTTTCTGGGCCTCTTGATTCTGCCTTTGTGAAAAGAACTGCTTGAAAGCACAAAAACGGTACGTCCCTGACGGCACAAAAGAGGGTGTACAGATCAGAAGGACCTCTGAGGCCGCCCTGAATCTGCCTCTTATGGGTCTGACAGAATGACCTGGATCCGCGCCAGGCCTGCGTCACGGGTCTGACTGACCCCGATTCGCAGCGGCGACTCGCGCCTAGTCGCGGCGGCACCAGACTGCGGCTCGCTCCCCCGGATCGCGGGCGGCGAGACCGGTCCTCCGCCGCGCGGCTCTAATAGCGGAGTGGCTCATGTTGCGAGGCCCGTTCCGGCTCCGGCGCTGTGTAGGCGGTGCTCATGCGTGCATACAGAATTGCCACTGAGACGTGACCCGCGTGGAAATACGGTAGAGAATGACCTGGAGGGCCGGCGGTCGCTGCGAGGCCTGCGGGGCCGTGGCATGGGTCCGCGTCTGGAAGTGGGGCGGGTGGAGTCGTGTTTGTTTCCTCAGCCACGCTTCCTCAATGGACAAGGCGATGGACGCAGACAGAAAAGACGGTCGTGTTCTGTTGATGCGCTGTGTTGTACGAGGGAACATGATTTTCTGAAAACGATACTGGAGCTTTCCAAGAAATCTGTGTGATTCAAGGTCTGCGCTATATTTGGAACAATGCAGTGTTTGTCCCATCTAGAAGAACATTTCTGTCAAATGGACCCATCTGAGAGATTTCATGCACAACCTGGCAACGCACGAGAATCTGAGGACGCTGTGATTGTTCCACTGTCATTACCCAGTGGCGCCTGCGTCTGGACCACGCTTCCGCCGTGTAGGGAAACATGCGCGCTGAATGGAAATCAGGTTAAGCACATCATAACGACGTGATTAGAGTGGGGAAAGCACTCCGACTCAAATTTAATCCGAGGTGGCTGCTGCGGTCAATACAGGGCCTAATCTGAGCGGTGGAGCCGGGTCCAGGGCCGCAGCGTCTCCTCCCGCCACCGTCCGTGAGATGGGCCCGGGCCCGGGGGCTGCAGCCTCCCCCTCCTCCCCACCCCCACCCCCTCCTGCTGTCCAGCGCGGATCAGGAAGGGTCCGATTCTGCAGCCCTTGACTTCTCCCCCCTCAGTCTGTCCGGAGTGGGGCGGGTTGGACGCATTAATCTAGGGAGCGCTTCGTGGCTGGTGTCGTAAACGTCCATCATGGCAGGACCCAGTCTCCGTCACGAGTTACAGGCCGAGATAGTCAACCTGGCCGCACAAGAAATGGATTTTGCTGTGATTCTTGCAATCTCAGCGCATTTCATAGGACTGAAGTCAACAAATTAAGTGCTGCTTCAGTGTCATTGGACAACTGATCTGTCAACCACTTTCACGGAAGCACAGTGCCTGTTGTAGCCTTGACCCTCGTGTGACACAGAATGGAAGAGCACTTGGGACATCTTTGCTTGGGCCAAGAATGGTTGTTTTATGTTGTTTCGGGAGGGCGCTCTCGACCTCCCTTTGTCCCCACCCCGAGGTGTGCGTCGCCAGCTGTCTCACTTTGACATGGTGAAATATTCAAAGTTGGAATTGGAAGTTGCCCGGGTCTCTTCGTCACCAAGTTCTGCTCTTCGCCCCTGGGTTTCTCAGCTGTCCTCGCCAGGCCAGGCACCGTCACGCCGTCAGAGTGTGACAGCCAAGTCGTCACGACAATCGTGCAGCCAAAACCCGAAACGTCTTTCTGAAATTTTTGTGCCACCATGTTTCACAAAAGTCACGTCCTGGCACTTTTTGCTGATTTTTGTTTCATTTTTCAACAAACACAGCTTCAATCACTTTGGTGATTCAGCTCCACACTCCTGGTCTGAAGCGCCGCTATGCGCACACGTCTCACTCCCCTGAATTATTCTTTTCTTCGAAAATTGGGTCGGCTTGCACCCTGGGTGTGCCCCCTCCCTCGAACCCTGGATGCGCGCCTGATCCCCCCTCCCCGCCTGTGAAACAAAAGCTGAACCCGACACTCGGCGGGCGCTGTGAGGAGCGCTTTGAATAGGAGGCTGCGCCTTCACCAGGAAGTCTGTCGTGAGCGCATCAAACGGCGCCGCGATGATCCGATCTCCTTGTCTCCGTACACACCTTTGAGGCGAGGACTGAAGCTGCCTCCCGCTGCAGCGAAACTTCAAACAGCGCTGTGGGGCTCCTACCCACCCCCAAGTTTTTGTGATCAGAAGAAACACGCAGAAAAAGACAGCAACATTGGAGTGCAGAATTCCTTCCATAATGGCAGGTTTTGTGCAGGTAGGGATGCAAAGCCTGACATGCATCGTTTTGCATGTAGATTCTCTGCCTTGAGGCTGATCTTCATTGAAAAGTGGAGCAGCTCTTCAGCGGAGCCAAGGTGTTTGTGTTGCCAGGCAGAATATTTAGACACGTTTTCCAATTGAAAGCGCGTGCACGCACACACATCGTACCTCACAACCCTTTGGGAACATCCACACCAAGGTTGAACCTTGCAGCCTCTTATCAAGGGCAAAAGTGAGTGTTTCGTGCTGAAACAGCTCAGAGAATGTCCTTCCACGAAGTGTTTTGTCGACGGGCTTCTGTTCGGCCGAATCAATAACTCTGGCTGCACCTCCGACTCATGTTCTTTTATGCATTTTCAAAACGCTTGCGCCAAGAACTGACTGCAGTGGCTCAGTGGCATGAGCTTCGATTGGGAAGCAGAACCGCGGCGGAGTTACGAGTGTGAGATAGAGTGAAGAGAGGGAGAGAGAGAGAGAGAGAGAGAGAGAGAGGCAGAGACAGGGAGAGAGGGAGAGGGAGAGAGAGAGAGAGAGAGAGAGAGAGAGAGAGAGAGGCAGAGACAGGGAGAGAGGGAGAGAGAGAGAGAGAGGCAGAGACAGGGAGAGAGGGAGAGAGAGAGAGAGGGAGACAGGG
>JAAUXT010037933.1_pt1 | contig 15021 bp, 13 predicted proteins | sample 7278171 | NCBI WGS metagenome assembly JAAUXT01 (sample SAMN14350112, study PRJNA611818) | marine sediment metagenome | isolation source: surface marine sediment (1.8m) | place: French Polynesia: Moorea | collected 2018-08 | reverse complement strand
CGCAGGACGACGTCACAGTGTCCACTCTCAGTGCGTCGGAACCGCGCCGCGCGCTGTGTCCCAAAATCAATGCGGGTTCACTGTTCAGGGAAAGTCAAAATTTGTGAGCATTTGTTTGAAAAGAGAAAACAAGACAAAAGCGATTTTCATACAAATGCTACTTTTATAGTTTTTGTTCAACAATATTTCGTTTTTTGGTTTCAACCATCAGTATTAAATATTTAGTTCAGCGTAAAACAACGCAATCTGAAAAAGAACAACGAACAGTGGAGATTTTTTAAATCTGAACGAAATTTCCTTTCAAATAATGTAAAGTTATTTGGAGATTCATACACATGCATACATCTGCCATATTTGAAGCTTTGCCTTTTTTCCTGTTTCATGCTGATTTTTTTTTTGCAAGACAACTTGTAAGACCAGACTGTAATACTGGCGGCCACCAACAAAACAAATTATGTTCTGTACAAATACAAACTTTTTCGTACAAAATGATGAAATTACTGTAAAAAAATCTTTTGGAAATGTACAAATATTTACAACTGGTTATCAGAAAGTCCAATCGGAATCAGGCAGGTGAATGTCTGTTCGACTCGTCATAAGAACCTGCCATATTTCAATCTGCCATTTGTGGGTTCATGTAGACAAAAGTAAATCCCTACTCGAGGCGCCAATTCAAGAAGTCACTGCGCAAAAAGGATCGGTAACTACAACGTAACAGACACATGACGACAATGACTTTTACTCTCGACAGCATTTTGCCCAGTTCATCCACATGTTGCGCAACTTTGTCTCAGAAATCAAGAACGAATCCTGCTTTTCGAACGTACGTGCAGAACGTTGTCCAGCGTGTACAAACACGGGAGTCGAGAAAAGCAGAAGGACACTTCTGGGGTGGTCAGCGTGCGATATCGGCTCGAAGCGACAAACAATAAATATCCCTGAGTCGAGAGAGAAGTACACAGCTCACCTTGGTCATCTCGCTTTGTTTCAAACGTTACAGGGTGCCACAGTCTCACTTCCAACAAAGATCCACCCAAATGGCTCATTTTTTTTCGATTCGATCTCACAAGGGTGCGTCAGTTGACACGAGAGCCACAAGTGTGAAACAGTGGAAGGACGAATGCAGAAATGACACTTCAGAGAAGTGCAAAACTGCAAGATCTTTCTCCAGATTGACTGCACTTTACCCTGTGTTTGCTAGAGGTAGATTTGGTTCACATGTCACACCAACCAAGTGATCATGCATTCAGCTCAAACTCTATGATTCTCAATTCAGGCGTCTTACACTCAGGCATTCGTCACTTTCGTCCCACCCTTCTCAAGCAACATGAAAACATCTGTGTTTGACGAGTGAAGTGCGTGTGTGCGATTGTTGCGTGTGCGTGTTGTTGAAGGACTCTGACTTACGCAAACTGCGTGCAGCTGTTGAAATTGATGCGTGATGTTTTGAAAGATGTATGAATTCTAGACAACAAACACAACATGCCTGACATATGTTCTTCAAGCTCGAAATTTGGCCAAACAGACGCAAGAGTCTGCGTGCTTTTGTAGCCACGGATCCAGATCGACTCAATTTGAGCGAAACTTGCACTGTGGAGCATTGAACACAAGCGCACCTTTTTTTCTGGAATTTCAATACAAATTCACCGTGCATTTACAGGTTCCACCCTCAACAGTAAAGCTGGCTTTGCATTGTCTGGCTTTTGCGCGCTTTGTTTGAACTTTTAGCAATCGAACTGTTGTTGATATTAACTAACATAAAACAAACTCTCCAACCATTCAACACTACACAAATATTCACAGATTCGTGAGGTAGACGAGGTATAGATCATCCAGTTTGCTTGAAAATACACAAAATTGTTTTCAACGAAACAATCAACAACGAAATAATTTATCAGGCTGGGATAACACGCGCAACAGGGGGAGGACGAGCCACAGAATGCCACCAGTCCTCACAAAAACACCTGAAATATTTCTGTTCTGAAGTTCAAATTTCGAAGAATGGGTCTGCACATATTTTTTTTTGCCAATTGTTTTTGTTGACTTTGTTCTGACATTCTGCAAATCAGTGTTGCACACTGGTGAAATAAAGACCAAGCCACCAACGTCCAAAGCTACAGGTATCGATGGTCGCAAAATCTAAGTTTGTCTAATGTTTTGATTACAGCTGTTCGTTTCTACACGATTCTCAATCACTCATCTGTACAAAATATGACAACACCAAAATGCCTTGCACATCTTCAACAAATATAGCATTCTAATCAACAGGATTAAGAAGCAAATGAACAAATGGTTACGGAGAATACTGCCCCTTTATAGCAGTTCGTTTTGGTCAGGAATCGTTCTGTGATGCGACATCGACTGTTCTTGACTGAAAAGGCAAACATGGTGCAGGAGCTGCGAGGCAATCACCCTGAACACAAGTGTGATTCCTGATATATACGTTTGGGGTGTCTACCAACTTTGGGTGATGTAGTCGAGTGCTTGCGAAGTTTCTTCAGCAGCAGTTGATAAGTCCAAGCTGCATGTTCGCCCAGGTTGTCCACTCGTCCCATGCACAGGCTTTGATCTCTCTCACTGAACTGCAGCACTTTCTGAGGTACGGACAAGAACATCCCACGTTCAATCAACGTTTCCGAAAGCATCACAACGCAAACGAACATAAAACAGCACTTCACAAGTGCAAGTTTTGGTTGTACGTTTACCCTGACCAGATTTCAAATCCTGCCTTTCACAACTTGACGTCAGAAATGTTCTGGACTGTCAAGCAGAAATTTATGTCTCTCGAGACGTCGTGTGTATGTACAAAGGGTAACTCGTCTGTCCCCTTGAGTAATGCAGAGCTGCCTCTTGAAAATACGAGAAGTTTTTGAGTTCTTGTCGGCGTCTGTCACGTCGCTCTCAGATGACGCTCGGGAGTGAACGCACTCGCAGTCACAGCCGAACAGGAATCGAGTTCACAAACGTTCCGCCTGTTTCACTTCCAGTCAACTCAAATCTGACCGAGATCGCTTCAAACCTGGACCAACAACAGTGGTGGCTTTTGGACAGTAGCAGACGTCGTCGCGGGCGTTACGTTCGTCAGGAGTCTCCGTCGTCGGGCGACTTGGAGCCGCTGTTGGCGTCGACGGTGGGCGCCGGGGCGACCGGGGCGGCGGCGGGCGCAGCCGGGGCGGCGGCGGCGGCGGCGGCGGGCTCTCCTGAGGTGCTGGGTGCCGGGTCCAGCGGCGGGGACCCGTTGAAGGGCGGCGCGTCTCCGTCGTCTCCCAGATCCCGGTGTCCAGAACTGTCCGGACTCTCATTACCAGTCTGGTCCCGCAGCGGACAGTCCGCTATCAAGTGATTTTCAGCCTTACAGTAGTGGCATCTCTTTGGTAAAGGTCCGTGGGGACACTTGGCTGCCAAGTGGTTGCCAAAGTCTCCACAGTTGTAGCACCTGCAATGAAACAAAAGGTAAACTGCTTCATGAACGCAATAGCAAGAGTTATCTTCACCAATCTCGTCTTTCTCACACCTGCCTTCACTGACGAGATCGCGCGTTTGGTACCACCCATTCACCAGTTACAACGAGTCAATTTACAAGCTGCAAAACTTCCGATACCTGGGTAGCATCCGACGGGCGTTTTGCATCATGGTAAATCCCCCGTTCATACCTGTTCATACCTGTTGCCAGCTCCGGAATGAGTAGTACTCAGTACTCGCCGCTTTTAGAGACAGAAACACCGCAAACATTTTGGAAATGGCTGACTCGGGCACAAACAGGGTCAACATGGGCGAGTTTCGGCATTCCTTCTCGAGCTTCAAAGTACTACCTGCCTTTGCCAGTAACCGCGAAAGGTTTTCAGGGATATAGCAGTGAGCAGGAAAAGATGTAGGTTATCAATGCTTGTCAGGTAGTTTTTGGTGGGTGGTAAATCTAGCGAACTTTAAGTTTCTTTTTGTTTTCATTCCAACAGTTAGCTCGGCTCGCTATCATACCTGGGAAATGATATAACTATTTTCTAAATACTGTGGGTGTCAAGTTGGGGCGCACATGCCGCCCGACGATAAGAGATGAACGTAGCCGGGCAAAATAATGCAGAGTTATGCGCGCAACAGTTCGTACATACACAATCGCATTCACCTCTAATGTTGAATTCCTGTCCAGATAACGTCGCTGAAAAATCAAAGGTTCGGGGAGGAGGAGTGCGCGAGATCCGACAGGTAGTTGATGAAAATGACATACTGACAGGTGAGTAGCTGTGAGTACGCTCCCGCCCACTCACGAGGGAGGCCATGCCCAGCGGAAAGATCAGAACAGATTCATTGACCCACCCGCCCCCGTCCATCACCGCATTCTCTTCAACACCCTCCCGATTCCTCCCATCCTCTACTTTTTGGGGGCTGGCTGTTTTTCACTTTTGCAGACCCTTGACCCAGTTGCAACATTTCTTTCAACTGGAAATGAGTCTTCATCCTTTCAAGTTTCACCTGCGGTTCCTTTTGATCCTGACCAGGTTGCGTCAAGGCGGCTCACTCACCTTGATTAACCTCAGGGACCAGAGTTTACGTGCTTACAGCCATGAACTTCGTGTTTCTATCGCTCGCCGAGGATTCCTCACTGAGCAACCAATGGTGCGTTCAATTACATGCACCCTTTGCATTTAATTAACAAAAATTGCTTGATCATTCGGCCACATCAGCAACCAATTTTACGTTCACATGAAGCTGTCCACGTTTTGTCTGTACCAGAGCGCGAACAAGTTGAATTCTGGAATAACACAAATGATTTTCTGGTTGGGGCATCTGTGCTCTTTTGCAAACATGTCAGAGACGTGAATGTCCTCCAAGAAGTCTTTTGTCTCACAGGTGTCTCGCCTGTCACTCCATTAACTCGTAGACGCAATGTCCACTGCCGCCTTGCTTGTTGGCGAGAACAGCCACACTGCACAGAGAAACTTTCAACACTGCAGTGAAACTGCAGAGAGAAGAGTCATTCTCCAAAGGTACGATGTGCGAAAACACAAAACGTTTGAGTTTTTTTTTTTTTTCAAATTGAGGTGACACGACTTCATTTGTGGATAGAGACATTCATTCCCACAATCCCTATCACGAAATGAAGTTGCTCGTAACTTATAAATATCTTATATCACCGCCTGCTGCAAGCTTATTTTTGCTGCAAAAAAGCCAGACGGAATCAAGTGAGCATTTCAAAGGGTACACACCAGAAGTACTCTGTTACGTGCGAAATACTAGACCCGCAATATTTGTCTGACAACAGGAAACGCACGTAACGTAGCTTTTCTAGGTTGCCAGAATGCATCTATCAGATGCGGCGGTGGTTCAGGAGTGATCAGCACGCCGCGGCGCGGGGGCAGACGGGTCAGGTCCTTCCAGAATCACGCCGTATCTCAGCTTCGTCCAAAGAACCATTGCTCAATCTGGTACCGCAGCAACTTTACAACAACGAGACTGCGTCGTTGTTATCCTCACTGTTCATGGGCGACATTCGCTCAGCAAAAACTCTTTTGCTTGATTGAGTGTTGGTTTGTCCCTGGCCTTCGCGCAACAAGTGTGGACACGAGAACAAACGAAAGAACGAACGCGACAGAATCCGTAACGAGGGGGACGCTGAAAGCCTTGCAGACCCCCTTGCAGAAGCCACCACCGCAGGTTCTGTCTCACTTTGGGAAGACCAAGGCAAATGAACGTAAACTTACCTTAGTTTCTTGAACTTCTTTTTTCCGAGTGGTCGGCGGTCGGACCCTTTGCAGTCGGAGCCGTTGGTCCCGCTGACGAAGGTGGCCTCGACACCCTTGTCTGAAGGCTTGCTCTCGAACTCCACCTCTTCTCCCTCTCCCAGGCTGCGGAAACCGGGCATTTGAATCACAGACTGAAAGCAAACAAACCAGCAACTGGGTAAGATGAGAGAACTGAAAACGCGCATCACCGACTTCGCGAGTGAAGGGAGAATCCACCGAACGGAGTCATTTTTCTGTGAAGAGACGTTTGATTTGAAGGGAATAAGCTCACAAGGCAGACCACAAGTTAATGATTGAAGATCAACTGTTGCAACGTCAAGAAGGTTCTGTTTTCGGGAGAGGTTCTCAAGCGGGCCGCAGCTGCAATTTAGATAATGTGCAGCATAATCGCATGCGAGTCTCATCAACCCGAGTATTCACTTAATCAACTTGTTTATCAGAACGCTTAAATAACCTTTGATAAGAAAATTAGACAGGATCAGTGGTACAAGGTACCTCCTGACCCAGGGTTTGACCAGGTACAGAAGACGAAGCTCTCTACAAAATACGCAACCGTCGTGGCATTCAGGTGGTTGCAGTTCGCAAGGAGTTCAAAGTTCCTTGTCACCCACCAGAACATTTCGGTGCCCCCTCGCCCAACTTGGGACTGCAGTGGTCGTTAGGAGTGAAAGACCGTCCAATTTGGGATTCACTCACATCCTGTATGGATCCAAAACACAGTTGGTTGTCACGAACTGTTCATTGATTCAAGGCTGTGTCTGACAAAAGTTGTATTTTCTCAATCCTCAGTCCAAGATGGCAGAACGGGAACAACGCAACAACAGGAACTACGAAGCAAAATTTTCATTGCATGCGAGTGTACTATGTTTGCGCACATTCCTAGCAAATTACCTTTGATGTCACAAGTTCGGTGGACTTCAGCCAAAATATCCACTATTATCGGAGTGACACCTGGCCCTTTACAAATCCCGTCCACTACAACATACGTGTGTCACAAGGCACGTGGAGGCTTCGCTTTGATGATCAGGCTGTGACCACATCTGACCAAACCACAACAATGAGAACGTAGGACAAAACTACGCACGTTTGCTTGAAGGGAAATCCTGCATAGACGCTGGTCAATCTAAAGCCCTTCTGTCAGTGTGTTTGGAAACTTGACAAGCGATCTACAATCTCCATTCTATCACGAACATTTATGAAACGTGCATCAGAAGGGAACCCTGCAGAGCTCTTCTCGATTGGGAGTTGGGGGAACAGATGTGGGCCCTTGTTTATCAGTGCTAAATCGTTTCAGACTCTTTGAAGGAGCTGGTCAAGGATTGCTTTGCAGGGAAGTCAGCAACCTAAGTGCGTGGAAGTAAGGTGTGCCCCTCGCTTTTCAGGTTTCCATGGTGAACGAGAACAAATTGACTTGAGCAGAATGGTCCATTACAACTTCAAACGAAGTTGAAAGGTAAAACGCACAAGGAAAATGATCAGATATTTTCAAACAACTGAAATATATCGCCACTGGCGTTCCTCCTGCCCTTCGGCTCTGAAGAGCTGCACCGGGGAGAAAAGTATGTGCCCCACACGTGTGCCAGTTGTAAGGTCAAGTACTTGCTGGGTATTAGTTTGACATTGTGGTGTAGAAAAAGTCTGCTCACACATTTTGAACAGCTTCATGAGCACCCATCATCGCGTGTTCAGACAGCCCAATAATATTGCACGAGATGGCTTTTCTGCACCAGAAAAAGCGAGACAAAAAGAGACTGATGAGGGAGCCGCCATGGCTGAGCTTTTTTTCGCTTCCCCTGTATGAATGAATCCAGCGAATATGTTAATTCTGCTGGCATGCAGATATTCAGCTGGCAGCTGCATGGGTTCTTGCACGCTGCAGAATGCTGCGCGCATGCATTAACCTGCATTTCTGCGCGCGCGCGCATCGAATCAATTAAGCTTCATCTTTCATGAATGAACCTTACATAATGACACCCGGGGAAACTGCAATGCAGACCCAAAAATCAATGTTGGCTAGACGCGAAACCACAGTTTTTATCAATGAGTGGTGGCCGTGTATGGGGGAAATAGGCAAAAAGCAAATTGCTGTAAATCATTGAGAGGACCACAGCCAGCGATGTCGAGCCGCCGAGTTGAACCAGTGCGACCTTCATGGGGAGGGAGGTGCACTGAACACAGATCCACAGGATATGCTGTAAATACACAACTGTTGGCAGTAAACTAACCCTTGGTGGCATTTTTTCGCCTTCCTGCCTTCTTACCTTATCATAAATTGACCCACATAATATAATGTTTTCTTGGGAGCGAGGAACCCTGACATCTGCATATCTTTGCACTCCTACTTGGCGCAGGAGCTTCCTGAGGGGGAGGCCTTGCATCACCCACAAATTGACCTCGGTGTTTGAAAAATCCAACTCCAAATCTACAGTCAATATTATGGTAACGTTTGCACGTTGTAAGTCCATGGAAACAAACAGGGCGACAGATCGCACATCGTGAAGGGTTTGCACCAGTATTTTTGTGAATGGGGGAGCCATCGTGGGAGGGAATTGGGTTAAGATGGAAAAGTGAGCCGAGTGCTATCTGTTACATTAGAAAGTGGGATCTCACGGCGGTGAGCAATTGGCAATCATATTCACATGCTGCATCAGCAGTTCTGCAGCACCTTTCAAAGTGTTAAGTCGTGATTGATGTCATTTGCCGGCACGAGGAAGCCTGCAGATAAAGAAGTATTAAACTATTGATTGACCCATTTTCCTAGTTTATGCCTATTTAAATTGGGTTACCCAGTCTCGACATGCTGAGATGCAACGGCTTGATTCGATGCTGTCGACAGCAATGCGCGCATGATCAGAATGGGAATAAAAGAATGATGCTTGCGCTCTGTTCGCTGGCATTTGTTCGGTGCAGACAACAAAACGTGTGATCTTCGGACTTGTTACAGCCGGTGATCATATCCAAGGGTTCAAATGTGTCTGGACAGGGGACCAGGGGACTTTTGCTCACACGTAAAATCGCCACAATATCATTGCTTTCTCACCACAAAACACAGTTGGTGCACAAGGCTTGCATTTCGGAAAGAACCTCACGAATGAAACACAGTGTCCCCAAGCCACGCACGTCTTAAATTTGTTTCTAGTCAATGAAGGTCAAAGTGAAGTCCTGGGAGAACGCTGCCGAGTCTGTCTCGAACAAGGCAGCAATATCATTCCACAATCCCACGTTTCATAACAACAGGCTGTTACTCTCCAAGGCCGCCTGAACAATGCAATTTTGTGACTCGACTTCACTTCTAGCGAGGCGTTGCGCAACAACAGGTGACAACGCCCGTCAAATCCCATTTACACAATCGCAACGTCAAGCCACGTAGTACGAGTAGGGCGATGCAAACTGTGTCGTTAGCCTTCCTTCCGTCAAACAAGAACGCCAACGTAATGATTACCTGCGAGCCAACGCGTTGAAAGTCCAGGTTTCAGGCATTGTGTCAAGCCCAAAAACATTTCCATACAGGTTGGAAGAGAATGGTCGCAGTGTCCATTGGACAAAATTGTAGTGACCTTTCAATGTTCTCATTTGGGGATGGGGGCGCTCACACACAATTATTTCTGCCATTGTGTGTGTGTGTCTCTCTCTGTCTCTCTCTCTCTCTCTCTCTCTCTCTCTGTCTCTCTCACACACACACACAACACGCACGCCAAGGCCATTTGGCAGTGATTAATTGGCAAACTGATTCTGTCCGAGAAATTACGCAAAACGTCAGAATCTTGCTTCCACCAATGACAAGTACTCGTATCCAAAACCTCAACATAAACTGTCTTCTTCTGTCATCCTGTCTCGTAACTCACCGATTTGCCTGCGTGTTTCAAATTGACCGATCACGAACACTTGCCAAAGATTTCAACAGAATTGGAGAGTCCGAGAGAGTTCTACAGGGGGGGGGGGGAAGGGGTGGACTTTCCCAACTTTGCTAGGTCCTGCCGTCTGGGACGTCAGCAGGTCTAGATTCTCTCCTCCCCCCCCGAATGTCAATGCCTCGAGCACTTGCCAGTGAACACCACAGGCCACTCCGAACACTCCAGATTATTCTGTGGTTCTTGTGCCGCTTGCAACACCTGTTGGTTCGAACAGGAAAGTCGGCACCTCGTGTACAGGAGCAATTGTGTGTGCAATATTTGTGTCAAAAGCTCAGTCACACGCACACGAGCACTTGTCGACCCTTTGATTATAGATCTCTTGCTGTTTGTGTTTTGCAATGTACTCGCATCCTTTCAAGGTTCTGTGCACCGGAGACTCGGTGGTCAGTCGGAACACTGACCCATCTGTAACGGAGTTCCAGACGGAATGATACGAGTATCTGGTCAGCAGAGATGAGCTCCACTTCGCCAGGTGATGATAACCAACAGATCCGAGGGGCGAATTCGAGATTTTGTCAGCAAGGCCCGACCCCCCCCCCCCCACACACACACACACCACACTGGGTGACGGGCAGGCCCAATGCGTAATGTCACAATTTGAACATACGAGGAGCGTAAAGTGAAGAGTGACGGGCCCATTGGCCCTCTTGATCCGTTCGTGGAGCTACCCACACGATGTACACATCGATCGAAAGTGCAATGCAAGACTGTCTGATGGGTCGGCCATCACTGTTCAAACTGATGTTGACGAGTGTTGGTCACTGCACATTTCGCCTTTCATCGTCTGTGCAAGAGGCACAACAGCAGCCTTCTGGGCAGTGACGGAGTGAGAGAGTGAGTGGTCGAAGCAGCATTTTCTCCCAACACGGGTGACAAATTGAAGAGACCACAACCTTTAGGACGCATGGCGGAAAGCAAGCCGAGTGAGATGTGCAGCAGAGGAAGCTTCGTGTTACGCAACGAGAAAATTTGTTTATGGCGACCGCCCTGACCGCTGGTTCACCTTTCTTTGTGTCTTCACGAACAATACCCTGGCAGGGGGCACGATGGATGAGCAGACCGAAGAACAACCTAGAACCATTGCAAGGAACCAAGATTTATCTGCCATTGCGCAACGCGAACGGGCAAATGCGCATTGTTTTTGCTCCTCCCTGTCAAGCGGCCCTGCAATGTGGATTCCCAACACTGGAATCTTTCAATCCATTGACCCAGTTTCTGCGCGGAAAGACGCAGTGTGGCTTTGAACGTTTGAAGTGTCTGATGCAAGAAAGTGAAATACTTGAACGAAATTTCGATTGGATATGCATTTTGAGACGTATAAGTTTGGCGGCAAATTGGAAACCCCTGGTCTTGAACACTCGTTCGGGCGCGAAGAAACAAAGCATTTTGCGCAGTTGAATTTGCGGACCGAAAGATGAAAAGCTGATGGCAGTTTACAAAGACAGTGAAAGCATTCTTTGGAAACTTTTTGGAACCTTTCGTTTGCACGCTGCTTTGCCGGGAAAATTTATCCCACAATTTGAATAATTCAATGAAATTATTCAACCGGAATGGACACCAAAGACAAATTCAAACCCTTTCAAAGTAAATTCGGCTGGTGCAGTCAAAGTAAATACACAACTGCAATTTTTCTGTTTCAACCTCTGTTCAATTGTCCAATTTTTCAGCCCATTTGTTTCAATTCAGACCGAGTCCTGAAAGTTTAGACATTGTTCAGCAGCACAAACCGGCGCAATCGAAATCTCCACCTCGGTGGCATGGGGTTCCATCCAGACACCATATAACTTTAACGGGTCAGACTTCAAGGTCAAAGACTTGGCACATGCGGGCCAAGTCATCCGGTGCAAACTCGCGTGCACGCCTGCGTGAGTATTCGATTCCCAGACACCTCTGCAATGATCTTGCACGCACTTGCATGCAGCACATGCAACACGCACAAGCCAGCCTGAGCAAACTTAGCACACAGGTGAAGAAATGTCTGTGAGAAACTGACAAGAAACACAAAACCTCTGGCAAATAAATTCTTGGCACCAACTTCAATGACGAGAAATAATTTCTTTTTGTGTATTCAATGGCTTAGAGCTGAACATTTCCAGGGCAGGGCGGCGGTTCAGTCAAAAGCTCGTGTGGAAGAGCCAGCGAGGCACGCAACACCTAACTCGTGACAAGTCCATGCGAAACTGAAAAGAAAATCCACAAAGCGTTCAGTGACTGCATTTTGACTGACCTCTTTCTTGAGTAAACACTGAACAGTTCAAAACAAGCCAGTGGGCCGCTCCAGACAGCAGCAAACTCCACACCTACCCGCTTGTTTTCACTTCTTTTTTCAAGCAAGTTAGATGCGCAGTGACTGAGTTCAAACTGCCCCTGGTCACAAGCAACAATGCGCTCTTGGTCCCAAAACAAACAGAACCACTGAACACTTCCATCCGTCATCCACCGCTGACAGCTACTCACTGCGTGCCGTTGAAAATACTTATTTACAACCATGTCTTCAAGGACATTTTGGCTATGTTATGCAACTTCCGTGTTCTTCATGCCCTGGACAAACCTGGACAAGGAGAGTGCACGCGCGTGTCCCCACAGGACATGTCCCCTCCTTCGACACATGATGACAAGTTCAGTTCTCCTTTTCACGTCTTGTGATCATGTGGTCGAGTGTGCTGTGACCTTTTGGAGCAAGGAACACTTTGAGTTGTTTTTGGGGAGATCAACTGAGCTTCGGTGCACCTCAGGAAGCCCTGGAGTGAGTGAGCTGTCAAAAATCTGCGTGATCCGTGTTGTCTCGCGAACAATCTGAACAGTGCGTTGTTCAAGAACTCTGTTGTGTTGGAACCTGTCTTGACCACACTTCTACAGATTTTCCTCCGCTAATTTGGGCTGGTCCTTCAAACTTTCACGACAAACCCAATTTTTTTTCACACTGAACCGGTAGTTCACGAGGCACGATCTGGGGGATCCAGGGCTTTTGATTTCAGCACAAGGAACAGAAGACCTGCAGGTACAGGTTGCGAGGAGGTCTGATCCCCTTCCCCAAACACACCGGTATGAAAATACGTGAACCCACATCTTTGTGTTAAATACACAAACAACCCACACTGAAAAAGCCAAGAGTGTTGAATCAGAACACCGGAAAACCACAAGATTTCATATCGAACTTTCGATATCTGGGAGCATTCTCCTTTCAATTTTTTTTCATGAAGTCGCAGTTAACTCGTTTCTCGTCGTCTTGAGAAAAATTCACTGCAGAATTGACTCAACTGGGATTTTTCTTGAAAGTTTTTTTTTTCTCCAGCTTCTGTCACATCATCAGTCCGGACGCTGAGGACACTGATTCGACGATCAACATCTGCACGCACGCACGCTGGTGTTGGGAACACAAACCTTTGCGTGAGAAAACTGACAAGACAGGAAGTACCCTCTCTCCGTAGATGTGTATCTTATCTGGAGTGGTGCATGTATTGACACAGTTTATGTGCATTTAGCCCTCTCATTGGTCTTCCAAAGTAGTTCTATCCAGGTAGCGTGGGGAATGGGGAAAACCAGTAGATATTCTGTGGACATCCATCCAACAAGTGGTTTGTTCTTTTTTGGAATGCCATTCACTGACTCAGGCACATTCAGAACACATTCATGCAACCACCACCTCTCTCCTCCAGTAACCCAGTTCGAACACATTATCAGCGTGCTTGTGGTTTCTGTCCGCATATTTGAGGTATCTGTGAAGGACGTCAAGAGTAAAAAAAAAACTGGTGCTTGGCAATTGCTCATGTTAAAAGTTACTTGATGCAGAAGTTTTTGGGAAAATCACGCAACACATTCTCTTCTCGTTTTTCCTGGCACATGTACTTTTTGCGTGGACAGTTGCCGTGCAGTTTGTCCAGGATTCACCAACGCGAAAACACGGAAACCAGGAAATTGTGAACACCTCATTGCAGACCTGCCACGTTCCAGCGGAAAAGACCAGAACATCATTGCTGCTTGTGTGTGTGTGTGTGTGTGTGTGTGTGTGTGTGTGTGTGTGTGTGTGTGTGTGTGCGTGCGTGTGTGTGCTGTCAACCCTGTCCTTCAGCAAATGACATCGCGGATTTTTTTTCAATGACCCAAGGGCACAAGTTGAGGACCTGCAATCGGGACCCACATCCCACACTCTATCGGACCAAGATTGAGGTTCAGGGGGGGGGGTGATTTGAAGGGAGTGAGGGCGTGCCAGAACCATTGGAAAAGTTTTGACCAAAATATTCCAAGGGGTGAGTCAGTCACTGGCTTTGACGTACCACCTATGAGAAGGACCCCCTCCTGAAGAAGAAACGTTCACAAAATCTTCGGGGTTGCTGCAGCCATTGATGGGACAGCTACACACACACACACACACACACACACACACACACACAAGGGCACGCTGGCCAAGGGGGCTCTGCAAAAAAGATCCAGTGTCTTTGGCTCATCTTTAACGCTCAGCACGACGTTGCGCTGCCACGAGGAGTGCCTCGTGGAATTCAAACTGCAGCTGGAAATTCCAGATGCAGTGATTCCAGAGTCTGACTCCAATTTCATGGGTCGCGCAGATCGTTTTGAAGCCGCGTCTGGTTGAACGATGTTTGGACAGTTGGGGACCGGAGACAAAGGGGCTTTCTTGCAATCGATCATTTTCTTGGACAAATGCGATTTTGCCGAATTTAGGAACACGTCAAGGTGATGCTTTTCTCTTTCATGCTCAACCCCTGCACAACCCAAAAGATAACATGACAACAACATTTTCACAAATTTCAGAGGAAAGACAAATTTGACAAAAGAGAATTCACTTCTTGCTCGGCACACTGGCATCTGCCATTGACACGGTCTTCATTTGTGACTCTGATCAATGTCGTACACATCACAGATTGCGAAATCGTGCTGGATTCATCGCAAGTTATTGTTTGTATTGACTTGAAACCTTCCAAGGAAAACAAACACACATCGTGCGCAAATGATGTGTCACCGTCATTTCAAGAGCAGGTTTCATGCAGAGTTTTTTCCGTGTCTTGCTTCTTGCGCGCATTATACGTACTCTGTAAAAGTTTCGCAGAGCACAAAGACGGGTTCCTCCAAGTTGAGAGATTGCACAACATTGCACACAGACACACACACGTTGATGCTAATCGATGACCCCATTGGTTGAAATCCCTGCATCAGCAGCAACCAATGGCTGCGCAGCAGTGTCCCAGATTACGTAACCACATTCCACAACCGTTTTCCCAACTGCGCAATTTATCATACGAGGCAGAAAATTTAAGTGACCGATTGGCTGTCGTATTTCAAGAATGACAAATTTGAGTTGCTCAGATCTTTGTGTGATGAAAGACCAACAGTAATACAACATTCTT
>JAAUXT010120683.1_pt1 | contig 15027 bp, 15 predicted proteins | sample 7278171 | NCBI WGS metagenome assembly JAAUXT01 (sample SAMN14350112, study PRJNA611818) | marine sediment metagenome | isolation source: surface marine sediment (1.8m) | place: French Polynesia: Moorea | collected 2018-08 | reverse complement strand
GTCCCACAAGGAGCTTTCAGAGGACTTGAGTCATTGAGAATGTTAAGATTGAATCACAATCTTCTCACAAGCTTCCCTGTCTTGGATTTGTCTGGTGTTACATCTCTAGAAGAGTTAGAACTGCTTGGAAACAAATTTTCACATGTGTCTGCTCAGGATTTTCTTAGCTTGGATGAATACAAAATTTCAAATTTAGGGTTTGGAAATAAGGAATTGGAACTTATTGCACCAGGAGCTTTCATCAATCTAAAAAGCTTGGAGCAGCTCCACTTGAGCAACACAGGCTTGTCTCATTTTTCTTCTGAAATAGTTGAAGGCCTTGAGTCCCTTGATTTTCTCACTTTGTCTGGCAATGACATTCCTATTTGGGGTGACATAAGTTTTTCAAGACTCACTGGCCTGCACACTTTCTCTCCCTTGAAAACAACTCCATCTCCCAAATATCTCCTGAAACATTTCAGGGACTGGATCAGTTAGAAGGCCTTTTGCTGGAGGACAATAACTTGAGAAGCATTTCACCAGAAACTTTTGTTGTCATTTCAAACCTGACAATCTTGTCCCTGAAGAGTATCCAGCTGACTGAACTGCCCACAAGGTTACTTGAAAATTTTAGGAATCTGAACACATTGAACCTTGAAAATAACCAATTTATGTCCCTGTCTACTGGATTTGGTTCTCTGAATCCAAATTTGGGCAATATCTACTTGGGAAGCAACCAGTTGTCTTCTCTCCCAGTTGGCCTGCTTGCAGACATGCATCCCAGTGATGCCCACATCATGCTTGATCTGTTCAACAATGATCTGACAACCATCCCTGATGTGTTTGGTCCTCAAGGAGATCCTCCTGCTGTTAGAGCAAAGTTATACATAGGAAACAACAGTCTTGAGGTTGACATCAGATTGTGCTGAATGAAGGAAACAGTAGATGAAGGATGGCTCCAGTTGTTCATGGTGCCACATTGGGCAGTTCATGGAGGGGATGGGGAGGAGGAGAAGCAGTATTTGGATGATCCAAACACAGAGGTGGCAGAGATCTGTGTGGAAAACTGAATTTGTTCCAAAGAACCAGGTTCAATGTACACAAGAACCAATGTTTGAAGTACTTCTAGCTCTCTGAAACTTTTAAGTTCATGAAAGTGAGCTCAGCTGTATAAATTGATCATCACAAGCATGTCCAGTGTCTTTGACATTTGCTTTAGTTTTCAGTTTTTGTGTTTTCAGCAAAAATCGTACATTTCAGATTTCAATTGACTGTTTGGATTCTGCTGATCAATCAGATGGGCTGTTGTTTTTGTGTTGTACAACAGAGGTACTGGTTTGGACTCAACAGTAAAAGTTGTGGTATTTTCCTGAGGTAGCAGAATACCAGAGGAAATGCCCTTGTTTATGTGCCACAATTGCTCAAGGATGCACAACTCATTCAATCAGCAAATTGAATGTCCAGAAAGCAAACATAGCCAAGAAACAATTTCTGCATCATGTGCAGCTACATGAGTGAAGAACAAGCTGTTTGTTTTCATGTTTCTTGTTCTCAGTGTGAGTGAAAAGTGAACAGAAATATCTTGGTTTGGCTTGGATAGATGCAATCCTTAATTCAAAGGCTGATGTGAACAACACATCATCCCAAAAACACCCACAAACAAAAACCATTGACATAACCCCACATCTCACCCAAAATTTCCCAGATAAATGTCACCCATGTGCATTCAGGCAGCTCTTCAGATCTCAGGTTATGCCTGTAACAGCAGTGAAAAGTACACCAAGGTGGCATTGTGGTGATTTGAGGGTTTTCTGATGATGTCAAAATGTTTGGGCTTGTGAGATTTGAAACTAAAGCTCTCTGGAGCCTCCATTGCACTCAGTTTTTACAAACCCAAAACAACAGAAAGTTACAAAAAAGTCAAATATTTTTGCACTTGATAACAAAAAAATCAACCAAACTCTGTTCCACATACCTATTTTGAACAGTTTCAAATGTCTCAAACTTACATGCCTCAATTTCCATTTTATATGCACTGAAATGCATACTGAAATTCATGCAAAGAAAAAATCTGATGATTGGATACTGAAATAATGCATAAAAATAAACCCATCCAAATAACCATTTTGAACACTTTCATAAAATCTGATACTTCAACCCAACCTTTAACCCCACCTAAAAACCATGTAAAAATGTTTGAAAATCAAAATTAAATGCCTCCACTCAAACACCTAAACAATAAGATTACATTTTATCAACAAACTTCTGTCACGAAATATAAGTATGCCCCAAATTTTTAGACTCTCCCAATAAGAACTTTTTGACCTGAACAACCCAAATAATCAAACTTCATAAATTCCTTCCTGGAGCATTATCCTCAAGCTAAATTGAACTAAAAATGCTCAAAAGATCATAATTTGATCCTCATCTTGACTATGAAACTGGTGTACATATACTTTTCATAGATGTTGGCTGAAGGTGTTTTGTTTCAGTCACCCTGTTTGGGTCACTCAAAAATTGAGCTCCCTGCAACAGTGCCACCTCCTCAAATCACATATAAATTGCAGCATGGGTATGTCAAGGTCAAGGACAAGTTTGGAGTTGTGTGTCCCACAAAACTCACTATAAAGGACAGTGTGCATGATTTCCTAGTCTGTGTGTATTTGAGGTTTTGTAGGGCTGACAGAATTGCATTCAGGTCAGAAAGGATTTGGCAGCTTTTGAAACACAAAGCAAGAAGGAGTGCCCAAGGCAACTGCAGGTGTGATGTCTCTCAAACAGAAGGCATTGAAGCCACCTGGTGGCAGTGACTGGAGAAAGAGATGAAAGAAGAAAAGAAAATAGAAAAAATGGAAAGAGAAAAAAAAACAAAAAGGGCAAGGCAAGCAAAATGGCATGCTGTGGTCCCATATGGTCACCCTGAGCCCCCACTGGCATTCATGAGGTTTGTTGAAAATCCTACACAAAAAAGCTAAAAACACAAAAGAAGACAAATGGCACCAGTGCACCATGATAACTGCATATTGTTGTGTTGCACAAATTGCCCAAGTGGCCTGACAAACCAGCCTCATTTCACACAACTAATTATGACCAGAAATTGCAAAGTTAATGAAAACCCATCGATCTGCTTGTCAGAACTCCTTGCTCACACTCCATTTTTGCAATAAAACAGAAAAACTCAAGCCCAAAGCTGTTGTTACCTGGTGACTTGAAGACAATAATCTGGTCTCATCTGGAGGTGACACCTGCTGGTCAAAATGATTCAAATTCAGCTGGTGGTTGCTGTGTTGCTGGTGAGTGAGGGAAAAGAATGATGTGCAACACAGTTCTATTGTTTTTATGAGTGCAGCACAGCAAAATAAAGAATTAGCAAATGTTCTGCAATGCAGTGGCAGACAAGTAACAGTGCAAACATTTTTGCAATGTTTGCATTGTCATTACAGAAAGCAAGTTTATTATTAGTGAGCACTGTGTGTCTTTTCCAGAAAACTCAGGAAAAAAACAAAAAGCAAAATGCACAGTGGACAGTTTGTGCCAGCAATAGTCCTGAGAAGAAAGCAATGCCTCTAAACTGTTTCACTGATTCTGATAAGTTCTTTTACAGGCTTCCCAAGGCCTCACCTTGGGCAGATATGACCCAGAATGGAAGAGGTACTCTGCTGTGGATGAGGGACTGACTGAGATTCCAGGCGACATTCCAGTAGAGACTAAGTATTTGGATTTGTCAGGAAACCAGATCAGGACCATCCCACCTGGAACCCTTTCCCACCTCAGCAACTTGAAAAGACTTTATCTCTCTCGAAACTTGATCAGTGAAATTTCACCTGAAATGTTTTTTGGATTGGACTCTCTTGTTTATTTGTTCCTGGGCAACAACCCACTAGAATCAATCCCTGATGGAACCTTCTCCACCCTGAACTTGGAAGGATTAGGTCTGAGGGACATCAACATTTCACAGATTTCTGCCAGAACTTTCTCTGAATTGAAATCATTGAGATACCTTTATCTCATAAACAACCCACTTCAGTCTCTCCCAGATGGCACTTTGAATCAGCTCACAAACTTGGAAATGCTCTATTTGCAAAATACAAATATTCCAGATCTGTCAGCTGTTAACATTGAAGGGCTTGACAAGCTTGAAGTTCTGAGCTTCAAGGAGAACCAACTGAGCACAATTCCTGATGGCTACTTCTCTCACCTGAACAACTTGCTTTATCTGGACCTCTCAAACAACATTTTTGTTGACATCCCACAAAAAGCTTTCAGAGGACTTCAGTCATTACTTGCCTTGAAATTGAATTTCAATTTTCTTCACACCATCCCTGTATTTGATTCTTCTGACCTGAGATCTTTACAAGAATTGTCTCTGTCTAGAAACAAGTTTCCACAGATCTCTTCTGATAATTTCTCAGGTTTGCATGACCTTCAAATTACTTCATTGATCATTGGAAATAAGGAATTGACAAGTATTGCACCTGGAGCTTTCAGCACTCTGAAACAGTTGAGGCAGCTTCGCTTGGGCCATACTGGTATGAACCACTTTTCTTCTGAAACGTTTGAAGGGCTTGAATCTCTTGAACACCTCACTTTGTCTGGCAATGATATTCCAATTTGGGAAGAAAGAACTTTCATCAGTTGCACCAAGCTGACATGGCTCTCCCTTGAAAACAACTCCATCTCAGAAATATCTCCTGGGATATTTGAGGGACTAAGAAATTTGGAGGGGCTTTCTCTGAATGATAACAATTTGAGAAGGTTTTCACTAGGAGTATTTGCTGAGCTGACCAAAGTGAAAAACTTGTTGATCAACCACAACCATCTCACTGAGCTGCAGACTGGGCTCTTTGACAACATGAGCAGTTTGGAATATTTAGACATTCATAAGAATCAACTAGCACATCTATCTCCTGATCCATTTTCGAATCTTGGCAGTTTGAGAACTTTGGAGGTTTCTGACAATCAAATAACATCCTTGTCTACTGGAATTTTTTCAAAGAATCTGAATTTAGCTGCAGTCTACTTCACAAACAACCAGTTGTCCTCCCTCCCAGTTGGGTTGCTTGCAGACAGTAACCCCATCAATGGAAAACTGACTGTTGACCTGTTCAACAATCAGCTGGAAACCATCCCAGACTTGTTTGGTCCACATGAAGGTCCTTCCAGAAGAGCAAAGATGTATGTTGGCAACAATAGTCTTGAGATTGACAGCAGACTGTGCTGGATGAAAGAGGCAGTGGATGGAGGCTGGCTTGAATTGAAGATGGCACCAGCATGGGCACTTCCTGGAGGGGATGAGGAGCTAGAGAACCAGTACTTGGCTGACCTGAATGCAGACCTGGCAGAGATCTGTGTAGAGAAATAGATTACAAATTTTGGTTGTTCTTCATACAGGCCTTCAGTGTTGTCAAAGATGATTCTTTTGTGACCGTTTATTCAGTTGTCTTCTCTGCTTCATTTGTCGTGGTGTTCTGTGTTGAGACAATACTTGGAAAGAAACTGTGAATGCTGTAATGACACCAAAGGCATGCCAAGAGCTTTGGGGACAGGTGTGCAACAATTTTGTCAATGCCTATGAGCACTGTGGTGTTTCAATAAAAAGTTTCCTGTTGACAACACACATTCTTTGTCAGCAAAATGGCTGTGTTTGTCGGAAGTGGTTTCTCCTTTGTGGGGACAGCAGCCACATTTTTGCTGAAAACTTTGGGTAGTTTTCTATGTTTGCTGGTTTCTACTGGATACCAGGGGAACACAATTTCCATAGTTCTGTGAACCGAAGTTATTTTTACAGGTAAGACATATATTGGAAATTGATCGCCAATCTGGAGAAGTGGGTGCAAAACACTTACTGGAGAGATCTGTGGGGCGTATTGAAAGATTATGCAGATCAAAGTACATGCTGGATAAGCGTGTGGAGATAAGCAGCGATGTGAAATCAGTGCTGCCCCGTATTCAGGAACAACTTGTACCAAGTGTGAAGGTGATGATGAAGCAGCACAGGATGTGATGTGAACAAATATTTCTGTTCCACGTCAAACACATCCTGATTGAAAAAGACAAGACACTGTCCCTTCCAGAAAAGTGCAGTCAGGAAGCCATGGGTTTGACTTTTTGGCAAGGACACAGCAAAGAGAACAGTGGTCTCAGCCAATGACAACGATGGACAATTGAACAAGGATGACAATGATCTTGACTCCAAAATGTGGCAAAGCCAGGATTAGAGATCCAAAGCAACTGGTGGGCAACAGAGAATCTGGTAAACAAGTCCGCGGCTGCAGGGGAACCATTTCATCAGAGTTTTGACAATTCACCTGCTTATTGTGGTTTTGTTTGTGCTTGAACAAACACAAATGTCAGGATGCTGTTGATGGGAGTCGTAGCTGCAGGATACTTGGGAAGACACAAAGAAGGAAGATAAACCACACAAGTTGGAATTCAACAAACCATATCAGAGATAGTTATCATTGCCAACTGGAAAACAAATGAAGCATTTGAATGCGTTGCAGCTTTGGACTGATGCCGTGTTTTTTGCAATTCTTTCAGTTCCTTCAGCAAAATGCAGTGTATGAATAATGACAGCTCAGGTGATGAACTGCAGTAAAGCAACCAAATTTGCAGCAAATTTTACAAATCCACTGGAGTCAGTTTGATCATGATATGGTATGCACAGACAAACAGACCAGAGAAGTGAGCATGAATGTGAGTGAAACACACAGGGTGAGTTTATGTTCCAGAGTCACATGAGCTGTTTGGAGATTGAATCTGTGAAACACTTCACCATCATGAGACTGGTTGCAGATAGCAAAACCATGGAATCTGGCCTTGTCCAAGTTGGAACCAGCTCAGTGGACCTGTGATGGTTCTTCCTCCAACCGAGTTGCAGGTTTGAGTTCCTTGATCATTGTTGATTGCAGGAACCAGTGCACTTGGTTCTGTTTGAGAATTGGGCATCACCACCTATTTTTAAAACAATGAGGATATGGAGCAATTGCAGTGTGGGAGTCTGCCCTGACAAAACAGACCAGGTCAGTGCTGGTTGTCTGTGTTCTGCTTGTGTGTTTATCGTGTGGTTCACTTTGGAGGTCTGCAATCTTCCAGCCAAGGAGCAGTTGCACATGTCTGTTTTACCTGCCAACCTGCAAGTGCCGTGGTACACCATTCTGTTCACAGTTCCTTCTCAAACAATTGGTTCTCACCTCATAAACATGTGAAAGCTGAAGCTTTTCGGGAAAGAACTCTTTTGATATCTCCGTCATGAATTCTTGTCTTTGTTTTCTTTGTGAGAATTGCGAAGTACATTTCAAATGACTTTTGTTCATAGCTCTGTTTCTGCTTTTCTGCAATGCAGATGACATTTTGCATTTTTTGCAGGTGCACACATATCTTGCTTTGGTTTGACACACCTGTTCAAATTTTCACCTGAGAAGAAGTTATGTGCCTAATTTGAATGATTTGTGGTCAAGATTGTCAACACAGATGAAAATCTGCATCTGTAGTGAAGATGGGTTGCACTGTTTTGCCAGAATCTGTGGTGCAGAGGTGGCACCACATGTTCCTGCTGAACCTTCTCATTACTCAACAAGCTCACAGCTTGTTTGACATGAGTCAGAACATTTTACACAAATATGTGTTTGATCAGGCCCCAAAATATTGGTTTGAGTACATAACAGCTTTCCTCCACTTTTCTGAAGAAAAAGCTGAAACCAGAAATGAAACCCATTCTTATATAACATTTGTTTTGTATCTGAAGAAAATGTCAAAAATTTTGTCTGAGTACAAGGCAAGAGCACTGCCTCCAAGTGAAAATCTCAAACCTGACGACTTTGATGAAAATTTGTATGAGCATGTATTCAAATGGATTCATGCCCAAGGTGAGCACAAAATGTTTTGTAGGTGGTTTTTGCTGGTGGGACAAATTTATATGAGATCAAGTTCTCCAAAATATGCCATGCCCACAGCTCAGTCAATAAGGAAACTTTTTTCTGCATCATTTGACTTTTGTTCCAAACAGACAAGTATTCTAACACCAGTTCCTCATGTCCAGTTTTGTCAAATCATGTTTTGTGGATGGGTGTGATGAATCCAAAACGTTTTCTCAGAAGCAAAACACACACATTCCCTGTGGGAAAGCATTGTTCAAGCTTCACTGCATCTACTCCTTCTGTTTGTCTTGTTTCAGGCACACTGCACCAGAAGCCTGTTGGTGTGGCGTGTCCACACAAGTATTTCCGTGAAGCAGATCAGAGATTTTTTGACCCTGATCGCAACATCAGGTCACAAGCCTTTGCACATTACTTTTATGTGCAGGAGCATTACCCTCAGTTGTATTTCTATCATTGGATTTTCAATTTGGACAAGTATTTTACACTGAATTTAACGTTTCAATACATCTACTTTTCTTCAACAAATATAAATGAATGTTACTTTTCCAACTTGACAGTGTTTGACTGTGAAAAACAAAGGAATTCTTCTGTCACTTGGCGCAGGAAAGAAAGTCAATACACATTTCCAATTTCAACATCCATTTTCAATTTTTCTTTTTGTGGAATTCATTCAAAAGCTGTGATTTACTCCAGGTGTTCAGATGTTGCTGTGGTGACACAACTGCAGCATTATGTTCTCCATGACACAAAACTGTCATACAGTCTTGTTGATTTTCAAACAATTGTCAGTATCTCCTTTGTGTCCACTTCAAATCTTACCAGACTCATAAAATATTACATTTGGGACAATGACAGAGCTGCTCATGTTTTGCTGGAAGTTTACAGAGTATCTGTGCACAAGTTTCAAACCATCACAGGTGCCTTCAGCAAAGACTTCTCTGCAGAAATACATGATGGGCCTGGAATACTGTCTCCACTTCTGAGATTTTCACACAGGAACAGCAAGAAGAATGAGTTCAGGACATCCTCCTTCTCATGTGTGATATTTTTGCTAATCAGACACAATTTCAAGACAGCTTTTACCTATTTGGCCAAAGACCCTTCCCCAGAAGAAGTTCATGTTGTGCAGGTGTTGAGTTCAGGAAAAATACTCAACTTTCCAGGTTGTCAAAATTTCCAGAAACCACACTTTTGTCTTTTGAATTTCACAACACATCCAGGCAGTAAAATAAATTTGTCTGTCATTGACATGAAGTACAGTGGTCAAGAAAACACTGCCAATTGCTTGTATGCTGGAATTTCAGCTTATGAGAACAACACAGGATTTTCTACCATTTGTGTCAAGCCTGATCACATGCTGGAAAATTCACCCTTCAGAGATGACATTTTCAAACACCAAACTGCCTACTCTACACAGAGTCACGCTCTTGTGGCAATGTACTCATGTGAGCTGTATGGAAATATCAGTTTTGTCCTCATTGCAAGTGCCACAAAATGTAGAGCAGTGCAAGTGAATGTGTGTGAAGGGAACAATTCCAAAGTTCACTTTGATTTCTTCCACACTCAAACTGGAGATTTTACCACCAGTATCAAAGAAGAGGAATGCCAAATTCTACAGTTGGGTTATGGCAGCCACAAAACAGCACATCCTGACAGAAGGCTCTCATGGGCTCAGGAAGACTGGTTCATTGTGACATCAAATCCAGTGGAAAAGTGCCAATTGGGTCTCCATGTAACAGATGAAACTCAAAAACAGAGAAAAATCAGATTGCATGCCACAGGCTTCCTCAGAGGTAAGATTGCAAATGATCATGAAAGAGAAAAAGCTCCAACATTCCAAAATATTGAGACAAACATGCTGTTTTTTGTTGATGTGCAGGCCAGTTTGACAATTTCCTGGTGCATGGAGTTCCATCCAGGTTTTGTTACAAAGAGGTGTACAGACAGAGCAACAGAACCAGGGAAGGGTGTGACCCTCAAGGGCAACCCAAGTGCAAACAACGTTTGTTTGAAGTTGGTGAGAGACAAAGGACTGATTTGGCAAGACATTACTGTTTGAATGTTGAGAGCCATGGACTTGTAGGGGACATGCATAGTATTTACCTAACATTACTCAGGCATGACAGAAAATATGTGGATCAGTTTCAAGTTCTGAACAACATTTCAGTTTTCGATTTGGAAGCAGATTTGCTCATCCCAACACATGATGCAACATCATACTTCACAGCTGTGTTTGTGGGGAACAACCATGGAAGTTGGGTGGACATCAGAGTAGACATCACTTCTGGTGAAAGTGAAGATGTTCAAACAATGGACATTGACCACAATTTTTTCTCTGAAAATTTGCCAATTCAAGAACAGACCAGATTGAAACTGATTCAAAGAAAAAGTGACAACTTTTTATGGTTTCATGTCAACTTTGATAACTCCAGGAACAAATTGCAGTTTAATCTTTTGTTGGAGACAATTCTGCCAAACACAGGATATTATGAGATAAACAGAATGGAATGGAAAGGGCAAGTAATTCTTTCAGAGGCAAAATCCAGTTACTGTGTGTCAACACCAGGTCTTGTTTCAGGTGGGAACCTCAATTTCACAGAAGGTACTTGTATTTCTGAATTCTGTGGTTTGTTTTGTATTATGCTTGGCTGTGATGCCATTCCTGCTATGTTGTTTCTCAAAGTTGATCAGAGCTGCTCTCAGTCTCTCACAATGCCAGTTTCTCAGGAACTGAACACAGGAAAGGTTGAGCACACCCAAAATTTTCAGGAATGAAGTGATTTTCATGTAGTATTTTCCTCTTGATTATCATTGAGCTTCATTTTCCTTTTCAGGGCATCACAGTGGTTTCTCCCCCTCAATCACACTTTACTGGGTTGATGATAATTATGCCAAGTACAGCAAAATGTACTCTCACTATCCTGGAGTCTGCAGTGCAAAATTCACCGACTGGAAAGGGTCAATTCAAAAATGCCACAACTACAGCATTTTGGAAATCAAGAAAAGCCAACACTGTTCCCGTTTCTTTTCTTGGTATTTCATTTCTCTTCATGTGGACAAGTTTATGCAATACTGTCAGCCAAATATCAAGAAACAAAAAACTGTTTCATGGAATGATGCATCAGAAATGTGCAAATTGGTGGGAGGATTTCTTCCTGTCTTCAGAAGCAGAGAAGAAGTCGAAGAGTTTATTGCTTTGCTCAAGTTTTCAGAATATAAAACCACTTGGGGACAAGGCAAACAGCACGAAACCTTTTGACGAAATGAAGTTGATACTTGATGACATATCCTACAAAAAATCCACCAATCAATTTGATTTTCTAGGTCAGAGATCAATCCCACCATCTCCTGAAAATTATCAAATTATTTTCATTGGATTGGTGGGAAAATCTCAAAGTGAGGTAAGGGAAACTTGACACTTTCACTTGTTGAAGAACAATCTTCAACTCCCTCCTCCAAGCACTAGTTATCAAAAATACAGAAAATTAAAAGAGCATTTACTGAGGTAAGAAGCCAGAAAAAATATATTTCTGCTTCAAAGTTGACTACAAATGCTGGCAAGAAAATGCAAACAGCAAATGGAAGGATGGATTATGATTTTTCCATTGTGACATGGGTGAACAGACATAACATAATCAAGTCACCCACTCACCCAGCCTCATGTGTGAAAAACAAAATTTTTGGCACAACAGTTCTGCTTTGATTTTCAACCAACTGGGGTCAAAAGAAAACAGAAAGATCAGGACTTCACTTGGTTTCCCACTCTGTGTGAGTCTTTCCACAGGTTTTTGTTGGAAATTGATGTTTGTTTGGTTTATTTTTCAGGAATCCTATTTGTGGTACAAGTACACATTCAAACAACACACGTGTGAGGTATTATGTTCTTGGGCGTCATGGCCTTTCCATTTTCATCTCCAAAATTCCAGATTGTAAATATAAACATTCAAAACAATTGTGGCTTTTGTTCAACACAACAAAAAGTGACGCGGACTTTCAATTGAACCCTTATGTGCACAAGTCATATAACTGCACAGCAATGATTCTTGTGAATCTGGCTGATCCCCAGTGGGTGTCTGTTAGATGCACTGAACACATTGCCAACATTGTTTACTGCTTCAGTGAAACAAGCAAACAAACTTGCTTCAACAAATGGGACTTTCTTCATTCGTACTATCAGACCAATCACTTTGTGTGTGTTAACAATAGCACAAAGATTGGAAACAGGTGCCATTATTTCCTTTGGACAAGTCTCACTTCTGCACAAAACATTTTGACCAATCAGACTGATCCTAAAACAGACCTGAAAGTTCTGTTTGATACCATGAGTGAAATGTTGCCCCCAATATTTGCAGAAAACTTCACAAAAATATTTGTGTATGTAAAATGCTCCAAAACAGTTGGACAAATTCATGAAGCAGTGCATTCATCATCTGTGTATGCTTTGGTCATTGAAAAAGGAGAAGCAGTGCACATCTCACCAAAACGTAACTTGTTCAGCTGTTCAGGAGGAGCATTCATAGCAATGTGCTTCATGTGTGATGGTTGGCAGGACTGTCCACACGGAGGAGTGGATGAAGAAGGGTGTGAATGCAAAAAAACAAAAAGTTATTCAAAGAAATGCAAATATCTTGTTGATCAATCTGGCAAGAAAAGTTGTTCAATGTTATTTTCAATCACAATGAAAAGGGATTGCCACCTACAGTGTGAACTCCCCAGAGAGCAAACAAGTGACCAAGAGGACAGGAAGGTATTTGCACCTGGGATGAACCAAATTATCCAACAAAGGTTGCTCAATTGTTCCACTGATTTTGGCACTGACAATGAGCATACAATTGCAGCCCATGCAAGGAGAAGGGACAGTTGCCCTGTTTGTCTGAATTTCCAAAATGCTACACTATTTCAGAGATTTGCTTGTTCAAAGTGAACATTTTGGGACAATTGATGCCATGTAGAAATGGCGACCATGTGCACAACTGCACAAATTTTGAATGTAACATGATGTTCAAGTGCCCACAGTTTTATTGTATTCCATGGTCTTATGTATGTGATCATAAGTGGGATTGTCCAGCAGGTTTTGATGAGGACCATGTGCACAATTGCAAAGACAGACTGTGTGCTGATATGTTCAAATGTAGAGGCACAAACACCTGCATACATTTGGGAAATGTATGTGATGGACAGACTGATTGTCTTTTTGGTGATGATGAGTATTATTGTTCACTCCAGAACGTGCAATGTCTATCAAACTGCCAGTGTCTTTTGTTTTCTTTGAGATGTAGCAAAGGGATTTTCAATCCGCTCAACAAAATGCCATTTCTTGTGGTGTGGATAGAAGCAGTGTCTTTTCCAGGCAAACTTGTTTGTCTTGAGTTTCAAGATGTTATTGTTCTGACTATAACTGATACAAATTTAGCTTACCTTTGTGAACTAATTTGTGAAATGAATTCTGTCACCAAATTAGATGCTGGCTCAAACTTAATAACTGTCATAAAATCAAGATGTTTCCAATCCACTTGTGAGCTGAAGTTTATAAATCTGGCTGAAAACAAAATATCTTCCCTTGAGTCAGAAACTTTTCACAACCTGTCAGATTTGTTGATCTTGAACTTGACAGGAAACTCACTAACTCTACTTGAAAGTCATATATTTTTCCAAATCACAAGAATAAAAGTCTTTTCAATAAATTCCAATGAATTGACATGTGTTGAAAAGGATCTGTTTCAGGAAACAGAACTTCAGTACCTCCAAACAGATTATTATCCGCTCCATTGTGTGTCATCTGTGCAGGCGGCAGGCACAGTCAAACTCCCTTGGTATTTATCTTGTTCCAATTTGTTGCTGCATGTAGGAGTTCAGATTTCAATGTATTCAGTTTCCTTTGTTCTCTTAATTGTTAATGTTGCGTCAATCATTCTGCAAAGAACATCATTTGTGAAGGGACTTGAGAAAACAGGAGCATATGGAACCACCATAGCATCTGTCAATGTTGCAGATGTGACAAGTGCCATTCCTCTGTTTATTTTATGGGCAGCTGACTTGCACTTTCAAGCTCCTTTCATACTGAATGAAATGCAGTAGAGATCTGGCATTGTGTGTCACCTGTCATTTGGTGTCACCGTTTGCTTGTCCTTCTTGCCACCATTTCTCCTCTTATTTTTGTCATTCTCCAGACTGATGGTTGTAATCCATCCCATAGACACACATTTTAAACAAATTAAATATGTACTGAGGTACATTGCAATTGTGTTTGTACTCAGTACAACAGTAGGTGCCAACGTCACAATTGTTTCTTGGGTGCTGCTGTCTTCAGTTCCATCTGCATTGTGTTCTCCTTTTGTTGATGCACTGGACTCAGCTGTCATTGTTTTTGTTCTCACATGGCTCACAGCAATCTTACAGTTCATATTTGCCTCACTGATTGTTGTTGTGTACGCTGTTTTGGTAAAGGAATTGAAAAAATCTCAAAAGAGCATTCAAGAATCAGTGTCCAAAAAGCAATCAAATATTGCATTGTTTGTGCAATTAATAGTCATCACCAGTTCAAGTGTGCTGTGCTGGCTTCCAAGTGGCATCACATTTCTGACAGCTCTGTTCTTGGAGAGCTACCCTGTGACCTTGGTAATGTGGACAATGGTGGCAGTGGCCCCTGCAAACTCAATTGTTCATCCTCTGGTTTTCACAGTGACATCAATAAGAAAATTGTCAAAGAAATAAATGTTGTAATGGTAAAGAAGCTTGATGCCATTCATTACTGATTGAGAACGAATTCAGCTCTTTGCTTTCTTCACTGCAACAACAGTTTGCATCTTGTTCAAGGGTCAAAATGCAAATACAAAACAAACTCGTGGTTTGGCACGCGTCATGAGTGCTTTCAAAACTCGCCCCATTCCACTGAATCTAAATTCTGCAATGTCAAGATTGGACATCTCAGTAGACAGGTCTCTCAGATCTGCCTTTTCTCTTGGTCACGTGGTGTTGGTGTCTGGGTCAGAGTCACGTGGTGTTGGTGTCTCACAGGTGTCTAGGTCAGAGTCACGTGGTGTTGGTGTCTCACAGCTGTCTGGGTCAGAGTCATGTGGTGTTGGTGTCTGGGTCAGAGTCACGTGGTGTTGGTGTCTCACAGCTGTCTGGGTCAGAGTCACATGGTGTTGGTGTCTCACAGCTGTCT
>JAAUXT010130696.1_pt1 | contig 15029 bp, 20 predicted proteins | sample 7278171 | NCBI WGS metagenome assembly JAAUXT01 (sample SAMN14350112, study PRJNA611818) | marine sediment metagenome | isolation source: surface marine sediment (1.8m) | place: French Polynesia: Moorea | collected 2018-08 | reverse complement strand
CCAAAGGCACGGGCCGTGTCTTTGAGGGTGAGTGAGCTTCAGAGCCGAGAGAGGAAGCCATCCCCCCCCCCCCCCCAACCCCCCCCCCCCCCCGCCCAACCACCAACCCACCCCCCTCCCCCCCGCCGCCCCCGCCGCCCCCGCCCCCCCGGGCGCTACCCTCAAGACCAAAAATTTTCTAAGAGATCTGGACCTCCCAGCAAATTTGCCGACGAGGGGGGGGGGGGTTGCTCCGGGTCACACGTCACAGACAGACACATACTGACAATACTGGTCGCCTTCGCGCGACTAATAAATTCTATTTCCCACGCAGGACAGACAAAACGGCCGAGGAGCAGGAGATCATTTGCGACCAGATCAAGAAAGAGTGCACCTGTCCCGCAGCCGAAATATCCGCTGCCCAGTGCGACAAGAAAGTCATCAACCACAAATGCAGAAAAGGTCGGTGACGTCGACACGAAAGGGTTCACACACGCTGGAAAAATGGTTCCAGTGACATCACACAATGACTTTTTCAGAACATTGATCCAGAAAAGAGTTATGTGGAAGAACAGGAACCAATTTTTCCATGGCGTGTGAATTCAACTCGACAGCAACGCATGAGTGGCTCTGTGAGCGCAGCTGTGTACGTGAAAACAAACGGTGCATGGAGTGAGCAAAACGCAAACACTCAACTGAGCGCACAACCCACGTTTGAGCATTCATAAAGTCCTTGTAACAAGTGTCCGCTTCAAACAGCTGATCAAAGACCAAATGCGGAAAGCAAGACCATTCGCAGCTGCACGAGCTTCGTGTTTTGCTCAACACCGAAAAAAACATTGCGCGCTCCAGTGACCTGTTTGATTTTATTGCTGCAGAAAACCGCACTTTTTTTTCACACGAAGTGCATGTTTGCCGTTCGTCTTCAGGCAGCATCGTTGTGTCGTTCGATCTGACGGGCGACCCCGATGCGGACGCGCACGTGAACGCGCTGATACTGCGGGTCGAGAGCGGAGATCTGCCGACCAACACGACCAGCGGCGGACTCGTGCTCGTGGTACGTAAGCAAGCGCCACCGCGCACTCTGTGTGCGCGACTCACAGCTGTCATGAGGCGTGGAAACCCTGACAGAAGAACGCAATGGGGGCTCATTGGGATCTGGATGAACTGTTGGAGTTGGTTCGAGTACATCCCGTGCCTGTCTTCTTGAAACCCAGGAGAATTCTCAATATGCCAACACAGTGCCACTGCTTGTGTTGTAAAGGAAGCACGATTTCACAAGTGAAGTTTGTTGCAAGTTTGACGTCTGTACACGCCACGAGGTGTCCCGTTTCACGTTGCCACGTCAATTTTTCTTCAGGTTGACCAATCATCGTTCACGTACAGCGTGACACAACCCGAAGGTACAACATGCTCATTTGTCTTTAAATTTCTTCAACAGCATCAATAGACACGTGTCGCTGCAAACAAGAATCAGACCCTTGTTGTCAACCAGAAATGTTGTTGCCGCAGGACGCAAAACCAGAGTCGAACATTTGCTTGAGATCTCAGCACAACAACTACCACCTTTTGCATCGGCTGAAATTGCCAATCAAGAATTTTCAAGACCAGAAGCCCTGTGTTGAAAGTTTTGAAGAAACTTTGCCCGATCAAGAAAACACGTACGAACGTGAGTTGGTCTGGTTGGTTCGCCGAGAGATAGATCTGATAGTTTCGCAATGCCACCCGCAGAAGAGAAGGAGAGCAAGAACTACGGGCCGATCATCGTGGGCTGCGTCATCGGCGGCTTCGTGTTCCTCGCCGTGCTCGTCTGCGTTCTCTTCTGCTTCTTCTGCAAGAAGGACGACCGTGTCGTGCCGTCCCCGCGCCCGCAGCACGTCCGTGAGTGACGCGACAACGATTCACCGCTCTGGGGGGCGGCCTGGGCCTCCTTCACAAGGGCACTTGGGAGAAGGGGCGCCTGGGGGTGACCCCGGCGGGGGGGGGGGGGAGGGGTCGCGAGCCACACCAGCAGCAAAGGACGGAAAGGCTGTTCCAAGTTCACGGGTCAAAATCAAAGGTGCTGGATTTCTTTAGTGTCTGAAAGGGTCAGAGATCATCACCAAAATCAATTTGAACTACTTGTCTCATTTCCTCAACTTTTCAGAGCCACTGCCGTACAAGGAACCACCTCCACCCAGGTAAGTTCGTCACTCAGTTGATCATAAAAAAGGCTGCTTCTGTGCATCACGGTTTGATACGACGCGCCTTTTATTGCTAAAACTGACGACAATACGCGTTGCAGCTATGCGAGCATGCCGAACGTGGCGGAGGACGGCGGCGGTCCGCTGAACCGCAGCACCGACGGACTCCTACCCACCTCGCCTCGTGAGTCTCGCCTCAGTCGTTCTTCCGTACATATGCATTCAAGCTCTGTCTGTCTGTGTGTCTGTGTGTCTGTCTGTGTGTCTGTCTGTGTGTCTGTGTGTCTGTCTGTCTGTCTGTCTGTCTGTACTGGTGGATCGGGGTGGGATGGACGACATCGGTCTCAGCCTGAGTTTACCCCAGGGTTTTGCCAATCTGAGGACCTTGGACCAAACCAGGGTCTGCTCCAGTTGATTCAAGTTCTGGGCCTGAAGGAGGGCAAAACGGTTCTTTGGGCAAAACTGGAGGGAAAATCAATTTTTGGGGCCAATGGGGTCCCGGCCAGGGCTGGAAAACACACATTGATGACACAACGAAAAATATGCGGTTTGTCCCAATAGAATGGGGACGTCAGTACATCGACACCTTTGAACTTTCGAAATGCTTGCTGTGACGTTCGTGTCGTTCGACCGAATGTGAGTGGGATGTTTTCTTTTCTGGCGGCCAAGCGCACATCTTCTGCCATGGCGGCTTCAACGCCCAATTAGAGTCCAGATCAAATCAGTCGTGGGTGCGTGGGGAGACATCACGAGCCCCAAGACCCGGAAACAGTTTCTCAACCCCAAAATTTGCACGACGGGTGCAACATTTCTTTTCGCTTTTCGCAAGGAAAAACTGTTCAAGTTGGGCTCCTCCCGGAAGGGGGGTTGTTACCCCTCTACCAAATGATGAATCCACCCCGTACTTCTTCTTGCACATTCCAGGCGGAAAGTCTGCGACAGGGATCGGAGGTCAGACGGCCTATGACTAGGATCCGGGATTTCGGACATGACAGCGGCATCTGCAGAAGAGTCCTTTCGTTCCAGTTGCAGTTCCTTTTGATCTACTTTTCGTCGTCTGTCCTGGAGCTCAACAAAACGAGGCAACTTGGCTTTCAAGACTCCGGTGAACTCTTGATGAGCACTGTGAGTCTATGTGATCTGATACCAAGTTTCGAGAAGGTTTGCTGCATGGCACAGCCGTGCCGGATGGAACAGGCAGACTCTTGGCACACGTGAAGCTGACAGACATTTCGAGACACGAAGTCTGATAAACCTGGACGTTCATGAAAAGTCGATTTTGCCTAAAGTTTTGCTTTTAGGTGTTTGGGTAAACAACGACGTGCACACATTCACACACGCACACACACACACATTGTGCATCGTTCATCTGTGCCAGGAGAAACTTGTTTCTACTGTCCCCAAGGCTCCTGGTTCCGAAGGCACCCAATCTGGTCTCACTCATCATAATTGAACTACAAGCGTCTGATTTGAGACACTCGGAAAATGCCCGTTTTCCCGACGAAGACCTCACGGTCTGAAGATCCACTGTTTCCCCAGGATAACGACCACACCCGGTGAAAGGAACGCGAAACTGACCCCAGCAACACAAAGGAACTGCCAACGATCTCATCAAGTCGCGTCTCAAATTGTTTAAGTAACACCCGGTGCATCAGCAATGTTGAAATTGAGCAAAATTCAGAGTCCTCAGCAGATCCAGGGTCTGCAAAAATGTCCTTTCCCTTTTGTGCCACGGGCCCCTTTTTGGTCAAATTTTTCACGACAGCAGTTTGGTCCCGTCCCAACAATGTTTGGCTGTTTGATCTAAATTCTGGAAGCGCCAATAACTTTTGTTCGCAAAGCGAGCGTGCAGAACACAATCGTCATCCGTACTTCGCCCCTCGTCCGCATCAAATCCGAGCTTGTTTGTTCAGGAAAGGCAAAATTCGAGGATGTCCTCCATGACCTCATGGAAGCCTAAATTTTTGCTTTCTTTTGACAACTTTGGTGGACAACGGACTGAGAGACATCGCACTGGACGGTGACGACTGTGTTCGCACGTTCACTTCGAACAAACAAGAGTGCCATTTATTACGTTGCGATTTTCATAACTTTTTGCGTTTTGTAAATATGACTTGGAGCGTGTGCGGAAAGCAATGTAAATTTGCACTGAGCTGTTTTTACGACTTGCGCGTTCAACGCTTCTGATCAATTCTGTACCTGGTGCTTCTATTGTTCGTCCTCTCTTGTTCCGCAAGGAAACGATTTCCCAGCCTGACTGGCGCAACAGTGTTCAACTGCTTCTCTCACCCATGGCAACAATTGTAACGAAACTGCAGAATCTCTGAGCGACAATCACTTGAATATCAAGTGGAAATCATAATCGGTTGATCTCAACCAGATTTCTAGTTTGCTTGGTGGAAGAGAGAAACATCCACATGTGTTCACTTTTCTCCATTTCTCAACAAGAAATCCAGAGCCAGTTCTCACCAGGCTTTCTGCTGGGTCCAAGTGTTCAAGCGCGGATTCGTTGCAGCGTCGAGCGTCGGTGTGAGCCTTAATCACACCAGGCGCGAAGGTGCATGTGCGTGATTTTACCCCCCTCCCACCTTCATCCCCTCCCAGCCCACCCAAGCTCGGGGAGATGGCACCGCCCTCCTTGGTTTCGATAAGTTTCAAAAATTGGTTCTAAAGAGTCGGGTTTGAACATTTCCAAAAGCATGATCTGACTGGACTGGACAGGTGATCGTTGTTTCGTGTGGATAAAAAGACCTTTCTTGCCGGTCCAAACGAAGTTTCTACACCAGTTGATATTTTGCAGTTTTGTAAGCATGCAGAAACCTGCCACCAACCGGTGCCTTGTACTCGTATTATTTTTCGTATTGTTGAAGTTGAACCTTCAGATTATTTTTGTACAATTGATACAAAGTTCAAAGAGCCTGTGATACTTGACAATCACACAGAAATATGGGTGATTGCCGACCAGACTGGACAAAATGGCCAGAGCGCAGTGGTCATTTTATTCAGGACACTGCTCTTCCGTGGCAGGTCCACGAAGTCACCGATTGCTTGGCAGTCACCCACGTTTCCCCCAAAGCACAACTGTGATGAGAATTGTACAATCTTTTTCTCGCTTCAATAAACCACAATGCACCGAGACTGCTGTTGTCACTGACGCTGAGAGCCTGCGCTCCCACCAGTGCTGTTTCAAATGGCCAGTTTCATCACACGACTGGGGCGTACCACGCTGTACCACACGCATTCAAGAAGCACCCTCCAAAACACTCGAATGGTCCAGATGACACAGGGGGCACCGTATAAAATTTGGAACAGACACGAACAGGCACGTCCCAACAAAATTCCAGAAGACCGAAGTGTTGTCTTTCGCCACTATGAAAAAGTGTATTCCAACAAACAAATCGTTACATTCCACTGCAATTGCAAATTGGGTATAAATTCCAACGTTTCAGCGTGTTTTCAAATAGATTCCTCGGCTGGGAGTCCAAGATGCTGATAAGAACAACAATCATCTTGCGCAAAACGTGTCGAGATGAGGGATCAAAATAGATCCAAACAACTCGGGTTGGGTCGCATCTGAAAATCGTGACCAAAGGAGACATTTGGTGCAGCACTGACCTGATTGGAGGCGGGATTGTCGTGAGCAGCGTCTCACTGTGAAAACGAGGCCGAAAAAAAAAACACAACTCAGCAGCCGTGTTCGCATTTCTGAGACAAAAATGTTCTCCGTAAATGCTTGAATCCTGATTGTTGCACGTTGAAAACCGTTCTCAAAAGACAAGGCTCTGATCACGTGACGTGATGATGTTCCGTCACGTGATGATGTTCCGTCACGTGATGATGTTCTTGCATCACGTTCTGCAGCTGTTGCACAGCCAGGGCGTCAGCGTCTCGCAACTGTGACGTCATGTGCTCGTCCCTGGGCTGCGGTTCATCGCTGGTATCCCCCAGCCCAGTTTGCACCGCGGTGGTCGTCAGCAGCTCATGCGCAATGACGCTGTGCGCCGCCGGAAGCACGTTGAACTGGTCACGTGACAGGACCGGTTGTAGCAGGCTGTGCACGTGTCCGTCTCCCTCCAGCAGCGTCTGCACATGCGTCGCGGGGTCCTGAGACACAACCACTTCAGCCACGGACGTCATGATGGGCTCCGAGTAGATCGCATTGCTGACCGGATGCTGCTGTTGTAGACACACCACCTTGAAGACAAATGGAAGGCACCTCAAAATGCAACCCTGGTTGGATTGCCAGCAAGACAACAAGCTACCCAGCATGACGTACGGTACGCCATTCTACCCCAACTCTTGTTGCCTAGATTGGAAGCCACGACGAGAAGTGCGTCTCACTGACCTGCTGGTGGTGGCCGAGGTCGGGCGCGGGTCCCGGCGTCAGCGGTTGCAGGACCGTGAGCGTCGCCGGCGGTGGCGCCACTGCAGCGGCGGCGGCGTCACGCTGACGCCGCGCGTGCCAACCGTGCACCTGCAACCGAGACCGGGGTGGAAGGTCAGAAAGCTTTTCAACAAGAAGCCCAAAAACCAGGCTGGCTGTTGTGGTGCCAACGGGAAAAGTGACACCCATCCGCACCGTGCGCTTTCGTGTTGTTTGTTTTGATCAATATCATTTCATCTGGAGCAACACACACACACACACACACACCTGGCAGGCACGTCTGTGCTTGGTGATCGAGTCCTTGGTGGAGTAGGGCTTCCCGCACTCGCAGTAGAACTTCTCCTCGATCATGTGAAACTCTTTCTTGTGCTCCTGAGAACAAAGGTCAGGACCTTCATGTGCGACGACAAAAAGAAATTCCTTGCAAAAAACGTGACGAAGAACAAACGATGCGCAAAAGACGACTGCGTTGCGAACGCGGCCGCAAAACAATCAGCTGCTCTGGCAAGCAGTGTAAGCACAAAACGAAATTTTGCGCACGTACACACATACACAGATTCACACACACACACACACAAACGCACACATAGCAGCAACACACACACGTACACATACGCGAGCGTCACATACAGAAGTACCGGTATGCGAACACACACACGCGCGCAGACACACACACATGCCAGCACGCAACACACACACACACACATACACACACAGAGACGCACACTGTGCCACGTGACACTCACAGCGAGGTCCTTTTTGCGCGAGAACGAGGCCGCGCATGCGCCGCACTGATGCGGCGTCTTGTTGACCGTGCCGCACTTGACCAGGTGGTTCTCGAGCGCCGCGATCTGCTTGTAGCTCATCCCGCACCTGCCGACGAAACGCAGATGCCAAACTCGCGCCGCATGGAATTATTCCAATGAGTTTATTGGAGTGAGGAGTCAACCATCCTGACACGATCACGCCCAGGAAGCAGTTGCCTGCACATGTGACACTGTTCTTCCCGTGAACAAAAGTGTGTGGAGACTCCCGCACGCAGACACGCCAGGTGGTCGCGTCCAAACCCTTCCCGCACCCGATGACGTACGAATGTGATTTTGGACATAACAAGCCCCAATGAACGTGAACGTGCCTCCAATGAGACAAAGTATCAGACATTTAGATTCTGGAAAATCACAATGATCACAGAAAGGAACCTCGACTCGTGATATGGGTATGCACAACAGGACACTGACCTTTCACACTGGTACGGGAACTCTTGAGTGTGGATCGTCCTGTGGTCCAACAAACCCTGGCGGTTCGAGAAGCTTTCTTCACACACCTGAAAACAATGCAGCGGTGCGCTCAATGTTCCACCAGGGTCTCATCATGGAAAACGAGCAGATTTCATGCACGAGACATTGGCATTGCGCTTCAAGCTGAAAATGAGTGTGTACGTTTGGGCTGGATCCCAGAGACTAAACTACGGGTAAAAACAACACATGTTGGTTTGCTTCGCGTTGCATCGGCGCCACTCTCCTTTGACCCTGGTTCCGCCTGTGCACAACAAACTGACCTTGCAGACGTAGGGCCGCGTCTGACGTTTGTGCCACGTTTCGTGTTGCTTCAATTTCTGAAAAGTACGAACAGTCAAAACAAGAATCCACAGAGAATATGACCAAAGCAAACGGCCTTTGGAAAACAACAAATGAGCATTGCATATGTATGGCTGCTTCACTGACGAAGACCGACACGGTTTCTTTCCACTGCTGACAATAGGCCGGGTGCTACCGGCATTTTGTAAATTGTTTGAACCTGGGAAGATCCGAGAATTGTGGGATATCCGAGAATTTTGGGACACTTTTTCCCATGACATTCTGTTTATTGTTTTGTCACCCGGGAATCCGAGAACGCCCCAATAACACCATTGACAGGTCTTGCAGACAAGATTCCCCTCAGGCGGCCCCCAGTTTTTTCCCACACTGACGCTGGGAATGTTTGAGGCCACAACTCTCCTCGCTTTCCCCTGAGAGACGCACCTGGCTCGTCTCGTAGCACTCGCCGCAGTATCTGCAGATGTTGAGCGTCTGGTGCGAGGAGACGATGTGCAGCTCGAGCGACGCCTGGTCGCTGAACGTCTCGCGGCAGATGATGCACGCCGTTTCGGCAGCGCCGCCGCCGCCGCCGCCACCCGCAGCCCGGCCCGCTGAGCTGCTCCCCGAGACGGTGCCCGAGCTCGTGCTGGTGACCTGTTGACCATGCATGAAGGAAATTTTTTTTCGCTTTTTGCAGGAGGACCATTGGAATGACTTGCATGTGGTGGAGCCAGCTTTCCATGGGACAGAACTGACGCCGCGTTGATAGCGCTCACTGGTTTTGAACTCGTACCAGCTTCATGGAAACACAAGTCACTTCTGAATGTCTTGTTTCGTCTTCTGTCTGTCTGGGACGCGTTTCTTCCAATCAAAGGAAACTGATGGTCACATTCATGTGTGTGGGCGCACAAACCTGATTGTGTGTGGTGGCTGATGCGGACGAAGAGACAGGAATTGGGTGGAGTTCTTGAGCCCACTGAGTGTCTTCAGCTGTATCTGTCGCGGTGTCCATTTCACTCAGTGTTTCCGAGGCATCCTGTTCTTCTGCCTCGAAGACTGGCATCACCGCAGCACTGACAGCAAACAAAAGATTGCGTTGGTGGGATGATGCCATTGTTTTCAGACAATTCACACGAACATTTCCAGTGTTGGGCAGGAATTCGATCTGTTCACCTGTCTTCCTCATCTTTGTTGTCGGCAGCGCAGCGGCGTTTCTTGCTGCGCGGACGGCTGGAGCGACGCGCCTGAGGCTCGCGGGTTCTCCCGGCGGTCTGCGGGGACGGAGGCTCGGGCTGCCGGGGTCTCTTGCCCCCGCCTCCGTGCTGAGACGCGGGTTCGCGTGCGCTCTGCTGTTCGCGCACGTTCTTGTTCTGCGAGACAGCAAAACTATATTTGAATTTGTCCATCTCCAAGCGTTACTGAAACTCATCTTACTGTCTGTTGAAAGAGGGTGCAGATGGGAGGTATGTTCATCTGTCGCTGTTGCACGAAAATCCCTGACCAAGAGGACATGGAAATTGTACCGGTTACGAACCGACTGACTGCTCGTTGCGGCGATGGTCTCGTTGACACTAATGAGGAAGACATCGGACTCGTCCACCGTCACGCCTATCAGACCTTCCACACTGGAAGCAGCAACACAAACCTCAACTTTAGGTTCCTGTCAAAAATTGCTTTCTAGTGTGAGAAATAAATCTCATCGATTTGACTGAGCTCGTCAGCAAACGCCTGACCTGAACTGTGAGCTGCACTGGATCTGCTGTTTGCACAGAACTCGAATCGCCTCCAGCAGCATCAGTCGCAGTTTCCGCTGACTTGACGTCAGAGTTTTCATCGCTGCGCCTGCGAACGAGAGTTGAAGTGACTGCAAATATCAGGCGTTTCGATGTGGTGTCCACGTGAACTTCCGACAAGCCTGAGCCTCGGGCTTCAGGTAGTGACTGACACCACACGCACAAATATACACCAAGCACCGACGTGGGCACTGCCTGGCAAAGTTTGTTTGTGCTTTGTCCCTTGTCCGCCACCCAGACACAGAAAAACTTCACCAGACAGTGTGGGCGATAATTGAGTGTTTGTATATTTTCTTGCAAACGACTGCTTCGAACAAAACCAAAACAATGCTACAAGTTTTCCAAAAGTGATTAGAATAAAGGAGTCCTTAAATTTATACCTTTCGTTGTCTTGTGAGTGAGGGAAATATCAAGTGTCTTGAAACGAGCACTGTGACAGCGGAAGTGTGCAAAAGTCCTATGCGCCCAACAGGTGACAGCACCTCAACCGGCGGGAAACTCAAACGATGGCTAAGGGCAGTGTGCAAAGCTACAGCCACCTTTTGTCAAGTTGGTCTCAGAGTCAAACCCCAGCCGCCGTTCACCCAGTGGTTCTGCGAGAGCCTGCCTCCTGTGAACTTTGTGCACCTGCATGGTACTTGGCTGTGACGTGGGGACATGGCAGAGCCAGACGCGCGCGTCGCCCCAGGGGGGCAGAAACCCTCCCAACTTTTTACCCCTCACTGATGGCCGCTGTTGCCGTGAAGGAAACGACTGACGCTTTCATGTGTGCATCTGTCCACACTTGGGCCACCCCTCTTTCCCCCAAGATCCATCACTCCCTTCTCCCTCTCCGTTGACCCGCCCCTTCTCCATCACCCTCCCATCCCCCTCCCCCTCCCCTCTCTTCATTACCCCACTTTGGCTATCACCCCCTGACCTCTGTGATTTCCCCTCAGCTCAGCTATGACCCTCCCCTGGGCGTCTGCCCTACCCTCCTCCTCCTGAGGATGTGCAGCGTCTATGACAAGATGGCGCGACACCATCAGGTCCTCGCCATCAAGACGTCTTGTTTTGAGCTCCAAAGATTCGATCGTCGCTTCTTCTGCCGTTCGCAATCCTTACATCCGCCAAAGAGATTTTATCCCTTGCTTGGGTGCGTGCAGCAAAGACAGCAAGGATATGGATTCTGATCTCAGTTGAGGAGAACTCAGTGGCCACTTTCTTGTTTCTTCAACCAAGTTGATCAGAGGAGAAAGACAATGTGTGGCATAAACATCACTCGACACTCCAGACAGAATCACAAACTGACTTCAGTTTGCATCCAGAGTCTGTTTTATTTCACTTGGATGAACAGTTTAACCGTAAATTTGACAGCAGCAAAAACGATTCGTGCATTTGTGTGATATTTTCATGCAGAAACTCATTTTCAAATTGCATGACAGAGCATTGGATGAAAGCACGGCGCTCCGAGGGAGGCACCAGGCATCCAGACCACAGACGCTTGAACATTGATTTTCCGTCCGCCCTGAGCACAGTTTTTGTTCCGCATGCTTGAAGTTGGTGTCGCCTCGCTGGATCCCGAGGCACCTCGACGAAACCCCGGACCGACCCGAATGAGCCCGATTTTCATGCCGTGTGGTTTGGAGCTGCACCCTGTGCACGTTGTTCGCAGGAACGCCTGCTGCTGTGACCATGAACTTGGCACTGTCGCTTGAAAAGATCAATTCCTTTGTTGGTCCAGGTTTGATGCAGACAACGTGTGGTTCCAATTGTTGATTTAAACCTCAGGGCTTGTCGTCCGTGACACGTCGGTGGTGGGTCCATCAAGGCGGTTGGTAGAATTTGCTCGTCTCGATGTTGATGTCCTTAGTCAGAGGCTTGAACACCAACAGGAACAACGTCGCTGTGCACGCTGTCATGAAGAATATCCAGAATAGAAAACGGTCAAAAACTATAGCAATGTCCTCCCATTCTTTAGACACGTAGTGCTGGAGTTCCTCTTTGTCGTGTTTGTCAATCACCATGCGAAGGTTCCGCAGCACGTCTTCCTCGACGTGTTTGATTTTGTACGTGAGGCTCTCTGTTTGGTGGCCCCGTGTGGTGGTGGTGGTTGTGGTAGAGTTGGAGTCACTGCCCTGCGGGTGGTGCAGATAGTAGCGGGCGGGGGAGGAGTCCACGTGGGCGGCGGGGGCGGGGGAGGGCGGGGACGAGTTGCGATCGTTCTTGCCGCTGAGCGGGGATAAGGTCACGTGACGCAGCGAGTTCACTCGAAAACCCTGAAAATGTGACAGGTCAGTGGAACAGTAAGACACATGAGAACATGCACGTTGTTTGAAATGTCAGCCACAGATCTTCAAGCCAAGCAATTCTTGCAGAGTATTGGCAAAAGAAACACGACACTCCACGTACCTTGTTGAAAGAGGCGACGCCTGGCGTGAGGCGCTGCTCGATGTCGGTCAGCACGTCGCTGTTGAGCACGGGCGACGTGCGCACGCACACGAGGCGGCCGAGCAGGCGCGAGGCGCGGCGGAGCCAGGGCGCCGCGCGCCGGGCAAGGTTACCCCGGTGATGCAGATGCAGGATGAAGACGGCGAAGATGACCGACAGTGACGTCATCGCCATGGTCACCGTCAAGTAGATACCTGCAAAAATGGCGTGTCGGAAATGGGTGCGTCCAGACGTAGATGCATGAGGCCCAAAGGACCGGCCCCCAAACTCACTCAGACAAACCAGCTGAGTGAGATGAGAGAAGGGTCAACCTGGTTTCAAAACCAAACGAGGAAAATGTTAAAATTCAAGAGTCCACGGAGACTGAGCCGCTGGCTCCACGGGTCTGTTCAAGACATTCACTGTCAGCTGAAGTTCTTGTAAATGTACGGTGTGCAAAAACCAAAATGATGTCAAAGGACTGGGTGGGCACGTGAAGCAAAACCCTCAAATCCTCCAGTCTCTTCCAGAGAACGCGAAACGGGGCGTTTGTCAAGTGCTTTTCGCGCATAGCAACACAACCCATGAATCCATGGACGCAGCTGTGAACCGTAGAGCCTGAGTGCGATTCCTGCACCGGTGAACGACTGAAAAAGCAATGAAGTTCAAGGAAAACAACACCGCTCCCTTGGCTCATAACGCAGTTATGAAAGCAATCCAGCTTCACACAAGGAGAACTCAATCTGCGCCCATCAAGGAGACGGTTCTCAGCTTGTATGGCGTCTGGCGGATCCAGGGTTTCCAGGAGACTGGTCCCCCTGACCTTGCCAAACTTGTTGTCCCCTCCTTTTGCACGCAAGGCTAGATTTGCAAGTTGTGTACTTTTCACCTCTTTGGCTTTTGAAACTTTATTTGGCCCCAAAATCTCATCAAATTTTGAGCTTGTTTGGGTTGAACGCCAACTGACACCGAGGTCGCCCCCGATGATCGTGCGATTGTTCTCACACAGAGCTTCTTGGAGCCGCCGCGTCAGCGGTGACAGCGGCCGGATCAGGCTGCGCGATCGAGGCGTTGCAGATTAGATTGGGTGAAACTGTGCAGTTGATGAAATAGATCCATCACATTGTCACATTCACACCCACCCACCCACCACGACTGTTCGCTCGGCCTGGGAAAACAGTCACTCTGACGTGTGTTGGCAGCAGACTGACAGACAAGGGTGTCACCAGCACACAACAAACAGTCGGCGTGAGTCTTGTACGACTCGTAAGGCCCTGCCTCACCGTGGCACCGTGTCTTCACAGCTGTCATTGCCATGGTTCTCTCAGCCAGTCTGTTGTTCAGAAGGACTCTCGCGTTCCGTGCTCGGTGGACTCAGTGTTTGCACAAGGGTCTGCATGAACTGCACTGTCATGGCGGGACCAAACTCCGGGCGGTGTGAACTGGGCTCCAACCCTTGCCAACTTGGGCCCTTGCAGGGGCCCTCTTGCCTTCGGAGGGTCAGAAGGCTCGGCTGGAAGCGGCATCGAATTGAAGTGAGAGATCAGTGTTGAAAATGTGGCCAACGGGTCAGAGATCTTGAGAGACCAGAACCAACCAATATGCAATCAGTACAACTTTGTGGCTGTCAAATTCGCGACCTGGATAGGAAAACTTGCATTTCGGATAGGATCAGTTCCCAACCTTCAGGATTTGCTTGCAGTTTCACAGTGAATCAAAACCTTTGCTCGCTGATGATTCTCTTACCCTAAAGGCTGTTGAGCTATGTTTGGGTCTCATGGAAACAACCCAGCGTGCACGTGGGGCTTAATCTCACGTCGTCACCTGTTTCATAGACGCCGTCTTTCAAGGGTATCAGAAGATCAATTTCTTGACAAGGGCAAACCCCCATTGTTGCACTGACATTAGTGGAAGTGTAGGCCGTGTTGCAATCTCAATTGAACCTTGCTTCTTGTCTTTGCAAGGACGAAGATGTTGGAGGCGTGTGACTCAGGACCAGATCCAATGACGGACGCAAGAGTAAGTGGAAGCAGGGGTAGGTGGAAGCCGCCACTTCAAAAAGCAGATCTACCACGCCAAACAATGCAAAATTATATCCAAGTGAGCTTTGTTATTCAGGGGCCTGGATCCGCCTTGACAACTTGCACCAGCAACACGTGGAATCATCAGCGGAAAGACAAGACTGACGGCTTCCACCACGTGGCTGATAACGTGTGACATAGCCTTCCTTCCCAGCTGTTTCCAGAAACAGATGTTCATTGACATTCGGGGAGATCACAGGATTTCCTCGCTGCGAGAGAACACGTCACGACAACTGACAAGAGATGTTCTTCGAGATGAAAGATTTTCTTTGAAACTCTCAGTTATTCAGCTTGAGGTCTCGTTGAACGTCTTATGTTCGCTGAGATGTGAACACACTTGGGGTCAAAGTCGTGTCAGGCCAAAAAATAGCTCCATGGAGCTCGCGGTGATTTGAGGAAATTTCAGTTGCTCTGATTTGGCTTGCTCTGATTGTGCGATATCCCTTTAGGGAAGAGCACTTAGTGGTGTGCTGAAAATTTTTTGTATACATGCCACTTTGGGGAAGATGTCCCATCACGTCACATCACGTCATGTCCCCCCCCCTGTGGGGGCTATTGGTGGCTATTGGTGCTGGCCTGGGACAAATGGGCTATTGGTGCTGGCCTGGGACAAATGGTCTGCT
>JAAUXT010124406.1_pt1 | contig 15029 bp, 19 predicted proteins | sample 7278171 | NCBI WGS metagenome assembly JAAUXT01 (sample SAMN14350112, study PRJNA611818) | marine sediment metagenome | isolation source: surface marine sediment (1.8m) | place: French Polynesia: Moorea | collected 2018-08 | reverse complement strand
TGTGTCACCAGCTCTCCTGTCCTTATTTTCTGTGTCAAGACTGATGATAACATTGTACCCACTCAAATCAAGGTCTAAAAACACAGAATTTCTGCTTTCATGGTTGTCATGCCTTTTGTGTTGTTCACTTGTCTCTATATCAGTTGTCTGGTCATTTCTGTTTCAACAAGATTTCAAAGTTCCCACCAATTTATGTTCACCTTTTGTGGATGCAACAAGCACCTATGTTTTGATAAAAACTTTAACAATTGTGTCCTCATTTGTTCAAGGACTTGGACTTATATGTGTGACTCTAACAAACATAAATTTGACTGCAGCATTGCACAAACATATCTCACAAGAACTCTGTGCTTTGATTTCCTGTGCAAAGCATATGAAAATTTCTGTCATAGTTCAGATTTTAGCTGTGACTTTGTCCAATGTGATGTGCTGGTTTCCAACAAATACAATATTTCTGCTATCCTTGTTCACTGACACTTTCTCTACTGATCTCATTGTGTGGACAACAGTTGTTGTTGTTCCTATCAACTCCATTATTCATCATTGTATCTTTGTCCTCTGCTCTGTCAGGAGGACTGTCAAAGAAAAGACCATAAGGAGAAGGCTTCTGGTCAAGGTTCATGCAAAAGCGATGTCACAACAATCCACATCTGCAAATGTTTGAGGAGTCCAGAAATAAGTCTTGTACTCTTTATCACCTTCTACTACTCACTCATTTTACCCAGAATCAGTGCACCTGCCCAGGGTATGAATGTGCATGTTATGAAGGTGTCACAGTGTCCTTCAAAGACTTGTGTGCAGATGCAGTGCGGGATACATCCAGTGTATGTGTGTGAAATATGCCAGATTTTCTGTGGCACCCTCTCTCCTACTGGGCCAAGGAAAGATCAAGATGTGTGTCACATATCTGCAGAGTGATGTATGTGATTCAGTGTGTGACATTTCTAGAGTGATCCTGGTGTGAGTGGTTAGTGATGTGGAACCCTGTTTGGTGGCAGGTGTGTCATGGAAGTATGGAGACAGGCAAGAAGATTCTGACACCACTGACCCTGTAGCGGGCACAGTGGCACAGGTCTATGATTTGCATCCTTCTGACACCCAGCAGCAGCTGCAGCCTGTGCAGACCTGTTTGCAACATTCGATATGATCACATGTGTTTGATCCCGCTGGCCTATGAAGCTGTCCATTTGCTTTCTCAGCTCTGTGTGCAAAAAAGCCCTTGTGTACAGCTGAGCAATGTCTTGAGGTCATGAGCTGTACAATGATAGTAAAATAACAAAGTGGTACCACAACGTAAAGAGTGTGTGACTGAGTCTGTGGAGACAGGAGCTATATGCTTCTCTCTCCTGATACCAGCTGCGAACTGCCCCAGTCATCCGATGGAATCTGGTTGGGTACTGACCCGGGGAACTGCTACACAACAGACCTGCCATTAGAGGCTCAAAAAATAGAATTGCAGACAACAAGCTCAATCAAACAGGTTTGGGGGAGGTATCCAGAGAAAATCCTGATGACTTCCAGGGAGCAGTCATCAAGGCAAATTGTTTTCTGACAGAAATTCAGGTGTGGACAGAGGCAGGTTCTGTGCAGAGGTCCAACCCCACTCTGCCCCTGGAAAAAAAAATATCAAGATGACCCTCACATGACACTTCTGTTTTGCCTGTGTCATGAAAGCTTCGAGATTGGTGGCCCAGGTCAAAACCCTTCGTCCTCCCGGGAACCAGGTGCTGGATTTTTCAGCTTGTGTCCTGGGTTGGGGATCGGATTATCGATCGCTTCACGAAGAATTTGAGAAAAAATCTTGTGTTCTTTTCTGCAAAAGAGGTGCCACTTCAAAAGCTGCACTCACTTCAAAGCAGTCTTCAGATCATACTCATGTGGTCACAAATGATGTTCTGAATAAAGGTCTGACCTTGCAAGGCGGGCACGGACACAAAGAGAACCTGAGTGCGCTCTGACCCCACCACGAAACTCACTTGGAAACCACATGGAAACCAACCAACGAAAAACAGCTGCAATGCAACTGAAAAACAGTGCAGAAGCAGTGAATGGAAGCAGCGTGAGCACTTCACGCAGGTTCCTCTGTTCATGGGGATGAGTCCGATAGATTGAGCTGAAGTTACCGGATTGCCATTGATCCTGAAGTTGCACTGGACACAACTGAAATTACCCGTCGCCAATCTAAATGTTTTCCTGTTCTTTACCATTGCACCGTGTACTCCTATTGCAGACAAAATGACGCAATGGCTGCTGTAGAATAGACATTGCTTCAGAAAAACCTTGAAATCGCAGCACTCAGGCAGATTGTGTCCAATCAGCCTGCCCCTCTCAGAGGAAGCTCCAGCATTGGGTGAAGCGTATGACTTTCCCACCGAGCAATTTTAGCCTTGCCAATAAGGGTTTTCACGTTGGTGACGCGCGCGTCAAAAAGTTGACGCCCGCGTCAAAAATGTGTGATCGGTCTCCATTGGGCATCATGTTGAATTTTGACGCCGCCCAACCGCGCGTCACCAACGTGAAAACCCCTATTCTCCGATTCTCCAACTCGCCTGTACGCACTTTGGAGTGGACCAGGAGTGGCCCTTCCTGTCGGTGGCACCAGACCCACCACTCTGATCTGCACATCATTGCAGCACTCAAAGCACGGGCCTGTCCGGGGTGGATTCATTCCAGAGGCTGTCTCCCTTAAATTTGCCTTCAAAAAGAAAACGTAGATAAACTCCAATGGCTTTTCCCTTGTTCTCAAATTACAAATCAGCCCCGTGAAAGCAATCACCATTTCTCGAGTGCTGCAGCCACATAACTTTGTCTCGTTTTTGCTTGATGCACACGGAGCCTTCCGAACCGCCTCACGAGTAGATCTGTTGCACGAGTCAAGCCTCAGCACGCAAATTCATATTTAAATCTGGAGAAAACTCCCTGAATATCTTGTGACTGTAAATGTCACTGGTGGCCTCTCAATGCGACATGTGAAGTGCTGCTTCACCAGGCTTAAGGTCACAGAAATACCCAGGATTACCGAGGTTATGTCTCAACACAACTCAGGATGTCCCCCGAACCAAAGTTTGGTAACGCAAAGGAGTGACTCAGGTGAAAAGTCAACTGTAAGTGGTACAAGTCCCAGTCCCGAGATCCCCCATACCTGGAACCCAAATCTGTCTTGAGCTGGATGATTGCAGTGAACCTGACAGAGCTTTGCCTTCCTGGGCTGAGGGAGCAATTGGATCTGACAGATATTTTTTCTGCTCTTTTTCTGCTTCAGAGACTCTGGCACAAAAGTCCGCAGTGTTGTGGATGTTTGTCTCCGAACGGGCGCGTTCCATTTACGTGCGCCGGCCAGCTAACTTGGCCCAAAACTGAATTCGCCCACTTCGCCCTTGTCTGAGCCAAGTGGCTCCACTTCGCTGTCGGCCTGCCGCACGTTCCCTGTTTTCATCCCCCTCCCCTGTCAGTGCTCACCAACTCGGCTTGTCCAGGTTTGCCTGTTTTCCCTTTGGCCAGGCACATTTCAATACATTTTGAACAGGAGTGCTCATTCTATCCCACAAAAAGCTTGTATTTAACCCTGAACAGACTGAGCTTGAGTTGGGTGAGCAACATTGGTTCCGCCGGTGCAAACAAAAGTGTCAGGTTTAGGATTGTACAGAATTTCCTTGTGAGAAATTTCCCTTGGTTCAGTGCACATTCACGCACCATGTCAATCCAATTTCAGAATGAATTGAGATCATCTTGTTGTCCATTTGATGCTGAAGTCTTTCTACTCAATTTCCTCTCCCAATATCAACACACCTGCGTACACCCACGCGAAAGGACCCTCCACTCACATCAATTTTCCACACGTGTCCTGTTTTCCAACTGTGCCTGCAGCGGATCCAGGGGCCTGGGGCCCGAAGGCTGTTTGTTTGCGTGCCTGGCTGCATTTTTCTTTCCTGTTTGTTTTTTCTGTTGTTTGGAACAGGCAATATTCTTCAAACAACAGAAAAACAAACTTGTAAAAATTTGGTCTGAATCCAAGGCTTTCCTTCGGAGGCAGAAAAAGGGTGAAAGCGTGCAGTGCAAAAATCACGTGGAGGATTGTTCCAAAAATTGAAGGTGCCGAAATCCATCTTGAGGCTGCACCCCTTCCCACCTGCTCCCCTCCATGGTCACCCCCTGGGAATCCTTCTGACGCACTACACACACAGTGACACCACACTCATCTCAATCCAACGCAATAAGAAATTGTGCAAATCCAACCCGACTGAATGCAAACGTCAGGCCTCTCTCTCATTTCCTCGTTCAATATTAACTCACCTGCTCCAGGACCCAGGGCTCTCATTTCAACAACCTGACAATCTTGCTGCAAGGCTCCTGGCAGATTGGTTACAAGGCCTGTTTCACCCCAAAGGACCCGGTGACCCGAATAGAAATTTGACGCAAAAGGCATTCAAATTGTGGAGTCCAGGTGGTCCATCCACCACACACCTGCAGAATTTTCTGCCCACCCCTCCTACCGGAAGCAGGTGCAGGGAAGTGGCCACTGGCGACGTCTGTCAAGATGTCTTTTTCCACCCCAAACAAAGAGCAGTGTGATTATAGATTCTAGATTGTTTCCTGTTTGCAACTTGGTTGCACCCATTGGTGCACATTGGCGCAGACTGCGCAGGGACAGGTGTCGTTCGCTTCACATAGCTCAAGTGAAATCCGTCCAATGAGTTCTTCTCTCCCAACCCTCGATCTTGAGTCGCTTTTGGAGGCCTCCAGTGTGAATGAGCCTTTGAGGTTTTGGTGTGACATATCCGGGAGACATGTGAGGTGTGAGCAGAATGAAGTCAAACAGCCTTGAGAAGGACGCAATATCCGGACGTACACAGAGAGGAATTGGGTTGAGCTCAATATCCTACAACATCATGAAATATTAACTGTGCAAATCTGGGGGGGGCGATGCGGATGCAGATGGGGGGGGGCGATGCGGATGCAGATGCAGAATATGGAAGGAGGCCTCATGGCCTGGTGCGGCCCCTGGATCCTTGACCCACCGTGCCTGGTCAAATGGTGGGGGGGGGGGAGGGGCGACTTGTCTCCAGCTCATGCAGGATTTAGGCCAACGGGGCAAACCCAGATGGAGGAGGAAAGGAAAAGTTGGACGAGCACACAAAAGCTGAGAACTTGTGTGTCCGCAGCGCAAAATGGAGTCAAAGAGAAACTTTTGGGAGGCGGGGTTCAGGGGTACAGGACCCCATTGAAAGGGATTCCAAACTCAGAGAGACCGCCCCAGGTCCAGTAGCCATTGTGGGTGCACACAGAAGTTGAGGTGTACGACGCATTGCTGACTGAATTGCATGCGTTTCCAGATTTGTGAATGCTGCGCGTTGCGTCTGTGCACAAGTCAACGGGCACTGTGTCCCTGAGTCGACTTGTGCAATGTGTGAGGTGCACCCAGTGTGAATGAACCACGAAACCAGCAGATGAAGTGTTTGAACACAGCTGAGTGATTTTGTTTGCGTCTGTTTGCGCCTGCGTTTTCTCAGAGTGAGCTTTGTTTGGGCGGCGCTCCTTCTCTGACGATTCATTAGAACACGAATCTGCTATAGACTGTGCCGAGTAAATGTGCGTCAGTTTGAGTTTGTTGGCCTGAGTCACCGGCAAAGGGCGCGTTCCATTCACGCGTGCGGCTGGCCGCCGGCGCAGCGGCGCCACTTCGTCCCAGGGTTGGAGGTTGGGCGAACTCAGCCATTTTGGCTCACGGGGCCAGCCGCACGGGCAAATGAGTTTACACATTGGGTGACGTGCGGTCGTTTCTTGGGCTGACGTCAAGAATTTCACCTTTGGGTCCAATGTTCAATTTTGACAGTGATGTCAAAAATATGACCGCACGTCACCAATGTGAAAACCGCTGAAATGGAACATGGCCAATGATCCGGAGAAGCATTTGGTGACGCCCGCAACAATTTCACGCCAAAAATTTCAAGCTTGAACTCCAACTCCAGGTTGTAGACGCTGAGACAGAGTTTCTATTTCATCAAGTGAGCAAGAAAAAGAAGCCATGACACAAGCCGCAAAACAAACACACAAAATCTGCAGAATGGCAAGCATCCGACAAAAAATCCCACACCTGGATCAACAATCTTCATCCAAAGTTTGTTGTCTTTGGTGGTTTTTGTCTCACCCCATATCACCCAGACATGAACCAACTTCCTCGATGCAGATGTTATTCACGCTGGACGCGTCATGCGTGGCGTCCCTACACAAGCCCGTGGGGCGTGTCGTGTGCAGGGTGCATCATGCATTGCATCCCAACCCAAATCCCTGCCACCTGTTCCACACTGGACGCACCTTGCGTCCCTGAGCAAATCGTTCCTGCAGGTAACTCAGTCCTTCTTGAAAAAATGTTGCCTGGAGAAAGTGCGATTCCTTGCACGGACAGTGCAGATTCAGGCCCACCACCCCTGATCCTGGAAGAAAATTCACATTGCCCTCCCCCCCGCACACACACACTGAACTTGTCGCCAACAGGTGTAAAACCCTTTGTCTTTGAAGACAACATCCTGACTGTGTCATAGATCCGCTTGAAGTTGTTGAATCCATCAGACCACAGTGATCCGAGAGTTATAATTGAGGCACTTGTTTCTCCAGGTAAACTCTTGTGTTTTTCTGTATTTTCTGATGGCTGCCATTCCAACATGGAAACAAATACGTATCCATCTCTCTGGTTCTCAAGCACGCAATGTGTATTCTGCAAAGTATGTGGTGATGGAGTCATAACAAAGGCAGAAAATGCGCCCAGAGAAGCCAAGAGCTGATCCAGGATTTCAGTGGTCCCCCAAGTGACCAATTCATACAATGGCCACGGTAGAGGGCAGAGTAAGGGCTGTTCGATATTGTCATCAGACGGCTTCGAGCTGTTCGCAAATGTCAAGGACAGTGAAACGCTCATGTTTGCAACGGTGACAGTGCGCCCCACTGGACTGAAGATCACAACGCAGCATCTGCACTAACCCATTGGCGATTACGTGCCACATCCTGACTTAAGACATGATGCCTTGATTCGCCCTTGAATCCTGATCCAGGTCTGTACCTGGATCCGTCCCTTGACTCACCGAAGAACCCGCGTCAGGTCCCGTGATCCACCCCCTCCCCCGATCCACCCCTAAACCTTCCCTGAGGAATCCCTTTGCTCTTCTTCTGAAGCCTAATCTTGAGACAGAGGAGCTCGCTGTGGGAGAAAGGCCCTGGATTCTCTCCCTTATCACCGCTCTCCCGGGTGCACAGACTTCTGTCTGCAGCGGGAATGCGCTTCGGGTCTCAATGGGTCTGGCTGTGCCTCGGCTCACACTGGGCGTTGCGCGTCGTGCATTGCAGCCGCTGCATTCATATGGCCGTGCACGTTGAGCCACTTCAGGGAATTCTCGTCAATAGGAAAAAAGTCTCTCGACTTGCTGGTTGCATTGGTCAGTGGAACCTGCACAGGTTGCGTTGTGGCTACTTTTGTGCATCGCACATAACGAGGCAAGTCCCATTTGTGCAGGGATGCAGTACAGTCGCATCCAGCGAGAACCCTGCCGAGAGTCAGAGCCACAGGAGAAAGGCCCAACACAGCTTCCAACCAAGCACTGAAACAAAGACGTCGTCTGGGCTTTCTTTCTTCAGCTTTCTTTCCGCCTTTGTTTGACTCGCCTCAGCCAATCAGGAAGCAGAGGACAATCGAACAGAAGTGCGTGACTCGAATCCTATTGGCTCCCAGATTAGCCAATCAGAAGTCAAGAAAATTTCACCTTGGGTGCTTCAGACAAAGACGCAGGTGAAACAGGGGCGGATCCAGGGTCCTGCAATACCCTCGGTTCACGCCTGAACCTCAAGGCCTGCAGTCTACACTCGGAGTCCAACACAACACTCAAGTTGGAAAACACACGCGCAAAACAACGGACTCTTCAACACAGCAACTCCGGACAACATTACGACTTGTCTTCACTGAACACCTGATGAACTAACATTGTTTTCTGACAAAACACGAGATTGTAACAAAGCCAGGAACAACAAGCTAAACATTCCTCATCACAGGGAAAACTGAACGTTCGTCAGACTGACACAGAGAAGGCCAGACAAACAGTGGAGAGGTGCAGAGGTTCAGCACGGCATTGAAATTCTCACGCACGGTGCCCCAATTGCCACACAGGTGGCACACAGGTGGCACAGACAACCAAATTTGCTCTAAGAACCAATGACCAGTGATCAAATAGTACATTTGTCAACGATTGGGGGAACATTGGAGAAACCAGAGGGCGCGGTGACAGGTCACGACACGATCAAACAACCCGTCATTCAGGGATAAGACTGAAGACCAGTGCCTCGTGCCAGCTGCATGTTAATACCACGCATGCATACGGAATGCCTTGTGTGTGTGTGTGTGTGTGTGTGTGTGTGTGTGTGTGTGTGTGTGTGCGTGTTTGTGTAATATTTCTTATTTGAGCCAGAGGTGTCACTTGTTGTGACCGCGTAGATCCAAACGTTCCTGGATCCGCTGAAGCCACCGCTCTGAACCCTGGGGCAGGGCCTGGAGTCGGCGATCTCTCCCATGTATCTGCTGCTTCTTTCGGCAGTGCACAGCGTTAGTGTTGGCGAACCTTCCTCTGTATGTATCCACCCCTGGGTGACGGGTCGTGTTGTTGTGGCCTGGTATTCGGGCGAGCGAGAAGTAACAAGTGTGTTTGTGTTCATGTTGTTGTCTTGATGGGAGCTGGTCCAAGATTGCAGTGGGAGCTAAAATACAGCAAAATTCCTTCGTGTTGCGCATAACGTACGAAAACTGGCCAGCTGACCACACAGAAACGTTTGACAGATTCCGGCAGTGCATCAGGGGTCGACCCTACCCCTGGGCATAAGAATGACCCCTTCAAAAATCATCTGTTCTTCAGTCTTCATTGGTGCAGTGAGTTGAATAATATGTTTTGACAGCGTGGATGACTTCTGTCAATTTCAGGCCCCTCGTTTCCCATGGGATCCACTGGAGCAGGCCCATTTAGTCCAGTTCTGGCTCCATTCAAAATCAGATCGGGCCCAGCTGTCTTGACCCCTGGATCTGCTGGCGATCTGGCCCCTGGATCCGCTATACACCTGTCTTGTCCTCTGGTTCCACTGGAGGCTTGGCCCCTGGATCCGGTCCCAGGACTGGCAGCCTCTGACTGAGGAAATTGGATTGAGTGGAGTTTGCAATGGATGGAGTGAGGCTTGTTGTGGTCGCTTCGTCTAGATTTGTGCGCATTGAAGCCGGGGACCCTCATGGTGTGATCCACACGGTCGGGGATTGGAACAGTGCCACAAGGTTTAGCAGCAGCTGGGATCCTGAGATCCATCCCCTGCAAACGACAAGTCATTCTAATTTGCCACTTGGGGTGCAAACTGTGTTCACCCTTGAGCAGAACATTGTTTTACAAAATTGAATCGGGCGCACAAAGTGTGAGCGAAATCATGAATCCACCCCCACCCCTCTGATGAAATGACTCCACTTCTTCTGAAGCGCATATTGAGCGATTTGAAGAGACATGCGTTTCAGACAAGATGCGTCCAGCATTCCGGCCATAGCTAGCTTGACGCAGCGTGCTTGATCTGTCCCAATGCCACGCGTGGTGCAGACAGTGTGAACAGGCCCTGTAGGAAGTGATCCGAAGGCCTGAGGAACAGACATTGGACGAATACAGGGTGTGTGCATCGTGGCAATTCGCGTTGGCGAGTTTTAGCAACTGCTCATTTTCATTCCGTGCGGTGTCCCAATTCATCACCACATCAGTGGCACAAATTTACATTTTAGTGCCAAAACAAGTGACCAACCAGCATCTATATCACCAAACTGGCGATTGGAGCAAGTCGGAAAGGACCGGACTTGTTTGTTTAAAGTCCTCATTGGGCCCCCGACTCATGGTTCTCTTCAGGGCTGTTTGGAGGTGGACCTTGGGGCACCCTGGATCCTCCATTGCCGCAGCGCATGGACACTGAGAAGGGCCGATTGGATTCAGCCAAAAGACTCCAATTCGACTTCCCATTCAATCCAAATGGCCCGGAAAATCCAACTTGAATTGAGCGAGATGTGCAGTGGAGTGCGCAATCGGTGCGTTGTTGCGGCATCTTCCTGGAGCATCCACCCACTGGATGCGTCACGCGTTGTGTTCTTCCACAGTGATGTTGAGATGTGCAAACGTGGAGGTGAGCCTCGTTGTCTTGTTCCGGATCCTGGAACCACCGCAGGACCCGGACACACTTGCAACGGTGACGTTGGATGGAAAATGAAAACACTTTCTTTTGTTTCCGGTCTGCACTGACCTTGATGGTTGACCTCAGCCTGACCTCGACTCTCCCCCCGGCTTGAACCCAGTTGACCTCATTTTTTTGTTTGAATTTCGTCTGACACCAGATCAACCTGATCCCCTGTGGACCCCAGCTTGACCTCAGTCTGACACCAGTTTGACCTTGACTTGACCTTGACCTCTGTGACCTTGCAGGGCTGAGGCGGACATCGACCAGCGTCAGTCGGACCTGAACGTGCACCACCGCGGCTACGTCTTCTTCGCGCCGCACCGCGTCTACAACTCAGCCTGCCTCATCGACGTCACCAACTTCCCGTACGACAGGTATGCGCATCGACGTGACGTGACGTCAAGGGACGTGAAGAGACGCGACCTGACGTGAGTTTGACGTCAGACGCTCGGAGGGACTAACAGACTTCCCGTGCGAGAAGCAAGTACGTTCACGTGACGTCAGGTGACGTGAGGTGAGTTGCGTGACGTGACGTGACGCGTGTGAGATAAAATAAGAAGGTCGTGAGACGTTCAGAGGGACTGAAAGATTTTTCGTACGCACGTGACGGTGCGGGACGTGACGTGTTTTGACGTCAGACGCCGAGGGTTGAAGGAACGGCATCTGCGAGACAGGCAAGTAGATTGACGTCACGCGACAACTCGACGGGAAGCAAGGTCCACGTGTTGTCTCCCTGCATTTCATGCAGAATAACAAACGTGTTGTTTTATCCGAGTTTTCGATGGATCACGTGCATCGCGAATTGACACACGATTGCATTTTGTTTTGTTAAAATTTGTGAATTTTTTCTTGCAGAAGATACACTGCGCGTTTTTGAAGTGCCATTGCTGTTCAGGTCACTCAAGACTGATCACACGCGAAAACTTCCACACGCATGCACATGTCATCACGCACACACAACGCGCACGCACACATCCGGCCACACACGCACACACCTAGGCACACATACAGGCAGCACAACACACTCAAAACACACGCACACCCTGATACACACTCACACAGCATGAGAACCCACACATTCACGCATGATATACTTTGTTCCGCAATCTCAACTGCTCCATCCGTCCTTTTCAGCAAACCCATGCCCCACAGTGCAGAGACACACAACTGAAACACATGCAGACGAACAAAGAGAACAAACGAACCGACAGGCACACACACACACACACACACACACACACACACACACACGTGTGCAAGCACAGTTTGCCATTCACGTGCACATGGAAAACTGTGGTTCACCTTTGTTCTGCCCATCACTGCGCTCCCTTCTCTCTGTTCCGCCTGAGCTTGCATGGTCTCTTTATTCTGCAGGTGTCAGAAGGATGCGTCACACACACACACATACACACACACGCATACACACACGTACACACACGTACACGCACGTGCACACACACGTACATACACGTACACACACGTACACACACACACACACACACACACACACACACACACGTGCATCATGCCCCCCTGCTCCCGCCCTCCCACTCAACTTCACGCAGGTTAATCTCAGATCTATGTTTCCAGATGCCCCACTGACCTACGCATGGCAGCCATGGCTCTCCCGTCTCTCCCACCGTCTGTCCATCCCGGCGTTGCTGTCTTTTCTGCAGCCACGTGGTCACAGAGCGACACACACACACACACGCACCTGCGCATGGCGTCCACTCTCCCTCTCCCACCCCCTGTTGACCCCTGCTTCTCGTCTCTGTCTCTTCCACAGGCACACGTGCCACCTGTGGTTTCAGAGCATGTCTCACTACTCGTGGATGCTGGACCTGCTGCCCTACCCCTACAGCCCGCTGGACCTCGAGACCTATCTGGCTAGTTTCAAGGTACATCGCTCTGCGTGCGTTCAGGGCACACACTGTGCGTCTTTTGGGGTCACAGGGTGCGACGCCACTGGTTCGCATACAAGTGATTCGTGGAGCCGCATCCTTTTCCAGAAATACGCACAGTGAGTCAAGGCGGGTTTTCTTGGTCTATAATGGAACCAGGGTCCCCTGGACTCAGGAACTGGATCCGTGGAGGCTTGGCCCAGTGATGGGAGATTCATGAAAGGATCGATTCAGGAACCTGAGGGGGACAGAACCAGGCTGGTGCAACTCTGTGGTGTGTGGTCTTGAGGACCCAGGAAGACCCAGATCCAACCATATCAGGGGGCAGTGCCTGACGGAGGCGGAGATCCCCCGGTATTTGAGAGCAACATGCATGACCCGGGTGTAAAAATACGGGATCGCATGGGGGGCAGCAAAATGCCTCATTGAGGTAAATCCCCCAGTTGTGGAGAATCGGTTGGGTTCTTGAAAGAAGGAAGTGATCTGGCTGGGGGCACGTGCTACCCGTGTGTGAAAAAAAACGTACGCAGGGTTGAGAGTCACACATTCTGGGTCGGGTATGCCCGGCGGGGCGTTGGGTACGACATGTTCTGGTAGGGGTGCTGGACTCCAAGGGGGCAGGGTAACGTGTTCAGGGTCAACTGGCAGGATCCGCTTCCGAGGAGCCACGCAGCCCCGTGTATGGAGGCTGGACTCTGGACGCGTTTCCCAGGGGTGCTGGTGCATGTCCCGTCGGGGGTGCTGCACAAGGACGGGGCGGACTTCCAGGGGCGGTGGAGGCGCTGGACACCAGAGGGACAGACACACGTTACGTAGATGCCTGTGCAACGAGCCCGGTCTGGCCTAACGTCCAGTGAGGTCACACTGGAAGCGTCACGCTTTGCAGCAAAACGGCGCTGCGTTGCAAAGAAAAATCGCGTGACGCATCCAGTGTGACGCGGCCTTGAGGCATGCGTTGCTTTGTGCTTTTCTGGTTGTGTGAGTCCACCGCGTATCAACCGTGTTTCTGTTGCAATTCGGGATCATGGCAGGATTTCGCCTCTTTGAGCCTTGGTGAATTCAATTCGTTGGATGACATTCCTCCTCACTACCGAATACCACAACCCTTCATTCGTGTGTTCCCAGCCCCTTGCCAACCTGTTGCATCGGGCCCCATCCCGCGGCCTGTCAACAGTCCAGTGGCTCTGCTTTCTCTCAGCAAAAGAAAGCAGTCCCACGCAAACCGCCCAACCCCACCCTGACTCGTACCACCCAGCCCAACTCGCCACACCCTCACTCCGTCGTCTGGGCCCGCCCAACCGTGCCCTTCTTGCAGCCCTGACGATCTTCCTTGTTCTGACCCTGCCCCACACCACCCCTCCGCGCTTTGCCCCACCCTTCCCAGCCCCACCCGGCCCCACCCCGGCTCGCCCCATCCCGCTCTGTCCCGCCCACCCACTCTCCCTGCAGCCTTCTGACCGTCTCTTCTCCCTGCTGCAGTGTCAGGAGTGGTCAATCCTCAGCCAGCCCCACCCCGCCTCACCCTGCGCAGCCACACCCCGCCTCACCCTGCGCAGCCACACCCCGCCTCACCCTGCCCAGCCCCACCCCGCCTCACCCTGCCCAGCCCCATCCCGCCTTGCCCTGCCCACCCCACCCAGCCCTTCCCCATCCCGTCCCGCTCCACCCAACTTGAGCCTGTCTCGCCCATCCTCAGCCACACCCTGCCTGCACCGCGCCTGCAGCCTGCTGACCTTCCCTTCTGCCTGCACGAGTCAGCCCCACCCCACCCCGCCCTGCCTGCACCCCGCCTGCAGCCTGCTGACCGTCCCTTCTGCCTGCAGGAGTCGCAGGAGTGGGAGATCCTCGCCAACACGACGGAGCGCTTCAACGAGTCCAAGGAGGTCGGCGTGCTCCTCAAGTTCTCCAAGCGCGTGGCACTCAGGTGCGTTCACGTAGTCGACGTGCGTCACGTAGCAGAACGTGCGTCACGTAGCAGAACGTGCGTTCACGTAGTCGACGTGCGTCACGTAGCAGAACGTGCGTCACGTAGCAGAACGTGCGTTCACGTAGTCAACGTGCGTTCACGTAGTCGACGTGCGTCACGTAGCAGAACGTGCATCACGTAGCAGAACGTGCATTCACGTAGTCGACGTGCGTTCACGTAGTCGACGTGCGTCACGTAGCAGAACGTGCGTCACGTAGTCGATGTGCATCACGTAGCAGAATGTGCGTCACGTAGTCGACGTGCGTCACGTAGCAGAACGTGCATCATGTAGTCGACGTGCGTCACGTAGCAGAACGTGCGTCATGTAGTCGACGTGCGTCACGTAGCAGAACGTGAGTCATGTAGTCGATGTGCGTCACATAGCAGAACGTGCGTCATGTAGTCAACGTGCGTCATGTAGCAGAACGTGCGTCATGTAGTCGACGTGCGTCATGTAGCAGAACGTGCGTCACGTGGAGGAACAGGCGTCACGTAGTGAAACGTGTGTCACATAGCAGAATGTGTATCACGTAGTCGATGTGCGTCAGGGTGCAGACACACTGAGAGGCGATGGGGCGGCCCGTGCCGTCAGACGGGGCAGCCTGTGCTGCATCCAGCCCGTTCAGTGGATGTGTTTCCTGCATTTTCAATGTACTCAGACACACTGCAGGAGACGCAACATGCAGCATGGGCCGCCCCGTTCACTGGATGGATCCAAAAGGCATTCAGTGGGAGGACGCAGCACCACTGAACGGGTCTGTTGGCTTTCCCAAGTATTTGCATCATTGTTTGCCTGCAGTGGTGAACTAGATGATAACAACAGGGTTGCAGCTTCTGTATGGTGACTGAACAGTTCAGTTCAGAGAGCAGTTCTGCAAGAAGCAAATGACAGACAGTTCAGTTGTCTTGCAAGAAAGTTCCATTCAGTTCAG
>JAAUXT010021605.1_pt1 | contig 15031 bp, 14 predicted proteins | sample 7278171 | NCBI WGS metagenome assembly JAAUXT01 (sample SAMN14350112, study PRJNA611818) | marine sediment metagenome | isolation source: surface marine sediment (1.8m) | place: French Polynesia: Moorea | collected 2018-08 | reverse complement strand
TATCATTTTTTCATCATCAGAGCAGAAGAAAAAAATGATAACATATGCAACGTGCAAAGCACCCCTAAGGGTGTCTGCACCCACTGTGATTCCAGTCTGTGATCACTGGAACAGGGGTAAAACAGAGGTTTTGTCCGCCCAAGACAGACGGACGCAGATACAGGGGCAAACCAATATCAGACCGCTACCGCGGCTGATAAATATTCACCACATGGCTGCAGTTTTCTCAACTTGTCTAGAAAAGCGGTGCAACGTAGATACTTTGTTGGTTGGGGTGCAACTGCGCACAAAGCTCATTTCAGGTTTGCGATGCGATGCAAAAACGTTGTATCCCATCGTAAATGACACTATTCTCACAGGAACTTGGAAGGATATGCAGGGCACGACCGGGAACAGCTCTGACTTCGGCCATTGCTTTAAAATGAGAACGGTCGAACGTGTTTTTTTTTTCGGGTTCGTTTGAAACCATCACAACAGAAGGCACCAGTCCCAAAGTCGACGCGTTTCGAAAGCGACCACGCCGAAAACAAAACAGCTTTGGTACACTGAAAGTAACGCCGCAACTAAAAAGCCAATGCTCTCAAGCATACGGAACTGTATGGCACATCATCCACATCTCCCTCAAACAAACGCGAAGAATACAAAACGCTTCAGCAATTTACGCGACGCTTTCTCACCTTCTTCAACTGTTTCAGCTCCTTTTGGATTGAAAGAAAAACCAAAGAAACATTCACAGACTGAATTCCAAGACGTCTTCACTGCAGGTCAGTTAAAGTGCGGTTTTGGCGCGCAAATCAGTTCACATCCCGAATCTGTTTCCATCAAATTTTGTTCGGCAAGGCTTGATGTGAAATGGGACAACGGGGAAAGAGGGGCAGTAGCCAAATATCGGGGGCAACGCATTGAGTGATGGGGCAACAGTCAGGGCCACAAAACGATGAAGGAAAAGAAGGAAGCATTTCTGAGTGCATTTTGCTTGAACGATCAATCAACCCAAAACGATTTGCTGCTCCGTCAATGCGAAAGTTGGGAAACATGCAGAGTGGACACTCACTCGTTATTGAGTGTGGCCTGTGGTTGGCTAACGCCAGTGTCGCTGCTGCTCCAGGATGACTCCCCATAGGCTGGTGAGACTGAGACTGTGCCGTCACGTGGTTTCCCATCGTGCTCTGCGGGCTGATGCTGTTTCCGGTGCTCGTGCTGATGAGCGACGTGACCGACTCGAGACTCGGGTCGCGACTCGACGGACTGAACGACGGGTTGTAGATCATGCGCAGCGACGAGTTGGCCGTGCCCCGGTCACTCTCGGACGAAACTGAAATGCAAGAAAACTTGGATTGGAAGCCATCAACTTTTTCCCGTTGAGCTTTTTCATGCGAACGATTTGAGACGGATCCGCAACTCACACCGTTTTGTGCATTCACAACAAACAGAACCCCGTGGAAAGGTGGTCAGAAAGCACAAAGCGTATTTTCGAGAAAAAACCGCCACACTGGTCGCACACTTGGCGGTGTGGCAGTGCCAAATTGCAACGTTCACTCCCACAATCTGTCCACTTCATTGAACTGGAACCACCAGCCCATCCCAGCGCTGGACTCGAACTGGTACTGTTGGTGGTTCAATTAATTGATAAAATCCCGAACAAGACTGAGCACAACGCATCGAAAACTTCGTTTTCAGACTCTGCTGGGCCTTGTTTTTGCGCACCACCCTCAATTTCAGTGGAAATTGCTCTGCCAGAGATAGGGCTCCAAATGAGACGCTTTATAAGCAGACCACACCCTCGCTTCCCTCAATCCAACGTGAAACCTTCCGCAATCTGCTCTTGGCCAACTGCTCTTGCCTTCTAACCGTCTGGAGTCATAATTTTCTTGCCATCTTCAAGAACGAATCCATATTGTTTGACCAGATCACCAGAAGCGGCGGGACAAATCGAAAATTTTGCCCACAATTTCTTCGAACAAGCAAGAACCGCAGTCAGAGAAATGAATGCATGTAATTCCCCGAATGTTATTTGTCCTTCATTATCATTCATAACACACTGTATGTACACAAATATTCCTGCCCGGAGATACACTCTCAGCACAGGAAATTCATTACATGTCCATGTCGGCGTCGTTAAGAAGGCGAAATTCAGTTGATGGGTGTCACAAGCAACAGTGCACTAAAACATGGGCGCCTTGCCTTTTCCCAAGGAAGCTTGGCAACAGTTGTTGTGTCTTTGCTCAAGCAAAAATTTCCACTTCCTCGAGATTTCGACAGTTCAACCCAACACCAGACCAGGCAGCGAGCGCACAGAACCGTCGATAAAAATGTCACCAGAACCTCGCTGCTGATTTTGTTCAAGATTTTCCACCCCCACATTTGTGTTTTGTTTCGCATGTCCTTGGGCAGAAGTGAGTTGTACATAAACTACTAAATATTCATGGCACATCAGACAGTAAATACCATCAGTGCAATCAGATCCGGGGCATGTTTGGATGTCATTGTACCCGTATTTGAATCGTGGATGCTTTGTCGAGGGGGTGTCACATGTCCCTGGGAATGGACTTCAGTTGAGAGTTTTTTGTCCTGACGTGGGAGAATGCCTGAACTGCCGAACTTGACACACTTTTGCAGGTTAGGGCACGGTCGTCTTCAAAACTGCCCATTGCCATGGATGCGATGGAAAAGACCCAGGTTGTACGAATCACCCGCGAAATGTCTTCGTCACATGCTTTCCTGCAAGTTGCATTCGAATGTGCTTTTGCACCTGCAAGTGCCTGCAGGGTTCTTCTCAGAAGAGGCTTGTACTTGCTGGTGACGAAGAATCGACTTCTCTGCAAAGTCGCAAGTGCTTTGGACCACAAGTGCGTTGGAATAACATTGAGTCGTATTCACTGTCTCAGCGCAAAGAAGTGAGAAATTTCAGCCGTGCCACTTTTGTTTTGCAAGTGTTCATTCAAATTTCCTTCTGTTCTTTCCTTATAAACAGACACTGAGACATCTTTGGTTCGTTCCACAGCACCAGCTCCACTTGTTCAGCGGCGAAGCTCCAAGGGCCAGTTCTGTCGGATTTGTATTCACCAAAGCGCGGGGCCTTGGCCAGGGCTCTGTCAAGTTCGATTCTGTCACACACAGGACAAGGCAGTTCTGCAGTCTGGCGACCCGACTGGGGACAGCTTCATCCTGAATGTCTCAAGAATTTATCTGAGGTCCTGGTTGGTCTGTCGAAACTAAATTGCCGAGCTGATACAACTCTTGGTGTGCATGAGAGCATCATCAGAAAGACGAATTGTGCGAGGTCCCTTTGAGTCACGGAAAACATGATCAGCTGAGCCCAAAAAACAATGCGAACCTTGAAACACTGTGCATCTGACCTGCAAAACCACACTTTTTGCGGGTTCACCGTCTTGACAAAGCCTGAGTGTGCGCTTGACGCCAGGCAGCTTCTTCCCTTCAATCGGCCCTGAGGACGCCTGTCATTTCTGAGAACCTATCTTCTTTTGCAATGGAGGAGAATTTCACATCGATTTTCCGCGGAGCTGCAGATTTTTCTATTGAATCAGTGAAATCTAATTCCCACCATTAAAACTCAATAAGAAGAGCCTTCAGCCCTGCCTCCTCCCTCACTGTGACGCAGCCGTGAGTAGCGCAGTGGCTCGTACCGCACCTGCTTCACGTCCACGCCAGTTTTGGCCGAAGTTTGCCCCACAAGAGCAGGTCAAGACTTCTTCGTTCGCTTCGTGCCGTGCGCGATGCGGTGGTGCAAATCTCTGTTGTCCCAAGAAATTCTTCACCACTGCCAATTTTGGCTCAGGCTGCTTTTGCTTTCAACTTCCTGTCAGCACACAGCAGGCGCATCATTCTCCTTATCTGTGCAGAAATGTGAATTTTATTGGCCATAACCAGCTTCTTACGCACACAAAGCACTGGATTAACTTCTGCTCAGACCTGTGGGGCTCCGTCAACGTTTACTTTTATGTGTATTTTACGCACACATAAAGTTGCAGATTGGGTCCCAAACTGACAGAGACGCACCAATGCAGTCGTAACTCCGTATCTACCCATTCGACAAAGCAAGCACACAAATCGAGACCGGAAGCTTGAAGGTGACAGATTCATCGTCAATTTGGGCCCAATGAGCAAAGATGGGTGATACCACAAGTGAGAATCTGAGACACCATAGCTGAATCTTTCGTTGTCCCATGCAGTCCATACACGCTTCACAGCATCCCCGTTACCTGTTAGCGTGGATACGGGACTCGTCTGACCACCACCAGGGGCCCTGCCGTCCCCGCGCGCGTGCGCAGAGCTCGTCTCCCCGGCGCCCGGCTCGCTGTTGAGCGACGAAACGCTGGTGAAGGTCGTCTCCGTCTGGTTGCCGCCGCCGGTGGGGGTGAGGGCGCCGGGGTCAGCGGGAGGAGGGGTCATGGGCATGCGCTCTCCTGCAACACAGCACACGCCACCCCACGTCACATGCACGTGTCAACAAGATGTCTGAAAATCAACGCTGCGACATCTCCCCGTGTACTTGCGACAAGGTTTCGTGAATTTGGAAAAATAAAAAAACGACAAGCCAAAAACGAAAGACTTGCAGAATGAATGGAAACAATTCAAGAACGAAGCTTGAATGCACTCTTGAAACACACAGGGCAAACGTTCCACTTGCAGTGCCCTCGATGTGAGAAACCGGAAGCGAGAGGGTTTGGTTACCTAGTAACAGGCCAAGTCGCATCATCAGGTCGTTCTGCGCCACGTCTGGAGGCGGCGGCGGCGGATCGAACTCCAACTCATCTGCAATGCAACCACAGGATATGAAGCACATCGGATTCGGATGACCCACGACCCCATGATGAAGAGATTCAGTCCTGTGTTCTTTTTTGAAGTTGCCTGTACGCACCTCCGCTCTCGTGTACGATGAGGCTGGTTCCGCTCGACACTGGCGCCAACACTCCCTCTAGTGGCAGCAGCTGGCGGTAGTCCCGCGGCGACGCCGGGCCTGCAGGCAAACCAACCAATCATCAGTCGATCATGCAATTCTTCTGATAAACGAAACAAAAGGACAGACTCGACGACCACAACTGAAGACTTGGACTGACCTGGGGAGGCTGCACTTCGTCTCAGCATCGCTTCCGAGTACGACTGACTGTGCGGAATCCCATTGGCCGCTTTCTTCCCGTGGTCAAGGCCGTCACTGTGGCGCTTGGGTTTGGGCGGGACGGGAGGGGCGCCGGGAGTTGAACTACTGTTCCTCAACTCGGCCTGACTCTTGCCGCTGCTTGTTGCCGAGGAAAGTTTGCTTGATGCAAAGGGAATTCCCAGGTCAACGTTTGGTGCGGGGTACCCAGTGTATTCCGAAGCGTGCGCGATGGTCGTCAATGAATGGTTGCTGGGGGCGGTGGCGAGGACGCTGTTACTGCCGCCGATGTACTGGGAACTCTGTGTGATGGAACTCAGGGAATAGTTGGGTTGGTTGCTGTAAGGGTCAATTCCCGCAACGGACGCTATGGAATGGCTGCCCCTGGAAACCTGAACGGAAGAGTGACTAGCGATGTGTTGTTGCTGCTTGGCAACACTGGGCGGGGAGGTGAGCAGTTTGCTTATGCCCACAGGCACAGATCCACTCCGACCAACATGAACGCCTTGACCGGTCTTTTCAGTGGAAGGCTGGATGGCGTAGTTGCTCCTCGCGGCAGGAATGGGTCTGCTTGGTGACGAGTTGTCCTCATATTGCACGTAGTTACCACTACTGATCCGTGTTGCTACGTAGTTCCCGTTGCCACGACGGTTTCCGTGCTGTTTCCACCCTTGGTGTCCTGTTGGCACAATGTTAAAATAACTTGCGTTTCCAGTGGTTGCCAAGGAGGACGTGTTGCCACGGTGATTGGCATTGATATCCTGATCGTCAGTGTATCCTTTGAATCTGTTGCTTCGCTGTTTTGCCTGATGACCACCGGGTGGTATGGGTTTAAAACTGTTGCCTGTGGTCAGCAGGGACTGCGAAGTGTGCTGACTGAAACTGCCATCACCGGCAGCTGTCGGGTCAGCATCCGTTTCCAAGGAATATCCCGTGAATCTGAAAATGTAACAGATAACATAGTAACGCGCTGGCCCGGATGTCTTTGCTGTCCTGTCAGTGCTGTCCTGACAGGACTTGAATGCCTTGATATTTTTGTCCCGGGGGGAGGGGGGTTCTTATCGTTGTCAAAACCTCGCCTTGCGACAAACCCTGAAGGGGAGTGCTTCGGACAAGAAAAGGCCCTGACGCCAACGTGTGTCAAGACTACGCGCGACAGACAGCTGCCGGACTCTCATGGTACAGCTCAAAATTCATACCAACGGGTCCAGGTACGACAGAACAGCGTCTTCAAAGCGGGTTTTGTGGCAAGGTCCAAATGCTCAAGCCAAACACGAGAATCTGAAGACGGAGGGAGAAAACGCTGACCTGTTGTAGTACTCGGCGCCCCTGGGCGGCGGCGGCGGCGCCGGCACGCTGTACGCCCGCGGGATGGAGCCACTCGAGAAGGCGGGAGGCCGCGGCTTCCGGGACGGCACCGGCGGCGGGCTCGCGCTCCGCCCTACGCCACCTGCAAAATACAACAACCGTTTGGTGAATACGCACGCCTGATCTGTTTACGCTTTCACTTTCATCGGGATGACCTGTAGCGAGGCTACGTTTATCCCACGCGCATATCTCCACTGTCTCTGCTGAAAGGTTTGCGCGTTCAGTTTGTTCCGAAGCACAGGTGTGTGTTTGGCGGTGCGAAATATGTTTTTGTCGCTCTCTTTATGAAATGCAAATGGTGAGTCAGAAATAAAATCTTTACATCCAAATGAGACTCTTCATAGCAGACCTGTCTGTTGCCTCCACGGATTCTCACAGGGACGTGCGACAGAACCAACTGCAGGTTTGCAGTTAATCACACAAAATGCAAGCACTGTTGTCTCTGTTTGGCAGATTCTGAGGATTTTCACCCGACAGATGATCCTCGTCTTTGTCTCCACAGCAACCCACACATATGAGGGCTTTTTGTGCTTTCCCTGCATTAAAATTGCCACGAAACTTTCCCCCATAGCTTTCCACAGAACGAATTCAACATGTCCACCATATCCACAGAAAGCAACAAGACAACAGCGTGAGACACAAAGGACAATTCGAGAACACAATCAAAACACTCTCTGTCCTGCTAAATTTCTGAACTCAAATCAGGAAACTTGAGACACAAAGGAGACGCCGCCCTCTCGCACGTAAAAAATCCACAACCACAACCTCAGGACTGGCAAAGAACGTGGTGCTTGGCCTCATTAAATTTTCGCTCGTACGACAGGACTTCAATGACCAAAGTCTTCAGAACTGCAATGCGCATGCACCAACGCATTCGATGCTGTCTTCCGTCCCATCAAATTTACTGAGCGTGATGAAAGAACACGGCGAAAGTTCAGCTAACTGCTGTCTTTTGAGTGAAGAAAACGTGACACAGAAGCTGCAGCATAACTCTTGAAGAGAAAGTTGACAAAAAATATTCCCGTACGTTTCACACATTTTTTGACAGGTGAATCTTCATCTGGGTGTGTGCGGTGCGCTGTCAATTTCCAAAGGTGGAATTGTGAAGTCTGCTCACCTCACTTCATCAATCTTCAGAGCACGAGTAACAGTTTTCCTCTTGTTGCAACATACCGAACAGAAAAGCCAGCCGTCGCGAAGAAACCGTTCCTTTTGTGTTTTTGTTGCACTGAGTTTGTTGGTTTTTGAATTTTTTTATTCTTTCGCTTTTTGTTTGCTCTTGTCTTCAGTTCTGAAGAGTTTACGAATTTTATGTATCAATGCCTTTCAATGTGATATTGCGCTCTGCATCCTTTGAAGCCTTTCCCTCCAGTCCAACACTATTCCTTCCAGGCATGCATGCCCGCTCCTCCGTGCGTGTTCTGTTTGCTTCTTGCATCCCAATATTTACACCGTGAAAAATCTGCCTTTTTATTGCGCCACGATCGGCTTTGGGAGGATCAGTGGGTCATGTGCACATCAATTTGGACACTTCACAGTGAAACCGACGCGTTTCACTTGCTGACATCTGTTCGAGTTCCACCAGGCCGGGGAGAATATCAACCGAACACGAGGTTAATTGCGGGTCGGCGCAAAACGTGTCTGAAGAAATGAACGCCCTTGGTGTTGACTCTAGCGTCACGACAAATCCAGCTACGCTTTCAATTTCAGTTTACGTTGCTCGACGCAACTCGCTGCCACCGTTGGTGGCATGCGTGTGACTCCCAACAATCTCCAGATGACTGTCGTCCACAGACATAAGAACGATTGAGCAAAGAGATGCCGAGACAACACTTCTGACAGCGTGCAGTGTTGTGTGCTTTCTGAAGAGCGGAGGGAGGAGAAGGGCGCCTGAATGAGAGAAATCTCATTATCTCAAATCAAACACCACCACCAGAACACGTCTTCAGTCCCAGAATGTCCCGAGATATGCCATTTGCATTTCCGTTCGCCTCTTCCTGTTCTGCTGCGAACGACGCCACGGAGCTCTACACCGAAAACGGGAATCGACTTGGGGCCAAAACATTCAAGGGCAAAAAATGCTTGTCATTGATCTTGAGGTGCCACTTTGTCTCAGTGTCGCAAGTCCGGATTTCGCCGTGCGCTGCGCGAGACACATCGCTTCAACGAATTCTCATTACAGATCTGCTTTGCGGGGAAGAAAGGTCTTCGCGCGGCATTTCCTCTCAAAAGCGCTCCCAACACTTCAGAAATCTACCATGCAGAACCTCGAAGCGAAAAACGTAAGCAGAGCAGCACGAGTTTCGCACTTCTCCCTCAGGTGTCAAACCTGAAGTCCTGCTTGCAGAGTTCAACTCCGGCCTTGTGCGACACTCGAACAGAAACAAGTTGTGGGAACAAATCTGTCACCCGTGTATGCCTATTGCAGACAAACAAAAAATCTGGCCGAGCAGCTTCATCGACACAATGTTCATATTATGCTAGCTGCTGATGATTCGTGCAAGAAACACCAGTATCTCAGCAGCTCTCGGGTGTCTGAAAAAAATTTCTGCAGCATTGCTGTCCGCCCACCGACCCAGGTGGTTTTCATAACGAAACATCTTCACTTGACACAATCTTCCAAACACTGCAGCACCCTTCCCACAAAAGAAACACCACTGAAGATCCATGATTATTGTTTCATCGCAAATCTGAAGATTCTGGATTGCCCGCTCACTCTGCGGACACCAACGAAGGGCAAACTGACCCAAAGAAGCTGCCGTGATTTCCCTGTCAGAACAAAGTCCACCGGTCCAACCAACCCAAAAATCCCTCACTTCAAACACGGCATCACAACGAACCTTGCAGCACAGCAAATCGCAACAGAAATCCAGTTTTTGTTCGCCAAGTCCCAACAGTGTTCTGCAGCGCAGTGGTGTCGGCACGGACTGGTGGTGGGTGGCGGCAACACCCCTCATCATAATCTGAGCGGAATTACATCGGCAATGCAATGAGGTCTGATTGCGGCCGACTCGTTGCCAAATTGCCTCTCACTTCAATCCACTTCATTTGTGACACGCCAACGACATTTTTCTGTGGGAACCAGACGGACTTCCGGGCTCAAGAGACGAAGCTCTTGAACTTGGTCAACCAACTCCAAAAAAAAAGCATTAAAGCAGGCGAATAGAATCTACAATGGCCAGACATACCCGTGATTGCAGGATACTTCCTTCCGATTTGGGTCATCCCCACAACGCAGTGCGAGGGACAAAGAAATTTCCAGAGACAAGTCCTTGTCTAATCCTTATGGTGTCAACCTCGACATGGAGCGCCCTTACCTTTGGTCTCCAAACACTGCAGTCAGCCTGCAGACGTCATCTGCACCTATTCTCACGCGCGTGCTTCTCCTGGACTGAACTAACACCGCAGAACAAGCATTCGCTGCAACTTCTCCGCGGTGTGAGAGTCGGTGTTGTGACACATTTGGCTCGTGTTCCGTGCCTTGTGTATTCAGCGCTGCTCTCAATATCCGACGATACTCATTAGTGACACTGACAGGTGTGGTCCACTTACACCAGCGATGCACTCAACACGTGTTCACACGTGTGGTGCAGTTACTCTCCACCCAACAGAACAGTGCAGGACAGAAAGCCTGCACCGTACCGCTTTGAAACAGCAAAGCGCAAGCTTCCAAGTCGAATACCAAGCTCTGACACATCTCAAACACAATCTAAGTTGTTGTTTCCTTCAAAAAGAGCAGTGTTCTTGTTGCGCAGCCCAGGAAATAACGAAATGAATATTTCTTCCAATCTCCTGAAACCTGCCCTTCAATTTCGCACCACGTTTATCACAGCGCGGAAGCGCTTGTGCCGCACGTTAGACACGAATGCGATTGTGCACTTGCAACCTCTGCGTGGCACAGGGCCAACCCAATAACATCACCACAACCTTGCGCAGCATACAAGGAGTCTCTGCTGATCCAGAGATGAAGGACGCGTTGAAGGCAAAAGCAGAACCCTAAGAGCATGCGCGTACGAGACGTTCAAGAACGTGTGACAGGAATTTGTGCCTTGTCTGGTGAAAGAAAACCCTGACCATTTCCCCCCATGCTTCGTACATTTCGTGAAATATGAAAACTACTTGGAAGTTGCAACAAGTTTGAAACTGCAAGAGCCAAACCACTGTTGAGAGTTCAAGTGTTATTGTGTCCATTTGGAGCTTCTGTGCAGGGGTTATGTGGGGGTATTTATCTCTTGTCACACTCTCCATACAATTTCACGGAATGTTTCTGTGTGTGCACTGAAGCCACAACGTGAAAGATTGAGGGGTCACGGTTGGGGGAGGATTCACTCAGCTCAGCCTCTGGGGGATGTTCCCCCACACTGAACGTGCTCTGGGCACAAATGCAAAGATCTGCGTTGATTTTTCACAGAAAAAACCCTCGAAAGCAAATCGCACACCATGATCACACACGCACACACGCACGCACGCACACCAACCAACAGACCAACTGGTTGGCAGACTGACCAACCAACTGACTGACCAACAGACATGTGGAACACTACTGGTCTGCTGTTGTGCTTCCAGCTTCGGTCGTCCAAAACAAGTTTCTTTCTGCCCTTCCTTCGTCTCCCATCTTTCTCTCACGATCGTGTCGTTCCCTGCTCCTCACCCCTCCACATCCTTCCGCCGCTCCGAGGTAGCGGTGGCACTTTTAGCTGATGAGTCGACCCCTTCACGACCCGGGGGAACCTTGGACGTGACGCGGCATAAACACCACCGCGGCGCCGCCGCTCCAATCCCGGCGCTCCGAGGTCTCCTCGCACTCTCAAGTACCAATGCAGTCGCAGTCCAATGAAATCTGCGCACAATGGGTCGTTCACACTCAATTTGCGAGGGGACACTTGGCGCCCTGACGACCGAGGGACTGCAACGTGCACACGCCTCACTCTGCATGAGGTTCAACTGCGAACCAGAGTTTTTGCATGTCTGACCTTTTCTACTGTGCGCAAAAGAAAACGCGTGGTGGCAACAGTCAGTTGTAGATTCTAATGGCAGTGGTTACGAAAATCAAGCTTCCGAAAACCACGCCAGAACAAGACCCAGAGACTCACACCACCAGTTATCACAGTTCTGGCGTCCGTCTTCAGGGAACGCAACAAAACCCGAGGTGTTGTTGTTTTTGTTCCCAGATTTGATTTTGGACGCAGAAAGACTTTGGAAATACACACCCAACTGCAGTAATGAATGTGGAAATTCGGTCTGCAAAGTTGTGATGCGTGGGCCCCAGAAAAGTCGCAGTTCTGTCTGTCAACGTGTGTCTGAAGAGCATTTTCATTTGATCTGACTCAAATTTCATTCAAAGCAGACTTCTCCTTTCAAACGGCTGGCTGACCCAAGAAACCAAAATCACTTCCGAAGTTTGACTCACCCACAAAGTTGTCCGACGTCTGAAGACGTCCGCCATCAATCACCTGCTGGAAGCAATTTTTGCGCAGTTAACCAAATCCGTAATCCCACTTCAAGCCGCTAAACCCGACGGCGGCCGTTAGGAGAGCGGCTCAGACATGGATACAACGCGCGTACGGATTACTGTCTCGTAATGGGCAGCGTCAGGCGGCGGATTGCGGAAGCTGCAGTGTGTACGTGCTTGGTCATTGTTCCGCCCGAGACCACAGTGGATCCAGGAGGCCAAGTGGGGTCTCGTGAAAGACGAACACCCTCGAAAAGCACGCACACTGACACGCAGGACACGTAGACAGAGACAGATAGACACACACAGTGTTAGAGAGAGAGAGAGAGAGAGAGAGAGAGAGAGAGAGAGAGAGAGAGAGAGAGAGAGCAAGCGAGGGAGCGAACGAGTGACTGACTGACTGACTGACTGACTGAGCACGACTTTGGCGCAAAGAGTCCTGAGCAAAAAGCACCGAGATCTCCGAGCCAGACAGGCGCGCACAAGAAGTTGTGTAATGTTCAGGAATCATCACTCACATTCCACATCCCAGCAAAGGTGGGTGAGACCAGGTCAGTTCCTCAAAAGGGTGATAAACGGTCTCGGAGGGGCAGTAGAACCGAGTCCCGCAGAGGACGTAAACACATCAGAGTCAACTCCCAGATCCCTCATTCGACGCGCACTGCTCTTTCCTGTATCAGCAACAGTACGAGGGGGGGCTCCAAAAGTTTTGATCGACGCGTGATTTCGGTCACTTCTTTTCATCCGGTGTGTCCCATTTTTGGATGAGGCATGTAGAAGACCTTGAGCCTCACACAGGTGATGATTCCCATCACACAGGTGTGTGTACCGAGTGACCACGTCAACCTGAAAACCGGCCTCAAAGAAGTGACCTCTATCAGCTGCCAATTTGACTTGAGGAGGTCGCAGTCAGTCAAAACTTTGTGCGCACAACTTTTACTGTTGGTCAAAAGTTTTCGTGCATTTCTTTGGTTTGTGCTCAATATTTTGCACTCAAAACTTCTTGCAAAATGCAAAAGCATCTACAGCAGAGAACAGTCATCAAGTTCCATGCCGCCCAAAAGAAGAGTGCTGTTCAAACATGGAGAGAGCTGCGACAGGTGTACAGTGAGGAGTGCATGTCTCAAGCCAGTGTGCGATGATGGATGCGGTGATTCAAGACTGATCCTGATGCAGAGATCAATGACAAACCATGGTCTGGATGACCTCGCACCACCCGCACAGAACAATGCCAAAACCTGCTCATGTCCCTGCTCAAAGAAGACAACCGGAGGACTGTCAGTGAGTTGTCAAACTTGAGCCAACTGAGCATAGGGTCCGTGTTCAGACTGCTCAAAGATCTGGAAGTGTGTTGCATCAATGCCAAGTTCATTCCCAAGTTACTGTCTCCTGCCGAGGCCCAGTTCAGAGTGACACTGTGTCAAATGAATCTGGAAATGCTCAACCATGATCCAAACCTGTTGCAGAAAGTGATTTGCACTGATGAGTCTTGGGTGCACGTGTATTCTCCTGAGCTCAAGTCAAGATCAAGCCAGTGGCTCCCGAAGGGTTCCCGAAGACCCCAGAAAGCTCTGCATTCCAGGAGTGCCAAGAAAACTTTGCTGACCATTTTTTATGACTGGAAGGGCATTCTGTACTTTGAGTTCACCAACCACACAGTATCTGCCGAGGATTACATCACCACTTTGGGCCACTTCAGAGAACGTGTGAGGCTCTATCGACCGGAAATGTGGGACACAGGTGACTGGTATTTGCAGCAAGACAATGCCCCTGCACACATGGCAATTTTAACCATCGCCTACTTTGGAGAGCATGACCTCGACTTACTGAACCACCCACCGTACAGTCTGGACTTAGCCCCATGCGACTACTTCATGTTTCCTGCTCTGAAGGCAAAGCTCCGTAGTCAGCGCTTTCAGAATGTGGATGACCTCCAAAATGCTGTGAAACAGGAGCTCCGCAAGATGCCCAAAGAGAAAATCCGTGCGTCAATTCTGGGGATGGAAGCACGCTGGAGAAAATGCATCAATGTCTCAGGACAGTACTTCGAAGGTCAAGGGATCCCAGCCACCCCGGAAGATCCTCTGCACACTGACAGTGAGCCTGATGAAGACATACAAGCAAGTGGATCCAGCGAGGAAGGAGATGATGGTGATGATGATGCCGACCACTATTGAACTGTTTATCACTTTTGGAATGCTGTTTTTGAGCTCTTTTTACAATGTTTTCTGCATGTTTTGTTGATTTGAGCATGCTTTATTAAATGATGTTCGAGCAGGAAAATTTTGAGTGCATTTTGTTGATCACAAGTCCCGTAAAAATTGACCGGAAAGTAGTGATTGACAAGTTTTGCGCGCTCACTTCATCGCAGGATGCAGTCACAACATTTGGAATCCCCCTCGTACTTGGTTTGAAACAAGAAGTCTTGATACAAGAAGTGTTTCATCTGCAAATGTTTTCAGAATTGCAAATCTGACAAGGTTCATACCAAAACGCCCCATCCTGAATCCTTCACAAAAAGACTGCAGAACTTGACCGATGGCCGAGCCAGGCAGGAGCCTCGTACGCGCGTAGAGATAATATTGATGAACATGTGGCCTGTACGGACCTTATTCCCCGTAGACAATGCACAGGCAGCGGCCCATAGACAACAGACCTGCAGCCCACAGCCAATTCGTCTGTACAAACAACAGACTCCAGATGCTCCATCGAGATACGCACGGCTTCTGGCCAGTCGAGGTCGTCGGGGAATCTTTTCCGGCAATGCTGGCATCGAGTGAAACTCGACAGCGCACATCTGTCTCACATTCTGAAAAAGCATCTTGATCCAAAACCACGATTTTTTGAACTTGCGCCAAAAGGGAGGCACAAGTCGCTCTGAAACTGCGAGTCTGATGAAAATTTTATGACCTCTCAAGAAGGTCAACCTGAGCTTCTACGCAAGAAAAGGGAGACAATTTCGTGAGCATTGCACCAGGATTCTCGCACTGTCTTTCGAGCAAACAAGAATGCTACGCATAAAAAGCGTGTGGTCCATACAAACGTTCGCAGTTAATAAACACCTTCAAGTTCTGGGGGGGGGGGGGTTGGAC
>JAAUXT010139303.1_pt1 | contig 15032 bp, 16 predicted proteins | sample 7278171 | NCBI WGS metagenome assembly JAAUXT01 (sample SAMN14350112, study PRJNA611818) | marine sediment metagenome | isolation source: surface marine sediment (1.8m) | place: French Polynesia: Moorea | collected 2018-08 | reverse complement strand
CCCCCCCCCCCCCCCCCCCGAGAGTCTCTCGTGAGAATTTCGGAATAACTGCACTTCTTTCAGCGATAACGGCCAAGGCTCTGCACACCCTAACGAGTGCATGTCTGCCATGCATGTCACACGAAGGCAGCGTTCCACAGGGCGCCGACTCAACCTCTCTTTTGCAGAAATGAGCTGAGAAGGCTCAACCAGTATCAAGAGAAGAGACTCAATTATGACTTGATCTGACATCAATGTCAATCATATCTGTCCGCATGCATTGCACGGACTCCGTTCGAAAAGAAGAGCAGATTTGTATGCTGAAGCAAGATCTGGGGTCCAGAGGCCTGGCACATCGGTGTCCTTTCTCAGAAGCAATTTCTGCAGGATCACGCCCGCAGATCCTCAGCAGGGCCGGACAGACTCCGATTCTCACCGAAATGCGAGAACATTCAAACAATTTTATTTGGGCAGCGACACCGGAATAACGTTTTCCAATGCCTGCGAGTTGTATCAAGTGTGTTCGTTTAAGTCTCCAAAGTTGCAGCAAAAACATCTACACTGGAAAGAACAACACTCACACTGCACAATACGGATCAATGCAGAAACAAACGCCTTTGAAACGTCCTCGGAGCATTGCAAACCCATCTCCTCCTTCCCTCCACATGCGCACAGCTGCAACTGCAACACTCCGAAAAATACAGATGTCAATGATGATTTTCAGCAACAAAGAGCCATCGACACTTCAGAAAGGCTGCAGCGCCCCAGCATTCACGCAAGCAACGAACAACGCAAGTCCGAGGTTTTGGCTGATTCCACAACCAATGCAAAGCACATGACTTGATCCAAAGTCCTTGAAATGGTCAACTGTTCGATTGTTCCTCTGTTTCTGCAAGCAACTTGGTTATCTCGCAAGCACATGCATGCGGATAACAACAAAAACAGCACAGTTGCTGAACAGCTGACTGCTGAGAGTGCCGGGAAACATGCTTGCAGGCAAAAGTCAAACATGTGTCTTAGCTGTGGAGAAATCTTGTCAGTCTCGGAATCTGCGGGGACTTGAGATGAGTGATTGGCCGTGCCTCTGCATGAAGCTTCCCAATATCGCTCCATCGGCACCAAAGACCTCAGCACTGCCATCTTCTCCGTGCATGCAGGGACGCCCACGTTCCCAGCTGATTTCGCTGTTTGAGTGAGGCTGTGGCATTCTTTTCCAAAGATGACCAACACAACAAACCAGAATCAAGACCCACCCACTCACAAGGTCAAAACTGAGTTTGCATCATCCGTGGTTTCAGAGCCCGTGGATTTCCTTTCCTGCTCTATTTGTGTCACATCCACAACACACCCACAAACGATGGGAACATTTTCTCCCTTCTTGTGTCCAACAAAACAATAGTCTGCTATCTTCCTCGACGTGAAATGATTTGTTTTCTGATGAGTGTTAGCACAAAAAACGCTTTTCCTTTGTGCACTTCTATGTTCTCTTTCAACGCACTGTGCTTTCGACGTTGTCCTCACCCTGCAAAGTTGCTCCCTGTTCAGTCACGCAACCCTGTTCTCAATCAAAGGTAAAAAAATTTGTGATTTCGCAGGAAGAGGAAAGTGTGCACGAGAACCTGACCTCAGCATCACGTTTCACAATCAAACGTACTTCGCTGCCTTCCCTCGCGCGTGTGCACAACTGGCTGTCAACTCACCAGCCACGCGAAAAGCGTCACAAATGACAAGACAGCAGTTCTTTCAAAAATGTTTATTCAACTCACAGATTCCTTCACGGACTGAGACAAGAGAACAACACATCTCCACGTGTAAAACCGATCACGTGAAGTATCACCACAATTTCCTCGTTTGTCCACAAAATGACAAAATATGAACAGGATAATGGCGCACCGTACAACGATGGAAACAATTTGTGTTTACTGCAGTGCAGTAAAGACATATCGAGCCTTTTTTTCTGTGCCAAACTGAGATCCACTTCGACCTAAAATTGCGAACGTTCGGTTGAATCGCCCAACCTGGACAATTCCGCTCTCAACTCATCAGACGCACGGGATTTGAGCGTCTGTCACAGCCTTATACACTCGTACCAGCGGTCTTCCCACTTTGTTGAAGGCAAGAAAGTGTTTCACAGAGCAACACATTCAGGCGTTGGAATGGCTGATGAGAGAAGTTCGGGAGGTGCAGAGTGGGGTGGACGGGGGTCGGTACAAGTTGTCCAGCGGGATGTGGGAGAGACTGTCCACCCGCTTACTGTCCTCAGCCGAGCTCGGGCCCGCACCCACGTTCACCCCTCTGGCAGGACCCATCCCGAGTCCACTTCCACCCAAGTACGAGTTCACCCCTTCTGGTTCCTTGTAGGCTTTCCTCCTTCGCCATCTGCGAATCAGGGCAATGCCCAGGCAGGACAGCACAATGAAGGCAATGGTTGTGCAGAGGGCGACAAGAACACTCATGCTGCCCAGAGTCGTCAGTCTGGGCACGATGATCATCTGATGCTTCGTCTTGATGTTGAGGCAGTTGAGTTTGACAATCTCGCCTTCGTGGTCATAAGCGATGCAGAATTCGTACAGGGTCTCTGGGGTGAGGTTGGTGATGGTGTAGGTCCTCATGTAGGGCTGCAGGCGGATCTTCCCGTAAGGCTCCTGGGTTCCGCTTCGCCTGTACAACAGCAGGTAGTCTGTGGTGTGGACGGTGGAGTACGTCCCGTTCCACGTCACCGTGATGAAGTTGGTGGCGACTCCTTTGTGCAGGATGTGAACGTCTTTGCTGTGTATTCGTAGTTGCGTCATGGCAGTGTCGTAACCAAGATCATTCGTGGCAACGCATGTGTACGTTCCGGCGTCTATCACCTGTCAACAGACAAACTCGTCTGTCAAAGCAGCCGTCATCCGTTTTCTCCCGATTCGACATGTGGCCCCGTGTTGAAAAACGTGTTCGCGACAAAAGTTGAAACTGTATGTAAATTGCAAATTTGAGCTTGATTCTCCAACTCACAACAATGTGCGTTGCGCGCCACCTCCAAAGGACCCCTGCCCTTGAGAGACGAGAAAACTGACCTTGAGATGCTTGACGATGAGCGCGCCCATCGTGCTCAGCCGCACCCTGCTGTCGTTCGACGTGTTGTTCACCACCTTCCTGTTGGCGAGGATCCAATGTATGTGCGGGAATGGAACCCCGATGCCCCGACACTCCAGCGTCACGCCGTCTCCCAGTTCTCTCTGGTAACTCTCGTTGAAAAACGGAATCACAGTCGGAGGACAAGACGCCGAGATGTTGGCCAATGGGACGCTCGAGAGGAGACGGCCGTTTAATTCCGCCGGCGAATCACACGTGAACTGGTCAGCGTCCGTGAAGCTAACTCGGTTGGTCCGGTTGTTTGGGCCGTTGTTGCCCCGGGGACGGACTCCAGTGTTGATTCTGTGAGAGTCGGGACTGAATCCACTGCTGGCTGTTTTGCCTTGGGAAAGTGTCTCCGCTTCTGCGTCTTTGTTCGCAGCATCAGGGCCATTGCCAACCATTTTGCTGGGAGTTGGGTGGTTTTCAGATTCTGCAATTCTCTCTCCTCCCTTTCTCGCTGCAGTTGTCTCCTTCTGTAGTTGCAGCTGCTGCTGTGAATGCAGTAGAGACTTAATCCAATAGACGTTGCAGTCGCACTGTATTGGGTTGTTGTGGAAAGTGACTTCCCTCAACAGCGGAAACGCCTGCGGCAATGCTGGTGGGAGCGCCCGCAATGCGTTGTTGTGCACGTACAAATACTGCAGATTCGGCACATCCTGAAACGCTTCTGGATCAAGGTACTGGAGAAGAGGGTTATCATGAATCTGCAGCAAAGTCAAATCTGGCAATCCACTAAAAGCACCCTTGTCTACGTAGAGCAAGTTTGGCATGTTACACAGAGTGATTTCGCCGATGTACAGTTCCTCGAAGGCACCCGCGTCCAACTTAGTGATGGGGTTTTCGTCCATGGACAGTGTCCTGAGACCTTCAAAGTAAGCGAACGCCTTTGATGGCACCTTGTCAAACATGTTGCTGTCAAGTCTGAGAATCTGAAGTCTGTCCAGGCCTCTGAAGATTGTGTTGAACAAATGTTGCAGTTTGTTTTCCATGAGGGAAAGTTCACTGAGAGAAATCAAAGGCTCGAAGGTTTTGTCCTCAACAGAAGATAGCTCGTTGTGGTCCAGAAGTAAAGTGTCCAAGTCCACCAAGCCAGCAAACCAGGATCTCAGGAGTCTCCTCAGACTGTTTCGTTGCAAGGACAGGAACACCAGATGATCCAGGCCAGCGAAACTGTGTGGTTCCAAACCATCAATGTGGTTGCTGGCCAGCGAGAGCCTGGCGAGGCTTTTGAGTCCGGTGAATGTTCCCTGCGCGACGCTGTGCAGCTTGTTGTTGTCCAGATTGAGGTGCTGGAGGCTGGTGAGGTTCACGAAGAGAGGCGCGGAGCCCAGGTCAGAGATGGAGTTGTAGGACAGGTCCAGCTCCTTGAGAGTGCTCAGTCCCAGAACGCGATCCGGGATGGACTTCAGGCTGTTGCCCTGAAAGAGAACAAATGGTTTTCAAAGGCGGTCTCGAGTTTCCAACGTGTCATGCTCACGCTCCAGCCTGGAGGTGCAACAAACACAACCTTTTCCCGTCGGAAAGCTGCTGAATTCCCAGACATGTCCCGCACCCGCCGTTCAGTGCCTTTCTGGTTCAAACATTTCACAGCCGGACACAAGGTCCAAGGGACAACGAGAAAAATCTCTTGACAGATTTCGGCTTTACTCTGACTTTGGATTCTGCAAGCAAGGTGCCCAGCCAAATCCCCGAAAAAAACTCGTTTTGATCCGCTCCGACCAGGCCGGTAAAAGGCGCACCGCATTAGGTCTGCCGACACGGAGCTCGCTCAGCGCGAGGCGTCCCTCTCCGCAGCTAATCTCCGCCTAATGGACGCAGATCGCAACTTTCCGTGTCACGTCTCCATCCTCCACCAGCCTCCCAGGTCCTGCAGGTCTCTGTTGGCATCAAACAGCCGAGCAGGGGGCAGGCGCAGGTGGGACTGGACACCGTGATCGCCATGCACCGAGGCTCCTTTGACAACGTCAGAGGGAACAACAACCACTTGCACACAGCTCAGAATTCTCAGCAAGTTGTCAGAAGACAAGCCAATGAATACAGTATTCACCCATGTATGGGACGCACATTTTTGTCATGAATTGAGTACCAAAAGTTGGGGTGAGTCTTATTACACTTGGGAAAATGTGATCAAATACCAGAAAATCAAGGCAAAAGTTGGGGAGCGTCTTATGCTTGGGCGCGACTTATACACGGGTGGATATGGCATCTTCTGCAATCGTTCGACGGGGTTGTCTTTGATGGTTCCATCAGTGCACATTTAGAACCTCACCACAACCCCTCCCCGATTTCACTCGCTGTACGCTCTGCATTTCAACTCCCTCTTCCGGCGACACTGTGCACGGCATTTCGACGAACAGCGATCGTCATCACCCGGTTTATGGTGAAGCATCACATTAGTTGAATGGGCCTCTTTCGGCTTGATTGGCACATTAAGTGGAGAAACGACTGTGCAACACGAGATTTGTAGGTCTGCAGTTCACGATGCGAACAGGCACCGGTCGGGAGTCTGCAGGACACAAAACGGGGCGCGGTGTCCAAGGGCTGTACAAACAGCTCCCGCAAGTGGGATTCAAAACAAATCTCTCGTTTTGTAGCAAAGAGGATTTGTCGCGTTAGAAGCCACACTCACGAGAAGGGGCACACCCAACTTGAACTCTGCCCCTGTCTCGATTCACGCGACACAAAAGGATTCACGCACCTGCAGCAGAAGAGACTCCACCTCAGCGGGTATGCCGCTGGGCACACTCTTCAGGTTGCGGTTAGAACAGTCGAGCGTGCGCAGCTTGGTTCCCAGCTGCGATGAGTTGCGCAGCTGACACAGACAGTGCTGAGGACACGCGGCCACACGCCACGGCTCCAGGAAACCCTGCAACAAATTCTGTCAATGATCAATCCACAAAAAAAGTTTTGCAAAGAGCGGAATACGCAACGCATTGCGTCTTTGAACTGATGAAAGTGTTTTTCTCTGTGTCGCACAGAGCTGACACCAGCGCATTCACTATTCATGCTGTTTCTGAAAACGCAAAAGGGAAATTCTGACTTGAAGCCACGCTCAGTGCAAGGAAGCAATTTCAAGCGACTCACCTGGACAGTGCCAATCAGTATGTCCAGCAGAAGGAGAACACAGAGCAGGGAATCCATCAGTCCGATCAATCACTCAATCAGCAGATCAATGGAGGGAGTCCGACGGGGCCAGGCTCCACTGCACCAAATCAATGGTCCATTCTTACTCCGGGATGCGTTTCTCCATTGGACTCTTCTCCATCCAAAGGGAAAATCTCTTCTCCACTCAGCTCATTCCGAAGTAAAGTCCAAGAGCGCGTCTTCTGTCCGTTGTCTTTTCTTGCGTCCTCAGTTTGCGAAACAATTGTTCGGTTCTGCAAACCAAAAATTCATGCAAGACTGCAGTCTTCTCGTTGGAAACGGTTTGAGATGCGGCAACGGAAGTGTTATAAGTTTCAGTTCCAATCGAGTAAGAAATGTTGAGAGTGTATTGCAATGTGGATTAGCTCTTCAAGAAAAGCCCAAGGTTCCACAGTCCGGGGGAGACAAGGCAGGGAGGGGATTCAGGCTGATTTGAAGAACCTACGCCCGCGTGAGGAGGTGAAGTGAAGTGAAGTGCCTGATTTGCGTTTTCACACGGCGACCACACCACCGTCATTGCTTCGACAACTGGCTGGCGTCCCCTCGAAACGAAACTTGGTCGCCAAACAGAACTGAGGAACGTCTGACGGTATCAACCAGGTGGGTTTGGGGTAAAATTAGCCAGGTGCACGTTGTGTTCTTGCCCGGATCTGGCATTTAATGAATGAAAATGTGACAACACCGAATTTGTGTGATCAATACACTCAATGTGTGGCAATGCACGCGCGAGCCTTGAGGCAAAACGTCAGGACGGCGCTGTGCGCCCGCGAGGAAAACGCCTTCAGTCCCTCGATACAGTGAAGAGGCTGATTAGTCAGCCTCTCCACGCGGCTTTCCGCGCGCGACACGCAGCCTTCCAGCCAATAGTGCGAGCTGAGAGCCATTCTTCGGCGTAGGTCTCTGGGCACTGTGAACAACTTTGGAATTCCTAAACATTTTTGTCGTAGCCAAGAATGTGGGGATTTGAAGAACACTGTTTCATTCATTCTGAGACAAACTTTGTTCGTTGCCTTTCAATCGTTTCACAACAATGGGACTTCACGCCTCAGTCTATCTTTTTCAGTGTTGTTTCTCTCGTGAGCAGAGACCTGCGTCTCGCGGTTCAGCCCACACCGCAAGAAGCGTGGATCAACAGAGCATGGGGCTTTTCCTGCAGTATGAATCGAGGTCCCCCCCCCCCACAAGAAATGTTCAAAGACCTCAATTCGACGACACAACTGCCGCTTCGTCGGTCGCTAAGTCGCTTGATTCCTTCAGAGTCAATTTCCGCGCATCCATCCGCCGAGCTCCCGTCATTTCCGCCCCGCCTCGTGAACAGACGAACCTGCAATTGAAGAAAAGGCGCATGAAATTTTTATTGGTGTCTGTTGTGTTGTCCTCAATACTTGGTCTGGCAGTGGTCAGACAAAGGACGTAGCATCTGCAAGAGCATCTGGTGTTTTCAAATCTCGAAAGAGAACAGTTGATTTTGACCTCATCCAACGTCAGAGTGAATGTGATCTGAAGGTGCAACCAAAACTTCAGAGATACTGCAGCGAAAAGCCCCCACAACCAGAATTCTACAGGAATACTGATGCACTGCATCCATGTGTCTTCTGTCTGCAGTGTATGAAGATATCAAACAACAATTTCATTCATAACAGAAGGCTGAGAGGAGTCAAAGAGCAAAGCCCTGCCAGCACAGCCCTTCTCGGCGCTGCCTCAGAACCACCTCAGTGGTGTGAACATTTTTGCACCATCGCGCAAAGCTTTCGTAAAAATGGTTCCCACGCTGCAGTTGAAGCTGTTTCAGAGTGGATCCAGTGGATGGGCAATCGAAACCCTCGTTTTCAAAGGAAAAGAAATCTCTGTTGTCAGACCTGTCGAACTTTTTGACTTCAATCGAAAGAAGCCAAGAGGACAGGATTCACTTTTTTCGTTTGCATCGCATCTCCGAGTGCGAACCGTCGAACAGAAGTTTGGACCCGAAATTGTCTTTTCATGACGGAGCATTGGCCGGGGATGATTGCATGAGGGACATGGATTGAGGGTCGGCGAGAGCAGAGAAACGATAATTGCCGGAGGGGAGTGCGACAACACGCAACCTGTAGAAAGACCTCGCTCTGTGCGAAATCTGTATGTTCTTCACTGGTCGCCAACGAGAAGCAACCGTACACTGCAGTTGCCTGTTTTGCTCACCTATACAGCATTTGACACTCCAAGGAAGTGACTTCCCGCTGAATGACATCAAACAGTCCGCACGCACAAAATTCCCCTCACAAGCAATCTTTCATATGTGCAGCAGAACGCTGAACACGACATAAAAGGTGCATGTTTCCAACGGAATTTGACGCGAAAGCCGTCTCCGCGCCGCAATGGGAATGTCTCCTCCTGTGCAATGTCTTTTGACATCCAAAACGCAGGTGTTGCGGTGACAAGGAACGAAGGCTTCACATCCATCACAAAACAGGTGTAAAATGTGTGGAGAAACCAAACAAGGAAACGCTACAGCAGCAACCCACACAACACTTTGATTCGAAAGGAAAACCCTGCTTTCTGTTGGAATGTGTTTGGTGCGGTGCGTGGAATCTGTTGCGAATGATGCAAAGAAATTGTCACAGAAGGGATTGTTTGCGACTGTAGTGCAAATTCGCAGACCTCGCACGGAAATTTGTCTTTGTCACAAAAATTGTGCAGCTTTGCAGCAGACCTACAGATTTGTTGAGACTTGTTTCATTTGACAGAAAATGTAAGAGCATGCAGTCAACTTCCCCTCAGCAACAACGCCCCCTCCAACAAACCCCGAATTCCATTTTCTCTGGTTCCCAAAGGAAACAGCATTTCCACAGCCTTTTTCCTGCAGCAGCTGCAGCACATCAAGCAAAAGTTGTGTGTATTGTTTTCGAGAACCTTTCAGCCCGTTAAACTTGTCACACGCGAAGAATTTTGAATGGTGAGGTGAAAAGTAAAAATAGACCCCCAAGACACGACAATTCACTTGTGCGGGTTGCAACCTCTCGAAAACCAAACGACTTTGGCCAGTGGATCTCCATTCGACCAAAAGTTGATCACGTGGAGCAGACACAAGAGCCAAGTGTCTCCTTCAGACCCTGCCATCTTGCAGGGAGATTTGTCGCAGCAACGCCAGTCCGAGTCAACAAGCTCAGAGGGCGTGTGTCAGTTGGTCACAGTACGAAGGAACAACTCGATGAGCGCGAATACCGTATTTCAACAAAACACTGGAAATGGAGAATGTCGAGACTTGCTGCGCTGTTCCAATCAGCATTGAAACGAAAAAATTTTGCGTCTCCATTCAAGGCAACAAGAAGTGTTTGCAGAGAACACAATGAGCAGCGCACAATTTCTCTCGCAGTTCCCGAGTGGTTCTGCTGCGAGTCGTAGTTTCACAGCCCCACTTGTGTCTGGAATCAATGTGCGTCGTGACGACTCGACGAAGTTGGACTCAAACAACTCACTTCCTGCAGGCTCGGAAAATGGAAGACATAGAACGCAAGGGGCGGCACCGCCGAGTGGTCCAATCACTCAGGTCAGCCAGACAAGGCATCCAGAACCGTTGCAGGTGCTCCGGTGCGTGTGCTCGCATTCAACGAACTCTTCTGCTTGGCGCGACAATCACACGCACAAGGAGGAAGTGGAACTTTGCTTGCTTCCACGGATTCGTGGTGAATGCCGCAGATCAAAATCGTATTTCTCAATTCATGAGCCAAACAAAAGGACATTCTTCCAACCAAGTTTTCACTCAAATATTTAACATTCAAAGCTGAATATTTTGAGAGCCAAGCAGCCCCCGGGAGAACGCGGTGGAAAGGTTCTGCACTGCGTTCCGTCGTAGCAAACCGCACACGTTCCACACAGCTTGTTGATGTGACTCCCCTGAAAAGAGTCCACAATCAAATTTGGAAACGTTTAATTCTGTAGATTCTTTTTAGTGAATTACGAGGCATGTTTTTTTATCTTCCCGTTGTTTCGCCGATATGTTCACTAATTTTCCACAGTTTTTCTCCAAACTCAGTGGGAATGCCCCCCATCAGTTTCCCCTTGGGGACATGCACTCAAATGTCCACAAGGACATGGCCAAATTGAGGAAGCAGGATTTGAAAACAGGTCACCATGAGCAGCATGGCGATTGCAACTGATCTATGAGTGGCAAAAATGAGAGTTTGTTGGTTCTTCTGGGAGACATGGCAGACAAGCAGCAGAAGACAGAGCAGCACACATCCTTGAAGTGTTTGGTCACTCAGGGAAACACCCATGTGAGTGACAAACTGATTGGTGTCATCGCCAAATCTGCATGTTGCATCAAATTTTGTTCATCATTTTCAGCATGAGAAATGGTTGTCAGTATGATTTTTACACATTTGTTGACATTGTTGGCATGTCAGTTGGCAACATGGAAAGTTTGCTCAAAATCAGTGTGGAATTTCTGAACATATCGGCGAAACAACGGGAAGATAAAAAAACTTGCCTCGTACAAACCTGAGGTGCTGCTCCACACACTGACAAAGCATCAAGTTTCAAAATCCCTTGCAAACCCAGCTTGCTTGCTTGTCTTGAATATCGTGGGGAGAGGGTGTCCCTTCTTCACGTCTGTTAAGCCTTCGAAAAGATTCTACACGTGAATGCGGAACGTGGTGCTGAAACTCTCCATTCCTTTTGTGGCTCTTACAAGTGTGTGCGATCTGGCTCGTAACAGCGGTCAGATTCACAACAACGCGCACTGGACTGAGATCACATGCAATCTGCACAGCTCGTCTGCATGAACACAATCAGGACCAAAAACAAGCCCTGTAGTCTGTCTGCCTTACCATCATGATACTTAAGATTGAGATCGTGTCCGACTAAATGATGTGGAAAAGTCAATATCAGTGGAGTCGGGAGATTTTGCCTGGGAAGGATGCTGCAGTTCCGCAACAGGCGCAGCATACAAAATCCCTGCAGGGATCCTGTGCTGCCGCGGCGCCAGTCCACGAGACCTTTCCCTCCCGCAGTCCGAGTTGTACCCTCTGGGGGGAGTCAAACATTCAATCGTTTGTTGTGTCCAGAGACGACTCGGTGGTGTGAGGTCCAAAACTCCACTTCACCATTCAGGACACATTGGTTCAGATTGTGCAGGACCACGTGGTTGCAACAACGTCTGTCTCCCACAAACGTTCTCGCTTAGACACGGTGCAACGAAACGAGTGCTTGTTTTGGGCACATCTCATGATCTGGCAGAATCTGTCATAGTGCCACCGACATGAATGTTTTTGGTTGAAACCGAGCACAGGAAGAACCACACAATTTGCCCAGAACAATCTCCTTCTGACATCAGTTTTGTAGAGTACTCCTTTGAGCACACTGCACTTCGAGACCTCGCATGTTCTTTGTGGAAAATAAATCCTTGCCAATCCAGATCCGTTGTACAAAGGCCCTACCCGTGTGGAGCTGAAGCAAACGACAAGCCTCGTCAATATGATATTGCGAGCGTTCAAGAACCACCAAGCATGCTCCTTTACTGTCTTTCGCGAATGCCAAGCACTCAGGAAGAGCGTGGATTTGGGCAAGTCTGACAAATACCTCAATATGTCACGGACGTACGTCAGGTGCAGTTTGATCCCCTGTCACACCCCACCTGATCTGGTCTTGGGGAGGAGCCTGGACCCTCTTGGATCCTTTCCCGTAAGTCAGCCCGGGCCTCTGCACACAGCAGTGAGCCGTGTTTGTACAGGGCTTTGATCCTCGGAGACAGGAAGTCTTAGCCTCGGGCTCCGAGCCGCTTTGTAGCTGGCGGTCGCCTCCCCTACACGGGGGACCAGGAGCAATTTGTATTTGACTTGTACCGCCGCGTTTGATTAAAAGGTGTAGATTACCCCGAAGAAACAGCCACACGGGCGGCACAATGTAGAAGCATGTTTCGGTGCAGCAGCAGTTTGGCCTTTCAGAAGAACGTGTGGACAACTGGTCTTTTACTGCGCGTTCAAACAGAATTTTCTCGACTGTGAAATCGTGAATCCTTTCCAAATCTTTACATATCTGTTTCTCGGTATTCGAATATTTGGCTGCTTCCTCATTCTGATCACGTCGGAATGCACACACAAACAAAAACAACTGTCCACAGAGAAAGACTTGATGTACCCGAGTAGCAGTCTTGTCAGCTTGGTTTGTGTGGTCCACGACGCGACAATCTTTGAGGGAACCGATCATTGCACTCCCATCTCGACTGGTACAGAGTCCCCTCACATCTGGACGCGCGCTCTGAATTCGTTCATCTTTTGAGCTTCAGTTTTCGATTGACAAAGGTAGCAAAGCAGGAACAGACACGACACCGAAAAGATGAAAATCATCCACTTACCAACAAGTCACGCTCAGAGCAAAAACTCCCTCAGTCCTTTCAGTCTTCGTTCCTTCCCAAAATTCTCAAACATTTCCGTAAACTTCAAATAAACCACGAGGCACAATTCTGGTCAAGCACTCGTCAGACCAACAATCGCAGAACAACGACGCGATGGCATAAAAAGCACACACCACGACACCCCACCCTACAGCACGAGGGCGACTGAAGTTGTGTGGAGCTGCGCTGTTGGGAACCAGCTAATATACGTCCTGCCACCCCGCAGCCTCCAGCGAAGCCGCTCTCTCTGTATTGTATCGATTGAACCCGATACACCGCAAGACTTACACGCACACGCTTCAGATTTACGCGTCTTCAGAGACCAATCGACTTTTGCGGAGAAGACAGTGGCAGAAAAAAAGAAGACTGGCCAACATCACAAAACCTCCTGCCTTTCTGATTTCCACGCAAGATTTTCAGAGCGAATTTCAATCAACTTTGGCCGAAGGAAGTGCCAAAATATAAGAAGCGAACGTGCGAGTGTTGTCCCACGGCACGAAAAGGGGTCTCTCGGCATCTGGATTCGATTCGGTCTTCAGATTTCGAAGCTTCACCATAATCACCACGATTCCACAGATTCTGCTGAACCTTTTGTCTGGATGGGTGTGTGGGGTGGTTAGTTTGATGGTTGGTTGTTGGTTGGTTGGGTGGGTAGTTGGGTGGTTGGTTGGTTCCGAACGCAACTTCTGCCATTCGAGTCTGAAGAGGAAGGGCGGGGGGGGGGGGGACGCTCAAAACTGTGCGCCACACACGGATTGTGACCGTCACACCAGTCGCACGGAGGCGGAGTGATTGACGGCAAGGTGCATCACAATCTCCGTCCACTTTTGTTGCATTAAATTTCTGACTTGAGGCTCTCGTTTCATCTTCTGTTGCACAAACAATCCACTGTTTCTTCAGGGCTTAATCCACAGTTGTTGGGCAACTGTGGATTCAGTGACCAGAATCTACCAAAGAGAACTGGTTGCCCTTCATCAGCACGACGAGAATGGGTGCACGGACAACAGTTCGCCGAAACATGTACCAGTAAGTACAAATTTTCCACTTCGACAGATTTTCACAAAACTTCTGCTTGTCAGCTTGAGCAAAGTTTTTTGGAGGTTGGGTTCAGTGACACAAAGAACAGCACTGCACAAGAACTTGCGCCTTCAGTCCCCACCAGTTCTGACAAACGTCGTCTATTGAGCAAGTTCACAGTGCCGGGAATAAGTTACACGACCTCCGAAGCAACTCTCTCGAAAATAACGAGTGCGACTGGGAAATCAGTTCTCTTCACGTTCTTGGTTTCCATGGACTTTTGCTGTACAATTCTCGTCAACACTTGTTCTCCGATTGCAAGCAACAACGGAGCAATGGAACGACGGATTCTGAGAACACCCAAATGACATGGCTTTGCAGTGCCGAGGAAGGTGGAAGGTGCTCAGTCTTCACTTGAACGCGTCGAGGAAATTAAGTTCGTTTGTTAGGAATTCCCTCCTTGCTCTTTCTGCGCTCCGTGCGAAGCATACCTGAGGCAACGAACATAATCTCCACATACAGATAACAGATAAAACCCGGTCCTCAAAAGCCGTGCAGGTCAGAATTTGATGTTTGTTCCACCAGATTCACGCTGCAGGCCAATCGAACACCGAGCCAAAACAGACAAGTCAGTCAAACCCAATCGAGACAAAACCTGTATCACACAGTTTACAAGCAGATACGAGTATTCTTGCTCTTTTGTTCAACTGCAGGTCGTCCTGGTCGCATCTCTGAAACGGCGAGAACTTGTGTTCGCTCACCAAACCAACACAAGTCTTTTTTTGTCTGAGTATTTTGTCCGGAATTCAATTTTCTACTTGGCTGACGGGATGCAGCTCGGTATTGGCGAACATTCACAAGGTGACTGCACTTCAAAGAACACCAATGTCTGCTTTTTGCTCACTTTATGAAATATTTGACCCTGGCCCCATCATTTCATTTCGCGTTTCGCAGTAACTTTTGCTTTCGTTGTGTTAACCCTGGATCTCGGATGAAAGACACTCATCCATAACATTCATCTGGTTCGAGTCACAACTTTTTCCTCAAGCTTCGTTGTTCCGCGCTGGCCCAGTCTCTCCGGACTACTTGCATTGCATGTGAGACAGCAATTCCACTGGTTTGCTCGTTCGGTGATGATGTTAGGGGACAGAAGACATCACGAACTGTTGGAACTGATAGGCACGACATCAAATGAGTACCGGTATTTGGAGGTTTACGTGCCGCTTTCGCCTCACTCACAGGTTGCACGACGTGCGTGACTCCCCACCACCACCACCACCACGAAAAAAAAAGCTCCATGGAGCTCGCGGTGATTTGAGGAAATTTCAGTTGCTCTGATTTGGCTTGCTCTGATTTGGCTTGCTCTGATTTGGCTCACTCTGATTTGGCTTGCTCTGATTTG
>JAAUXT010078928.1_pt1 | contig 15032 bp, 14 predicted proteins | sample 7278171 | NCBI WGS metagenome assembly JAAUXT01 (sample SAMN14350112, study PRJNA611818) | marine sediment metagenome | isolation source: surface marine sediment (1.8m) | place: French Polynesia: Moorea | collected 2018-08 | reverse complement strand
GGGTATCACTGGGGGAATCTTTGTGATATGGGTTGGAGACTATCTGAGATGTTTTTTTTCACATTGGTCACATTTGTCACGTACGCCTGCGTCCCCCTTGAATGGCAAGGTAGCTCTCTAAGAGCCATTTTAAATCTGTCCACATCTTGGCTCTCAGACCACGTAGGAAGATGATCTTTATACCAAAATGCAGGGTTTTTCATGCTCTTTCATATGGGGGTAGTTATGTTGGCTTTTGATGCAAACAAATTATCAAAATTTTGAGTTTTTCTCAGTCATCTGCTAACAACCTACATCTGGGTACTTTAGCCTCTGACGCAGCTGTGACATCATCAGTAAACAAATCGAACACAGGTGCCATTTTTGTGCTTCAATCTGAAAATTGTCTATTTGAGTGACTTCTGTGAATTTTGAGGTAATATATATATATATTCTGAATCTGCTCTTCAAGGGGATCATGCTGGTACCAGCGGTTTTGAGATTGATTGAGTTTTCACTGATTTATTTGGGGTAGAAGGATTGGCATAGATCTACGAGATCGGCTCCAATCGTGACACAAATTGCTTCATATCTCCAAAACTACTTGGCCAATCTCAACCAAATTTTTACACAAGCTGGGGTACATATTGGGCCACATCATATTAAAAGATGAAGTAAATCGGTCCAGTAGTTTTGGAGATATGAATTTTTTTGTGATTTAGTCGGAACATTTGAAGCACTTCCAAACAAAACTCAAGGTTGGGCATTTCAGGGAAGAGAGGCAGAAGGCAAAGCTTCAATTTGGTCAAAACAGTATGCATTTCCGAACAGTTCAAATCACCGTGAGCTCCATGGAGCTATTTTTTTTTATCTTTGGTCTCTTCTTGAGCACAGACAAATGTCTGCAAAGAACAAAAACGAACCTTTCTGTCCAGAAACTTTGAATACATCTCCAAATCTTCTTGCCATTTCAGTGGCTTTTTTCCGAACTCAGGCTTTTCTGAACCTGAAAATAGCGAACCCAATAACGCGAACTGCTGCATGCACGTCGTTCAAACCAAAACAGTTGTGTCATTTCACGGCCGGTCGAGTGTTGGTCGTTCTCATTTTTGCTTTCATATATAGATCTACATGCAGTATCACTGACAAAAACAGAAAAGTATGTTTTCGTTGCACTTGACTCCTGCAGCCATGGCCACAAGTCCACCCTTCATTTCGCAGTGGGAATTCTTGTCATCGTTGAACCACACGTTTACATACCTTCTTCTGTTGAAATCTGGGCAGGAAGGGTTATCAGCTTCATTGTCACCGGTGATCCCACTTGCACTCTGCTCACGAGGTGCCTGAGCGAAAGCTTTCACGTTCAGTTTCGCGATTCGTTATTTCAAATTAAAACGTCCAAATCGGAGAAAAATTTGATCTTCCCTGTATCTGGGCTTGGTGGGGCAAAGAGACCGAAGGAAACGTCTCGAAAATTAAGCGAAATTTGTGAAATGTACCCGTCTTTGGAGTAGTGCGACTGCCACACGACCGCGGGGTCGGAAGCACTGCGCACTGTTCGCTCAATTCCTGTCACGTCGAGGACTGTGTCTTGTATTGTACGCGTGTCAGAGCCAAGTGATACCTAGAAAATAAATTTCAAGGGTTTGAGCTCAAACGTTGACAACACATGTATCTGGCTGCCGTGGGTGTGAAGAAGATGAGGGGGGGGGGACACGTATGTGCTTGCAGCATCCGGTTCAGAATCCCATAATTTTGCCACGTTCCGCCGCATTTTTATGGTGACAACACTCTTTTGCACTCATCAATCCTTTTGATTTGTTGCAAAAAAAAACAACAAACATTGGCAACCTCAATGCGTGCCAAAGCCAACATTTCTTTGAAAGTGCTGTTGTCGGATGCCGCGGAGTCCGTTGATGAATGAACATTTGCTCACACTCGACGGCAGGTTGTCAACTTGTTGGACAGCATGAAAAAGCTCTGCCTGGGGCGATTTCAAAACCTTTGTCAACAAGCACCTGCGCCCAGAGTTGCTTTGGCGATCCACAAAGCAAAGTGTTCTGTTTTTACGGACTTCAGAGGAACAACCAAGTTGGATTCCTGAAACAACTGGAAGCTTTGGGCAAAATTCGAAAAATTTACAGGGGGCACCCTTTCTCACAGTGGGAGGGCGGGGTCCGATCGGAGAAAAATGACACCAAAATGATACGTATAGCTGCCTTCTAACATGTTGAAACAGCCCCCGCCCCGCCTTGTGAAATAAGTTTTATTTGCTAGCTTACGACTCTCTATTTTTTCGTTCAAAAATCGGACAATTCATTCAGTGTTCGAATGTTTCCCTCACGTAAACGGCGGGGCAGATGTTGTCCTCAGCGTCCAGTGAAATCAGTTGAAAATCCTCTGGCAGTCCCTTACTCGCGATGAGCCTTTGCAGCAAAAGATTACTTCCTGTGGAAATAGCAAGTCAAGACCTGAATGATCTTCTGACGTGAACTTCTGGGCACGTAGACATGGGCCTCCCCCACCCGCCACTCAGGAAGGTCAGGACTCGATGTGCAGGATGGTCCCTTTGAAACTCTGTGCAGATTTCGATGTTTCATCAAAAATTTGAAGGTGCCTTGTCAGACACTGTCGCTTTGCTGTGAGCTATCGGCGCGTGACCACAGCAGAAGGCGTTCTTGTTTGGTCGTTTTCTTTTGGAGTTGTCAAAAGCAAGTTGCCGTGTGGGCCAACAAAACCCGAAAATTATTGCAACGGTGAATCTACCGGTACCTTCTGAAATGTACCCCGACATGTCATCGAGGTTGACTCGACGAGTTGATTTTTGCACATCGCCACCTTGTTCAACGACACGCGATATGACATAGTGCTCACTCTTCTTGACGATGGTTGTCTTTCTGTCCAACGGATAGTCATCAAGCTGAAAAGAGTGAAACTATTTCGCCTTGTGTTTGTTAGCAGCCGGTTTGGTCGCAGGGAAACGATGATAGACTGCTGCATGGCAGCCAAAACAACACCCATGCAGTGCATCCATTCGCCCCTCCACCCCATTCGTGTTTCGGTGCGTATTGTTTTCCTTCTGCCGACATGTGTTCCAGGATTTTATTGCAGAACATCTTGGCTTGTCCTATACCTTGACGTACTCGTGATGATACTGTTCCAGTGTTTCGAGCTTGTGTGAAACGTGTGTCCTCACAGAGCTTCCACATGGAACGTTGTCGATGAGGCCATGGCTGTTTGCGTGGACCAGCCAACATTCACTGCCTTCGTGTGTTCCTTCCTCCACTTTCACGCAAAATTCTCCGAGTTCATTTCCATCTTTGGACAAAGTGACCAAGCTGTCATCAAACAAAACACGTTTGAAATCCTCGTCCTCTGAAGAGAAAACAAATGGATAAAGAAGTGTGAACAACTGACGCTCTGCGCATGCAGACTGGAGCTGAGTGACGAACACTTTTGGGGAAGCAGTGAAAACATTCACCTAAGCTCTCGAGGAACTGCAGGGCAGTTTTACTTGAACGTGCAACATCCATCAGCATTGACGCAGTCTCGTCCAGGCAGACTCTAGTGGAGAGGCAGATCAACAGGAAACTGGGTTCTGATCATTTCATCTCGGATTAAAGAGGCGTATATTCGTTGAAAACCATAACCATGTTTGAAAGCCCGACACTTCGCTCTGTATGTATACAAATGGCGGCGTTTCCGGGCAACTGGCACTGTCTGGCTGCTGACATCTGGTGGTGAAACGGTTCCCGCCCGCGCACCTGCTTCGTGAACCTCCGCACACCAAAATCGCTCATGTCAAGCGACAATTTTACGTGCAAAAGCATTTCTGTAGCAATTACTATTGTCCAATTTTTTTATTAACACTGAAGAAAAATGTGAACAATTTCTGAAGAACCATGTGGCCGCTGACCGCTGCACACGTAAACCGGACACGAATTGAGATTTGACAAACTGAAGCGATCAAAACCAGTGCAAATAACAGTACTTTTGCAATTTACAACATCAAACGCAACCTCTGACTGCTCCTTTAGCAATCCACCAACCAAGCGGAGAGCTGGAATGCTGTGTGAGAGTTCAAAATCACGCAACTGCTTCTAACACTTCGTCGCGTTGATCTGAATATATGACAACAAAAGCAACTGTCCCCTCAACCAGACAGACGATGAAGTTGCAAAACCACACAAATTTTTACACGTGAAACAAAAGGATATCGCCCACACCAAGAAAAGTAAATATGTGTGGGTGCGCAAGCTTTCAAATGATCACGAACAAGTCCAAACTGGTTTGGTCTCCTGCCGGTAGAGCTACTCCCTTCAGGCGACACAGATTTTCGACAAAGGCAAAGCTCTTTCTTCTGAATCAAGTGACCAGCACACACAGCACGTTTGCGATTACATTTCGTTGTGATGTGATCTCATGACTTAAAAATGTTTCGGATGAAAAGACAACACTGCGTACCGTTTCGAAAACAAAGCGCTTGGGATTCTGAACGTACACCATGTCGCTACATACCGCACACACGAACAAGGAAAACGCGAGAAACACCTGTCGCCTGATAACTCTTGCTTTGGTTGCGCTTGTTAACAGCTGAAGACAAAGGATAAAGGAGGCCGTATTGAACTGGAATGACAGCATCGGATGAACTGATGAATGCACTGTCACACTGCACACACCAACACACACACTAATGATTGCAGGTGTGAACAAGAAGATCGAACGGTGCAGACACAACTTGCCGAGAATTGCTTTGTTGTTCTTTGGATGTGAAAAATGATTCCTGACTTGTGTTGGTATTTGGGGGGGATCACGAAGGGCCGAAGGGTCTCAAGCCACATGCCACCCATCCCAACCACCTGCCTTTGATGGGGTTCATCGGTCCATCTTTCTGATTCCGGACGCGGAATGCGTCTTCAGTGCAAAAGGAAGTTTTACCAATTACCAACTGTGCGTCGTGTCTCGCTGTTAACACGCGCGGAACCCGCATTCGCTGAAAAGCCTGCAGTGGTTGGCCTATCAGCGGACAAGCAGATGTGTTTTCCGTCCCACATTAAACGTAAAAATCTTTGATGTTGCAAACTACGTACGTACGTACATTTCACAAAAACTGCCCAACCAAAGGTTTTGCACACAAAAACAAGTTGACAACTCTCATGACCCAAGCCTCTCAGACTGAAAGAAAACAGTTAAGGCAGATAAGTCCTCTTTGGACGCGCACAGTGCCTCCCCGGAACCAGAATTTTGTGCCGCTGATCCCACATCATTGTGAAGTTGCGTCGCATCAGTCCACCTCGATGGCATGGTGACAAAAACGAATGCTGCGAAAGGTTGATCTTGTCGTAGCTTTATCCGGCAATGCCCCCCCCCCCCGCTCACAAATACACAGGTGTGACTTCTCTCTTCTCTTCACCAAACGGGCAGCACCGTTTCCGTCCAAATGTTGCTTTCCAAACGGGAAAAGTTCAATTTACGGGACAATGACAATCACGGGCAGCTTCTTTGTTTGAGTCTCACATCGACATTTGGTGTTGTCAGCATGCATGTGCTTGGAAACAGTTCGTCGAATTTTGGGTGAATCTCCACGTGAGGCTGAGCGCGTCTAACGTTTGCGACGACACATACGCTTGTGTTCCTTGTGCCAGTGTTCTTGCTGGCACTTGATACTGCAGTACGACGTGTTCCAGCAACAGTGGTACATGGCTTCTTCTTCGCAATTGTAACACTGAAGTGGAAATGCACAATACAAACATTCCCTTGGCCCAAAGAAACGAAACATTGGTTTCCAAAACGTCAAAGCAGTTATAATTCAGAATTCAGTGAAGCATTCTTCTCTCCAATGTGTTTTGCATTTTTGAACGACCAAATCATTGTTTCAGCGAAAGGGTGACGGTGCAGTTTTGTTTCTATTTTTTTGCTTTCTGATGAAATGAATCAATGAAAACATCCACACACTTACCCACTGCTTTTTCTTGCACATCGAAAGCTCAGATAGGTGCTTCTGTTGTAGTTTCTTCACCTCGTCCTTGTGCTGATCCTTGCACCTATCTTCTGTCGCTTTCTTTGCCCTGTCCACCTCTCTCTGCAAACTGCTCATTGCGCGAGATACGGCCTGTTGTTTGTCTTCCTCGAAGTCCTTCCGCAGCTGAAGACGAAGAAATCGTTTCAAAAATTCAACAAAAGCTCAACAGCAAACACAAGCCCGCTCACACCGTCAAATCAGTTGAACAGCTGAACAAGACCGCTCCAACTCAACGTGTTTGAGTCGCAAACGTTGCGTTTGTTTGTGTCAAATCCGAATCTGCAACAAGAGATCAAAGATACCAGTAGCAGCTAGACGTGGCCAGCATTGCTCCATTGTAAGGGGCTTGCCTGACCCCTAAACTGACCCCCTTGGATGAACACACACACAGAACAGAACACACACATGCAGAATAACAACATTCCCTATTGCTCAGCCCGCGGCTAAGTCTGGAGGCCGCGGGCTTGAAAACTGGACTGGAAATCCCAGGTGTGTTTCTGCCTACCCTTTGCTCTTGTTCCTCCAGGGCACGTTCCTTCTCACTGTTGAGGTCGGCCTCGAGGCGAGACAGCATCTTGTTGTACTTGACGCCGCAGTTGCACGAAGCGTCGCTGTTGCTACTGCTCGGCAACACGTCTTCGTCCGTCTGCGTCGACTTCTGTCCCTGCTTGATGTTCGCCAGATACTGCAGGGTGAAGAATAAACATCTTTGTTTTCTGTCTTCTCATTCTTGAAAACGTCCGAACCACAAAAACACAGGACTGGGTGAAATCGAGACTCTTGGGAGAAAGCCACAAGCTCTCTTGAAGCAAATGAAACTTCGATCGGGAAAGATGACAAACTTGAGAGAAATGCCAACACACGCACACCAAGCACAAACACAGCGGCAACAAGGGGAAAAAGACACAATGTCCACTAATCATTGACACGAAAATAAATAAAACGGAACAGCAACGAAAACCAACGCACATCCAACCACAAGCACATCTTGCAGCAAGTCTGAAAAGACGAAACCGGACAGACACGTGCTTAGTTCGTCACAAACACACTGAGCCAGTTGCACACACATTGCTCACTTCCGACGGAACTGCACCTACCATCTGGCTGTTAGTTTGTGCACTGTTGTTTGAAGGGAGCTTGTCATCCTCAGAATCATTCTGGAATGTGACATCTGTGTCAGGACGAGTTCCCACAACATTCAAGGCTGATTCAGACACCGTTTTCAGTGCATTCAAACAAGACAACAGTTTCTGTGATGAGCGCGGCTGTTGCAGACGCACCCGTCGAACCGAAGCGGCAACCAAAGACAGGGTAAGTCTGGAATAATGCCCATGAAAGACGCTCTTACCTTCTTCATCGTTTGAGTCGATATCTCTGTTGTTGAAACAACCCGAGGAGACTGAATCTTGTCTTCCGATGATGTCACTTGGTTGTCTGGAGTCAGTGCCTGCAAAGAACGCGCCTTTGTTTCCACAACCAGCATGCGAGGTTGTATCAAATATTCTGTCACTCTTCATGTTCAGTGTATTTGGCAACAGACACAGGTGGTTGATTCCAGACAATGTCAGACTGGCCAAATATTTTGAACTTCACAGTGCAGACTGGCCAATTGACTTCGCTGCTGAACATGCAGAGTGACAGAATAAATTGATGCAACCTCGCAGAAGAAACAGCTTGTGACCTCAAACAACCTCAAAAGCCTTCAGCCTTCCCTACAACAACGCGTTCCCAACACCACCCCACACAAGAGTGTAGCTGGCCACCTCGAAAGATACAAATGGCGGAAATCTTTACGAATCTTCAGACAGCTGACGACGAGTGTGAACGCGGAACGTATAGCTCACTGCGTCACAACGAAAACAAAGCAAACCTGACGATCTGGGACATTGGAACTGGAAATTTCCATGCTGGACTCGTCCTCCCCAAACATTCGGTACTTCTTCTGCTTTTTCGGGGGTTCTTCGATTTGCAATTCTTCTTCGTCCAGAGAATCCACGAACTCGAGCGACGTGTTTGGGTCCAATGGATCGTTCTTCGATTTTTTGCTCCTCTTTTTTCCTCTGTCTTTCTTCATGCTTCCTGGACTGTACGTGGTCCCGTAATGTTTCTGGATGAAAAAAACCCGGCATATTTGAGTAACTTGATGCTGCGAAGAGTCTCACGCGCACTTGGAACCGTCTTCGTTTTTACCTGCTTTGGAAAGGCCATTTTCTCCAGCTGCACAAAGGCTCTCTCGGGCGGTTTCTTGCCCTTTGTTGATTCCTTCTTCGCGAACGGCAACTCGGACAACGAATCGGCGATGGACTTCTCGTGGCCCTTTGACTTTGACTTTGGCGTCTTCGGCGATTTGGTGCGGAACTTGGGCGGAGACAGAGGCTCTTCGAACGGCTGCAACAGAGCAGTTGTCAACCGAAATTTGACATTTTTCAGGAGAACTGAAAGCGTGAAGTTGATCTGTGGATGTTTAGAAGTGGCATCAATGGTTGAAGACGCCACACGTGAAAACAAAAATTTCAGGAAACCATCCGGTGCTGATTCTGACCTCTTCACCGTTGTCGGATTGAATTTCAGCGTCACTCACGGCATCGTCAGTCGCAACTTCCTCCAACAACTTTCTGTGCAAATCGCATTCTTTCATTGCTTTCACAAATCCTGAAATTGACGGCGTCAGTGTCAGTTGAGTGTTTCAAGAAGGTGCAAACAAAGTTCACCCAGTGAACGACACCACCGAAATCAACAAAAACCTTGTGTTTTCTTGACGTTCAGAGACTTCACGTTCGTTGTTATTGGCCTGATACTCGTTTTTGGCAACAAAGCCCTGCAAGAGGAAACCATATCGCGTGCAAAGGATTCTCTCGACAGAAAAGAACAGATTTGTGATCATCAAAAAGAAGCGTGTGTGTGTGTGTGTGTGTGTGTGTGTGTGTGTGTGTGTGTGTGTGTGTGTGTACCTTTGACGAAGACCTCCAAAGAATCTCACGTCGTAGTTGTCTCCTTCCATGAATATCACTTTCGCAGGCCAGAAGGAGAATCCCTTCTGCTTGGCGTAAACCAGCTCGTGCGGAGGTTTCTGCAAAAACAGTTTCACTGTCAGAAACATGTTGGAAGAAGCCTCAACAAAACTTCACCTCAATGTGCTTGTCCTTACGCAAGGTTGTGCAAACCAGTCCTGTGGCTTTGCGTTGGAGAAGTAATAGCAGTCTTTGCATTGCTTAATTTCATCCAACTGGAAAAGCAAGAATATATTTCCAATCACAGCACTGCAAGGTGGATACGTTTACTTCCGAAAATTCGTTTTGTAGTTCTGCGATGAAGACACCCGTCCACACTCACGTCGTATTTGCAATCCCTGATCATGATTTTTGCCAAGTCAGCCATGCCTCCAAAATCTACAAAATCAAAGGCAACTTTAGTCACAGACGAGTTGGGTTGGGGTTGGACAACTGCACCAGAGCTGGGCGACACGTACCTCCAAACGAGATGATTACGATGTGGAAGATAATCTGTGCGTCGACGAGGAACTGCTCGAGGAACTTGTACTTGCGCTTCTCTGTCTTCGCCTCCATCGTGTTCAGATCCATGTAGTGAAAGACGAAATTCGTGAACTTGTCCTCTTCTTCCTCCCTCGAGAACAACTTGTGCAGTTCTCGGGTCTGAAATTTATACTACAATAGCAGGCAACAAGCCCACCGAGAAAAAAAAGACAAGGTAAGTACAGGGCAACACAACATCGCGACAATTTGCACGTCCAATTAAATCACAATGTTACGAACAGCACTGTAACGTTTTGAGCGATCGAACAGAAATAAGTACAAACAACTGTGGCGCGGTACGATGTTACTGATCAATGTTGTTAGCTATTCAAACAGAAAGAAGAAACAGTTTGTTCTTCAGACGAGACAACCAAGCATGAATCTTTGACGAGAAGGGAAAAGTTGATCTACCCAAAGAGTGCACTCATAGCTACTCCTAAAAATCTCCAGACGAGACTGCAACAGCGAAATGAACAGGCGACAATAAACAGTCGGAAGCAAGCAACAAGACAGAAACCACTCGTTTTCACTTCCAAGCATTTCCGCTCCGACAATCCGAGAAACGTCTGCTGTGCAAAACCGGCTCGTTTTGTCACCATTGGGTGTTGCCCAATCCACCCGTGTTTTCGACGCACCATATTGTCCCAAACTTGAGCACCAAAAGTAGGGTGCATCTTGCACGTGGGAAGGAAAAAACTTTTGTTTCAATGTGACCCGATACCAAAGAATCAAGGTTGAAGTTGGGGTGCGACTTGCAGAGTTGTGTCTACGTGGGTGCAACTTACACATGGGAGATTATGTGTCTTTGAACATCATCAGAGGATGAACAGTTGTTTCCATTGCTTTTGGCGGTTCAAAGATGGAGTTGTTCTTGAGGGTGAACAGTTGGGGCGGGGGGTAGATTTTGAACAGGCCGGACACGGGGTGAACCTCTTGCAAAATGCTCATCACACTTTGTGGAATGTTATAACACCGGTTTCTGACCAGCATGACAAGAAATTCAGTGACGATACACAAGGCGAAGAGCTCTCGTGCGTGCAAGATCTAAGAAAGCCACAACAGAGCTCCCGCTTAAGTCTACATTCAGAAACCCTCTGCCCTTCAAATATTGAGAAATGCTCCCATGAATAGGAAACTGCTCACTCACCTTATGTTTCAAGCGACTCACTGTGTAACCGAGCAAGGTGTTGAGGTGCCTCCTGCGTATGCGAGGCTTCTGTTTCATTGCCTGCAACAACAAGATTTTTGGTCACAATACGCGTCAGTCAACGCCAGGGGAAATTATGAAACGCGGATCCCCGTGTTTCTACTCCAGGTTCTTTTGCCAACAGGTTCCGTATGGTTTCTGTTTGTTTCAATTCCTGAAAACAAACACATTGCCTTCCCACCAAATTATTCCCAAATGAAACAACGGGCACTGAGACACTGCAAATCAAAAGTGAAGGCAGGTTTACGTCCTGTCCTTTTTCAGAGCTCTCCAGTTTGCACAAAATGGATCTAAAAAAATCCCGTGAAAATGCACAGGAGAGATCTATCGATCAAAAAGTATTCAGACTGGAACGTTCAAAACGCGGCAATGCAAAACGACCAGAAAGAACACAAACACAAACATCGTACGAGTAACTGCCATGCAGCTTACCTAAGTCGAACTTTACGAAACACTGTCAAAGGGTTAATTTGACTTCGTCAACGAACAAAGTGATTCACAACAATCAACAAGGACTGGTCTTTCAGACAACAACAAGATCCAATGGTTCAAAACTGCAGTCGGCACAAAGCACACAAGCTCAGGGAAAGCGCACGAAGACTGTTTACCTTGAAGGCCTTGTAAAGTTCAAGAGAAAACCACAAGAAGTTTGTTGTGGATGCTCATGGAGAAAAACAGAAACAGAAGTGTGGACTCTTTTTTTTTCTGAAACCTTGAACCTGTTTTCTCCCAACATTGGAAAAAATCGCAGAACTTCAGTGGCATTTGTTTTGTTCCACAACTGTTGAAACAGGCAAACTGGCTCAAGGAGTCAGTCGGTGACTTGAAGAAGGCAACAGCTGCATAAGGGATATGGAGCACAGTGGTGTTTGAGAAGTGGTGTCAGCGGTGTTTGTGGACGTCGTTATTTTGAAACTGGTGACAGAGCCAGCGAGGATAAATTGACGCTCAAATCCGACGCGACGGGCTATATTCGCCAGTGTTGGATCTCTCTTCAGTATCTCACGAACATCAAGTCACTCACAAAAGGAAAAGCTTCATTTTAGCAAACAACTGTCACGAACGTAGATTTTGTAGGGTTTTTTTTTCTTTTACCAACACTTTTGGGTGCAGATGTCAGCGTCAATCCATTCACTTTTTGTTTCTAACACACTGAGTGAAGAGACACACAGACCCGCGTGAAGCTCTCAGGCAATTTACCAAAGCAAGAAGGCAGAAAAACATTTTGCTGCTTTACCTTGCACACGGAGCAAACGAATGAGTCATCTCCACCATCTTTTGTGATGCAATCAGGGTGATAAACACGCCAACACTCCTCACATTCCAAAACTTCGCCAGGCTTGTGGCATGCGAAGCAGTACCAATCATGGTCTCCCTTTTCCTGCAATGTACATGTTCATGTTTGTATTTGACAGGCCTTTGGACCCCCATTCTTCATATCATCGAAGGGAAACATTGCATTGCCAATCCTTTTCAAAATATGGACAGAATCTTTTTTTCACACAGAACATCGCCCTTTCTGAGCCAAAACGATACAGACCTCAACTTCCTCCGGAATTCGAAATGCCTCTTCGTTTGTTCTGGGATCTTCAAATTTTTCAATGAGACCATCAGCCACTGCATTGTCCAGTTCCTTCCTGCAATCTTTCGGTTTCATTTCGTGCTCCTTGTACATGTGCTTCGCAATGTGCTCCTTGAACCAAGAAAAGACCACACATAACCAATTGAACAAGAAAGCAGTTTGGAACACAAACGCGTCGCAAACCCAACGAACGTAGCAGCGATCGCCTGTGTGTGTGTGTGTGTGTGTGTGTGTGTGTGTGTGTGTGTGTGTGTGTGCGTGCGTGCGTGTGTGCGTGTGCCTCAGCCTGTCGCCAGTGCATCACACATGCGCGCTCGAGACGCGCCTGTGCAAAAGGGCGCTTGAAAGCAGGACGTTCAATCAGTGACAGAGAAATTTTTGCCTGCTGTGTACGTGCGGCGTTGTTCGCTCTAAACGCTCGGAAAATATTGCGACCCATGGATCCGCTGAACTGAGATTACACTCGAACGTACAAGTATTTCAAAAGTGTGTGGAAAAGTCATGGTGATGTCTGCACCACAAACGTGCATAATACCTGATTGGGAACATTTTTCAGTTTGTCCAGAGCTGCGATGGCTTGCCATAACTGTTGAACAACTTGTGGTTCACACTGTCGTTTGATCACAGGCTGCACCATGGTGCAAAACTGAAACATGCAACACAGCATTACTTTGCGACATCTCATGTTTGCGCTGTGTCAACGTAACTGAGCACACAACGAGCACCATCGGAGCTCCAACAGTTGGAGATCTGGAATAAAACTACGTTGTTGTATCCAGCAATCAAGGTGTCATTGGAGGCTGTCAAAATCGTCACCAGGACACGGCTTGAATTTTCTGCAAGTCCATTTTTCGAGAAGATGTGGTTCTTTTCATTCACAAAGATCGAGATCTACGGCCCGCATAGATCTGCCCTTTCCGCAAGCGGATCCAATTTACATTTCAAACATCAAATGTTGTCAATGATGGACTTTGATGAAACTCGCAGGCCACACAAATTCACTGACAAAGTTGTGTTTTGAACATTTCACCAGCTTTTGATTTTTGTCTGTGAATGTTCACCTGAACCAGATCAAGGCTGCAGAAAAGGAGTTTCCCTTTTACCGCCCTCTGACTGAAAATTCACCACGCAAACACTTCTTATGACTTGTTCGTGACATTCTTCAGACGCTAAAAGGCTGCAAATAAACATTTGAATGCATTTTTCAACTTACTTGTTGCTAAAATACGGAAAATTTTTGCCTGAATTCGATTGTGTGTTGTCCCCGATGCGTACTTCGTCAGAGACCCCAAAAGTGATGACGTCACGCGTGTTGGTGCCTAGCAAGGTGCGCGAAGCTCAGTGACGAAGCGCGTGGCCGCCTGGGACACTGCCACTCTTGTCAACCACATTCCTTCAAACTCTGTTTCGGCAGAAAATAAATCATCGGAAGATGTCGAACAAGATAATTGAATGTGTGCCCAACTTCTCCGAAGGACAACACAAGGAGGTAGGGTCCAATGAGGTTGAGAAAATCTGACCACAAGTGATGGGCGGACGCTCACGTCTTGTTCATGTGGCTTTCATGATCCAGTGGAAGTTAGACCTGCGTATGTCTACAAGTTCAGGCACAACGACTTGCTTCATTGCAGATAGATCTATTTTGCATTGCACACATATTCTACCTGAGTCAGTGATCAGGGCATAAGGAGCGCACGCATTTCTATGAAGAAAAAGACATCAACATCCGTTTCCTGAACTTGTCTTCTTGAAGCACATGATGGCACTTGAAACCATGTCGAAAAGCCGGTGTCCTCTGATAATCCTCCTGCGTGAGATATGGAAACACTCAGTTGAAGATAACAAGATTGCAGAATTCGATGACAAGATCAGACCGATGATAACTCAGAGCCCAAATGACATGTCCGATTCGGACTTCAGATGACAAATGTGACATTCGCTGTAGATCTATAGATCCAGAGTTTACACCCCTCAAGAATCACAACGGTTGATATCCAAAGTTCCCGGGCGACAAGCGTGAAACGAAAAGACTGCTCTAACAATCTTGTTTTTATCACCAGGTGATTGAAGCGATCGCTTCTGCCATTTCGTCAACTGATGGCTGCAACCTGCTGGATGTGGATCCAGGCATTTCGACCAACAGAACTGTGTACACGTTCGTCGGCAGCCCTGAAGCGGTGGTCGAGGGAGCGTTGAACGGAGCCAGAGCGGCTGCTCACTACATCGACATGACCAAGCACCGAGGTGTCCTTGGCTTCTAGCAGTCATTGCACGAAAGAGAAATGGTGAAAAACAAGTGACACCTTTCTGGCAGTGCTCGTGTCCATGTGGAAACGAATGATCATCAACATTCGCTTTGTTGATCAATTTGTTGAAATGCTGCCCGTGTTGCTGACTTTTGCCTGCTTGTTCCAGGTGAACACCCTCGGTTGGGCGCTCTGGACGTATGTCCCTTCATTCCTGTGCAGGGCGTGAGCATGGAAGAGTGTGTCGAGTGCGCGAAGGAGTTTGGTGAAAGACTGGCAATGGAGCTCGGTGTGCCAGGTGGGATACTAATTGATGGTCGCGTAGCCGGCCCTTAGCATTCATGTGTACATCTGTCCACACTTTGGAATGTAACCACCCCTCCCCCCCTCTACCAGACCCCCTCCCCCTGCCAGACCCCCCTCCCCTCCTGTCAGACCCCCCTCCCCCTCTGCCAGACCCCCC
>JAAUXT010054522.1_pt1 | contig 15032 bp, 14 predicted proteins | sample 7278171 | NCBI WGS metagenome assembly JAAUXT01 (sample SAMN14350112, study PRJNA611818) | marine sediment metagenome | isolation source: surface marine sediment (1.8m) | place: French Polynesia: Moorea | collected 2018-08 | reverse complement strand
GTGGGTGGGTGGGTCTGGTAGGGTGGGGGGGGTCTGGTAGGGTGGGTGGGGGGGGTCTGGTAGGGTGGGGGGGGTCTGGTAGGGTGGGAGGTTACATTCCAAAGTGTGGACAGACGCACACATGAATGCTAAGGGTTTTTAAGCTAACAGCGGGACCTAGATGGCCGGCTACGCGTGACCATCAAACAGAATATCATTAGGAAATTGTGTGAAGAGGCTTCAAAACAGGCCAAGGATAAAACTCATCCAGACATAATCGCTACTATCATCTCATACTTCAATCTGGGGCCAAGCCCGCATGGGCTGGTGAACAACCTGGTGCACCAATTAGCCCATTCGTTTTAAGGTGAGTTTCGTGGTTTTTGCTTCATGTCACCCCACAAATCATCTCATTTCAATTCATGGGAGAGGGGAGTCCAAAGCAAAATGCAACCATTCATGTTTCCCATGAAGCAAAACAAACCATTTGGTTCGTTTGCCCCACCACAATACTTTGAGAAAAACTGTCCACGTACACAGTGGGTCAGCAAACCAATTGTTGTGATTGCGCTACGCCCGCGGCATTGCATCGAGCCGCGCGCAAAAAAAAATGAGCCAAATTTTCTTCCTACAGTGTATTTGTCTTTGATTGCAATTTAGTTCCTGTATGCAGGGCAGACAGAATGTCTTTTCGTACTAAACATTTGTTGTGCATTCAATTTGCTTTGTTGTTTTCATCCAACCATTGTTTGATGTTCATCAACAACTGCAGTGTTCTTTCACTTTTTGTATCCTTTTCGCAGTTGTGCTGTGCTCCATCAAACTTGTCCCGCGGTGAACATTTGTTGCTTTACAAACGCACAGTTTTCAGCCGAGGAATTGTGTTTATTGTTTCGAACGGGGGACAAGTGACACCAGGTGTGCACGGTGCACCCAAGACTTGGTCCGGGTTGGTGATGAACCTTCCTCGGACTGGCAAGAAAAGAGCACAGGAGCACTGACGAAGAGCGCGATGACGGACACCACACAAGAACTAAACTTCGAAGCTATTCGTCGCTGTAGCTCCTTGTCAATTCCTCATCACTCTCACTTGGTCAATTTGTTGACTCACAATCACTCGCTGGCACCAGCAGTGTAGCTGTTGACCCATCTCCTTCACCAAGTACGACAGCTTCTCCCTCCAAAACTGAAAGAAACAAGAAAGCATACCAGTAAAAATACAGCTTGTCCACGCCGATTAGAAATTCATTGGCCAAGCGAAACACAGAAACTCGGACAAATTTCCGGTCATTCAACATGTTATTCCCTCCCACAAGAGGCTGAGAAGGAAACTCACCAACAGAATTGCTCGCCGCTGCTTCTTCAATGCAGACCTGAACATCACCCAGATTCGTGTCCTCCGGCACCACGACTTCAACGCTGCTTCCCGCTAGGTCACTCAGATGTATCGCCTCGTGTTCTGAAGTGCCACTCGTGTACGGAATGATCATCGTGCCGTCCTGACAGAACGAGACAACGAACCTTGTCAAAATGATGCACCGGTGGAAGGCCGATCCTTCAGGTCTGAATGAAGGCATCAACGGCATAAAAGTTCTTGCAAAAACACCCGAGGCCTTGGCGTTTGGCCCAAACTCCATTTTTAAAGGCTTATGCCCTTCAGCAAGAACACCAAACAGTGCAGACAGACGGACACACCTCGGGGTTTGTGTGCATCAGACAGCGTATCATAAAAACAAGCCCGGGTTCACCAGACGGTTACGACGATCGGGGTCGCGCGTTTCAAAGTTCTGTCAACTGGCGGGCCCAAAAGTTTGTTTGCAGATCAACTGAAGTGCGTGAGAATATGGCCAAGCATCTGGCGCTTGTAAAAACGAAATCCTGTGAGCACCTCTTGCTGTTCGAGAATCAGTTCTTCTCCTTCGACTCCTGACATCTGGTGGTCGACAACCTCCTCAACCAGATGTTCGTCCAGACTCTCCACGGTTTGTTCGTTCAACAACTCCACTTCAACCATCGAGTTTTCTCGGAAAGTGCTCATCACTTGTTGCGCTTTTTCCCAGCCTTCCTCAAGAGCAATGATCTTCTCGAGCTGAAGAAATGTCAGGCACAAGTCAGGGTTCACGGCTGAGCCAAACCAAGACACACTTTTAGAGCATACAGCCGGCAAGATAATTTCAACATCAAATTTACGTCAGAAATTACCCGTTTGCTTGGACTGTCCTTGCCCGCTGCAGGATTGGCCGTCTTCTGCAACACTACCACGTAGTTCGTTGTCACCTGGAAAAAAGTGACCGAATGTCAAACCACAAGATGACTTATGGCGTGAAAGACAAAATCGGAACAAAGGAAGCACAGAGGTGAAAATAAATCTGCCCACCTTCTTGTTTCTCAGGCAAAGTCCACGCTGGATGTGCTTTGTTAAATTTCCTTTCAGTGTGAAGCCGATCTGACATTCGGTGCACCAGTATGGCTTTCTCAATTCACGGACACTGACTTTGCATCTGCACACAAAAACGGCAACTGCTTGTTCCAATCGAAAGGGGGAACATCTTCAGCAAAGTGGGATCAGGAAAATTTTTTGCATTGGCTGACAGAAATGACAAACTTGTCTGGCGTTTCGACGTGACGGACGAGTTCCTTGTGAGTCACGAATTTCTGCTGACAAGACACACACTGGTATTTGCGCGGAAGGTGCCTCGTTTTGATGTGACCCAGCAGTGACGGCTTCACTGGGAAACTTCTGCAAAGGATGCAGGCCCACAATCAGCAAAACGAAAATTGGGCACCACGTCCTGAAGACGTCTGGTACCGAAAAACGATGATAAATACGTGACAACTTGGTACGGTTGAAAGTGGAGTGAAATCGGACAACTCGATGGTGTCCGCGAAACACTAAATTTCCTTTTCAGTGTGATTCGAAACAAGCGTATTGCACTGACTGCACCGCCACCTACTTGTTGCAAATCGTGCAAATATAGAGGTTTCCCTGAAGTTTTTCAATGTGAATGTTTTTCTCGTGGGTTGCTCTGACATGATACTTCTGCAAAAAATGTTTACAAACTCAGAATAACATCCCAACGACACCAAAGCAGATCCTGTCCTTGGCACTTATTGGAGACAATAGCTGTTTATGTTTCAAACCCTCAGGCCAATGTAGACACGATCAGTTGAAATTTTTGATGGCCGCTCCACCGGTCATCACCACGACACAACATGTGCACGTACCTTCACACTTTCCACACCACCGGTGCAACTCAAGAGCAGACAAACCAATTAGATTCTCAAAAACGTTTTGCTCCCCCCCCCCACCACCACCAATCGCTTTACTGACCTTGAACACTTTTCCACAGAATCGACAGGAATAGTCTCCTGGAGGGTGAATCATTTTGTTTCTGGGAACCACACAATCAACGAAAGCGCCGTCCTTGTAGTGTTTTTTTCTGTGCATTCTCATGTCATTGGCTGTTTTGAACATTGTTCCGCACACTGAAATGACATCATGTACTTTGGTTGAAATCCAAAGCAACAGACAGAAAATCAAACTGCTCCAAAAGAAGTCACGAGTTTGAAGCAACATTGAAGAAACTCACAATCACACATGTGCTTGCGTTCTGTGCTGTGATACGTGTTCTTGTGCCGAGTCAACAGCCCTTTAGTTTTGAACTTCCGATCACACAGGTCGCACGTCTCATTGTAATCCGTGGAGTGTTTGAAAACCTGGTGACTTTTGAGCTCGGATGACTGCACAAACTTCTTACCACAGGAGTCACACTGAAACTTTCCAAAATCTGGAAAGACATACCCACATCAAACCACGTCAAAGAAATAGATCCGTCTCAGAAGAATAAAAGTGTCTGAATCTTACTCGTGGAGTGATTCTTTTTCGTGTGCAAGGCGAGTCCTTCCTTTGTCTTGAAGTGAGAGTCACAGTGGCCACAGTAGAATCTTTGGGAGCTGTGTACCTGGACAACGACAAGAACCCGTCAGCCGAAAGTACCCGTCTTACGGATACTCACTTGCCAAAGGGCCACCATTTCTTACTTCATTCATGTGCCTCTGCAGTTGTTTGGCTGCTTCAAATGCCTTCGAGCACACGCCGCAGACCAGTTTCCGACGATGCTTGTGAAAGCGGATTTCATGGGAAACACACAAGGCCAAGTTGCTGAAGGCAAACGTCAAAATATTACAGCGAGAACCAGACATGGGTTGGAGCACACAAAAGTAAGCACAAAAGTGAGTTTCCTCGTGTGCTGTGCTTGCAAAAGTAAGCACAACACACTGGGAAACACAACCGTTGTAGGTACTTACGCAAAGGAACCGCCACAAACTTCGCAGGAAGGCATTTCCGTCGAATCGTTCCCATCTGCAGCAGAAACTCGTGTCAGAGAAAACCAACATCGCAGATCTCTTCCCGCCTTTGTGAATTATTTTGCTCTCACCTCTAAACTTGGAGGTACCCTCAACGTCCGACTTGGCTTCATTCAGGATTTCGGTTTGGTTCTCCGGAGCTACTGAACTGCAAAAATATCACATGCACACGCCTTTTATTGCTTCTCATTTTGAGAGAAAAACCTCAGTGCAATTTGAAGGGTGGAGGCTCAGGTCCCACTGTATTTTCCCTAACCTGTTCACCGCCTCCTCCTCCTCCTGCGACGAATCGACTGTGATCATGAAAGAAATGTCCTTGGTCTGGACGCGCGGAGTCTTTGCATCTCGTTCGTTGTCACCACCTGGTTCATTTCCGCCAAAGGCGCTGCAGTTTGGTACCTTCAAGTCTGGACTGTTTGTTGTGTCATCCTTTGGCTCAAGCATGCAGCCTCTTTTGCTCGGTTTCTGTTTCTTGTGAACCTCAGAAGCTGGGCCATCCTTGCTTTCGATTTCCGGACTGATAGGCACGCGTTTGTGAACATCTTCGAAGTCAGCGTACTTTGAGCACAGTTTCAGTTTTCTGGTCGACGTTCTTCCAGCAGAAAACTCTTTCACATGTTCTTCTGATTTGGGAGATTTTACAGTCGTTTGATTTGTGGCAGACTTCAACAGTGTGTTTGACTTTTTGCGCGGGTTTCCTCTTTTTGGTGACAAACACACACCATCCGCTGTCTCTGGTGAACTCGAAGTTTCAGACTCCTTCGAAGATCCAGGGGGAGCGTCTTTCGATGAATCAGGACTTCGTTCGGCAAAAGACGCATTTTCGACGTCATTGCCCTGGAGTGAACGAGGTAATATTTTGTGCTTTACCATTCCAAAATGAAAACAGTGATTCTTGTTTTCACGACCAACCCGCTTGCTTACCACACTCAACGTCCGGCCACCGACTGGATGTCTTTCACCTTGCTCTTGTCCAGTTGTTCCCAGTTGAACCACAACCATTTTAGGAAATTCTGAATTCTTCTTACTCTGTGGCAGACAACATAAATCACAAACTGCTAAAACTACAGTGTTTACAACGGACATTCTGGTGCCTCCGCGTGCCACAATCCACGCTTGATATTACAAAACTGCTTTGGTGGGTGAAATGGACAACCTGTTTGGTCGTTTCTGCTGAAGGTGTGTCAAGATGAGGTTCAGTGTGTCGAAAGAGCTGCAACGTTTGGGCTGCTATTGCCGCCTCCGCATTGGTTGTCAACTCTGACCAGCTAATCTGCATCAAAATGCACTTTAGATATTCGAAATTCTTGTCTGTCAACAGCAGGATCAGTGATATTGTCCTGGCGATTCAAAATGAAGAAACCAAGTTGGATAGAATGAACTTCTCACCTGCCTGTAACAGTAGGCTAAAAGTAGCTTCAAGTTCTCTTCTTTTATTCCCTCCAAATAATACGTTTCCAGCAAATCACCTTGAAGCATAGAGTTCTGCCAAAAGAAAACCGAACAGAAACACAGAAGATAAGTCACCATGTTTGTTCAAACAACAACTGTTCTTCCGTTTGGTTTTGTTCATTTCTGCTTCAAACATTCTGGTGCCAAACAATTGCAAGAAACAACAAGCCAAAAACACCCAGGCATTTGATGTGCAGATACCAGGCATGCACTTCCCTTTTTCGACTTGACTTTCGAAGAATTATTTCGTTCTGAAGTCTGTTGGACCGCACGAGAAATGAACACCGGGATGCCCACAATCATACCAGAACACAACAATCGAGAACTACTCCGCAGCTAGGCCATGTTTAATTTTCCAACGTGCCATTTGACATGATTCAAATCAGAAATGGAAAACTGGTTTGATTCCCACCTGAAAGTAATCACTGGATGCAACCAGAACCAAACGATGAACTGGGAACACTGCGTGAGGATTTACAGTGCACACCTGCAACAAAATAAGGAACAAGATACAGCTGAACCACCCAACTTCCCTGTGGATTTGTTTGCTATTGGTATCAACGGCACAAAGATATCGTTTGGCCCATCGTTCTTGATCCCAATTCTTGTTCCCAACCAAACAAACAAGATCACATGATTGATCATCAAATCCGCCTTCTGATGAGAGTCGCCACTGACTTGCATGTCACAGAGAACGCCTTGTTGTTGGAGATGGTAAGCAAATTTCCAGAAGTCCGCGTCAGCGGCCATATCAACTGCAAGAACAACGTTCTTCACACTGGCAGGGCAGTCGTTTGCTGCAACGGCGGGTCTTTACGCCTGGTGTTTCACTTCTGACTTCACTGCATTTGATCAGCATCGTCGTCTGGATGAGTTCACTGCTTGCGCAAGTCTTCAAATAGAATCTACCACCACAGGGAAACCAGAAGAGTCAACGGACACGTTTTGTAACACTGCCCTACTTTCGCTGTTTTGAGTACGCAAACACTGGGACCAGTCAGTCACTGGCTCCAAAGGGAGACCAGATCAGTTCTTGAGACGGGCGCACATTTTCTGGCAACTTGGATCAGCCCAGGTTGGTTCAAATGAAGAACTTTTGGCTCGTCAAACGAAACGTGCAGGTTTTGAGATGTGGATTAGATCCACTTCTCAAGGTAGCCAGTTCAAAATGAATATTTCCTGTTCAGCAAGTGAAAAGAAAGAAACTTACATTGTAAAGCGAACCGAAAAATCAAAGAATACCAAATGTTCTACATTTAGTTCATCGGTACAAGAACGGCGCGGCCATATTGTAAATATGCTTTTCGTAAGAAGCGTAATATGCGCACGTAAAATTACTGCGGAGTTTTTTTGCCAGAAAAAAAAAGAAGAAATTATAAATAAATAAAATAAAATAAATAAATATCAAAATAATAAGAAATAAAAGTCCAGGGACCTCGCGGTGATTTGAAAAAAATCACCAACCTGTGAGGATAATCTGAAAAATCATCCACACTTTTTGTCAATCTGCAAACTTGCATTTATTTTTTTTTTTGGACAAAAACTCAAAATTAGGTCCCTTTGTCCACACAAATAACCCAAGGAAATGTCTGAATTGCTGAATCTCATCATGACATAATAACCCAAGCAAACTACCACTTGTTGGTGTGGTTGTTAGGGAGGAGTTACCCTTGCAACCAAAATCAAAAAGCCAAAAAGTGCTCTCAAAGACCTTTCACTTGAGCCAAACGTCAAGGCTCTGTCTCAATTTGATCCAGAGATACATCCTGTTGCTATAGAGGCAAATTTTTGGCCTGAGCATAGTGTTCTGACACATGAAATCCAGTTTTCAGGTGATTTGAACCAAACATTGAATTATGTATAGTGGTGAAAAATCACCTACATCATCAAAAGGCTAAATGTGTGAATAGCATTTTGAAAGTTTTCCATTTGTTAGTTTTTGGTCATGTTTGGTTTTCAGCTGATTTGAGGAGGTTGTGTTGTTGTAGGGAGCTCAATTTTGAGCGATCTAAACAGGGTGACCAAAACAAATCACCTACAGGCAGCATCTGCCAAAAGTATGTGTACAGCAGTTTCATAGTCAAATAAATTTCAAGTTTGGATCTTTTGGGTCTTTTAAAATTTGTATGGGTCAAGGATAATGCATGAGTAAGGATTTTGTCAAGTTAGCATATTTAGGTTTTTGAGGGTAAAAAGTTCAAATTTTTGGGATCATTTCTATTTTCAACTTCACTGCACAAAGTAGGTGATTCTTGGAAATAATTTTTATGAAGGCTGTATATATTGATGAAATGTAGTAAATTGATCAAGTGTTGGACTTGTGTCATTTGTGTTTTCATTCTCAAAAATTTGTACATGGTTTTAAGTGGGGCCAAAGTTTGGATACAAATTTTGGATTTTAGGAAAGTGTTCAAAATTGTAAATGGGAAATATTTTTGCAAGCTTTATGTGCAATTTGGTGACAAGTTTCAATGTATCAATAATTCAGGTACATTCTAATTGATAAAACTAACAATATTATTTTTCATTTTATATCTTGTGCATCCATGTATTTGTGTTTTGGTTGCTGAATTTAGGTCACTGTGTTTAGGTTACTTTGTTCAGGTTGCTGTGTTTTGGTTGCTGTGTTTTGGTCACTGTGTTTTGCTCACTTCTTAAATCACTGGGAGCTCCATTTTTGTTCACTTTTGGGCTGTGGTTGAATGCACAAAGTGTCAAAAGAACAAATTTGTGATTTTGCTGGTGTTTATGGCCAATTGACCAATGTGGCCACCATGGTGAAATTGTGGTGTGGTTGCACAAATGGCTTTACAGCTGGGAAACAGTTTAAATCTACTGAAGGATGTTCATTGAGAAAATGTAAACAACTGCTGGGGCTAAATTTTACAAGTGGTGATTGGTTGCTATGGTAACCTGTGTTGCATATTTTTTGGTCAAAAATCAAAATGCAATTTTTTGGATGTAAAACCTTATGCACTGCACAATAAAATATTACATAGTTTCAAATTTTTACTGTGGTAAAGGCAGAAGGTACTGGTGATAGATAATGCCTGAGGTGTTGCAAATATTTCTTGTCCCATGTATGGGCACCATTATGGTCCAAAGTTGAAAGTTTGAAAAAAGTGAAAAATTGAAATTGTGAAAAGATATTATTATTGTTGCTATTTTATTATTTGGACCTTATCAGAGTCTGTCAGAGTGAAGAGGATTCAGCCTTTTGATACCTACAGGCGATTTCACCACTATACAGCATACAATGTACAGTTCAAATCACCAAGACAGCCTTTTCTGGATTATTGAGACGTACATTGCTCATCTTTCTGGGATCTACTTGGCTGTTAAGACTTGGGAATGACATTTCTGCATGGCTGTTCACTAACAGTGAAAGTTCAACACAAAGCATCATTCTTGCACAAGTTGACAAAGGATTCTGAGTTTCCAGGCAACCAGCTTTCTGATGCTCCAGGTTTCCAATGTTCCAGGTTTCTGGCCTTTCCAGTTTCCAGGTTTCTGACTCAGGGTTCCACTTTCCTGTTGTTTTTTTTTTGTTTTGGCTTTCAAGGTCACTGGTTGTTTTCTTTTTTGCAGGTTTCCAAATGTCCAGGTTTCTGGGCTGTAGACTTTCCAGGTTTCTCTTACTTTCTGGGTTTGTGACTGTCCAGGTTTCACAGTTGCTGACTTTCCAAGTTTCCAACTTAGTAGGTGTTCAACTTTCTTGGTTCCAGGTTTCTAACTTTCTAGATTGCCACTTTTATGCATTGCAGACTTTCCAGGTTTCAGACCTGCATTTGTGACTGTCCAGGTTTGGAGGTTGTTGACTTTTCAGGTTTTCCAACTTTCCACGTTTTATAGCTTTCCTCGTTATCCAACTGTCCAGGTTTTCTAACTTTGCATGTTTTTGATACAGGGGCAAACCAATATCAGCACGGCTGACAAAAAATGAACACTGTCAGGTGCTCTGAAAAACATGACCTGACATGCATGATTCGTGGTTGGAAACCGCGTCAAGACTTAGCTTCATTCAGAATGTCTTTTTCAATTGATGAGTGACAACACACTGTTTGAGGCTTTACTTCTTGATGCGTGCTTGCGAGCAGCTTTGTGCTTTGAGTACTCAACCGCCTCCAACAACATAGGCCACAACTTAGCAACCATGGGACATACAGGCCAGGTTGATAGATGAGGCGCGCCGATGGGCGTCACCAGGGGAATACTCATCGCATTGTCTCTGACATGATTGTCACAATAGGGTGCGTTCTGATAGTTCCCACAATTTCTCCAACGGTCAAAATGCGGCAGATCTGCGAGGCCAGAAAAGTCGACTCCAGATTTTACTCTTGGTGAAACAACTCACGTTTATTCAAAGATGACACAAGATGTTGCACAGACAAAGAGAGGTGTACAGGCGTGTTCCGTGCAAAAACGGAGTCGCGCACACACGCACACACACACGAAAATTTTTTTTTTTCCCAAAACCTTCAAGACGCGAGACCAACCAGGCACGCTTCACAAGGAAAAATAACACCACAAAAACACTCGCAACAACGTGTCCAAAGTTTTTCACTTTTTTGGGTGTGTGGTTGTACGAGGATGAATCACTTATTCTTGGGATTTATCATGCTCACCGAACTGATCATGTCGAAGGCATTTAACACAGTTTCACATGTTTTCACCCAGATGAACTCAAAACAGAGACAAGTATTTACAACTTTTACAACTCTTTGTTGACAAACACAGGAGGACACTGTCAAAAAAGGACTCAAGGAGGCATGTTCCTCATCCCTTCGAAATAATCTCCTTTGAATGCAATGCATCTCTGGCATCAACGGGCCCAGTCTTGGAAGCATCTTTTCCACATTTGGTGGGTGATGTTGCTGAGTTCTCTGTCCAAAGTTAGCATGAGAATATCCACTGTAGGCAGCTGTCGTCCTTGGAGGATCTTCTTGAGGAGAGGAAAAAGAAAGAAATCAGCCGGGGACAGGTCTGGGGAATAAGGGGGGTGTTTCAACTTGGTCCAGTTCATGTCTGCAAGTCCATCTCTCACCAAATAACTCCGATGCACAGGTGCATTGTCCATATAGATCTTGTACTCTGGGGCATTGTTCCTGGTGAGGAAAAGAAGGCAGCAAACTTCCAGGGACTCCCTGACATGCTGGAGTAAAGGCAGAAACATCTCTTTGGTCACTGTCTGGTCCACAAAGTACTCCCAATGTACAAGGCCATTGCGGTTGAAGAATGGAATCAGGAGGACCTTCTTGCAGTTCCTGGGCCTCTGGGGCACTTGTGCACGGTCTTCTCCTTTCCTGAGCCACTGCAAATTTCCTAGTCTTGTGCGAGGCTCAAACAAGTAAAACCAAGCCTCATCCGTGTCATCAAGTAGTTAAGACCAAAGCTTGTTCCATTGGGATAAGAGTCCAGAAAGTCCACACAGAACTGGATCCTCTGTCTCTTCTGGATGGGTGTCAAGGCATGAGGAACTAGCTTGGAGGCACGTTTCTTCATTCCAAGATCCTTGTGGATGATCCTGAAGGTGCTCCCATAGGAAATGGACAGATTCCTTGACAACTGCGCAATTCCTGAGCATCTGTCTTTCTTGATCAATGCCTCACACTCCTTGATTTTGTGAGGCAGGCGTGAGGACAGTGGTTGGCCAGGGCATGGCTTGTCACCCACCTTGTGTTGCCCACTTTGGTAGTCCTTGTACAGGTGAAAAACAGTTGTCCTGGAGTAAGCCTTCTGCTGGAAGATCTGCTACATGTTGTCGTGAGTCTGTGTGTGCATGTGACCAAGGCGCATGGAGTACCCGACACAAATTTGCTGGATTAGCCTCAAAGGAACTTCAGAGGAAAGAGATGCTTTCCATGCTGCCATGGTGAATTTTTTCTTGACAGTGCCAATGCCAATTGTGCCAAGTTGCCACTGAGTCATCTCCTCTGCCAAGGAACAGTAGTCTGAGAAAGTGCACAATGGCTTTGTTGCGCAACGCTCGACCAAATGGCCATCATGATAGAACATGATAAATCCCAAGAATAAGTGATTCATCCTCGTATCTTTCTGTGCAATCGACATTTTGTTTGGGCTCCGTGAAGGAATGGTTCACACAGGTCAGCATGTGCGTTACTGTTCTTTCAAATATCGATTTTTTCACTGCGATCATGTTGACCGTTTCGTTGTGCAACCTGGACAAGCTGGTTTTCGACGATCGTTCGAAGAATTGGCCTTTGATGCACATCAAGTCCTCATGTTGTCAACTGCAGCTTCATTTGGTTGACTTGTCTGACTAGTGCCGAGATTTGGTCACCTCTTCAAAAGAAAGAAGAAGCAAACATCAACTTTCAAGTAGAATATCAGCAGCTCGCCGCGTACGTCGCCTGCAGACTGCACCCAACACACTGAGAAACGCGACTAACATGAGAAGTGGGAGAGAGGGGGGGACTGGACAACTTTTGGACAAGACCCAAGATGGACAAGAATGACAAGCTCATTTTTTTTTTGTAACTGGGGAGGGGGGTAAATAAATCAGAGAACTTTTGGACAAGACTCAAAGTGGACCAAAAAACCCCCACAAATCCAAAATTTTTTGGTGACTGGGCGAGGGGTTAAACTGAGACAACTTTTGGACGACTTTCAGAGAAGACCTAAAATGGACAAAACTGACAAGTCCAAAATTTGTTGTGACAGGGGGGAAGGAGGACTGATACGCGGGTAAAACAGTGTCAGCGCAAGCAGCTGACAAAAATGTTGAGGATGAGCGACTCTGATGGCGTGCAATGGCACGATCTCTGATGCGCCCTCGTGATCTCCAATGCGAACGACACACCACACATTTTAGGGCCATTTCCAAATTGGCCAGTTTGTTCTGACCAGAAAAAAAAATGCAAGGTCGTCCACAGGGTGCCACATGAACCAGCAAAACTTAGATGGTCAGCGCGCGCCCAAAACAAGCCAACGGTAAATTTCAGAGGTTCGAGTGAGTTTCGAGTTCGACGAAATACGACCAACGTTTCATAATGGACCAACTCAATATTTATCAGTTGGCTTGTCCGTGACATTTTCACATTTCCGGAGCAAGGGTCCAAGCTCCAGAAGGAAGAAGGATCCAAATCTGGCGGAGCCTCTCTCTGAACCTTGTTTGATTTCCGGGGGTTGGGGTGTGAGCCACTTTGCAAAAATTTTGAAGGTTTTGAGCCACAAACATCACATGTCAGCTGGCATGCCGACAACATGGAACACTCGCCGAAGTATGCATCTCACACCCTGGTGTCACCCAACACTGAATGTTGTGTGGCCAACATTGTCACTATGATGTTCACACTTCCAATGGAGAGATGCGAGAAACTTACTCTTCTTTCAGCAGAGTGCGGAGTTGCTGCGTCTGTGCTTTGTTGAAGGACGGACTGCTGTCGGACAGTCCAGTGCGTCCCTGAATTTGGCGCGACTGATATTCCTCTTTGCTCTTCACCTGAAAACAACACGCAGTGAGGTCAACAGCTGTGAAAAAAATGCCACTTCTGTTCTTGTTAAAGATCTTGATTTGACCTGGAATATCAATCGCACCTGTTGGATGGCGTTCTTGTAATGCTTCAAGCTCTCTTCCATCTTCTTCAGTTCTTTATGCATATCTTTCTCAGCTTCTGAAATCACCGGAATCTTCGTCTGCAACTTCTTCAGGACAGCTTCAATCCTGCGGAGCAAACAAGACACAGGCGCGTCGTTCTCCAGAGCGCAGTGGCTTTGGGACTGTGATAATCAAGAAGGCTCTCTGGCTGTGGTCACCCCCGTGTTCACTCACCCGGGATAGCCAGTGAAGGGGGCTGAGGGTGGACAATCACTACGATACCAATCACCAGTGGTGGCTCCCCTTGGGTTCTGATCAAGGACGCTCATCACCATCAGTGAAGGTGAGCGTCGAAAGCCAGGGACATGTCAACTTTGGTTTGGCCTCACTCACCCAATCAGGCATTTTTGAAAGGTAGCAGAAAAACAACTTCCGGCATAAATGCCATCCACTGATTATTTTATTTTTAAAAGGCCAAAAGTGGATTCAAAACGGCACAATTTTTGACTGCTGTGAAGTGTTGTGGGCTGCTTCTGATGAACATATTTGGCACCCAACGCACCTGTCTGTGATGCGCTGCTGGCGCTCGGAGGCGTCCTCGTACTTCTCCGCGAGCGCCTCGGCCGCGTCCGTCAGGATGTTGCGCGCGTCACGGCAAGCCGCAAGGTCGTTTTGCTGCTGCTTCTTGTGGCTGCTCAACACCTGAACTCTGTGTTGGGAATGATGAGAAAATGAACAATAAATTTTCCACATTCTCTTCAGTGCTGCAAAAAATAATGGGGGAAAAAAACAACAACTAAATTTTGGGAGCCAAACTTGGGGTGCGACTTACACGCGGGTGCGACTTGTACGCGGAGTTTTACGGCCTCTTGTGCGCTTTGTTCACAAGTACTGGTGATGTGACAAAAAATTGAAATCAACAAACCTTTTCTCGATTTCCTGTATTGCGAGATCCTGCCGCTGTATATATTCTTCCCTGAAAACCTGTGTCGCCCGACTCAACAGCTGGAAACATTCTTGCTGTGACATCTTGGCTCCAGCACCTGACCTGTGGATATACACTGCAAATGGTATTGAGCATGCTCTCCTGGACTGAAACTTATCTCTTCTGTGTTTGTTTCAGAGACAAACAGATGATGTGGTGGTGGGCCTTGCTTTTCATTCTAAAGTTATTCTGAGGAACAGTCACTGGAAACAAAAGGACTACGCCGAGAAAGCACGCGGTTCCGCGCGGTTGGCACTGCGTACAGCCCAACTTGGCTAATTTGCTCATTTTCACCTGAAAATATTTTGGGTAAATCAACTGGATGACTTGGCGGCTTTGCAGAGGGCGTTCGGTTGGCCACCCAAATGACAAGAAAAAACAAGAGATCAGAAATCAAGGAGCCCGTGGCTGGTAAATATAAAGTTGTTTGCAACCAGGCAAAGCAGCGAGATTTGAAACCAGCAGTTAACAAGAAGGCTATCACCAAAAAAGCGTGCGGTCTCCTACGAGCTCTGAGCTAACTGAACTGCACCAAAATATGAAAGTTGCTCAAAATGGCCTGAAAATCATCCCAGTGAATTTTTATGACAGTTCGGTTTGGGGGGGGGGCCCCCCCCCCCCCCCCACCCAAAACAAACAAAAAAAAAACACTGAGTAAAAAAAAAACACGATGACAACGGGAGGGGACGG
>JAAUXT010028095.1_pt1 | contig 15032 bp, 18 predicted proteins | sample 7278171 | NCBI WGS metagenome assembly JAAUXT01 (sample SAMN14350112, study PRJNA611818) | marine sediment metagenome | isolation source: surface marine sediment (1.8m) | place: French Polynesia: Moorea | collected 2018-08 | reverse complement strand
TGAAACAATGTGTAAAAGTTCCGTTTGGTTAAATTTGTTCTATTTGCATGTGTGTTAAATGAGTTCCCAAATTGTGAATGTTGAGTGAAAAAGTAAGAATTTTTGACAAAACAAAGTGAGCAAAATCAGAGTGAGCAAAATCAGAGTGAGTGAAATCAGAGTGAGCAAAATCAGAGGGAGCGAAATCAGAGGGAGCGAAATCAGAGGGAGCGAAATCAGAGTGAGCAAAATCAGAATTTCCGCAAATCACCGTGAGCTCCATGGAGCTATTTTTGTTTGCTGGATGCAAATACGAGAAGGAAAAGTCAAACAATGCGTACACAAAGGCGAATCAAAAGCTTTCATATTTTAGAGAACGAAAGCGACAGCTCGTTCGGAGAGAGCATCACTGAAGGAGAGAGACGCTTCCCCCGAGACATCAGAACAATAGAGCCAACACAGCATTCCGCTTTACAGCGCGCCAAAATGTGACAAATGGTGAGTTTTAGAGCAGAGTTAGGAGATCCCCGAAGAGCCATTGGGATGCAGATTCCTACGGAACACATGACAGTGCGACGCAGTGCAACAACAGGCATCACAGGTTCCGAGGGGGGGTACGCACTGAACGCACCAGATTTCTGACCTTGAGGGACGGGTGGCAAACGTTTGCTCTTCCAACTCCGCCCACAGAGCACAACACGCACAGACCGACAAAAATTACATCGATTTTGGGCGGCACCAACAGGTGACAGTGAGCAAGTCCGATCCGGCGCGCAAATCTGTCACACCTAGGGCCAACGCTCGTAACTTCGTCACTTGTAAATCCAAAATACTGCTGCCTGTGTGTCCCGGTGTTCTGATGCACACTGGCCTCAAGAGTGGTGCGTGCACTCGAATGTAATATTCACGACCACACACCAAGTTTGTTTACCCTTGTGTACCATCAACAACAAGAAGCAGAATTCGCAGCAAAGACAAACTTCGAAAAGCCAACTTACCACAGAAAGGCTTCTCGAGAAGTCACTCCAATAGGTCTGGTGAGAATGAAAGGGCATCCAGTCTGCAAAAGAGCCAGGCTGGATTCAGACTCAACGTTGCAAAAACTGCCACTTTTCAACAAGCGGCGGATCAAACTTCAGCAAAAAAGCGACAAATGTTGCACCTCTCTCCCGTATTTGTGTCGCACAGTTCGTATTCTTCTTTGCTCACCGCATTTTTGACACACGAAATATTTTTCCTCGTTGCACAACAGACCACGTACGGCTGACGTGCAAAATGGTTCAAAGGCCAAATGCGGGGATGCAGGGAGGAGGGAAAGCTTTCCCTCAACCGCAGTCCACTGCTGTCTTTCTGGCGATTGTCTCAAACTGTGTCGACAAGGTTGAACAAAGGAACCCAACAACGGAGTGAAGAGCTGCTGCCACCACGCTGCAGCCGCATCGAAGAGTCGGTCATGAACCAACTTCAAAGGTAGTGCCCACAGGATCAAGGCAGACAAAGCCAACTGCTGTGTCGTAGCCCCAACCCCCGAAAGGTTGTTTGAATGCGGTAACTGAGGTGAGAGATTCTCACGGCCAGTGAGTCGAGTCCGGCAGCCGCTTCTCAAACAAGGCACTCAGCAGCTGAGAAGTCATCAGGAACGCCCCATTTATCTCCGCAGCCCTGCCTCAAAGATTTATGCCCCCTGCCTCGGTTTTCACTCCAAATTTGTCTCGAGGCCTTCTGCTTTTATCACGCGCTGCGATACATTTGGCGCGAAGGTTTCTTTTTCTGTGGAGCGCGGTGTTAAGCACGTCGTGTTGTGTCTGGAGTCCCCTGAAAGCTGCGCTGACTTTTCTTTGCAGAAGAAACAAGGGGCGTTGATCCGATCAGAGTGAAGATGAAATGTCAGTTCCGACGCGAGACATGAACGCAAAGGGTTTTCTTGGTGCAGTGTTGCGCAAATCGTATTGTGTCTGGATTCCGCTGAAGGTTCTTTGTCTAACACAACCAAACTTGACAGAGCATCTGATTTCCTTCAGTCCCTCGTATTCACGACCTGAATTTTCAGCAGGTTCTGAATTTCAGGTTGTGCTGCGCAGTCTGCGACAATGAGGAACCCTGGATTTCCCGGAAGACTTTCTCTATGCAGCATTAGGCTTCCAATTCACACAGCTGTGACTCGCCGCGAGAGTGAGACTCACGCAATCAACGTGCGCTCTGAACTCAGCTCATTCGTTTGTAGAATTCTTCCGCACTTTGTCGTGCAAACATCAACATCATTCCCACCAAAATCTTCTCCAAGATAGAGTGTACCGCTGCCACCGTGGTGCGACTCTGCGGGGAAGACTGGGCGGGAAACTCATCACATCACGCGCCCCACCCACGCGCAGCGGGGCGACACGAGGCCTCCATCACCCGGACCGAGTGCGCGCCGCGGCCGCTCAGCCGCGGCCGCTCAGCCGCGGCCGCTCAGCCGCGGCCGCTCAGCCGGGGTCGGATTCGGCGCGCGGCCCCAGCGGCTCCCCGCCCATCCGCGCGTCTCCCGCCCACCACCCACCGCCACTGCGGGACCGACGACAATGCGGTGCTGGACCAGTGAACGTGAGAAGCTGCAAAAATTAGACCAAACCACAAGAGACGAAAACAACCCCTTCTCGTATTGTCTTTCATAAACAAGGAAAAAACAAAAGCTGTTGTTGCTGCGAAATTGAGAGCGAAAAAACAAGACTGATTTCTGCGCCTCCATGTCCACATAATTCCAGTGTAATTAACCGTAATCTGCCCGGACTGGAATTTATGGCGAATTAACGCGACAAATTGAAAGCCATAACCATAACTTACGCGCGGCGGCGGCGGCGGCGGCGGTGCCGTTCCGCCTCAGCCGTCAGTCCGCCCGCCCGTCCAGGCTCCCACTTCAGAGTTACAGCTGTGAAATCATACCACAGTCAAACGGATCGATCCCCCCATATTTCACGCCCTGCGCTGCGTGTTTGGCCGCCTCCGTCACGTTCCGCGGGGTGATTGGTGTTCTCCGAGTCAGCGCTCAAGGCGCGAAGCGCACCTTGACTCGGAATGCGCGGCCTCCTCACGCTGGATGCGCCGAAGCGCCAGCACCGAACACGGCCCGCTTCTCTCGCGTACTGTTGTGGTGTGTTTGTCAGACCCACGGCAAAAAGAAAGCGCTGCATCAAAACGCGACCGAGTTCTGTTTGGGTCAACAGCATTTGGGGGGTCAACAAGCTCCGCTTTGACCTGAAATGGAATTGACACCTTGGCGATTTTTCAGTGGGCGGGGAAGACCCGCCACTCAAAACCGCCCCGTCCCAATCGCCCTGGAGGCCATGTTTTGACAAAAAGCATTTGGAGGTGTCAGCCAACTTCGCTCTGACCAGAAGTGACCAGAATGCACCACTCAAAACTTCCTATTACCTTGCCACATCGCACAGGGCTTCGCACTTAACTTTTCGCTGCAGCGCGCAGCCCCGTCCCGTCCTCACCGTCCTGGAGGTCCCCGCTTCGTCTTCGGTAATCTCCACCGCGACTGACCGTTTCATCATTCTGCGCGACTCGCTTCATAAAGACGCGCGACGCCGCCGCCGTTCGTCTCGTACATCACCGTCTCAGACGCTTGAGCCTCAAATCTGGGCGCTGCAGCCCGGGCCCCGTAGACAAAAGCGACACACACAGCCGAGTTCGTCCCCACGGAGCATATTTGCCGCGAATTGCACTTTGAAGTCCAACCACTTTCATATTCACACAAATGATGTGACCCAGAGGGACATACACAGCTCAGTAATAGGACAGCTGTATTTGAATCATGGACCGAGGCAGGGCTGGAGCCAAGGTCGGAGAACCAAACAGACATGGTTCAGAAAACGCCAACCGCAGTCAGCAATTGGACATGTTTCGGTTTTTTTAGTCGAGGAAGCACGGTTTTTTGTCAGTATGTGTCTGTCCGTAATGGTGTGACTGCTTCATGGGACCCCTGCCCCCCCCCCCTGAGCATAATTTATGCTTAGGCCAGGGCACATGTGCAAATGGCCTGGAAAGTAGCAACAGTATCATTTTGATTCTGGATGCTGAAGAAGCAATATTTCTCTCTGCATGTTCTGATTGGCTGAGGCATTTTTGGTACCAAATTCTTTTTGGCACCAAACGTTTTTTGGTGCCAATTTTTATGGACAAAGCAGTACAGTGTGGGTTCTTACGGACCAAACGGAATTTCCGTGACAAATGTCCTGCAAGGCATACTCGTTTGGCGAATGCACCTGGGATCCTGCAGTCACTATGGCTCTGCACACTGTGAAGCCTGAAGCCGCCTGTGATCGCAGGAGTGACACCTGCATCGCAAGATTCTAATCGTTCGCGTGAGTCAACGATTTTCAAACTGACCAGCAGAATCAAAATCAGGCTCTCTAGTCTTTGTTTTCATTTCAAGTGGACCACAGACTACGGGGTGAACACACACGTGGGGAACTATTCTCAGCAGACGTTTCTTCATGTGGGTTCACTGGGACTTTGCTCACGCTTCCCTTGCTCAGCACCAGCGACAGAACAAAGGGCCCCCTTCTCCTGAAGAAGCGCTCACACCGTGTTCCCTGTGACCCGGCGCCCCGCCCCGTCCCCATCACACACCATCACACGGCGGGTCACCTCATCACGCCGTGACGCGATGACCTCCGCACGAGTTTCCGACAAGTGAAGCTCCTGTTGACGAGGCATCTCTCTGTGCTGGACACAAACCTCGGGATAATGAGCCACGCAGCTTGCTGGAGACGGCTCCACGTGGACTGCAGCGTGTGTGTGTGAGTGTGTGTTGTGTGTGTCCACACGTTGTTGCCTGGTCTCTCAATGACCTCCACGTGCAAAAACGGCAGGGACCAAACCACGTTCAGTGGTGCCATGTAACATATGGGAGAGTGCTCGACGTGGTGGTGTTGAGGGGGTGTTGTGCACCGACACCGACACACGTCAGTGCCAAGAGACAAGCCAGGCACAATGACACAATTTTCGCGGTTGGAAACTGACAACGGGCAACAAATCATCACACATTGAGACCTGTGGGCCCAGGGTTCCTTCTGAACAACCTGTCAAAGCCGCATTTCGCTCTCAAGTCTTTAGCTCAACAGCGTGAATTGTCACCTGTTTGACGCTGACGTAGACCGGCACAACGCCTCGTTTGCGGTCAATGATTCCTCACAACAGCTTCCTCGCACAAAACTCTTACAATCCGTGGGCGCGAACAACCTTCAACCAAATGAAGTGAACGACAATACCAACGTGTGATTCACACTGCACGCTGGTCTGTGTTATTGTGCGAAGTCCCTTGAGGGCGAAGCACCATGTGGTAGTGCAGTATATATGGCAGGGTGGATGAAATGTCCCCTGCCCCCTCCCCCCAACCCCCCTCCCTCTGATGGACCCCCTCCCCCGACCGGACCTCCCTCCCTGCAGGGGGGGGGGAGGACAAGGAGGACAAGGAAGAATCAATGACATTACCGGCTGGCAAGGGACTTCGCACTACAGTTGCCTTGAGCACTGCTTCTTGTTTTGGTTTACTCCGGAGCACATTCTTTTTGCAAGAATCGCAACATCTTCCCAGGATCTGGCTCAACGAGACGTTGGGTGAAACACACAAGGCGACACGCGCTGCGTTCCTCGGTTGTCGCGTCGTCGTTTGCAAAAGCACCATCTTTGTCCCGCACGCATGCGTGGCGAACACACTTGAACAGCGCATCACGACCCGCTAAATTTCCGATTTCACCAACGTTCACGGGACCTCGCTGCCTCCTCGGTCGCGGAGCCCTGTTTTGTCAGGTCGGTCACGTAAGCCATTACCGGAGCCACACTGGGTCCCGGGTCCCTCCATTCACTCCCGAAACGGGTTGTCACCGCAGCCGAGGCCGGGGCCGGGGTCGGGGCCGGGGCACACTGAATCGTCACCGCATCAAACAGCCAGTGGAATGAAATGGGGAGACACCCCAAATATTTGACATGTGGTGCCTGCTCATTTCAACTCACATATGATATCAGTTGGCACAGGGCACTCAGAGTTTTGATGAGTGTCTGGCTATTTCAGGTGAGAATTGAAATGAGGCAGCACTAGGCAAGAGGCCCAGGAGCTTGCCACTTGACCTGCCTGACCTCAGGCAGAGGCTTGGGACCGTCACCCCATGCCTCCTGGTTTTGGGTGTCTGGCCATTTCGTCGCACCGGTGCGTCTCTGCATCAGGATGTCTCTCGCTTTCTGCACCCAGCATCTACGTTCAAAGAGGTGCCAGCCTTTCGATGAATGTCCCCACACCATGACCTCCTCCTTCCCAGTCCTCGACACATCACAGTGCAGTCCTTTTCAGCACCAGGCTCACTACGCCTCACAAATTTCGTGTCGTTGTTTTTGTAGGAAGGAGTATGTGTCACAGGTCAACGTGGGACAGTTTTCTTGCGGAGCCACTGTTTGTCGGACAAAACGCCAATGCCACACGAGCTGTGAGAGTCGTTGACAGCTCCACCACGGGGGAACGCGGAACCACCTTCGACCACAGTGCTACACACGGCTGTTGGTTCGTTCCAAGCAATGAGTGTCACTCACAATTGAGCCACCGTGTGTCAACTGAGATGGAAATGAATGGCTCGATGAACTAAATATTCAGTTGGCACTGTTGGACCAAAAAACACGTCCCAAGTCATCACGAACACGTGACAGTGAGACACGCCCACGACAACAGCATGAATCTGAACCTCCACGTGGATCTGCGGCACAGCAAACAACCTCCGCAGGTTCCACAAAGGCTTCCGGAAGGCAAGAAGCATTGCAAAATGAAGTGTCAAACAAATTGCCGACCTGCCAGTCCGGACTGGCCCAACGGACCGGGCGGGTTATAACTGCACAGTCGTCACCAACCACGCTTCAACACGATTTTCCAAAAGTTGCCAAGCGGAGAAGAAGCTCTCTGAAGTTTACTGCGCCGAAAACCTCCCACTTCTTTCCCAAGTTACATCATTTGAGTGGTGCGTCAGCCCTTCAGGGGGACAGAACACCTGCCTGAGTTCTTCATCTCCGTTGTACCCTCAAGGCCCAGACGGTCAGTTGTGCAACAAACCGCAAAAAGTGCTGCTTTGGCAACTTTACAAAGTTTTGTCACCTGCCAGCCTGAACTGTCACTCATAAAGGAATATCAAGCTTCCTGTATCTACAGGGGCTTCTGCTGCTGAATTCGCCAAAGCACAGCCGGTGTTTATGATGAGTCTTTCACAGATGACACTGGACGTGGACGCCTGAACGTCAGTGCTGAGCCCCCCCCCCCCCCGCCGCCTCTGTCCGGCGGAAAGCGACGGGCCAGTGACAGCTCCGACACTCATTTGCGCAGGTTCCAACGCATCGCCAGGATGTCGTCAGACCGGCGTCGGATCTGGTTACCGCGCGCACTGACACGTCGTTTCCTCTCTCGTTGTGCACAGGAGGCTCTCCACTGGTACGTGTGAAGTTTTCATGATGTGCAGGACACCGAGACAACCAATGGGCAGAGCTGGTGTCACGCCGTTGCGTAAAACCGACAACACAAAGCAACAGCAAGACGTTTCTCTTGAAGCGACGGACTTACACAAGCATTCCCACCGTTTGCGTGGGAACAATTCTCAGGGCGTCCAGCTGGCCACCTTGTGAACAGGCGGCAGAGTTCGACATTTCCACTTCTTTTGCCTACACAAGAAAACGTCTTTGTGGGCCCAACAAGAAAATGATGCCTCAAAGAGACAATTATGTGCAACCAGAACACCTGCGAGTGCAGACACGTCCAAACATCCTTGCCTCGTACTCTCGTACTCTCCCAATCATCTTTCTCTTCTGAAGTTTCCCCATTGGTGGAAATTTAGCCAACACAAGAGGCATTCAACACGTTTCTGGAAGGGGGCGGCAAGGTGAAAAATTTAAGGACGGTGGAGAGCTTTGTGTGGAATGACCCTTAGTTCTGGATGGCGCGCAGATTGGCTCGGGTTTCCAGGTTTCCCCGTCGGCTCCAGCTCAGGCCGTCCGGCAGTGAAGCTTCACGCCGAGTCAATTAGCACAGCGCGCACCCAGCGGTGTGACCGAGTTTTCCAGAGGCGCTTTGGTGTCACCCACGGGAGAGCAAAAACTCGTACAAAACATCAAAACATCTGTCCTTTTGAATCGGAGTCAGGCTGCTCCGTGGCAAATCTACAAACGAGCGTGCGACTGAACCTTTTTGTAACAAAGACAAAACAAGGCGAACCACGTCGTGACCAACTTGCTGTCCTTCGTCGAACAACTGTTCTTTCGGACAAAGGAAACAATAAGCAACTGTGTCATTGGTGTCGAGAACAAACTCAACGCAGTTCGAATCGTGTCCTCGTTGAAAAGTTTTCCACTGGCGACCGAAGGCACGTTGTCATCGAAGTTTGGTTGATTGTACATGTGATGCAGGAACGCAATTAGGTTCGGTCCCCGCATCGCATTGTGAGACTTCCGCTGCGGCCGACAGGCGAGAGACAGGCCGCTGACACGGGCAGCCCTCCCCGCAGGGCCGGGGGCGGCTCCCTCCCCTCGGGCTCAGGGGCCCCTGACACGGGCAGCTCCCTCCTGCGGGGCCCCGGGGCCGTGCGGGGACAGGAAGAGTGGAAGGTTGCGCCTTCATGGGCCCGTTGCGTGTCACGTGGTCCTGTCGGACCTGGTCGCGACAGCGCCATGGCAACACTGGCGCCCTTTTCGTTCTGGCTGCGGGAAAACTTGGGTCTGAATGTTCACACACACACACACACACACACACACACACACACACACACACACACACACACACACACTCGAACAACCCGTTTTAATCTTGTTTTGATCCGAACACATGTGTTGGGTTTCAGCGTGAGGCACCAGTTTTCCGGACTCCAGCTGACACGGGACACGCCCACGTCGATGACCGACCTTCTTCCATCGACTCTCCCCGCCGACAACTGGACGGAAATGGGAGTTGAGAATAGGGAAGAGGCGACTCACACTTGACACATTTCCAAGAGCCGGTACACTGCTGCTGCAGACTCGAGAACTTGGTGTCTGCGGGCATTCACAGATTCAGACGCGCTGTAGCCAACGGACGCGTTCGATTTACCTACGTGTGTGGCTGACCGAATGAGCACCGAGTGAGCTGTAATGGCTGTCTCTAACCCAGGGGCGAATTCGAGCGACACAACCAATGTTTCCTCAGGTCTCTGTGCGAAACGCACACACGCCTGGACACATCCTGGAGAACACGGCTTCACAGCGCTGTCGCGGCTGCGTTCGTTCGGTCCCGTTCACGGGACAGGAGATTCGTAATTACTGTCACTACAGGACAAAGGCTGGGTCAAGCTGCTCACTTCTGCTGCTGCTGTTATTTCTCCTGGTCAATTCCGCGCTGTCAGTCACCCCGACCTCTGACACTGTCACAAAACACTGACAAGTCCAAGGAAACGGAGCAATTTTGTTTGCAGTCGGCGCCGAAGAGAAACGGTGCATCAAATCACCGGATGAGGTTGTCTGGTTGAAGAGGGTCCTGAGGGTTCTGGTGTTCCAGGTTTTTAAGTCCGAAAGGATCACTTGATTCACCACACGTGTCTCACTACTCAGGGACACAACAAGCTACGAACGTTTGGACAACACGAATTCGCTTCACATGCGGACAGACTTTGCGACTTTTTCCAGCAATGAAGAAAACGTTTCTGTGCTCCACTTCTTCAATCAAAATGCCCCTTCCGACCAGACCTGCTGTACTCCGTGGGCTCTGGCACAATCAAAGGACAACACTGGAGTCAAGTTCTGCTATGAACCCATTGAACGAGTCTGACGGGCGCTCCTTGATTTGGTCAACAATTCGGACGTTGACGTTGCAAACGGAAACAGCCAAAACGTGTCCATTTCCCTCGCTTATCTTTGTGGTACAAACCGCACGACGACGTGGCCGCCACGTCTCGGGTCGAACTGTGGAGACGCTCGGCTCCAGGGGAAAGTCTCCGTCTGTTGCCCTGTGCAAACACTGGACTTGCTCAACCAGGCGCGGACCCCATAAAGCACCCGACCACACCCCCACCTCACTCAGGCAACAGTTCCACGAGACCATCGCAAGATCTTTCGGTGTCTCAAACCACAGAATCAACCTCGACGTTACAAACATCACAAAAGGCTCAAACCCACAACATGAACTGCACCATTGCCACAAGCAAAACTTTTCTGATGTCACGTTTTCACAGTTGCGTTGCCCTCTAATCAAATTTATCGTCCAGCACGTGCATCCTTCCCATGGCTCTGATACGCGGGGGTTTAACTAGCGGCGCCCTGACCCGCACCTCTTCACCTTCCAGTCCCGGACAGAAGACCGATAAGCCTGGTAAGAGCAGCACGTTTCCGTTGCAGCGGAGACGTCCGAGGAGCGACGCATCTCGACGCGCCGTCTTGCTCGTACGTTTTGTCTTGCTTTACGTTTTGCAGGTTCCACATTCACGCAGCTGACACCGCAGAAGGAAACACATCAGTTGTGCACTTTTGTGTTTGTCTTCGAAAATTCTGCAAAATTCAAACATGAATTGCAGCTGCATTCGTCCAGTTCAAGCGAATTGACACCAGCAGTTTTCGATGACGATACAATAATTCTGTTGCTCTTGCAGAACGACAGACCAGAACCAGCATCTGGCACACAATTTTCATGCCATCGTCTTGTTTCCAGCTGTGCAGAACCACAGATCACTGCTTTCAGCTTCAGACAATTTACGAGGGTCGATCAACATCTGTCTTCCTAAGTTGAGTCAAGGAGGCCTGACCACGTTTCGGAAGTTTTCACTTGTTCAGTCCGGGTCAAGGGCACACAAGTCACTTCGACCTGCGATTGAGACGTGATGGTCAGTGAGCATTTGGATGGAGAGCTCTGCCCCACTAAGTGTGAGCGAAGAGGTGGTGACAAATGCGCAGCAATGAAGTCTCACGTGCGTCCCACTTTGGGTCACGCACACAGGAAACGGGACATGGACCTCAGATCAGACCGTGTCGCACACGCGTCTTTTTACAGTGACGATGTTGCGCGCCCTCTGTGTGTTGCTGCTGGCGGCGTCCGCCCTCGGCTACCGCGTTTCCCCGAATTTCTTCATCCTCAACGGAGAAGATGCTGACGAGGGAGAGTGGCCTCACCAGGTCCGTCGCTTCTTGAATACTTATGGGTGACCGCGTGTGACGATGAAGCGCCCTTTCGTTGTACAAGAACACTAACGTACGACGAATGTAAGAACGAACCCGACAGAACGCGTCGCAAAGAAGTCGTCAATTTGCAGCTGCATTCACCATCTTGGTCAAACAAGACAGCGCGCAGTTCCACGTGGTTCGCATTGCGCACCAGCCAACTGTCTGTCTCCCACAATCAACAAAACTCCTGGACCAGATTGGCTAACTTTGCAGAGATTGGCCAAAGTTGACAAAAAAGGATGGAGGTGAATCGTCCAAAATGTTTGGAATGGGAAAAGATCAGCATCAAAATCTCAGGGGAAAAGGCAAAGTCAACAGTAACAGACACACAAACACGTACCAAAGTGATTGCACCAAGCATTCGGAAGCTGACGCCAAAGTGGTGAACGCGCTCAAAACTGAGACACAACTGTGCTGAGTGTGAAACAGCTCCCATTCAAGACGCCTTCGGATGCTGAAGCAGCGCGAAACTCCTCAACCACAGTGTGCTGGTTCGTCGTTGTTCGTCTCAGATTCAAACTGATCTTCAATTTGTTGCAGTGCTCCCTTCAATACTTTGGCTCCCACAGCTGCGGCGCCGTCTACCTCGGAGGGAACTGGCTCGCGACGGCAGCGCATTGTGTTGGGAGCGCGTGAGTGTTTCTTCAACCGTGAGACCGAGAGGTCCAAGAAGCAAAGGGGATTGCAGGAAGGAACCGATCCTGTCAGGCCTGAAACTTGTTCTTGTGGGCAAATTCCAGCAGACAACACTTTCGCGCAGGGCACAGGGTGATAGTTACAAATCAACCAACACAAGAATCACAACACAAAGTCAACAAACAAACACAGTCATTTCTTCTTAGTGGGTTCAAGAAAAGCGGGAAAGTTCCCCTATTGCCCCGGCCAGAACACAATCACTCACTGTACATGCCAAAAGCAACAGAACATTCTGCTCTTGGGTCTTTGAGCGTCCGTCTTTTCTCGCCATTGCAGGAGTTTTTACACCGTGATTTGCGGCGTCACCGCACTGAGCGACTCGACAGCTGCCACGGAGTACGAAGTGCGGCAGTTCATTTCAGTGAGCAAAATTAATTGTTCGTTCCAATTAATTTCTTGCTGTTTTTGGACGACAAATACAAGGTAACCTCTCGTTCTCCTTGCAGCACCCAGATTACGGTACCGACGGGCTGGCGTACGACCACGCGTTGATTGAGCTGACGGAAACGCCATCTGGTGACAACCTCGCTGAGATCTTCGCGGACGACGTCGGGGGAGACGCCTGGGTGGACGCCGAATGCTGGATCACTGGCTGGGGTCAAAATGGTGCGTGCTCCAACCACGCACATCAAGTGCAGGCACCTGCACGCAGACAAAAGGTTCATTCGCAAACAGAAAGTGTACCAACATACACACTCAGTTCTCAACGGAGGGCGCAATTTCTCGCCAAATACCTGGCCCAGTGATTTGGAAAGACTGGGAAACACCCATTTACAGTGGTAAACAGATCCAGAACACGACCCTTACTCAGGCCCGCTGGACGCCCGCGCTTAAACGTCGTTCTCCGTCTCAGACCAGGGCAGAATCCCTGACAACATGCTGGAGGCGCAGATCCTCGCTCTGTCGGTAGCGGACTGCGAGGAGGCCTACGCAGGCACTGGCTACCCAATCACAGAGGACATGATCTGTGTTGGACACGACAACGACGACTACACCGGAGCGTGCTACGTGAGTTTATCTCAAACCTTCGCGTGGGAGAGAGAGAGAGAGAGAGAGAGAGAGAGAGACAGACAGACAGACAGACAGACAGACAGACAGACAGACAGACAGACAGACAGACAGACAGACAGACAGAGACCGAGACCGAGACCGAGACCGAGAATCCAGCGTGCGTCAGAGGGGCCAGGGGTTGTCAGCGAGGCCAGGGGCAGACAGCCCCCAAACCCCCTGAATGTTTCATACTTTCGACATCAGAGCCACTGCATTTAGCGCGCGGCGACAGCCGGCTTTGCCAAGCCGCGCGCTTTTATCCTCCACTCTGCCGACTGCTCCGAGCAGTTTCAAGTTCTGTCCAGGCGTGGGCGTACGTAAGCGTCTGTTCCATGTTTTTGGAGTGTTTCACCTTCATATACCTCTCTCTGACTCGCAGGGCGACAGTGGCGGCCCCTTCGTGTGCAGACGGAACGCTGACGACCCCTGGACGCTGATCGGCGTCACGTCGTGGGCGTACCCGCCGTGCGGAGCCGACCGATACCCGTCCGTGTACTCGCGAACAGCGTACTTCCGCGAATGGATGGCTGACAACTGCGGATGCATCTGAGCGCCAACACCGCAGCGACGCGGGAGGGTCTCGCGCGATCGCGCGGAGACAAACAAGCGCCAGAAATAATAAAGAAAAGTCAATCCAATACTGTGTTGTCCAAGTCCATGACTGAACCAAAGGACCACCACAACACCGGTCTGATTTCACCACAGCGGCCAAAATTTTCTTGCACGGAGATTTTTTCTCCGTTGAAGTGCCAAATCCACACTCCGCAAAGAACAACGAGTCGTTTTCGGCATTTGTCTTGCTGACAACACACCGCGAAATCCACGGTCTCAAGCACGCACAACGCAACGCCTCAGTTGATCCCCTGCGCCACACACATCCAACACCCTCGGCCTGCTCTTTCCGACACCAAAACCTCGCCAGTGGATCGGCCCCCCAAAAGTGTCGTTTCTGGTGCGAGTCCACACGCCGAGACGGTTCCCATTCTTCTCTTCCATCCAAGTCCTTCGCTGCCCTCACAACAGATTTGACCCGCCCGACCACACACCCAGCCTTCAGGTTGTCCAGAAACAATTGGTCACGAAAATCTCACACGCATTGGTGGCAAACTCGACAAAAAAGTCTGAGACATGAGCGCGCAAAGCAAGATTCTCGTCCCAATTTTCAAATCAAACAGGACTTGACGCGCGTCATTCGTTTCAAGAAAATTGATCCGACGTTTGCGACGTTCAGGGTCAACAGTCCAGCTCCCCCACCCCACAGTGGAGGAAGGGGAAGAGATCTCCGCCTCCACTCACTCGACGACAAGAAAGGAACGTTGTCTCTCAACTTCTCTGCAAAATTTCCAAAACTGCAAAAGTAAATTTGAAAAGTGGGACAAAGTTGAAGATCCGCCCGTGTTGTCGTTGCGCGTTCAATGAAAATGAGCAAGTGGGCTCACCACTTCTATGAACAAAATGTTCACAATTTTTGGTTGGTCAAAGGACAGATTTATCAAATGTTTTTATCTCTTCGATGAACCATATCTCTCTGCGACATTGCATGTGAAAGCAACATCTTTCACACAAACATCAACATCAGGTCATTCCTTCGCCCTGTTTGGTGTATTTTTGTCCTGAAGTCAGGTGAATTCACCTCTTCGTTGCTGCTGTTTCATCAGCCAACGCCTCCGAGTTTTGTTGTCACGTACCGTTTGAAGTGGCATCAATGTGAGTAACATTTCATTCACTGTTTTCGTCAATAAATTGACGGTCTTCGTTTTCTCAAGGCACAAAACAGTTCAACGTATTTCCACAGAAATGCTGAATTCAGCACAACATCTGTGGGCTTCACTGCTTCTTATGCCAAATGTTTTCCAACAGAAGTGTGATTGTGCGAAGTCCCTTTTGGGTCAGCACCTGGTAGTAGTGCAGTACAGGCAGCCTGGGCCAGATGTCCCCTGTCCCCTGTCCCCTGCCCCTCCCCCATGTCCCCCTGCCCCTCCCTACCCTGTCCCCCATGTCCCCTGCCCCCATGTCCCCCTGCCCCCATGCCCTCCACCCCTATATCCCCCAACCCCCATGCCCCCCACCCCCAAGTCCCCCCCCCATATATGGTATCAAAATAAGGC
>JAAUXT010002680.1_pt1 | contig 15032 bp, 12 predicted proteins | sample 7278171 | NCBI WGS metagenome assembly JAAUXT01 (sample SAMN14350112, study PRJNA611818) | marine sediment metagenome | isolation source: surface marine sediment (1.8m) | place: French Polynesia: Moorea | collected 2018-08 | reverse complement strand
CGATTTGACACGCCCGCACTCCCGAAAATGCGTTTAATAGCGACCAAAACAAAACAGACTTCAAGGTGATACAGCATGCAAAAGACACCCAGAAGTTGGAGCCTCCTCGTAGACAATTGTGCAATCTTTGCCCCAAAGAAATAGGTCGTGGTTAAACTGCACAAAAACCAACGTATACGTGTACAAATCCTGATGACCAACATGTTGCGAGGTATTTTACTTCCTCCAACCACAGGCAGACCATGGCAGAGATTCTTGGTCCCTGGTCACACTCATACATTCGCCTTGGATCTGCATTGTCAATCGCTCATTTGTGCTTCTTGTGAATGTCGCACCACAAGAAACATGTTTGAACGGAAACCTGAGTGTAGAAAATCTTTTGAAACCTACCTGTCTCAATTCGAGAGAATGGCAAGAAACAAATTCCAACCATGTTTCAGAGCAAACTCACGAACATTGTCCGTGTGCACCACTCTTAACAATCTGCTGCTGCGTAAAGGTTTCTGTACAACACTTGCACTTTGTCCAACTCAGCAAAGAAGAGTCAGACTGTATTCTACTAGTATTTCTTCCACCTTTTCGTGAACATTTCTTCTAGAAAACGTGTTTTTCTTTTCTGATTACGTCGCTGGTGACAATCCCAAAGGAGCGAGAAAGATACTGGGAAAAGACCGAGTACTTACTGTGTGTATCACGACTGTGAGTCTCCTCCCTTTATGGTTATTTTCCTCGCTCTCACAATACCACCTTGTGCGCACACTCGGTCTCCTAATCTTCTGTTCAACGCCACTTTGCTTGCAGTCACGACAAGATCGCGTCAGAATGAGCGTCTCCGGGCTGGCTCACCGCGCAGCGTACGGCTGGGTGTGGTCTCAGGCGGAACAACGCTGTTCTGCAGTCTGCAGTCTTCTGCACTATTGTGCAAGAAGCTTCATCAGCTAAAGCACGCCTTTCTGAAGCCAAAGCCAAGGTGCACTGAAGATGACTGAAATTTAAGCCAGGTCTTCTGCCATTGCTTGCCGGTGGCTACAGAATGGCTTTCTGCAAAATGTGTTGACAGGCTGGTCAAGCCTCCTCATGTGCTCGTGCGCAATGGAGGATTTTCGAATGGAAACTTTGGCCTTATTTCCCAGCGTGCTGCGGAACAGATCTGACACAGTCACGAAATTCGCTTCCCGGTCACATTGACGTCTTGATATCTCTTCATCATCGTGGAATGATGCAGACCTTCTCAGCAGCCGGTTCAAACAAGACTTCCTGGCAAAAATATCTCAATCTGACGACAAATTCGCTTCCACCAGAGCCGCACAAATGACTTGTGATCACCCTGCGTCAAAGCAAACTGCGAAACAAACCCTGTGTGAAAAAAACAAAATGGACGCCACCTCTTGAGCCTCCAAAACTGCGAAGATCAACCTGAATATGATGTCACTTCATGCACGCGTCACAATTTCATCGTGTGATAATTATCCTCGACTGTGGAAACTTGGAGAGTATCTGCCACAGCGATCACGACAGGCTGAGTTCTGGCGTTCAGAAAAAGCCTTGTGTGACACACACACATACCGCACGGCTGTTGTAATTAATGCAATTAAAAGCATCACCTACCATTGCAACATGTGTTTGTCAGTTGCTGACTGTTTCTGTGCAAAACATTCATGCTTGTGCATATTCCTCGCGTCGATCTGAACGTTTGACAGAAATGGTGGCTGAATCCTCACAAATGGTTCCACGTGTGTAACTTGGCATAGCAAATCAGTGGTCCACAACGGCCGAGTGCCATCGTCACTGGGATGGAACAGGACAGCCATGCTTGTCGTGCGTGCTCAGACGAATGGAATTGTTCCAAAAATTATGACATGTTCCAGTGCACAATTTCAAATGGCGAGAATCTCTATTGATTTCAGCAAAACCCTGCGACCAGCAAACATTGAACAAGGCTGTTTTTGGTCGCGCAAGGCGCGACTTCGTTGTCAGTTGCGTCTGTCCAGAATGCAAGGTGCCCACGGTCCCTGCCCACCCTGTGAATAGAATCAGTAAAGTATAATTTGGACGCCAGCAGCTGAAAAGGTATATAATCTCTCTCTCTCTCTCTCTCTCTCTCTCTCTCTCTCTCTCTCTCTCTCTCTCTCTCTCTCAGAAAACTTGGGCCCTTGAGGCCCCAGAATACCAATCCTGTCAGTTGGGGCCATGAACTAACAACACAAGTTTGCACAAGAGTAATTTTGCTGCTGGCAGTTGAAAAAGTAATATCAATCTCAGGGGCATGCGCGACACAATGCATTGCAGCATGCTCGTTTTTCGGGAGAGAAGCAAATTCCTCTGTGAAGACGTGTAACAAATCGAAGGTCCTGAGAACTGGCAAACTAGTTCGATTGGTCGTGAGAGATACCCCTCATCGCGGTTGGAGGAAAAGACGGATTCTGCTTTTGTTCGTGAGCAGTGCATTCTATTCACCCTGCTGATTGGTCCACATTCCGACTAAGACCAGTCCTGGAGATTGTTGGAAGCAGGGGCCAGTCAGAGAGATGACCTTGCGTGAGGGACTGGCCTTTCCAATCTGGCAGCTACTTCAGAAGTTGGAGAATTTCATGCTGGAAACAGCTTTTCCATTTGTTTGTGTGACAAAGGACAAACTGTGTGCGCACTGAATGTTAAAAGACAGACAAAAGAGTTGTGACTGTGGATTGCTCTGGCTGGTTGGATGAATTCTGAGAATAATTGGCAACAACTACTTTGGAATGTATCAGCAATGCATTGAAAAGATTGAGGAGGGAGTCAACGATGCACAAGAGAACATGTGAAGCTGGGCAGGAGCCAAGGCACTGGCCAGGGTTGGAACTGGTGCCAGTGCCAGTGCTGGGCTTGGGTCTGTGCCAGACTTGGGACTTGGCTGAGACCATAGCAGGGGCTGCGACCAGGGCTGGTGCCAGACCAGCAGGCACGGTTGCAACTGGGTCTGAGGCTGAGACCAGAATGCATTTAGCAGGAACATATATATTGCCAGGAATGCATTGAAAATGCACAGGAACGAAAAACCCAGGTTGCTTTTGGTATGGATTCAGCAACACCTTGTCAGGAACACACTGGGAGGGAATCCATCAGAAATGCGTTTTGGGTGTGTTGGGATCCTGAAACATTCCCAATGCATTTTGAGCGCGGTGGGAGATCTCAGTGTCATCAAGCCTGACACTCTTGTTCTGATGAACACAAATTTACACAACAACTGAAGTGCACACAAACAGTCAAACACGATGGATGTCGCCAGGTCTGTCGGCTGAGAAAATTTTGGTCAAAATTCCACTTGAGTCACACTGCTTCAGCGAAAATCTGACTGAAACCTCACAAAACTTGTTCGCAGTTGCTGGACCGTTTGTGTTCGTTTACCTGGCGTCATCGCACCTGAGAGCCAAGCTGCACAAGCCTGAAGGTCCCAACCTTATTGTTGTATTGAGACCGAGCCAGCGAAAATGCCAACTCAATTTTCAGTGTCTCCACAGCTAATCATCACAGTCGTGACCAAACGACAGTTGCCACGACGCCGACTCGTCAGATCGTGTCTTGTCGGGTGTGTCTGGCAGCCTCTCTCTTCTGGGGTCAGCTTTCTGTGTGTGTCGTGCTGAGCATCCAGCGACCATCAACACAGTGCACGACGGCACACCTGTATGGATCGTGAACCAGGCCTGAAAAAGCATTGAGGATTTTTACTTTTTGAAAAACTAAACGATAGTCTTTCATGTTGTCTTTGTTCTTCCCATCCCACAGGTCTGCTTATTTTTGTGCAAGAGAAAAGCGTCTCACACAATGACGATTCGAGTCACGACACAAGAGAATCAGATTCCTGATCAGAAAAGGCGACGTCACCCGAGACGTCCCACGCTGTTGTCGTCCGCTTGTTGCAGGACGTGTTCTTGTGCTCTGAATCGAGTTCAGGTGCAACGTGGCGACCAGGTTCGTTCGTTGTGCTTCCATCAGAAGGCTCGTGCCTTCAAGACGCGGGTCCTTTGATCTCCCGGCTTGGTAACACGCAACACCTCAACAGCTCAGCCGCACGAAGCCGTCAAAACACCGCAAGAAAGCTGCGCTGGTGATGCTGGGATTTGGCCAAGGCAATCCGCCGCCTCTTCCGGAAGGACCGAAACCACTGTTCCGTTCCCGCGTCAATGGACGTGCACACGATTTCGGGACCAAGTGCAAAGACACCGAAAATGCCATCAGACACGCATGATCCTCAAGTCCTCTTGCGTACTCCGCAGTGAAGCAGATCTGCTGCGTTTGTTTCTTTCTTGAAGACGGCCAACGGGTGCAAATTCAGTCAGTCACAACGAGTCATCGTGCCAGTCACTCGCACTGCTGACCAGCTTCCTTTTCACAGGCATCAGCTGACTTCGAAATCGAGTTTTGCCAATCATCGCACAGATGGCAGCAACACACGTGCGTTCGGACGTGCCCTCTTTATGTGGTGTGAAACAGGAATGATTGACACGAAGATTGATTGGTGACTGAAATAATTTCCTGAGCCTCGTTGCTTCCATTGAAGCCTGAGTCTGAGTCCTGTTCTAAACATTTGATGGTTGGGTGGGGCGATAGTCAAGGACCATGCAGTTCTGGATCATGTTGGGTGGAGTCCCAAAAGATGTCTTCTTTTTTGGTGTTAACATTTGCGTTTGATGGTCGACTTGTCCCCGTCATCCAGCCTTGAGACTGTGACCAATGCACTTATTTTGTCACGCATGTGTCACTTTAATTTGATGAAATATTAGAGCTCAAAATAGAACCAACCACTTTTGTCCATCGCGCGACGACTGAAACGTGATCTGTGAAAGATGTTTCGTTCGCAACAAGCAAACAAGCCACTGGCGAAATGGTAACCAGAGCAACCAGTGGTTTGTCTCGGGTGTTCACCAACCAGGTGACTCGAGCCGTCTCACTCCATAGCCTCTCGTGGGGCACTCCCAACCTGCGGGCTCAATGACAAGGTAAGATCAGGTGATGCCAATCAAATGAGTACCTGGCATTGAAAGGAAGACTGCACGAAGATGATGTCTTGATGTTGCATCCCCGTCATGCACACAACGACGAAGTTTTGACACTTATTGATCCAGATCTATCTGACTCAGAGGACACACAACACAGGATCCAACACTTGCAGAAGCCATTGATCCAGATCTATCTGACTCAGAGGACACACAACACAGGATCCAAACACAGAAGCCAATTCCACAGAGGGTGTTCGTCCCCCAGATCGCTCCCAGCCACACGCGCGACGTGCACGACAGCAAGTGCGAAAACGCTGCGCGCGCCAGGCCGCGCACTCAGAAACCAACATCGCTTGTCTCGGTTCTACAAATCGTCTCATCGATCAACATGCAGCACAACAACCTGAAACGTCTTCCTCAGGATTTGGGTGTACGAGTAAATCTGTTTCAAACAAGTAACACCATTACAAAAAGAACCTGTTTTGCCGGTGTGACGGAATGTTCTGCCACTCTCTGGTGGGGCGCGTCTCCTGCGACCTTCCTTCACAGAATCCTATTTTATCAAACCCAAACGAGCCAAATCCACGTGCACCGCTCGTCCGCGATCCTCGTGCGGTTTTTAAACACCTCGAAGTCTGTTTTGTAACTTTTGCTTGTTGATGCTGCTTGTCGTGTCATTTCTGTCTTGTGCATGCTAGTTTTGAATGAAATCTCTGCTTCTGCAGTGAGTGTTGGAATCCAGTCGCCGCAGAGCTCAAAATGTTTAACTTATCAAATGCCCACTGTCAGCAGAGTGCTGACGCACCCTGCGTTGACAAAACGGGAAAATAGGGCACTTACCTGCTGAAGACTGAAACTGTATCTGTCTCACAAATGTCCATACAAACATGTGTTCTGTACTGCGGCAAAGAGCTGTTCCGTCGCTCAATCCATATTTATTCATATTTAATGCGCGTCCTGTGCACAGCGCTGCCGAGATCACGCTTCTCGGAATGTTTCACGAGCGACAAGTTCACCTGAGTAGTCCAATGGAGTCAGATGTTAAAAAACTCCACAAAAGAACACAAGAAGCACCACAGATCAAAACTCTGGAAGTAAAAACAGTGAAAAGATGTTCAGTCGTCCAGATTGAGCCAAGCACAGCAAAAGCCCGTTGCCCTCCAGAAGTGACTCGGAACATCAGCGCACCGGATCGACGGGCCAGGTTCGCTCCACAAACTGATCAAGTGTCGCGGTTTGCCACTACAAACACTGGAGAATAAACTGACCTCGGAGTAATTTTGATTTCTTTGGCTTCTGCACCTCCCTGAGGACGGCGGTATCCTGCATGCTGGAAGTCCTTGACAGAAACAGCAACAGGATGAGAAAAGGCCGCAAAAGTCGAATTTGCAAAAACAACTTGAACCAGACCACAGAGCAGCTGGAAAGATGTGGCTTTGTTCGCCCAAACACCAGCACCAGCACATTGTGTTCACCACAAAGACTGCGAAAGGAAGCATTTTGCATCGAATGTTGGTCAAGTTCACAGTGCAGTCAGTGCAGCTGCCCAATGAATGGATTTCCACGCCAGTGCCTCGAAAATAACCTTTCATCCAGATAGCCATGCACCAGCAAGCCATTGTTTTGAACGCATGTTGGAGAACAGCGAGTTTGGCAGGCTTTTGACTTTGCTCTCAGATTAACCTGAGGGTTGATTGTCGTCTCTCTTGTGCTGTCGAGGCCTCGGGGGGGGGGTGTTTTCCACTTTGGTTTCCTTCTGGAGAAGAGGGTCTCTCAGGAGATGGCCATCTTTCAAAAATAAACTCTGGACGACCCTTCCTTCCCACAAGCGATCACGCAACTCAAAGCAACACCTCCCAAATTTCCACAGGTGAGGAAACACTTGCAATGCCTCTTGGAATCTGCATGTTGTGTCTTTCAGGCGTTTTGGATTTTTGAAGTTTGCCCGAAAATGGGCATGGGCCTTTGAATATGATTTTGGTCGCAACACATGTTGCAGTGGCAACGTTGCAAATGCCTTTTTCTGGTCAATACAAACACTTGTCAATACGTGTTTTGTTTTTGTTGTGTTTGATGGATATTGATACGGTGATTTGTGGTTTTGGATTTGGCATCAACGAATAGCGCCCCGACGAGCTCGTGGTTTGTTTGGAACAGCCGACTCAAACTTGGTTGACAGCAAGAAGTTGCGTTTCGATTATTGCTGCTGAAAATTGTCCAGTTTTGTCCCAAAGACAATTTAGAATTTTCCTCAGCCAAGTATACCATAAAAATCACGCAGACTGTGCATGTGCTCTTGATACAAAAGGATCAGAAACAAAACACCAAATCGTCCGTCTGTTTTTCAATACACAAAATGATTCCTGAACATTTTCTGACAAAAGGTTGCGCTGAAATTTCGGGGGGAGGCACCAGCAAACCAGAAATTCCAGAACAGGGTCACAGACCTTTGACAACCACGCAGCAAACTGCACTGATTTTTGGTGACTGGAAGCAGCATGCACACATGCTGGACCAAGCAAGGGCTTGTGTGTGTTTTTGAATGTCATTCATTTGTTTTGAAAGCGACTTCAAGGAAAATTTACCACGATTGCACCCCAAAATTGGGGAACATTCACTACTTTTGTGTGTGTGTGTCCTTCAAACTTGCATGAAGATTAATGGTGGAATTAATAATGATGCCAGATTAACTAATTATCTGCTTTGACATCTACACATTGAACGCTTTGTTTGAACGTTTCCGGTCCATTCAATTTCAATTTCTGCTGGGTCACCAACACTGAACTTTGAGAGGAACTGAACTTTGAGAGGAATCGAGGACAAACTTCGTGCGTCGACCGGAATCGAGACTGAAAATTTCAGGGACGCAGGAATCTTGTCAGGGACGCAGGAATCTTGTCAGGGACGCAGGAATCTTGTCATCCTTCTCTTCGAATGAAGATCACCTCGTCAGCTGCATTTGTAACATCCAGCTGAAAGCACTCGCAAAGCTCGCAGACGATGGACAGAACAAATCATCACTCCGACAAGGACTGTTGCAGGCTTTATCCCGCAAAGACAAGGAAACACAACTTGGGGGGAGGGGATGCAGCACAAGTTTGGCCTTTTCGTCCTTGCCAGCTATCAAATTTTTATCAGAATCAGTGCGTGCCAACACGTCATAAATTGTCCTGGAGCGAGCTATTGTGCAAGAAAATATCAACAGAATGCTGACGCTCTCGCTTTGTGGCGGATCACTCAACTTCCAACCCAGTATTTTGATGCCAACGAGAATACTGGAGTTCCAATTCAACTTTGCGTAGTCGCATGCCTCTTCGTCATTGCGTGTCGGTTCAACGCAGAAACCAAATCTACTCGAGCTGGAATTGCCAGAAGTCATATTCGGGAAGGAAGTCGTTGGGTGTGGCTGACGCGCTGTGGACTTTTATCGCGCAAAGCTGCACTTCCTTGCGAAATAGCACTGTCGTCGGATTATGCAAACACTACGTCGCGTGCACTGATGTTCAAAGCTTTCGCCAAAGCTCTTTTGATTTGCACTCAAACTCCAGGATGTGTCTTCCTGCAGCAAAGCCAACTTCAGTTGTCAGACCAAACCAAAGGGTGCTGACACACAGCCAAACACCGTCTCAACGTGAGAAATGACGCGAAGTGCCACGCCCAACAGTTTGTGATGGTGAGGCGTTCCACTAACACCGAAGAACCATGCGTGCAACCGAGTGGACAGCTCGTTTTGCAATTTTATTTTGTGGTGGAACCACTTGACAAGTTTTTGCTCCCAAAAGTCACTCCATCGCAGCAACCCCCCCCCCAACAATTTCGCCACGAAGGAACTCGGAGCAGGAGTTCGATTCGTGATCCAGTCGATCCATTCCCCACTGAACACAGGCAACGAGCATCGCTCAATGTTGGTGCGAGAGCTGGACACACGAATCAAAAAGTGCACCACACGAACCTCACTTGCTCGACAAAGCCGCGAAAGACAGAGGCTTTTGGAATGTGTTCTTCACCAGAACTATGTCGACAAACCCCAGCTCGGTGAATTCGAATTGTTTTGACAGGCATAAAATTTTCTCTTTTTTGCCAAATCTTTGAATTGCCCAGTTCACAAATGCTGAAACTTCAAATTATCCTGGGTGTACCTCAGGGTGTGCACATGCTCCTTCAAAGTGGGCATCCCCAAGCATCGGAGAATGTCCCATTGAGGTCCCAAATTTCAAAACGTATTTGTCTCAACCTTCAGTTCACTTCGTTCCATGACATCGAGTTTTAAGTCACGTTATGTTCGAGTTTCCATGCTCACGACTCCCCTGCATGTGCAGCAACACCGCGATGCCTGATCGCGTATCGCTCGGGAAGGATGTGGAGGCTACTGTTTCTTGGATGGTTTTGGCAGCGTTCCCATGTACTTGCAGATGATACTGAGCATCGTCTCGTCCGATCCGCCGCCGATCGACACGAGTCGCGTGTCCCTGAAATGGCGACGGGCAGACACTGAACAAACGCAACCAAGGACCGAACTCTTCGTGAGACCAACGTTTCAATTTTGAACGTCTACCTGTCTCGGTTTGGCAGCCGTTTGCACTTCAAACACTGTTGCACGGCTTCGTTTTTTTTTTCGTCAGTGCCAAAACGCACCAGCTCAGAACAATCGCCTTTTGCAGCGTGTCCTTGTTGCCCGACAGCGTCTTGACCAAGGAGCCCACTCGAGTGCCGCACCACTGACCTGTACATCCTGGAGACGAGCACCTCGTTGGTGAAGCCCATGCCGCCCCAGTACTGCAGGCAGGCGTCGCTCACCTCACGCGCCAGCCGCCCCGCTTTTAACTTGCACATGGACGCAAACTTCGTCACGTCCTGTCCCTTCAGGTAGAGACCTGCAGCGGAAAAACGTCAATTCCGGAACTGAATTTTCAATCGCATGTCCCTGGCACTGGGTACGCGCAAACAGCAGGCTTGTCCTTGATTTCTCGTCGCCGCAGGTGTTTGGAAGCAGTGACTGGAAATGAAGTGACCCGCGCGACGCTTTTCGCCACCCTCTCTCGTAAACGTGATGAGGACATGTGTCTTCTGACCAAACACACAAGCTGCCAAGCTGGAGTGCGTCAACGCGACGTCGAGGGGTCCTATTTCCCGGTTCACCTGTTTTCGCTCTCGTGCACGCGTCATGACGCTCGTCGCACACGCTGTCCCCACCGCCCCGATCGGATTGATAAATTTCTCACGAGTAACATCTGCCATTAACAACCAGTTTTTGCTCCGAAATCGATCAGGATGCATTTTAACTGAAACAGCAATGTGGGGAACAAAACTGTGCTTGCTCTTACGAGTTTTCTGGTGCAATCTGAGCGTTCACTGTGATTCAATGGAAGATTTTTGCACTCAAAACGTGACTGTGCTTCTTTTGTTGAGACAAAAAGATGCCGCTGACACAAAGAAGAACGCCAGTGGCGCACAGGTAAAATGGCTCATAGGTGAGCTCTGAGATTGGGTGGCAAAGACGACACGAGGCCACTTTGTTATTTGTTGAGGGATAAATCTTGTTTCTACGAGTATCTTTTTTCTGTGTTGTTACTCGAACAGTTCAAAGACCTTTCAACTTCGTTCTTGCTGAAGAAAATTCCGGTCTTCTTTTCTTCAAGGAAAGGATTCCAGCACGCAACACGGGAGATCGCGACTGTCGTATTGGTTCAATCGAAGGCAAAGGCGAAGAACTGTCCAAAAGACACAACTTCTCGCCAGAGAAATGTCTCCCTGTTGACGAAAACCAGACCAAAAAGGCTTCTGTGGGAGCAATGCAAGCCTTTTGTCCCTGGAGGCTCGAAGAGACCTGGACGAGCGTTGTGCTGTGTGAGGCACGTCCACGCCGAATCAGGAGCCATGCAGTCAGAAGTTTTGCAAACCGTTCTGTTCAAAGCAGCGCCGACAAAACTGAGAAACTACTCGAACAACAAGCACGGAATGGGACGGCAGAATTACGAAAAAGCACGGCTCTCAATTCTTTTCGTGTGTCTTTTATCTTGAATCAAAATTGAACGCCATGACTGCCTGTGGGTGAGGCTGTGCAGAGGTACTCCGTCGAAGAATAGGCACATTAAGCGCGACGTTTGAAATCACCGTCAGAGCCCCGTCGCGTCAACGTCGCGTGAAAATTGCTTTTTCGACGTTCACGCGTCGCGTCGTTTTGCAGCTGTCAACGTCGTGCTTAATCTGCCCAATGTAATTGTTGCTTGCGCAAGTGTTCAAGTTATGAATGTGCTCCAGGTCCAAGAAAACACGCAGCACGTTTTTGTCAATTTCTCATTGAGCAATTAAAGTGATACAAAAACACAAACACGGCGTGGAATTCAAGGACAACGCCCGAGATTCAGAAAGAGCCTTGGAGGAGCAACCTTTCTGGTGACCAAAGTGCTTAGACCGTGGAATGTTGAACATACGCACAAGAAACAAACTTTGGAATTGAATTTATCCGGGAAGTAAATGTTTCCTCGAGTCCAATTGAAACGTTTCACTTTGGTGGACTTTCGAGTGGAGATAAAACGGTTGAGTGACTCCCATCACGTTGCACAATGCAGGTCCATACCGCTCCACACATCTATCAATCATCACAACAAAATTAATAGACCACGTTACTCTCCCAAAAAGCAAAAGTTTTGCCGGCAATGCACGCAGCACTTGATTGCTGCTCCTAATTTTTGAGTCAATAACAATATGCGGCCTCAGAGTCCACCTGGCCACTTTGCTTTGATGCAGCCAAACTGACACGCGATGTGATCAGAGATAAGCGTCGCGCATACACAACATGCAGCTTTGAAGTGTTCAGTCCTGAACAGTATCCCGTCGTTGTACGCCTTGTACACTCGTACGACCCAAACAAACACGTACGACATCACTCAAGATTCGATCAGGTGACAAAATTGACAGTTGCTGACACCCTTTTGCACGGGTTTCTAACCTGCAGAAGCGTTGTGTCAATAGTGTGTAGCAACGCTCGCTCCGGGGTTGTCATGGATACAGATCAACCAAACACAACGCAAAGCCATTTGACAACAACAAAAGGATGTAATCATGTGCGATTCGCATTGCCTCCGAGACACATTTCCAGACCACCTGGAATCGTGCAAACCGAGGACACACTCCGCGCTGACAGGCAGTTGCAGAACGTGTGACACGTTTTTCGCTTTGACACGTGACCGAAAGCAACACAGTTCATTTGTCACCTCACAAGACAATACAAACATTTTCATGAGTCCTTTTCACAGATTCCACAGAGAATCGCACGGAATTCAGAGAACTGTCCATCACATGTTCGCTCGTGCGAGTATGTGATTTCCTGACTTAGTTGACGTTGACTTCCGGTTCGATTGCAAGCAGGCGCACGGACGTGACTAACCGCACAGCACGCGCGCTGCATCGCCCCTGCATCCCAGCCAGGTTACATTATTCAGCTCATGGAACCATTTGAAGTCGCACAGCGCCGAGGAGCGAGTAGTCAATGAACGCAGTTTAAATGCACAACTCGTGTCGCCTTCGCTCGAAAGTTCAGTCATTAGACATGCGCAGCCACAGTACGCATGCAAAAACACACCAATTTACCAACAAACATGCGTTATAAGTGTTGGTGTCAAAGACTTTCAAAGCACATTTGGATACAGTGACAGGAACCGAGGAGAAAGTTGGCTTCGAGGGGAAATACTTTCAGTTCGCAAACAGAGATATGGTTGTGTTTCTGTGAGGAATTTGGCAGCGGGTACGACAGCGTGGATCTTAAGGCTCCTGTCAATTTACAGGTAATTGGACTTTTCTCCTTTCGGGGTACGTAAAAACTGGTATCACAGAAGTTTTTTTTCTGCTGCTCTTTCCCATGTAACATATCAAGGCATTTTGTCTGCGTCTTCGACACCCACCAAAGTCAAAGTCCAGAGTGTTGATCATGAGCACTTGGCAAAAGCCGCCTTTCCAACTTTTCGAAGGTCCATGAGGAAAGGCGAGAGGAAACAACAGCAACTCGATGTCAAACACGAGGCTCAATTCAATCCTGTCGCTCAGTCAAGTTTAGCACTCGAGCGGTCGCTTAAATGCGCTGATGGTCGGCCTTTCACTTTGTTTTCATGGAAGTTTTCTCACCAACAATACGTGTTGGTCGGAATTGAGATCCCCCGCCAACATGACATGCTCGCAGTGCGAACGCAAAGCTGCATTGCAGGACAGATACGATTGCCGGCAGTAGAGGTTTCGGCCATTGTGCGTAATTGTGTCTTTTACCTTGAACAAAAAAGTCACGTTCGTGTTCTGTCATTGCAAAGAAAACGACGACGACAGCAGGAATACGAGTACGAAAGGTGGTGCCTTCGTACGAGTTCGTGGTTCTTGAGATTTTCGTTTTTTCGGGTTTTGAGCCAACTTTGGAAGTTTGGAAAAATTCACAGGGCGCCCACACCACTTTGAGCTAATTTGCGACCGAGTCAAACTATTCACTGTTCGCGGCACTGCGAGAGGACAGGTACTCTTTAAAATTGTTCTCTCTGAAAGCTCAGTGACCTTTGACTCAGATGCATACGCAAGAATATTGCCACAAAGATTCCCAATGAATGCAGCCTTTGTGACATGCGAAACAAATGAATGCCAAATGTGAATGTCTGGGAAGGGATTTAAATCTCTCGAGTAAAAGGCAATGTTAATGGAGGTGAAGAATTCAGAGATTTGACTGAAAGCAGATGCCGCAAACCGAATGAAGAATCATTCAAAAAAGAACTGGTGCTTTCCATTTTTTATATTCACATGATTATTTGAGGTCCAATGTCCAAACAAGTTTTCTCTACGAAAGCTGATGGCTTCCAAAGAAACTACATCTCGGATCCAAGGTTTGTGTGGTCCACCTCTCTGGTTCGGAGGCATCTCAGGCTGTCAATGTCTGGCAGGTGAGCGAGTGTGCCGCTTTTTCTGGGAATGTTCCAAATTGAAGGACGAGGGAAGAACAAAGACAGCACCACAGCTGTCAGGATAACGAACAATCTACCGAAGAATATTCAGTATCGAATCAATGAGAGAGAGCACGTGCTCGCGCGGAGATGCATCGATATGGCCATTGTTTCATCAGACCAAAAAAGCATCAATACGTGAACAACGCCATTGTCTTGTTGGATCAGCCGCCGCTGAAATTCTGATGCGAATGAAATTACTGTTGCGTTCAGCTGCAGCACAACCAACCTGCAGGAAAGCACAGGAAAATTCCCTGTTTACGGTTGGAAAAGATCAGTCTGGTGCAGCAGGGTCTCTGATGGTTCGGGTGGAAACAGAGTTCGCGTGGGGAAGAACAGGGGAATTCTTTTTGAACTGATGTGACTGGGAAAACGACACGAAGAAAGTCCCCCCCCCCTCGTGTTTGCAGCCAAGTCAGCTGACTGTTGGACAAACCCGAGTTCAACTGCAGCCGACGGTCATACGAGTACGTACTGCCTGAGCAGCTGTTGCACTACTTCAGTGCGAATCACAAGAGTTGACATCAGATAGAAAACTTACTGTTCGGATATTGCGCGCAACTGTAACACAAACAGGTCAGATCCTGAGTGCCAAGAAAGGCACAAAATTTACTTTCCTTTTGTAGAATCGCATTCTGATCCAAAAATAGACCCCAGTCAAACATTCAATGGTCAACCACTACAAGAGAACTGTTCATCGACCCTGTCTGCAGGAGCAGTTGTGCACCGGGCGCGAACACGACACGTCTCGTCTTGTTCAATCGAACCGAACCTGCGTTCTTTTGTCTCGGTCTTCATTCAAAAAAAGCTCCATGGAGCTCGCGGTGATTTGAGGACATTTCAGTTGCTCTGATTTGGCTTGCTCTGATTTGGCTTGCTTTGATTGGCTTGCTCTGATTTGGGTCACTCAGATTTGGCTTGCTCTAATTTGGGTCACTCTGATTTGGCTTGCTCTGATTTGGCTTGCTCTGATTTGGCTTGCTTTTTTGTAAAAATTCTTACTTTTTTCACTCAATATTCACAACTTAGGAACTCATTTAGCACATACCCAAATGAAACAAATTTGACCAAATGG